>Ga0224508_10002581_pt1 | contig 15305 bp, 14 predicted proteins | sample SF_Jan12_sed_USG_4_FD_170157 | JGI IMG/M metagenome (GOLD analysis project Ga0224508, IMG submission 170157) | Sediment microbial communities from San Francisco Bay, California, United States - SF_Jan12_sed_USGS_21 | ecosystem: Environmental > Aquatic > Marine > Sediment | place: USA... | reverse complement strand
CGATCACCAGGATCTTGGTATCGGCCAGCAGGATCTTGCCGCGCTCGATCAGGTCGAGCAGGCGCCCCGGCGTGGCGATCAGCACGTCGACCCCGCGGTCGAGGCGCTTCTCCTGGTCGGCGAAGGACGAGCCGCCGACCAAGAGCGCCATGGAGAGCTTGTTGTGCTTGCCGTATATTTCGAAGTTCTCGGCGACCTGGGCCGCCAGCTCGCGCGTCGGCTCGAGGATCAGCGAGCGCGGCATGCGCGCCCGGGCGCGGCCCGAGGCCAGGATGTCGATCATCGGCAGGGTGAAGCCCGCCGTCTTGCCGGTGCCGGTCTGGGCGGAGCCGAGCACGTCGCGGCCCATCAAGACGTAGGGTATGGCTTGTTCCTGAATCGGCGTCGGCGTGGTGTAACCCGCGTCCGCTATAGCCTGCAGGACCTTTGGACTGAGTCCAAGATCGTCGAAAGTCATCAAGTCCTTATCTGTTCGGTATTAATTCGTTCACGCTATGGTTAAACATTAGCGTGACAGATTGGCGCGCAATCATAAGAATTCAAGGCGATTTGTCAACAACCTCCCTCAGGAACGCGAATTAATTTGGAAGGAGGCAAGACACGCAATAATCTTCGTTTGCTGCAAAACAAAGTGTGTTTTTATTGCTTGTCGAGAGAGGCCGTCGTCGTGCCGGTCGCCGCCGTGACAAAAGGAGAGGGGCCCCGATGACTGGACCTGTGCCGCTCGCGCTCCTGCCAGGCCTGCTGTGCGACGGCGCGTTGTGGCGCGCGCAGATCGAAGGTCTCGCGGGCCTGGCCGACTGCCGGGTGGCCGACTTCACCGAACAGGACAGCGTGGCCGCGATGGCGGCGAGCGTGCTCGCGACGACGCCCGATCGTTTCGCGCTGGCCGGACTCTCCATGGGTGGTTACGTCGCCTTCGAGTTGCTGCGCCAGGCGCCCGGGCGGGTCACGCGTCTCGCCCTGCTCGACACCAGCGCGCGGGCCGATACGCCGGAGCAGACGCGCCGGCGGCGCGGCCTGATCGAGTTGGCCCGCAAGGGCAAGTTCCGCGGTGTCCCCCGGCGTCTGCTGCCGCTGCTCGTTCACCCCGCCCGCCTGGAGGAGGCGGAGCTGCCGACGGCGATCACCGCCATGGCCGAGCGCATCGGCCGCGACGCCTTCCTGCGCCAGCAAGAGGCGATCATGGGCCGGCCCGATAGCCGGCCGGACCTGGTGCGCATCGCCTGCCCGACCCTGGTGCTGTGCGGCCGCCAGGACGCCTTGACGCCGCTCGTGCGGCACACCGAGATGGCGGCCGGGATCGCCCGCTCCCGGCTGGTCGTAATCGAGGACTGCGGCCACCTGGCGCCGATGGAGCGCCCGGCCGCGGTGACCGCGGCGCTCGCCGACTGGCTCGCGACCGACTGAGCGGAGCCGCCTCGACTCAAGGGAATCGGCTCAAGGGACGATGATATCGGTATCGTCCCGTCGCACGCCCGGTGCCGGCGGGAAGAGGCTGAGCCCGAGGTTCCGCAGGAGCCCGCCGACGGCGGGATCGTCCGGGCCCTGGGCGCCGGTCACGTAGCCGGAGGCCGAGGTCAGCCGCGACTCCGAGCTGCACAGCGCCGCCATTACGCCGACCTCGCCCGCGGCGCGCGGCGCCTGCGGCCGGTCCGGGCTGCTGCACAGGCGCTCGGCGTTGGCGTTCGGCGCCGGGTTGAACAGCACGATCGTCCGGTAGGCCGGGCTGTAGTCGGTCGGCTTCTCGGTGAAGAAGGCAAGCTTGGGGCCGAAGTGGGCCACCTCGAAGGCCTCGGTCACCTGGCGGTCGAGCGCCGCCTTCTCGCCCTGGAAGGGGTTGCCGGTCACCTCGGTGTACATACCGCCCTTGGACGCCGGGTAGCCGAGCATCTGCGGCTCGTAGTATTCGACCACATGCCCGTGGCTGATCACCGGTTGGCCGGCGCAGGCGGCCAGCGGCGCCGCCGCGAGCGCGAGGGCAAGACGCGCGAACTTGGTCATGATCGGTTGCCTCCTCCAGCATTGCGTCGGTTTGACGTCCTTCACCCAAAGATCGGGTCTCGCACCCCGGACGGCAAGTCGACTCCGCGCGGAATTTCGTGAGACGGCCATGCAAGACGGCGGCCCACGCATCGCGCCGCGAGACGGCGGCGTTGTCGCGAGCCGCCCTAAGGGCCTCCGAGATGCAGCTCCTGGTCGCCCCTCCTATCGAAGCGAAGCTCGCGTCCAGGCGACCGGGGCACTCGGTGGCCTAGCGATTGTCAGGTTACAGGGCGGACCGGAAGGACCCAGGTTCAAGGGTGGTCGGACTCACTTCGCTTCATGTGACCCAACCCGGACATTCGGCCCCGATGGACTTCCCGGGCCGCTATGATTTGAACTCGGGAATGCGGATTTTCTTCTTGACCATTTTGCCGTTGCGCCACAAGACGATCGTGACGCTGCGCCCATGATAGGGCCGCAATGCCGCCGCCGAAGCGGCGTCGACGACCTTCTTGTTTCCCACCTTGCGGAGGATATCGCCGACGAGAATATCCTCGTTGAATGCCACACTTCCGCGTTTGACAGCTACAACTGCGACCCATTCATTGCTGCTGCTCTTGCGCTACTCCGCGATCGACAGGTTACGGAAATTGGCGCCCAGGCCGCCCGGTTTCAGTCGTCGCCAAAAAGTCGCGGTGAAGTTGTAGACATCACTACTATGGGAGATGCTAGGTGACGACGTCCCTATTGACCAGGATGTGCCGTTAGGTGACGACCTCCCTACCGACCAGGATGAGGGGCCGACAGAGACATAACTGCCACGATGTTCACCGGTTCCATAAATTACATGATTTTCAGGGTTTCCATGGGTTCCGTTGGAAGGGGGTGGTGCGCCGTTGGGCCTGCTCTTGAAAGTCCTGTAGACGACCACCGCATCGGCGTCCACATCCTCGGCTTGTTCCACGGCGTTGTCGTCGATCGCGGACCACGCATTTTCACTCGCGCTGAATGTCGCGCTTCCGATGAGAGCATAGCCGTCTCGGCCCATCCTTTCATCGTCCTGCTCCATCGTCGTGCCTCTGACCAATCTGGGGTCGTCGGACGACGGCAGGAAGCTGGAGTTGCCGTAAACTATGTTGGGATTGGGTATGTAGTTCTCCCTGTATCCGTTGCTGCATGCGTTCAAAATCAAAAGCAGAGAAAAAATCAAAAGTGTTCGCATTCGACAACCCCATTGAATGGCTATAAAAATCTCATTCTAGTCGGCGAATCACGCAAATAATGTCTATTTGTTATTCGCGCCGCATGGATTCAACAGATAAAACTTTAAGAATTTCTATAATTTCGGTTAGGTTTCTCGCAATGATTGGATTCATAAAGAAGCCGAAGGCGCTGTTGAACGAGCTCTCTTGACCGCGAAGGTTGCAGGGCTGTGCCCGATCGTATGTCCGTTCATGTGGCTATCAGCGACGGTTCGGAGGAGTTCACCAGCACGACGGCTCTGCAACACCTTCTGAACGGTTTGCGCCGGTTCGGCCGCGCTTGACGAGGGTGTGCCCTAGACGTCAAGGTGGTCGGCCTCGACGAAGCGGGCGTTTTCCTGGATGAAGCGGAAGCGCAGCTCGGGGCGGCGGCCCATCAGGCGTTCGACGGTCTTGGACGAGCGCTTCTGCTCGGCCTTGGGGTCCGGGTCCTCGCGGTCGGCGATGGCGACCCTGAGCAGGATGCGCGTCTCAGGGCTCATCGTCGTGTCCTTGAGCTGCTTGGCGGACATCTCGCCCAGGCCCTTGAAGCGGCCGATCTCGACCTTGGCGCGGCCGGTGAGCTCTTCGGCCAGAATCTGCTCCTTGTGGCGCTCGTCGCGGGCATAGACGGTCTGGCTGCCCTGGGTCAGGCGATAGAGCGGCGGCTGCGCCAGGTAGAGCCGGCCGTCCTCGATCAGGCCCGGCATCTCGCGGTAGAAGAAGGTCATCAGCAGCGAGGCGATATGGGCGCCGTCGACGTCGGCGTCGGTCATGATGATGATTCGCTCGTAGCGCAGCTTGTCGACGTCGAACTGCGCGCGCAGGCCGCAGCCGAGCGCCTGGGAGATGTCCGCGATCTCCTGGTTGCTCTTCAGCTTGTCGTCCGAGGCGCTGGCCACGTTGAGGATCTTGCCGCGCAGCGGCAGGATCGCCTGGGTCTCGCGGTTGCGCGCCTGCTTGGCCGAGCCGCCGGCCGAATCGCCCTCGACCAGGAAGATCTCGGTGCCGTCGGCGCGGGTGCTCGAGCAGTCCGAAAGCTTGCCCGGCAGGCGCAGCTTGCGCGTCGCGTTCTTGCGCTTGAGTTCCTTGTCCTGGCGCCGGCGCAGCCGCTCCTCGGCGCGCTCGACGACCCGTTCCAGGATCATGCGCGCGCGCTCGGGATGGCCCGAGAGCCAGTGGTCGAAGTGGTCCTTGATCGTGGTCTCGACCAGCTTGGCGGCGATCGGCGAGGACAGGCGGTCCTTGGTCTGGCCCTGGAACTGCGGGTCGTGGATGAACAGCGAGAGGATCGCCATGGCGCCGCCCAGGAGGTCGTCGGCGGTCACCTGCGCGGTCTTCTTGTTGCCGATCAGCTCGCCATAGGCCTTGAGGCTGCGCAGCAGGCCGCTTCTCAGGCCCTGCTCGTGGCTGCCGCCGTCGCCGGTCGGTACGGTGTTGCAGTAGGAGCTGACGAAGCCGTCCTCGTCGGCCGGCCAGGAGACCGCCCATTCCAGGCGGCCCTCCTCGCCCGGGAAAGCCGCCTCGCCGGCGAAGGGCTCGGGCGTCAGGGTCTTGCGGCTGCCCAGGCTGGCCTCCAGGAAGTCGCGCAGGCCGTTGGGGAAATGCAGGGTGTCGCTCTCGGGCACCCCGTTGTCGGCCTTCTTGAGCAGCGACTTGTCGCAGCTCCAGCGGATCTCGACGCCGCGGAACAGATAGGCCTTGGAGCGCGCCATGCGGTAGAGCCGGTCGGGCCGGAAGTGCACGGCGGCGCCGAAGATCTCTGGGTCGGGCCGGAAGGAGATCGTGGTGCCGCGGCGGTTGCTGGTCGCGCCGGCGTCGCTCGGCTTGCCCTGTGGCTCGCCGCGCCGGTAGCTCTGGCGCCAGAGTTTGCGGTCGCGCGCCACCTCGACGGTCAACTCCTCGGCCAGCGCATTGACCACCGAGAGGCCGACGCCGTGCAGGCCGCCCGCGGTCGAATAGATCTTTTCCGAGAATTTGGCGCCCGAGTGCAGCGTGGTCAGGATCACCTCGAGGGCGGATTTGTTCTTGTACTTCGGATGCGGGTCGACCGGGATGCCGCGGCCGTTGTCGCGCACCGTGACCTCGTTGCCGGCGCCCAGCTCCAGCTCGATGCGCGTGGCGTGGCCGGCCACGGCCTCGTCCATGGCGTTGTCCAGCAGCTCGGCCACGAGGTGGTGCAGGGCGGGCTCGTCGCTGCCGCCGATGTACATGCCGGGGCGCCGGCGCACCGGCTCGAGCCCCTCGAGCACCTCGATGTCCTTGGCCGAGTAGTCCTTGCCGCCGGTCGCGAGATTTTGGAACAGGTCCTTCATGCGGGGCATTATCACACCAGGTTCATTATCGTTGGTTAATCCGGACCGACGGGCCCTTCCTGTCGATGATGTAGGGTACAGTACAAGAAACACAAGATCTTGTGCCACAGGTCCAACATACCGTAGACCGGAACGCCTGAGAAGGCCTTAACACCACGTCACGATGACGCCAAGACGGTCTTGAATCCCCTTGTGACTTGGTGTCTTTGTGGTCGATCGTTGCCCGGAGACGGCGATCTTCACCGGAAACGGCCGACGAACAGGAGGGTGGGCGCCATGACCGACGACCAGGGCGAGCCGCGCGGCGAGCTGTCGATCCGGACGCTCGCCATGCCGGCCGACGCCAACCCGAACGGCGACATCTTCGGCGGCTGGGTGCTGTCCCAGATGGACATCGCCGGCGGCATCGCCGCCAGCCGGCGCGCTCGGGGTCGGGTCGCCACCGTTGCGGTCGACGCCATGACCTTCCACCTGCCGGTCTATGTCGGCGACGTGCTCTGCGTCTATGCCGACCTGGAGCGGATCGGCCGGACCTCAATGACCCTGTGGCTCGAGGCCTGGGCCCAGCGCGGGCGCGTCGGCGACCGCGTGCGCGTCACCGAGGGCCGCTTCACCTTCGTCGCCATCGACGACGCCGGAACGCCCCGTCCGGTGCCGCCGGAGGAGGGAACATGAAACGAATTTCCATTCTGCTGGCTCTCATGGCCCTGCCGCTTGCCGCGCTGCCGGCGCGGGCCGGCGAGGCAGACGTGCTGAGGGTCGAAGCGCGGCCCGAGGCGGGCGGCGCTTGGCGCTTCAGTGTCACGGTTGCCCACGCGGATACCGGCTGGGACCACTACGCCGACCGCTGGGAGGTGCTGGCCCCAGACGGCACGGTCCTGGGCACCCGCGTCCTGCTGCACCCGCACGAGAACGAGCAGCCCTTCACCCGCTCACTGGGCGGCGTCCAGGTTCCCGCCGGCGTCACCCGCGTCACCCTGCGCGCGCACGACAGCGTGCACGGCCTCGGCGGCCAGGAGGTCACGATCGAGCTCGAGAGGTGAGGGGCACGAGGCGCAAGCTTTAAAAAGGGGACACAATACTAATTTCTTCCTCATCGACGCTGGCCGGCTCCTGTAGCGGGGCGGCATCGGCTGGTTGTCGAGAAATCAGTACTGTGTCCCTGAATTGCCACTGATCCCCACGCGGCGGCCGCGAGGCCGCGGTCGAGTTGGTGCTGTCGGCCCGCGCGGCCGAGGTTCAGGACTCCTTAATCCTTTCCGCCCTATCACCCCAACGTGATTACGGCCTTTCGTTCTCGCGTGGGATCGGCTATGTGGGGGGCCTGTGGGTCGTGGCGGCGCTCCGGCGCCGCGCCTCGGAAAGGAACCGACTGGATGGACCAAGCCCTCGACAAAGCCCTCGACCACCGCGATTTCTATCGGCTCCCCTGGAACTACGCCGACAACGGCATCTCCTGGCTCGAGCCGACGACGAAATGCAACCTGCGCTGCGAAGGCTGCTACCGCGACCTCGAGAACCCGGTCCACAAGACGCTCGACGAGGTGCGCGCCGACCTCGAGGTGTTCCGGCGCCTGCGCAAGAGCGACTGCATGAGCATCGCCGGCGGCGACCCGCTCGTCTACCCCGACATCGTGCCGCTGGTGAAGATGGTCAAGGAGATGGGCTGGAAGCCGATCGTCAACACCAACGGCATTGCGCTGACCGAGCCGCTGCTGAAGGAGCTCAAGAAGGCCGGCGTCTTCGGCTTCACCTTCCACATCGACACCAGCCAGAACCGCCCCAAGGCGAAGGGCTGGAGCGAGACCGAGCTGAACGCCGAGCGGTTGCGCTACGCCGAGATGGTGGCGAAGGTCGGCGGGCTCGCCTGCTCGTTCAACGCGACGGTCAACGAGCAGAGCCTGCACGAGGTGCCGAACCTGGTCGAATGGGCGCGCCGGCACGCCGACATCGTCCAGACCATGGTCTTCATCCTGTTCCGCTCGCCGGACCTGACCGGCGAGTTCGACTACTACGCCCAGGGGCGCAAGCTGAACTTCGGCTCGACCTACAAGGAGACCCAGTGGGGCGGCCAGCGCAGCATCTTCGCGCCCGAGGTCGCGGCCACGATCCGCACGGTCGACCCGCTCTACAAGCCCGCCGCCTTCCTGAACGGCACCGCGAATCCGGAGTCGCTCAAATGGCTGCTCGCCAACCGCATCGTGCTTGGCGGCGAAGTCATGGGCTACGTCTCGCCGCGCTTCATGGAGCTGGTGCAGAACGTCACTCACCTCTTCACCGGCAGCTACCTCGCCTACGCGGGGCCCGGCAGCACCGCGCGCGGCAAGCTAGCCGCCTTCGCCGCCGGCCTGATCGACCGCGAGATGCGGGCGATCTTCGGGCGTATCCTCAAAAAGTGCCTGACCAAGCCGGCCAACATCTTCCGCCGCGCCCACCTGCAGAGCTTCATGATCATCCAGCCGGTCAACTTCGAGGCCGACGGCCGCCAGGACATGTGCGACGGCTGCCCCGACATGACCGTGCACGACGGCAAGCTGGTCTGGAGTTGCCGCCTCGAGGAATTGAACCAGTACGGCAGCTTCGTTGAGGTCGCCCCGAGGCCGGCGGCGGAGTAGGGGCGGGGGGCTAGGCGAGCGCTTGGCGGCCCGGTCAAAAAGGGGACACAATACTTATTTCTTCCCGATCGGCGCGCGCCAACTCCAGCAGCGGGGCGGCGCGGGCCGGTTGTCGAGAAATTAATAGTGTGTCCCCGAATTTCGCCGAATTTCGGAGCGCCCAACCGGTGTCACGGATCGCATTGGTTGAGGACGCTATTTTCCGTAGTCGGGCTGGTATCTGTAGCGCGCCCACCGCTGCTCCACGCAGTCGTCAAACTGCTTCGAGCCCTCCGCGTGCCCCGCTGCCTTGCACTCCTCGTCGAAGCGGTTCTCCGTAACGGCCTTGTTCCCACACGAAACGAGCAGCAACAGGCAGACACCAGCCACGGTCGCGCGCCGCAGGCCCGTACATATCGCCATGTGGATCCTCCGTACCTTATCGGCCCCGCATAGCATAAAGGAATTCCCAGTTCCAGGAATTCCAGTTCCGAGGACAACAGTTCCGGGTGAGGGTCAGGCCTGACCCTCATCTCTCACGGCCGGCGCTGCCGCATCGCGAACAGGCTGACAGCCCAAGCACCGTCCTCCGCCAGGTTGATCGACAGCGACACGTCGAACCCCACGCGCCGCCACCTGTAGGCAAGCTCCTTCGCATCGCCGGGATGGCTCGCGTTGGGGTCGGGACCCCGGAAGGTTTCGAGCGGAGGGCCATAGCGGCTCGATATGCCCCGTCGCAGGTCTTCCAAGATGGCGACCAGTTCGGCGTTATAGTTGCTCCGGCACCACGACGGACCCGGCCCGCCGTCCTGCCAGCACGCCTCTCTGGTTTCGGTGGTTTCGATGCCGATCCAACGTATCCGCCCCTCGCCGTCGCGGGCCACGTTGGCGACGGAATCCCCGAAGCGTGGCCAATGAACGTCGTAGACCATCATGACGGTCACCGGTTCGTCGACGTCATAGCCCGGGATATCATCGCGGATTTCGGCATTGGGAAACAGACCCCTGACCTGTTCCGGCGATTGCGTCCAGGAGAGCGGTTCGAACACATCCGGCACCGGTTCGCCTATTTCCGTCAATTCGCCGGCGGAGTGCGCGGGCGTGCACGCAGCCGGAAACGCCGCCACACCCAGAAACACCGCCACACATAGGCTCCCAATCGCGTTTTTCCGTGTCATCTGGTCGATCCCTGGCCGTCCGGGTCCAACGAGTCGCTTCGCCGGCCGCATACATGGACCGAAAAGGATTGTTATCGAGTAAAGCAGATTCGGAGATATGGCCGTAATCGCAGCTGGTCACGCTCCGGGTCTACGAATGCTCGAATGCTTGGGGTCAAGTTTTGAATTATCAGTTTTCGGCCTGCGATCGAGACTGAGTATGGGTCAGGCCTGCATAATTGAATTATTCGTCACCGCCTCTCCGCATTCGATGTCCCCCGTCAGCAAGTGTCCTCCGACCCCTCGCATCCAACCTTCATCAAGTCCCTGAGCCGCGGCCGCTCGGCCTCTGCGGCGGCGCGGTAGGGCAGGGGCAGGGGGCGGGCCTCAGTCTTCGCGCGCGCCGGGCCGAAGCGCCCAAGGCGGTGCAGAGGCAGCGGCTGCGGCCGACTGGCTCGGGGGGGCAAGCTAGCGGGCGCCGGCCGCCGCGATGGCGGCGCGCAGGGCCTGCCGCTTCGAGAGGTTGCCGCCCAGCGCACGGACCGCCCGGTCGATGAGCCGCGCCGCGCCGTAGCCCGCGAAGGCGTCGCGCGACGGCTTATAGCCGTAATCCCGTTCGAAGGTAGCGGCGAAGGTTGCTGGATCGCCAGTCTCCCTCGCCGGCGCCGCGTCGGCGCTCAGCTCGATCACGATGGCCTCAGTCCCGGCCGCCGCGCGGCGGATCGCGGCCATGGTCCGCGGGTCGGCGAGGCCGGTCAGGATCTCGACCTCCTCGCGCTCGACGAGCTCCCGGACCCGGGCCAGCATGGCCCCGGTGCCGGCCGCGCCATCGACCGGCAGGACATAGACGTCGAGGCCGCCCAGATGGCCGTCCGAGTCCTCGTCCGGGTGGCCGTCGGCCTCGCGGGTCGCGACCATGAACCCCGCGCGCAGCTGCTCGCCCGTGGCCGCCGCCGGCCCGGAGAAGGGGGCGATCAGCCCGACCTTGAAGCTGTGCGCCAGGGCCTCCCCGGCACCCGCGCCGAGCGCCGTGGCCAGGGCCACTGCGCCGAAAAGATGTCTCATTCCTGGCTCCCGAAGCGTTGAAGGAACGAGCCGAACCCTAGCAGCTTCATGTGATGGCGACAGCCGGGAAATCGCCCGCGCTCCAGGGCTTGGCCTTGGCGCGGAGGCGGTCCCGGAAGAGGCGAGCTTCGGGTTGAACGCAACCGCCCAGATGCACCCCGCTCATGGCCGCCATGCGGGATTCGCACCCGCGGACTTCTTGCAATTCATTGAGCCAGATCATTTATTAGAAAGAGCTAATATTCTATAATGCCCTCAGTCGGAAAATAGTTCCCGGCCCGGGAGCATGCAACGGGAAGTAGACCACAGATCTCTGGACGCCGCAGATGCTGTCGTTTGATTCCATTAGGAAATTCCTGTTCGCGGCCGTGCTCGTCCTGCTCGCCGGCCCGTCGGCGGGGTGGGCCGGGGCGCTCGATGCCTCCGTCTCGGACTGCCTGCGCTGCCACGGCATGGAGACGCTCGCCTATCAGGACCGGGAAACCGGGCGCCTGGTCGACCTGCATGTGGAGAAGACCGCGTTCCGGACCTCGAACCACGGCGAACGGCGCTGCCTGGACTGCCACAAGGAAGAGGGCTTTGAAAAATACCCCCATACGGATAAGGCCAAGGACCAGACCCTGCACTGCCTGAACTGCCACGACGACCCCGAGAACCCGAAGTTCAAGAAATACCGGTTCAAGGAGGTCGAGGCTCAGTTCCAAAAGAGCATCCATTTCGAGAAGCACGGAAAGAAATTCACCTGCTTCTCCTGCCACGAGCCCCACGCCTTCGAGGTCGCGAAAAACAAGGAGACCACGGCCGAGGTCATCGGCCAGGACAACGGCATGTGCCTGAACTGCCACCGCTCGCCGGCGCGCTTCGCAAGCCTGACGGACCGCAAGTTCCCCGACCTGGAGAGCTCGCATGCCTGGCTGCCGAACACGGAACGCCACTGGGCCAAGGCGCGCTGCGTGGAGTGCCACACGCCGCACGGCGACCGCATCTCCCACGAGATCCTCGGCGCCAAGAAGGCCGAGCGCAACTGCGTCGAGTGCCACAGCCGGGATTCCATCCTGATGACCCAGCTCTACAAGCACCGCGCCAGCGAATCGCGCGAGAAGCTGGGCTTCGTCAACGCCGCCGTGCTGAACGACGCCTACATCATCGGCGCCACGCGGAACCGTTTCCTGGACTGGCTCGGCTTCGGGCTGGTCGGGTTCGTGTCCGCCGGTGTCTTCGGGCACGGCCTGGGCCGCTGGGTCGCGGGCCGCAGGCGCAACGGGGGCGAGCGCAATGGAGGCGGGCGCAACGGGAGTGGAGAAGATGGCTGAGCGAAGCTACGTGGTTCCCCTTTGGCTGCGTCTCTGGCACTGGACGAACGCGCTGCTGTTCCTCACCCTGCTGGTGACCGGCGTGAGCCTGCACTTTGCGACCCCGGAAACCCCCTTGATCCCCTTCGCCACCGCGCGCACGGTCCACAACGTCGCGGGCATCGCTCTCAGCATCCTCTATGGCGCGCTGATCGTCGCCAATGTCTTCACCGGAAACGGGCGGCAGTTCCTGCCGCGGCTGAGCGGTTTTCCCGAGCGCCTGAAACGCCAGCAGGCCTTCTATGCCTCGGGCATCTTCAAGGGCGAGGCACGGCCCTTTCCCATGACGCCCGAGCGCAAGTTCAACCCCCTGCAGCAGATCACCTATCTGGTTGTGGTCTACGGCGCCCTGCCGGTGCTGATCATAAGCGGGTACCTTTTCTTGTTTCCCGAATTTGCGCCCGATCGCCTGCTGGGGATGGGCGGCCTCTGGCCGATCGCCGTCCTTCACTATCTGATCGGCCTTTTCCTAACCGTCTTTCTGATTGGCCACGTCTACATGGCGACGGCCGGCGAAACGGTCCTCTGCGAAATCAAGATGATGATCACGGGCTGGCACACCGCGCAGGGTGCCCACGAACCCGACGTTTCCAAGGAGCAGACCAATGCGTGACGCCCTCAAGAAATTCGCCGGACGCAAGACGACATGGATGCGTGACGCCCTCAAGAAATCCGCTGGACGCAAGACGGGGTGGACCGGCCTCGTCGTCCTGGGACTGCTCGTCCTGGGCGGCGCGTTCTGGACCTGGGGCTATCCCGCGGCCTTCGAGGCCTACACCGGCGTCGTCAACGCGCCGCTCACCTACGAGACCAGCAAGCCGCTGTCCGAGCGCGAGTTCGAAGCCGCCGCCCGCACGGTGACCGGGCAGGCGCGCCTCGCGCGCGCACAGGCCGCCACGGCGGAGGAGAAGGACGCCTTCGCGCGGCGGGTCAAGGCGGACATGCTGCTGAAGACCCGCTCCTTCCTGCGCGAATCCGACTTTCCCCACATCAAGTATTTCCGCCAGGCCGGGATCCGCCGCTACGAAGGCCCCAGCACCTGCCTGACCTGCCACGAGACCATGCACGTCTCCGACGGCAACGGAACGCAGAAGGAAGTCGATACCCTCGACGACGTGCTTTCCACGGTGCACTACAAGTTCCAGTCCATGGACCAGGGCTTCTCGACCTACGGCTACGACGGCCGCGAGGTGAACGGCGAGGGCACGCGGGCCATTCCGGTCGGCAAGATCGACCGGGCCTGCGGCATCCCCGGCTCGTTCTCCTGGACCGGCTGGGCCCAGCTGGTCGAGACCAAGCCGGCGCACGCCAATGGCGAGGGCGAGGTCGAGATGCGTTCGGAAGGCTGCGGCCAGTGCCACATCGGCGGCGGCTACCATCCGGCGACCGAGCTGATGATGCCGGTCGGCGACGTGCCCGACGAGGTCAAGGAGGGCGTCGACTGCCTGATCTGCCATGCCAAGGGCTACGACATGAACCAGCGCTACGTGATCCGGGACGAGCACGGCCTGCGCTGGAACCAGGACCGCTCGCTCGAGACCGCCATGACCGTCGGCCAGCCGACCACGGACAACTGCCTGCTGTGCCACCAGCACAACCTGGGCGGCGACCTCGAGGACGTGCCCCAGGCCAACGCCGCCAACAAGAACCTCGGTTACCAGGCCAAGCGCCTGCTGCATCCCGGCGCGAAGCGCGCCAGCTCCTTCACTCCGGAGACCGACGTCCACGCCAAGGCGGGCATCGGCTGCACCGATTGCCACGTGCCGGAGGGCCATCGGGTACCGCGCGGCGTCAAGGGCGTCGACCTGGTCGCCAACGACCTGCCGGGCAAGGTGGTCGAGTGCGAGAACTGCCATACCTCGGCGCCGCACCTGAAGGCCGACGACCGGGTCATCCTCAACGGCCACATCGCGCGCCTGGCCTGCGAGACCTGCCACATCACCCACCTGCGCGAGGACAACGTGGTCCTGCGCGACTGGATCCATCCGATCTGGAACGAGGAAGAAGGCGTCTACCTCTTCACCGACGTGCTGCATTCCGGCAAGGCGGGCGAGGGCTTCACCTTCCTCTGGTTCAACGGCAACGGCACCTTCCTGGCCAACGCCCTGGGCGACAATCCCCTGGGCGGCACGGACTACAACCCGCTGATGAACCAGCTGGTCAGGATCGACAATCCCGAGGCCGTCGCCGAGATCAGGCGCAACGCGATCAGGATCAAGGAGCACTATCCGGACCTCGACGTGGACGCCTACGTCAAGGCGGCCACCGACACGCTCGCGCCGCTGACCCCCGAGATGCGGGCCAAGCGCGCTGAGATGATCGAGCGGAACCTGCGTCGGGTCATGACCAAGGACAAGAGCCGCATCTACCCGTTCAAGGTCTTCAACGCGCTCATGTGGGAGGACATGGCCAACCAGGGACCCTTCGGCGCCATGATCCTGCCCTTCGACTATCCGACCTACTACCAGACCGGCGACACCCGGCAGTCGATGCAGACGGCGATCGCCAATCCGATCGTCAAGCGCATGTACGAGACCCCCTTCAAGGTCTACATGATGGACGAGTTCATGAGCTACTTCGGGGTCGACGAGTGGGCGCTCGAATACCCGATCGGCCCGGACGGCGAGCTGCGCAACGTCGAGGCCCACTGGATGCGCCAGATGGGCACGCTCATGATCAACCACGGCGTCACCGGGAAGGGCCGCGAGTGCAAGGATTGCCACGACGCCAAGGGCATCATGAACTTCGAGACCCTCGGCTATCCGCCCGAGCGGGTCGCGGACCTGACCGACCTGCGCGAGCTGAAGGAACGCGAGAAGGCCAAGGCCAAGGATCAGAACAAGCAGATGTAGTGCCCGCCGGCCCGCCGACCTCCCACTTCGGCAGCCGGCCCGCCCTCCATGAGCTCCCCCCTTGCTCCGGAGGGCCCGAGAAAGGGGACATTCTACTTTTCCCGAAAAGTTGAATGTCCCCTTTTTTCTCTAGCCCAAGGACGCGATGATCTCCCGGTAGGCGGCTTCGGGGAACGCCTTCAGCGTGCGCGTCCGGATGTTCCCGAGCATGCCGACCTGCAGGGTGAAGCGCGCCGCCACGGCATCGTCCGGCGCCGTGTAGACGGCGACGATGTCATGGTCGCCCATGGTCATGAAAAAGGCCGTGAACTCGCCGTCCATGTCCCGAAGCGCTTTCTTCGCCGCGTCGAGACGGCGGGGCGACTCCGTGACGTTCCGCGCGCCCTGGTCGGTCCAGTTGGCCAGCATGACGTATGTAGGCATGGTCCTCCTCCTTCCCGACAATCGGATATACCGCCGGTGCGCCGAAGAGGGCCGCCGCGAAACGTCCGCTCGCGGAACGATCGCTCCGGCGTCCGGCGGACATCGACAAGTGGGCACTATAGCAGACCGGGCGGGTCCCGGGCGCGAATTCCATTGCCTGGACTGGGCTGTGCCCATACCGTTCCTAATACCCGATGTCGGAAGTGCGTGAGTCACCCCCACCCCAACCCTCCCCCGTCAAGGGGGAGGGAGCAAGTCATTGGCCCGCCACGGAGTTCCCTCCCCCCTTGCGGGGGAAGGGCCAGGGTGGGGGGTGTATC
>Ga0224508_10002580_pt1 | contig 15305 bp, 11 predicted proteins | sample SF_Jan12_sed_USG_4_FD_170157 | JGI IMG/M metagenome (GOLD analysis project Ga0224508, IMG submission 170157) | Sediment microbial communities from San Francisco Bay, California, United States - SF_Jan12_sed_USGS_21 | ecosystem: Environmental > Aquatic > Marine > Sediment | place: USA... | reverse complement strand
CGCGTGTACTCAGGATCACGCGTGGGTTGATGAACCGGATCGACTTCGGTGTCGCCCTGTCGGACCAACAGCAAACGTCCAGCGAGCGCGTGGAAACCGTGTTGGGCTCGGTGCGATTCGACGAGCAGGGTCTTGTCGTTCCAACGAATCAGCGAGATGAGCTGGCGGACATCACCGCCCGCCTCAAAGGGTCGGCCGTGGAAGAACTACACTTCCGCACGTTCACCGAGCGCCCCAAGGCAGTCACAATCAGCGAGCAGCGCGACTACACCGTGACACCGCACTTCGTACCGCTCGGGATCGAATTGCAGGAGGAGGACAAGAGCGAACTCGACACGGTGATCGCGGAATGGCGTGACGCGGTTGATGTACGAATCGAAGTCCATGGCTACACATCCAACGTGAGAATCGCGATGCGCAGCCGGCACATCTTCGCCGATAACTACGCATTGTCCCTGGCCAGGGCGGAAACGGTCGCGAGCTACCTGAGTGAGCGATTGGCGATTCCAGCCGATCGCATCGTAATCCGCGGACACGGGCCGGAATCCCCGGTAGCGAGTAACAACACCGCCGAGGGGCGGGCGCTGAACCGTCGAACCGAATTACGCATCAGCGGCTCCTTCGTGAGCCGGACGGAAACTGCGCTGGATCGCAACGCCGGCGCCCTTCTCGGCGAGCGGCGAGCGCGAGCGATTACCGAATCGCTCGAGTGGAGCGGAACGGTCCCACCCGAAGTCGATACGGAGTGGGCCGGCACGACGGACGATCCCAGGGTCGAGGTCAGCGCTACGCTCCGTATTCAAACGCCCGTCGGTGGGGTCGTGTGGGCGACGGAAGACCCGGCGATGGCCGAACCGGTCCTCAACGTGGCCGGGCCGGCGAAGATCCAGGGCGTTGGCGGACATCCATCATCGCCGGTGTCGTTCGCCGCGTATTTGAACTACGCAGATTTCGTTTCTCGTTGGGAACTCAGGCTCTCCAGCGAAGCCAACAGCCTGGCCGATTCTTTCTCGATCGCCGATGGAGAAGGTGCTCCACCGCGTCGGATCGTGTGGGACGGGCTTCTACCGGCTTCCACGGGGTCCAACCGCGGTGTTTGGTCCTACAAGTTGCGCGTCTACGACCGAGAAGGACGCTTCGATGAGACCCGACCCCGGTCTCTCTCGATCGTCGGATTGTCGGTTGATGAGACGGAGAATTTCGCGGATGAGATTTATGGCGTCAACAACCTGGCCAGCCGCGCAATCCCCATCGTGGGTAGCCGCATACGCATCCACGGCTCGAGTTTCGCGCCGGAGACCGCGCTTTCGGTCGAAGGGTTGGATGTACCGGTGGACGGCGCCGGTCGCTTCGCCGTCGAAACGATCAAATCGCCCGGCGCCCATGAGATCACGGTAAGTGGCCGGGACGCTGAAGGCTGGACTCGCGCCATCCCGGTCGAGGTTACCGGAGCGTATTTCTTCATGGTCGGCATTGCCGACCTGACGGTGGGACAAAACAGCCTTTCGGGAAGCATGGAACCGTTGGCCGGAGACGACCATTACGACGGCGACGTTTTCGTCGACGGACGGGTCGCGATGTATCTCAAGGGCAAGCTCAAAGGCAAGTACTTGGTGACCGCCCGATTGGACACCGGAGAGGACGGGTTGGACGAGTTGCTCGAAAACCTCGACGAGGAGGATCCGAGACGTCTGTTCCGTCAACTCGATCCGGACCGCTACTACCCCGTTTACGGCGACGACTCGACAACGACCGAGGACGCGCCGAGCCAGGGCAAACTCTACGTGCGTGTCGATTGGGACAAATCACAAGCCCTCTGGGGTAACTACACCACCGGTTTCACGGGCACCGAATTCTCGCAGTACAACAGGACGCTGTACGGCGGAAGATTCGAGCACCGCTCGCTTGCCGTGACGGAGTCGGGTGAGGATCGCCTGCACGTCAAGGCCTTCGCTTCGCAGGCGCAGACGCTGTTCGGCCACAATCGTTTCGCGGCGACCGGCGGCAGCCTGTATTACTTGCGCGAGACCGATCTGGTTCTGGGTTCCGAAAAGATCGCCGCGGAAGTGGTCGATCGCGACTCGGAACGCGTGATCGAACGAGTCGCACTCGTACGAGGACGCGACTACGAGATCGACGAACTCCAGGGTCGCATCATATTGACCCGTCCGTTGTCTCAGGTCGCCGAGCAGGCGGCCCCGTCGATCGTCAAGGATCGTCCGCTCGACGGCAACCAGGTCTTTCTACTCGTAGATTACGAGTACCTCGCGAGCGGTCTTGGCTCCGACGATACTTCCTTCGGTGTGCGGGGTCAGGGTTGGGCCAACGACAAGCTCGGCGTCGGCGGCACGTTTGTCGAAGAAGACCGGGCCGGTCAGGACTACCGACTGGCGGGGGCGGACGTCGTGCTGCGTCAGGCCCCCGGGATGTACGTAAAACTCGAGTACGCCGAAAGTGAATCAACTCAGAGTTCCGGCGGATGGTTTTCGTTGGACGGTGGGCTGACGTTCCAGACGGCGAGCATCGCGACCGGACCGACCCGCGAGGGCGAGGCCTACGGCGTCGAAGCGCGTGGCGGGTTGGGCGAATTGACGGGTCTCGACACCGACGCCGAGCTGGCCACCTGGTACCGCCACCGAACCGCCGGATTCAGCTCGGCGCGAGTCGACACCGGCATCGAAACCGACGAATACGGCGCCGAGGCGACGTGGTCGACCGGTGACCGGCTCTCGTTTGCCGCACGCGGCGCGGTGGTCGACCGGGTGGGCTTCCGCACGGACACCTCCGTCGGCCTGCAAACGCGTTACCGGCTGGGTAACACCTGGGCCGTCTCGGGCGAGGCTCGCCACGTCCGCGAGGAAACGTTGTTGACCGACGGGTCCGGAACGCTCGCCGCGGTTCGTGCCGATTATTCGGTGAACGATTGGGTCGACCTGTTCGGCCACGCGCAGGTGACGTTGGATTCCGACGTCGACTATGACGACAACAACATGGCGAGCATCGGCTCCCGTGTGCGCCTCGGTCAAGGATTCAGCGCGAGCGCCGAGGTGAGCGCCGGCGATCGCGGCCGCGCGTTGCAACTGGGTGCGGAGCATAACCTCTTCGGCGTCCATCAACTGTACGGCACCTACACGATGTCGACGGACCGAACCGAACCGAACCGCGACGGTTGGACCCTCGGCCAAAAAACAGCGATCAGCGACCAACTCACCGTGTTTGCCGAGAATCAGTTCGCGCGCAGCCGCAACCAGGCCGGCCTCGCACGCGTGTTTGGCGTGACCTTCCGGCCCGACGATCGCTGGCACCTGTCACTCTCGGTCCAGTCGAGCGATCTCGAGCAGACCGTGGCGCCGGATATCGAGAGGGATGTCGTTTCGGTATCCGTTGCTCACACGGTCGATGAGACTCGCTGGGCGAGTAAGCTCGAATACCGCACCGAGAGCGGTGGCGTTGAACGGACCCAGTGGTTGACGACCAACCGTGTGGATCACCGGTTTGACGAGTCACTTTCCGTGTTCGGGAAGCTGAGCCTGTCCTTTGTCGACGACGACATCATAGGACGCGACGACGCGCGCTTCATCGAGAGCAGCGCCGGTGTCTCGTATCGGCCCGCCCACAACGATCGTTTGAATCTGCTGGGCCGCTACACGTATCTCTTCGATCTTCCGACGAGCGGCCAGGCTCCGCTTCGAACCGATCAGCGCTCCCACGTCTTCTCGACGGATGCGATTTATCGACTCACCAAGCGCTGGGAGCTTGGGGCGAAGCTCGCTCTCAGAGAGGGCGCGATGCGGGCCGATCGCGATGCGGGCCAGTGGTTCAAATCCGACGCCGCCGTTGGAGTCGCACGGGGCCGCTTCCATCTCGTGAATAAGTGGGATGGGTTGGCCGAATACCGGCGGCTGTGGTCGGACGAGGCGAAGGACGCCAAGTCAGGCTTCCTGCTCGGCGTTGACCGACCTCTCCGGGATCACCTGCGTATCGGGGCCGGCTACAACTTCACCGACTTCACGGACGACCTGACCGACCTGGACTACAGCGGCAGCGGTTGGTTCCTGAACCTGGTGGGGAGTTACTAGAGGCTTCAGTCTTCCGGACCGTCCTCGTTGCGTTGGAACAGCTCTTCGACGATGGAGTAGTCGTGGACTTCTCCGTCACCCTTGAAGACTTCGATCTCGATGTCCCCGTCCGCCATGAATTCAATTTCCCAGCGTTCCTGGGGAACCGTGACACCGACCATGATCGCGCCTTCGCGCACGCTCGACAGCGTGTAATGAATATCGTCTTCGTCGAGACGGTCCAGAAATTTGGTGAGTTTCGATAATTTTGCCATGGGGCATTGTTTTCCTAACCGTCACCCGTCTGCAAGTACTTATTGGGAATATTCTCCAACGGAGGAATTGCTCGACCCGCGGCTTCCAGCAGGAGCCTCACGGTCGCGTAAACATCGTGCTCACTGCGATGCATCTGCGGAAGAAGCCCGAGTTGAGCGTACGACAAGGGTGTGACGTCGAAACACGTCGTCTCCCAGTCGTAGCCCTTGCCCCAGGTGATTCCAGGAAGCCGCAGATCACACCGTGCACCGGCCTCGATGAGAAGCTTCAACACGGGTTCGGAGCGATTGGCGTGGGAATTCACGGTGTGGAAGATCGCAGTGTGACCGTTCAGACCGAAGTCGTCCACATCTGCGCGCGCTTCGACGTCCGCGCCCATATCGATGAGCACACGCGTCGCCTGCGCGTTTCCGTACTCCGCGGCCACGTGCAACAACGAAGCGTCCACGAGTGGCGTGAACGGCGACGTTATGGTCGTTCGGTGCTCGAGAAGTGGGGGAGTTTCTCGGATCGCGGCCGCGAGCGACTCGGGGTCGTCGAGAAGAACCGGTGCAATCAGCGGGTCGTCGAACACGGCTCCTCGTTCCAACAGGAGTCGAAGGCAATCCGGGAACCGGCTCGATCGAGTGTACATTTCGATAAGCCAGTTGATCGGGAGTTTTCCACGCAGGGGAGAACGGACGTCGATGCCGGAATCGATGCTGTCCCGAATGCGTTCGACGGAGTGCAATTCGAACGCGATGAGGAGTTCTTTGCTGGAGTCGGACATTGTTATGGCACCTTCACCGTAGCTCAATTCCCATTTGACTACCCTCAGTCCTCGGGTCGCTCCCCCGCCGGCGCCATCTTGACGATACGCGGTTGGAACCGCGCGACCGGTTCGACCAGATCGCTCTGCGCGGCCATCACCTCGTGGATGTCCTTGTACACTTCCGGAACCTCGTCGAGACCCGCCGAGATCAATTTGACTCCCTGCCTCGCAAGTTGCGCCTGAGCCTCGCGCCAATCGAGCGTCTTCTTCGCCTTGGTACGACTCATCACCCGTCCGGCCCCGTGGGCGGCCGAGTGCATCGATTCGTCGTTGCCTTTTCCGCGCACGACGTAGGTCGTGCTGGCCATCGACCCCGGGATGATCCCCATCACTCCGATACCGGCCGGCGTGGCGCCCTTGCGGTGCACGATCACGTCCTCACCGTCGTGGACTTCCTTCCAGGCGAAGTTGTGGTGATTCTCGAGGTCGAGCAACACCTCGGCGCCAAGATGTTCGGCGAGGTGCCGGTGGATGCAGGCGTGGTTCGCGGCGGCGTACTTGCCCATCAACTCCATCGAGTTCCAGTAGTCCTGGCCCTCCTCGGTGTCCAGATCGAGCCACGCCAGGCGTTGAAGTTCCTTCGGCAACTCCGGGTGCTGGTTCATTGCGAGCTTGCTGTAGTGCCCGGCGATCGTGGCGCCCGCGCCACGGCTCCCGCTGTGGCTCAGCAACGCCAGGTGGCGTCCCGGCTCCAGACCCAGATCGTCGTTTTCGATTTCAAAGTGTCCGAATTCGACGAAGTGGTTGCCGCTGCCGCTGGTGCCCAGCTGGGCCCACGCCTTGTCGCGCAACTCTTTCGTCAATTTGGTGAAGTTCCAGTCCTCGTCCATCACCCGGTGCGATCGTTTTTGCTTCTTGAACGAGGATCCGATGCCGAAGCGAGTCTCGGCCCGGATCGCTTCGATCAACTTTTCGGGTTCCCGATCGATTTTCTCGACCGGCAGATCGAGGACGGTCATCTTGACGCGGCACGCAATGTCCACGCCGACGGCGTACGGGATCACCGCATTGCGGGTCGCCAGAACGCCTCCGATGGGCAGACCGTACCCCAGGTGCGCGTCGGGCATCAGCGCACCACGGACCGCAATCGGTAGTTTGCAGGCGTTCTGCAACTGGCGAACGGACTGCGGCTCGAGATCCTCGCCCCACTGGCGATACGGGGCGGATTCGCCCTTCGCGCTCACTCGCCTTCCGGTGACTCGTGAGCCTCCTGGGTTTCCCTGAGCAACGCCGTCGCGGCTTCGGCGAATTGCTCCGGGACCACGATCGTCGCGTTCACGGGCATCAGGCTGGCCGCTTCGGCGCCGCGGATGAAGTACGGGATCTCGGCACCGTTCAATACAGACTCGAGCACGGCGAGCAGACCCTGGTTGTTCGTCTTCAGGATCGGTTTCATCTTCGATTCGGTCATTGCTGACTCCTTTCCCACCTACTCTAGCTTGCAGATGGATCCGGGTCTATGAGCGGGTCAACCGGACTATAATCGCGGCGTGCCCCATGCCGATCTCAGCGGACCGCACGACCCGATCGAGGCGGAGCATACGCCGCAAGCCATCGAACAACGCCTCGCCGGCGGGCCGCCGCACAGTTACCTGCGCGACTGGGTCTACGGGGCGATCGACGGAACCGTCACGACCTTCGCGGTCGTCGCGGGGGTCATGGGCGCGGAACTCTCCACCAGCGTAATCGTGATCCTGGGCGTGGCCAACCTATTCGCGGATGGTTTCTCGATGGCCGCGAGCAACTATCTCGGCACGCGCGCCGAGGACGAGCGGCGCGAGAAACTACGCCGCGCCGAACACGAACATATTCGCCGTCATCCGCATGGCGAACGCGAGGAGATCCGTCAAATCTTCGCCGCGAAGGGTTTCGAGGGGGAAGACCTGGAACGCGCGGTCAAGACGATCACGTCCGACGTGGAACGCTGGGTCGATACGATGCTGACCGACGAGCACGGAGTGTCGCTGGTCGGTCCGGATCCGTTCCGCGCGGCGTGGGCGACGTTCTGGGCATTCGTCCTCGTAGGAGCGGTGCCCCTACTCGCTTTCATTTACCCCGGCCTCGCGATCGACCGCGCCTTCACGCTCAGCTCGATCATGACGGGCGCGGCGTTCTTCGCCGTCGGAGCGCTGAAGAGCCGTTTTGTCGACCAGGTCTGGTGGCGCGGTGGCTTGGGGACTCTCGCGGTGGGTGGGCTCGCGGCGGTGATCGCCTACAGCGTCGGCGTGATCCTGCGCGGAATCGTGGGCTCCTGAGAAAGATCCCTCCCCGGGCTTCCCATGGCGTGACGGCGATCTTATGGTTCTGCGATGCAGCGCTGGAACCGCATCCTCGATCGACTCCGCGGCAGACCGGTCGTGTGGCGGGCGGCGGACGCCTATGGATCGTTGCTTCGCTCGATCGAACGGCACGGCGAGGGGTTGCGCGGGGTGTCCGACGACACGTTGCGCGAACGTGCCCGCGCATTGCCGAAGACAGAGATCTCCGAGGCGTTCGCACTCGTGCGCGAAGCCGCGGATCGCGTCCTGTCGATGCGGCCCTTCGACGTTCAGATTCTCGCTGGGCTTGCGATGCAAGAGGGGCACCTGGCGGAACTCGCCACGGGCGAGGGCAAGACGCTGGCCGCGGTGGCACCGACGTTTTTCAACGCGCTGTCGGGGCGAGGCGCACACATCCTGACGTTCAACGACTACCTGGCCGGCCGCGATGCCGAGTGGATGGGTCCGGTGTACACGTTTCTGGGACTGTCCGTCGGCGTGATTCAGGAAGACATGACGGCGGAGGAGCGACGCCTCGCGTACGCCGCCGATGTGACCTACGCAACCGCCAAGGAAGTCGGTTTCGACTATCTGCGCGGTTTACTGGCCAACGATCCGTCCGAGATCGTCCAGCGGCCATTCCACTACGCCATCGTCGACGAGGCGGACTCGATCCTGATCGACGAAGCGCGGGTGCCGCTGGTGATCGCCGGAAACCTCGACGAGTCGCTCGACTCGCCGGGTGGCTTTGCCGCGCTTGCCCGCGAACTCCGCCCGGGCGTGCACTACGCGATCGACGAGAACGGGCGCAACGTCAACCTCACCAATCCGGGGATCGACGCCATCGAGCATAAGCTGGCGATCGCGGACCTGCTCGGGACCGATCAGGTGGACACGATGACGCGCGTCAACGCAGCGCTCCATGCAAAGGAGTTATTGCATCGGGAAGTGGACTATCTCGTTCGCGACGGGCGGATCGATTTGATCGACGAATTTACCGGGCGTGTCGTCGAGGACCGGCATCTCCCCGACGGGTTGCAAGCCGCCGTCGCCGCCAAGGAGGGCCTGGTTCCCGGTTCGGCCGGAACGATCCTGGGCAGCATCACGTTGCAACATTTGCTTACGCGTTACGAAAAAATCGCGGGGATGACCGCGACCGCTTACACGGCCTGCGGCGAACTGAAAGAATTCTACGGGCTGACCACGATCGTGATTCCGCCCAACGCGCCGTCGATCCGGATCGATCACCCCGATCGTTTCTTCGGGACGGCTCACGCCAAGAGGCAGGCGCTCGTCGACGAAATCGTCGCGACGAACCGCAGCCGACGCCCCGTGCTGGTCGGCACCGCTAGCGTTCGAGAATCCGAGCGCCTAGCCGCGGAACTGCGCGAGGAGGAAGTCACCTGCCGCGTACTCAACGCACGACGCGACGCCGACGAGGCGGCGATCATCGCCGATGCGGGTCTTCCCGGCGCCGTCACGATCTCCACGAACATGGCCGGACGCGGGACGGACATCCGGCTCGGGGGCGCCGACGAGAGGGACCACGACGAGGTCGTGAAGCTTGGCGGGCTTTACGTGATCGGGACCAACCGGCACGAGAGCCGGCGGATCGACAACCAGTTGCGTGGTCGTGCCGGGCGACAGGGCGATCCGGGTTCGACGCGTTTCTTCGTGAGTCTCGAAGACCCGTTGCTCGAGCGGTTCGATCTGCGAGGGCTGATCCAGCCCGTCCGGATCGGTGATGGTGAGTGTGACCACCCGGTGGTTTTTCGCGAACTCGACCGTACGCAACGCATCATCGAGGGTCAGAACCTGGATATCCGCCGCACGTTGACCAAGTACTCCGAGATGATCGAGCAACAGAGAGTCCTGCTGCAACGCCGTCGCGATGTCGCGCTTCATGGGAGTGCCGACCATGACGAGAGAGGAGTCACGCTTGCTTTAATCGATCGCGCCTGGCGGGATTACCTCGGTTTTGTGATGGAGCTGCGTGACAGCATCCATCTACGTACGGTTGCCCGACTCGACCCCCTCGCCGAGTTTCAGAAAGAGGTCATCGAAGCGTTTGCGGCGCTGCTTCCACGATTGGACCAGGAGATCTTGGAGACGTTGGAAAGCGGGATCGACCTGGACGGTCTCGGGCTACGCGCGCCGAGTTCGACGTGGACCTACATCGTCAGCGACGATCCGTTCCGCGATCAGCTGTTCTCCAAGATCGGCGGGACGACGATGGGTCTCGGAATCGTCGTCAATTTTCCGCTCGTCGCCCTTTGGGCCATTTACGTCAAGTGGTTCAGGAAGCCCAGGTTCCCCAGACAGCCCGCACAGCCTGGACCACCAGAACCAGACCGATGAATTCGATCGCGATGATGCCTCCGCAGATCAGGACGAAGAGCGCGACTTTGAATGTGGCGTAGGCGTTCTGGTGCAACTCGAACTTGAACAGTGAGACGATCTGGAACTCCATCACGAACTTGAGGCAGGCTTCGAACTCTTCCATCGTGCCGAAGCACAACCGCCAGGCCCAACGATAGATCGGGATGTTGAGCGGGATGATCAGTCCGACGAGGACGATCCTGGCGATCAGTGCGGGAATGGGCTTGCCCTCCGGCGCGCGAGCGCCAGTCCGATCGTTAGTGTACATCCCGCTACCGCGACCCAAGCCACGACGTTCCCGATACGTCCGAAGACTGTCGATCCGTGGCGCACCTCGATTTCGCGCACGATCACCGCTTCCTCGTATAAACCGGTGGCGTCGAAAAGACGCCCCTTGGCGTCGGAAAACGCGGAGATTCCCGTGTTGGCCGCGCGAACGACATCGCGTCTTGTCTCGATCGCACGCAGCCGTACCGCATTCGCTTGATACCGTTGAAAGGGTGTGCGTGCGAACCAGGCGTCGTTGGTGATCACCGCGAACCACCCCGCACCCGCATTCACTTGAGCACGCGACAAATCCGCGAACAGTTGCTCGTAACACACCAGGGCGCCGACATCGGTCTCGGCGACGTTCAACAGGCTACCCGGCTCGAACTCCTCGAAGCCGCCGGTCACGAAACGCCAGTCGCCCTCGTCGCTGTCGATGAAACCGCCCAGCAGACCCGCGAATGGGAGTTTCTCGGTGAACGGCACCAGGTAGGTCTTGGCCGACCAGGTGTCGTTCAACCCGTGTTCCGGTGTGACGATCATTGCCGCGTTGTAGAGGTCCCAGTCTTCCTTGGAACGCACCCGGACATACTCCACGCCCGTGAGAATCGGAACACCCAGCTTCTGCGCGAGCAGTTCGACCGGCGGGGCGGTATACGTGTCCGGCCGGTCGAGCCAGTGGTAGAGCGGCCACGGAATCGCGGTCTCGGGCCAGACCAGGAGTTGCGCACCGCGATCGACTGCCTGCCGGCTCAATCGCGTGAGTTTCTCCCATTGCTCTTGGTCGGCGTTCTCGTCCCACTTGACCAGCATCTCGACGTTGGGTTGCACGACACCGACAACCAACGTCGAGTCGGCCGGCCGTTCCTTGTTCCATGCCCAGGTGTCGTAGGCCAGCAGCACCGCCAACAACACCACGAGACCGAGCGCCGAGCGACGCCCCCGCGGCCGCGGCCAGTCGATCAAAGTCTGGTACAGCAAGACATTGATCGCAACGAGCGCGGCGGTGATCCCGTACGGTCCGCTCAGGTCCGCAAACTGAACGAGGAACGGGTAGGAACTCATCGTGTGGTACAGATGATCGCCGGGCATGCGTAGATCCCCGAAGTTCAGCAACCAGTCCGCACTGACCCACACCGAGGGTAAAACCCAGACCCACGGCAAACCCGTCCGCCTTTTTAAAGAAGACGCCAACGCTCCGATCGTACCGACCTTGAGTGCGAGGATCAGTGCGAACGCGGGGTACAGCAAGAAGGCCAACCAACTGAAACGCGAGAGCGCCAGTACGAACGACGTTGAAATCAGGTGAGTCACCAGACCGGCAAGCGCCGCGCCCCGGAAACGGAACCAACGGCTTCGCGCCTGGTGTTCTTCCAACCAGACGAGCAAGGGGACCAGGGCCACGACGTTGAACACGAGCCAGGGGACGTAGAAGCTCGCGCCGAGCATCGACCCGGCCAGGAGTGGAAGGGTCCACCCGTTGGCGGACCATCTCGCGAGACTTCGCACTACCGGTACGGCCGGATCCGCAACGGATGCTCGTCGACATGTTGCATTTCGTGCATTTCGTCTCCCGCGGCCAGCACCTTCGCACCATAGATCCGCGAGAGTGGCATCGCCGTCACGCCATGCAAGAACACGGACAACAGCACGGTCGTCGCGACGACGATCAGGATTTCTTCGCTGTGCGGCAACATCGGCTCGATCACCAAGAGCGCGAACAGGATCGACGCGATCCCACGTGGACCGAACCAACCCAGGAACCCGTAGGTCGCACCACGGATACCGGACCCCAGAAGGCTGAGAGCGACAGGCACCATGCGCACCACCGTCAGGCTGAGTAACGCGTACACGAGGTAGGCCCAGTGAAATTCGTGGACGACGAGCGGCACCATGGCCGCGCCAAAAACGAGAAAGACCAGCAGCGTCATCAACTGGCCCTCGGCCTCGGCGAACTCGACCAGGCTCATGCAAGCGTTCTTGCACAGGTTTCCGAGGGTCAAACCGGCGATGAACGCGGCGATGAAACCGTTGCCGCCGATCAGGGAAGCGATCGAATAGGACATCAGTGCCAGCGCGATCGACGAGAGGCTCGTGAAAATTTCGTTCATCCAACGCGTGCCCGTCGCCCAGATCACCAACCCGCCCCCGACGCGACCGACCAGGAAACCCACGAGAGGTCCGAGGATCAGTTGTTTGGCCGTAAACCCGATCCAGACGGATGTCCCCTGCTGATGCTCCATCGCGCCAGCGCACGAAATGAAGAACAGCACCACAGGCAACGCAATCCCGTCATTCAACCCACTCTCGGCGTTGAGCGTTTGGCGGATCCGCACCGGAACCTCGGAACTCGACACCACGGCCTGCCCGAGAGCGGCGTCCGTCGGCGCCAGGATTGCCGCCAGCGCACAGATCTCCCAGAAACCCCAGGTCGGGAATAGGCCTGCGGCGACTCCGACACCCGCGGCGATCGTAAGCGGCAGACCGATCGTGAGCATCCGGATCGGGAGACCGTGCTGTTCCCACAGCAGGCGGAGGTTGATCCGCGACGCATCGGTAAAAAGTATGAGAACGAGTGTCAGTTCGGCGAGCGAATGGAACCAACCGTGATCGGTGTCGAACTCGACGAGACCAAGACCCATCGGTCCGACGAGGAAACCGATCGAAACGAACGCCATCGGCGGGGTCAAGATGGAGGTTTGCGACCTTCCGGAAACGAGGCCGAATCCCAAAATGACAACGGCCACGACGACAATGCCCATCGATTCCATCGCGGGCGCAGTATACCCCCGGCGCTGTTATGATCCCCGCGTGAGCGATTTCAGAGAGATCGAGGTCAAGCTCCGTTTCGATCGCCCGCAAGAGGCTTTGACCAAACTGTTGAATCTGGGTGCGGTCGAACGCGTGCCGCGACAATTCGAGGACAACATCCTCTACGATCGTGCCCACGATCCGTTGCGTCTGGAACGCAAAGCGTTGCGGCTCCGTCGCGCCGGCGATCGCGCCATCGTTACGTTCAAGGGACCGGTCGAGGGCGAACATCGTCACAAGGTTCGGATCGAGCACGAAACTGACGTCGCTGATGGAGACGCCGCTGAACGGATCCTCCTGTCGTTGGGTTACGAGCCGCACTGGCGGTATCAGAAGTACCGTACCGAGTTCGACCTGGGCGGGCTATGCTTGTGCCTGGACGAAACGCCGCTGGGTTGTTTCGTCGAACTGGAAGGACCGCCCCGGGAAATCGATCGAGCCGCGGAACGACTCGGCTTTTCCCCTGACGATTACGTCACCTCGAGTTATCGGAAACTCCTCGAGCTCGAAGCCGGGCGCCAGGGCCGACGTCCGTGGGATCTCGTGTTTGATGCCGGAGACACCCGGAAGTGAAAGCGATGCTGCTCGCTGCCGGGCTGGGTCATCGCATGCGTCCATTGACGCAGGACCGGCCCAAACCCGCTCTTTCGATTCTCGGCCGGCCGATGGCGGTGCAAAACCTCCATCGTCTATGCGACGCGTCCGTTTCGCATGCCGTGGTGAACTTGCACTACTGCCCCGATGCCCTGCGCGCGTTGATCGGCGCGGGTTGGGACAACGGCCTACCGGAGGTGCACTTCACTTTCGAGGACCCCATCCTCGGGACCGGTGGTGGATTGCGACACGCGCACGATCTACTGCGCGGGGAAGGCCCGATCCTCGTGCACAACTCGGATTTCCTTTCCGACATCGACTTCGGCGCCGTCGCGGAGACACACGCAAGCGGAACCGATCCGGCAACGTTGGTCCTTGCGCCCGCGCGACCGGGTTATTCCGCTGTCGACATCGACGCGGAAGGCCGCATCATCTCGTTGGCCGGTCTTCCCGAGGTCGATCCGAAGCGGGTCGCGGGGTCGTTCCTGTTCACGGGCTGCCACATGCTCGATGAATCGTTGTTGGATCGTTTACCCGACGCGGGTCCGAGCAGCATCATCGATCTGTTCCGCGAACTGGCCGAGGAAGGACACCTCGGCGCGTACCTTCATGACGGATTCTGGTGGGAGTTCGGATCGCCACGCGCGTTCCTCGACGGGCATCTGGCGTTACTCGATCTCGACGAGCTAGCGCGTTCCCGCATCGCCCAACACGATCCGGTGTGTGAGGTGGCCGGTTGTTCGACGGTGGCGATCGGCGCCGGAACCGAAATCGATCGAAGCGTCTCTCTGAGCGGTCGTTGTGCGTTGGCGCTGGCTACCAGGATCGGCGAGGGCTCGCGGCTCGTGGACACCGTGGTGCTGGAAGAGAGTTGGATCGGTCCCGGATGCCGGCTCGAACGTGTGATCGTGGGTCCCCAGACCGAACTGCCGGCGGGGTTCGAGGCCAGGGACGCGATCGTTTGTCCCGATCTCCGGCCCGATCGCGATCCCGGCGAGGGCGTCGAGCGACGGCAAGGTTTCCTGATCCGTCCCTTTCCCGAATGACGATGCGCGAGGAACTCCGAACCTGGATCCAAACGCGTTTCCCGCAGCCGATCGTGACCGAGCTCACGGGAGACGCGTCGACGCGACGGTTTTTTCGCGTATCACCCGCCGAAGGGGGGGAAGCCGTCATCCTGATGGACTACGGGGCGCCGTTTGACGGGGAGTCCGATGATCAGAGACTCACTGCCATCTTCTTAAAAGGCGGTTTACCCGTGCCTCGGATCCTCGAAGCGGCCCCGGACGCCGGATGCCTGCTCCTCGAGGATCTTGGGGACCGAATGCTCGAGGACGAGTTCGAGGCTGCGAAAGACAAGGGTGAAACACCGAAACTCTGGCTCCTGGCCGCGCAACTTGCCGGCAGGATCGCCCGGGAGGGCAGCAAGGCCCTTGCGGATTCTGATCGCCGCCAAGGTCCGACGCTCGACGCGGAACGTTTTCGATTCGAAATGCGGTTCTTCATCGAAAACTTTGTAGAGAAGCATCGGAAGATCAGGGGTGACCATGGCGTGTTGAGGGGGTTGCTCGGGAAACTCGCAGCTGAAGCAGCCCGAACCCCCCGACTCGTGTTGTGCCACCGGGACTTCCACTCGCGGAATCTGATGGTCCGTCCCGGACCAAACCTCGCGATGGTCGACATTCAGGATGCCCGTTGGGGACCGGACACCTATGATCTGGCCTCGCTGATCTTCGATGCTTACGTGGAACTCGACGAAACTTGGTTTGAATCCCTCATCGGCCGTTACCTGGACACGGCTGGGATTGACGATGACGCGGACCTTAGACACCGTTTCCACGTCGTCGCGGC
>Ga0224508_10002579_pt1 | contig 15306 bp, 16 predicted proteins | sample SF_Jan12_sed_USG_4_FD_170157 | JGI IMG/M metagenome (GOLD analysis project Ga0224508, IMG submission 170157) | Sediment microbial communities from San Francisco Bay, California, United States - SF_Jan12_sed_USGS_21 | ecosystem: Environmental > Aquatic > Marine > Sediment | place: USA... | reverse complement strand
GACGATGCTGAGTTACGGCTGGGTGAAGATCTTCCCGTTACAGATGCCGCTCCCGGGCCCCGACCGACTGATGCAGCCCTACGGTGACTCTTCGCCGATGGGGCTCGTGTGGACGTTCATCGGCGCCAGCACCGCGTATCAGATCTTCAGCGGGGTCTGTGAGGCGTTGGGGGGGACCCTGCTGTTATTCCGACGTACGGCGCTCCTGGGTGCGCTCGTGAGCATCGCGGTCATGACGAACGTGATGGCGATCAACTACTTCTACGACGTCCCGGTCAAGCTCTTCTCCACGCACCTGGTGCTCATCGGAGTCTTCATCGCTGCCCCCGACCTCCCCCGGCTGGTCGGCCTGTTCGGCTTCAACCTGCCCATCGCCGCAGGGGCCGACGCACCCTTCTGGACCGCGACGCACCGCCGACGGCTCGGGTTGGCCGCGGCGAATCTCGGCTTCGTCGGGATGATCACCGCGTTCCACGTTTCGGATGCCCGCCAGGCGGCGCGGAGCTACGGGTTCCTGATGGAGCCTTCGCCGATCGCGGGTCTGTACCGCGTCGAGTCGTTCGAGCGCGCCGGTCTCGTCGATCGTGACAACGACGACGCCGATCGGTGGGTTCGGGTCGGACTGAACCCCCCGTTTGCCGCGACCGTCCAGAGGGCGACGGGTGACGCGGTGCGGATGCGTCTCGACTACGCCGAGGATGCCCGAACGCTCTCGTTCTTCGACCGGAGCGAAACGGCGCCCACATCGCCCCAGTTCTACTACACCGAGCTCGAAGACGGGCTGCTCGAGCTCGAGGGAACGTTCGAGGGTCAAGCGACGAGGATGGTGCTGCGCCGAAGCGAGCAAGGGGCGCTCCTTCTCGAGCGCGGGTACCATTGGATCAACGAGTACCCGTTCAATCGATGACCGACGCTGGAGGTCGGCCGCGTTCGCGCCTCTCTCACCTTCACTTCACATTGAACCCGGCGGGCAGGCCCGTCCGCCACCCGCGTTCCAAGCCCGGAGTCGACTGATGATCCATCGCGTCTCACCGCTGGTCCTCGCTTCCTTCGCTGTCGGGACCGTACTGGCCGCCACCCAGCCGGCGGGAATGTCCGCACAGGCCACGGAGCTTCGAAGGGGGCAGACCCTGAGGGGATCGCTCGCCGCCGGAGACACGACCCGGTATGCGATTCAGGTCAACGCCGACTCCTGGCTGCTCGGAGAAGTCGACCAGATCTCGGTCGACGTGGTGGTTCGGGCCCTCGGCCCGGACGGGGATCAGGTCGGACGCTCCGACGGGCCCGGGCGCGGCCCCGAGCGCTTCGGCGGGACGATCGAGGACAGCGGAACATACACCATCGAGGTGTTCCCGGACGGTGATCAGGGGGGTGAGTACACGATCACCCTCGAGCGTCTCGAGCCGGCGCAGAGCGACCCCGGGCGCCGGACGGACCAGCTTCTCTCGCGGTGGGGCGGCGACAACTACCCGGGGGCCGCGGTCCAGGTCTGGAAGGACGGCCGGACGCTCTACTCGAGTGCGGTGGGCTCGGCGAACCTCGCATACGGCATCCCGTTCGAGACCGACACCCGGACGAACATCGGGTCGACTTCGAAGCAGTTCACGGCGTTCGCCATCATGCTCCAGGCGGAGCGAGGCGCGCTGTCACTGGACGACGACATCCGAGAGCACGTCCCGGAGCTGCCCGAGTTCGACGAGGTCGTCACCGTGCGTCACATCATTACGCACACGTCGGGACTGCGGGAGTTTCTGAATCTGCTCCGCATGACCGGGCGTCGTCTCGACCGCGGCGATTGGATCGACCGCTCGGAGATCGTCGACATCGTGAAGCGGCAGCCGGCGCTTCAGAACTCGCCTGGCTCCGAGTGGAACTACAACAACACCGCGTTCGGGCTCGCGGCTCTGATCGTCGAGCGGACGTCGGGCCAGGACTTTCACGTCTTCATGCAGGAGAACGTGTTCGGGCCCCTCGGGATGACCCGGACCATGGTCCGACCGTCCATCCGCCACATCGTGCCGGAAATGTCTGAAGGCTACACGCCGGCGGACGACGGCTTTCTCCAGATCGGCGATCTGGGTGGGGCCGTGGGAGCCGGCAGCATCTATGCAACAATCGAGGATCTCCAGACGTGGGTCGAGAACTACGCGGACCCGCGCGTGGGCACGCGCGAGTCGATCGATCAGATGATGACGTCGTACGTGCTGGCCGACGGCGAGGAGACCGGCTACGGCTACGGGCTTTTCGTGGACGAGCAGCGCGGGCTTCGCCGGATCCACCACGGTGGCGCGGACGTGGCGCACCGTTCGATGCTCGTCTACTACCCGGAGATCAACGCGGGTGTCACGACGCAAAGCAACAACGCCGCGTTCAACAGCAACATCGCGTTCCAGATCGGTGAGGCGTTCTTCGAGGAGCATATGGAGCCGGAGGAGGCGACGGTTGCCGGCGAAGACTTCGATCCGGCGACGTACGATCCGGAGGACTTCGACGAGTTCGTCGGGCGATACTCGCTCGATCCGCAGCCCGATTTCATCCTCACGTTCACACGTGAAGAGGGCACGTTGTACACGCAGGCTACGGGTCAACAGCAACTCGAGATCGTCCCGACGTCCGACTCCACGTTCAGGCTTCTCGCTGTCGAGGCCTCGGTCGCCTTCCACCGGGATGAAGACGGCGAGGTGGACGGGCTCACGCTGAACCAGAACGGCCAGGTCCACGCCACGCGGCTGGCCGACGACGAAGAGGTCGAGGAATGGGCACCCTCGGCAGACGAGCTGGCGGACTTCGCCGGTCGGTTCTTCAGCGAGGAGCTGGAGACGTTCTACGACGTTTCGGTGAGTGACGACGAGCTGGTCGCATACCAGCGCCGCCTCGGCGACGCGGAGCTGGCCCCGGGAGCGGAGGACACATTCTCCGGTGGAGGGTTCACTTTCACGTTCGAGCGCGATCGGAACAGGAGGGTGATCGGCTTCTACCTCTCGAACGGCCGGACGCGGGACGTGCGCTTCATGCGGGTGCCCTAGGACGGATCACGGATTCCACACGCGTGATGCCCACCTGCGCCCCACTGCCGGGGCCAAACCATGGCTCATGCTCGCTCGCGGCGTTACATGTACTCCACGCCCGAATGACCTCTGCCGAAGAAAGCCTTGATCCCGCAAATGTCGGAAGTACAGCGGATGAGTAAGCCACGCACGTTCTCGAAGCTGGATGTCGATCGGGTGTTGCGGCGCGCCGCCGAGATCGAGGGGTCGGAGGACGGAAAGCCCATCTCGGTCGAGGAGCTCAAATCGATCGCGGGCGAAGCCGGGTTTGGCGCCCATGCGGTCGAGCTGGCGATCCGTGAGGCGCAGCAGGCGGCGATCATGCCGGTACCACACCCGCCGGTCGAGGCGAGGGGGCTGGTGATCGCGCGGCTATCGGCCTCCCGGACGGTGCCGATCGACATCAGCTCCGAACAGCTGATGCGGGCCGTCCGGCTATTCCAGCCCTACAGGGAGGGGCCGGCGCAGATCAAACTCGGTGAAGAACGCATCCGCTGGCACGACATGAAGGGGCTCGCGTTCACGGTCAGCTCAGCCGGCGGCGTCACCGAAATTCAGGTGCAGGTCGTCAAACCGCTGCTGCGACGGGCGCGCTGGTCCGAGTGGGTGAAATCGGCGGCCGACCGGCTACAGGCGCTCGTGCTCCTCGTGGCCAGCCAACCGGCGGCCGGAGCGCTGGTCGAGCCGACGGAATAGGCGAAGCGTCCTGCCGTGAAGCGCACCCTCCTCTCGGAAGAGAGCTAGCGACTCCCGAGCAGTCCCGCGTTCGCGAAGACCGCGGTCAGCTCCGCGTCCTCCAGCCCCAGAGAGCCGCGGATGAGGCGGACGTTGGCGGAGATCCCCTGGCTCGCGTCAGGCACCGGCGGCCACCCCGGCCAGTCGGTCGCGTACGTGACACGGTCGGTCCCGAGCTCTCGAATGCGATCCACCAGCGTCTCGTTCGCCTCACGCACCACGCGCGCAAGCGCCGTATCCTGGCCTGCCGCCTCCGGCTGAAATACCACCGCGCCCAGGCCGAACCAGATGGAGCCCCTGTCGAGGCGCCCGTCGTCTAAAGCCGTCACGAACTCGCCGAGAGCCGAGTCGGTAGCGTCGTCGTAGCCGCCCCAACCCGCCATGTGGGCGATGTGAACCGGAACGCCGGGCTCGGCTGCCAACACGCCATCGATGAATTCGCGAGCATCCCGAGCCCCGTAGTCCTCCGCCCCGGTCCGCATGTGCACGATCGCAAAACCGCCTTTCGCGGCGAGCATGCTCCACACCTGGCGCAGTCGATCGACATGGGCCTCCAACCTGAGATCCACGTCTGAGTTGGTGAAGTGGAGCTTCAGCGTCCGGACGCCCAGGTCATCGAAGCAACGTTGGATCTCCTTGAGGGCGTACTCCTTCAGGGGGTTCACGCTGCATGCGGCCACCAGCCGATCGGCGTACCCTGCGACTTGCGCCACGACGTAGTCGTTTTCCGCCCGGACGAGGGCCTCTTCATCCAGGCCTTCAGTGCCGCGGCCACCGAAAAGGTACCCGAGAGAGAGAACCAGACCGCGCTCGATTCCGGCCTCGTCCAGGGCCGCGATCGCATCCTCCGCCGTGGTCGAATCGCGGGCGGACGTCGGCTGGATGCTACCGATCAGATCCGCGGAGGCCTGAGTCCCGATGTGCACGTGCAGATCTGCGGACGGGACCGGCTCGGCCACGGCCGCGGAGGGCGGCCCCGCTTCGGCTCCGGCTCGCTCGGCGGCTTCGCCGCACGCGGCCGACAGCCCGAATGCGACGAGCGCGGCGACATGACGGAGCGAGGTGGAGGCGCTGATCAACCCCGTATCATCTTGACCGCGGTACCGTAGGCGAGCAGCTCGGCCGCGCCGGACATGACCTGTGACGTCACGAAACGCACGTTGACGATCGCGTCGGCACCGAGCTTCTCCGCCTGGGCGACCATGCGTTTCGTGCTCTCGTTGCGCGCCTCGACGAGCATCTCGGTGTACTCCTTGATCTCTCCGCCGACGATGGTGCGTAGGCCCGCCAGGAAGTCCTTCCCGATGTGCTTGGAGCGGATCGTGCTCCCCCGGACGATGCCCATCGACTCGGTGACCTTGTGGCCGGGAACGAAATCGGTCGTCACGACGATCATGTAGCTCTCCTGTGGAAGATCCTAGAAGTCATCCAGCAGACTCTTGTCGGCCTCGCGCTCCCGGACTCGCTCGGTGATCAGGGACCCGAGCAGAACCGCCAGACCCAGAGCCGCGGCGATCACGCCGATCCGCATGATCAGCGGGAGCATCATCAACCACGGCCAGACGGCACGGAGCGGGGCGATCACCCAGATGAGCACCAGCACGAGCCCCAGGATGATCAGACCGAACCCAGCGTTTCTCAGCAGCGGGATCATTCTCGAAGCCCCCCTTCCGCTCGTGCATCGGCGATCCGCTCCCCGACGAGGGACAGAAACACCAGTACCACCCCGGTCAGCACCACGGTTATCGCGAGCTCGAGCTGAGTGTCCGTGATGGACAATACACGCCGCAGCGCTTCGAACGCCGCGTAGCCCACGGCGGCGATCAAACCTCCGCGCCAGAGAGTCAGTCCGAGTACGTGAGCCTTCTTCATCCACGCTCCGGGGTGGGCGTCGCTCCCGTCGATCCGGAATATGGGTGGAATTCACGCGACGTGATACGGCATTCACGCGACCCCACGAGAATGGACGTGCAGGGCGCCCGCGCGGTCTGGTTCGACGGAAAGCCGGCAAGCATGTTCGAACGACTTCGCTGCCGGATCGTCACGGCTGCAGGCGCTGACACGGGAGACGGGCATGATCGATCGTCGTCGCTTTATTGGAACGAGCCTCGCCGGAGGGGTGGGGGTCGCCGTCACGGCCTCGGGCTGCGCGCCCGTCGAGACGGCAGGGCCGGGCGACGCGCAGTCCTGCGGGCCACCCGAGATCCCGCCCTTCGAGCTCGACGAGATCACGGTCGACCAGCTCGGGGCGGAAATGGCGGCGGGCGAGCGCACCGCTCGTTCGATCGCGGAGGCCTACATCGGGCGGATCGAGGCTCTCGACCGTCGGGGGCCCGAGCTCGGCGCGGTCATCGAGACCAACCCGGACGCGCTACAGATCGCGGACGAGCTCGACGAGGAACGGCGCACCCGCGGCCCCCGCGGACCGCTTCACGGGATCCCGGTGGCGCTCAAAGACAACATCGATACGCATGACGGAATGACGACGACGGCCGGATCGCTCGCCCTCGAGGGCTCGATTCCAGCGCAGGATTCGTTCATCGCCGAACGGCTGCGCGAAGCCGGCGCCATCATTCTGGCCAAGCTCAACATGAGCGAGTGGGCGTATTTCCGGGGTGTTCGAGCGACGAGCGGGTGGAGCGCCCGGGGGGGTCAATGCCGAAACCCCTACGCCCTCGATCGGAATCCGTGCGGATCGAGCTCGGGTTCGGGCGTCGCCGCCTCGGCCAACCTGTGCGCCCTTACGATCGGCACGGAGACGGGCGGATCGATCATGTGTCCCTCCTCCAGCAACGGCGTCGTGGGCATCAAGCCCACCGTCGGTCTGTGGAGCCGTTCCGGCGTCATTCCCATTTCCCACTCGCAGGACACGGCCGGTCCCATGTGCCGGACGGTCCGCGACGCGGCCACCCTGCTTGGAGTGTGCACGGGAGTCGACTCTCGCGACGGCGCGACCGCGGCGAGCGCCGGGAACTCACACACCGACTACACACAGTTTCTCGATCCGGCCGGGCTACGGGGAGCACGCATCGGGATCGCACGCAGCTTCGAGGGGTTCGACCCGCGGGTCCTCGCGCTATTCGAGGCCGCGATCCAGGCGATTGCGGACGCGGGTGCGGAAATCATCGATCCTGCCAACCTCGAGGCCGCGGCATGGCGTGACCCGCTCTCGCTCACGCTCCTCGAGTACGAGTTCAAGGCCGATCTGAACGCGTACCTCTCTGGCCTGGGGTCCGACGCCCGAGTGAAGAGCCTCGCCGACGTGATCGAGTTCAACGAGCAGAACGCCGTGCGTGAGATGCCGCACTTTGGCCACGAACGGATGGTCGCCTCCGAGGCACGAGGGCCGCTCACCGAGCCCGAGTACCTCAACGCGAAGACGACCATCCAGCGTGCGAACCGTGAAGACGGCATCGATCGGCTGGTGGCCCAATACGACCTCGACGCGATCGTGGCACCCACACGGGATCTTCCCTGGCCAACGGACCACATCAAGGGCGATCGTCTCGACGGCGGGAGCTCGGCCGGACCGGCGGCGATCGCGGGGTACCCGGACATCACCGTGCCCATGGGGTTCTTCAAGGGTCTCCCGGCCGGAATCTCCTTCTTCGGGCCGGCCTGGACAGAGCCCGCGCTCCTGCGGATCGCATATGCGTTCGAGCAGGCGACGAACCACCGCCGGGCGCCGACGTTCGCGCCCACTCTCGGCTAGGCGTCGAGATGATCGATCCGGTTCCGGCCACGCTCGAAGCACACGGAGTTCGTCTCGAGCCCCTGACGCTCGACCATCGCGACGGCCTCCAGGCGGCCGCGCGAGACGGTGAGTTGTGGAGGCTCTTCTTCACGTTCGTCCCCGAGCCCGACGAGACCACGGCCTACATCGAGCAGGCTCTCGAAGGACACGAAGCCGGCCACATGCTGCCGTGGGCCGTCCGGGACGTGGCGGCGGATGCGATCATCGGAAGCACTCGCTTTCACGACATCGTGCCCGAGGTCGACCGCGTAGAGATCGGATACACCTGGTACTCGGCGAGCTATCAAAGATCGCACGTGAACACTACCTGCAAGCTGCTGCTCCTCGAGTACGCCTTCGATCGGCTGGGCTGCGCCGTCGTCGGGCTGCGGACGGATATTCACAACCTTCGGTCTCAGCGGGCGATCGAGGCCCTGGGCGCGAAGAAGGACGGGGTCCTGCGTCATCACTCCGCGCGGAAGGACGGCAGTCCGCGCGACGACGTGATGTACTCGATTCTCCTTCACGAATGGGCCGGGGTACGGCGTCACCTCGAGACCCGCTTGTGGCGTTACGGAGTGCGAGCGGCGGATCCCCCCTCTTGAGCGATTCACTGATTGGTTCACTTGCCGAGGGACCGGCCCGCGAGGTGGCCAGCGGCGTCTGGCAGCTGCCGCCCGTCCCGATTCTGGGGGGACGGGGGAGGCGCGAGGCGGACGCCCGGTGTCGGGCCGCCTGCTACGCGGCACTCCGCGAGTCGCCCGACCGGGTCTTTATCCTGCTGGCCGAGAACCCGCCCGACCCTGAATTGGCGACTCTGCTGGAGCCCTGCGACGACGGGGCCTGGGCCGTCCCGGGAGGCGACCTGAGGCGGAATCCGCTCGACTCGGAGCTCGCGGTCGGCGGCTGGCTCGCCTACTCGGCCGCCGACCCGGTGTCGGAGCGCATCCCGGAGCTGTTCCGCGGAGACCCGGAAGAACTCGCCGCATGGGCAAAGAGAAACGACATCTCGATTCTCATCGCTTCGTTTCATGACGATACGGAGTGGACGGTGGTCGTCGCTGACCGGCCCGGGCCCGAGGCGCGGTGAGACTGCTCGTGTTCGGGAACTCCGGATCCGGGAAGACGACGCTCGCCCTCGCAATCGCCGAGCAACACGGCCTCCACCATCTCGACCTCGACACGATCGTGTGGGAGCCGGAGCAGGTCGCGGTCGAGCGCCCGCCTGAGGACAGGCTCGCGGATCTCCGGTCCTTCCTCGAGCGCCACGACTGCTGGGTCATCGAGGGCTGCTACGGCGAGCTGGTCGAAGCGGCTGCCGACCGGTGTACCCGGCTCGTGTTTCTCAACCCCGGCGCGGAGGCGTGTCTCGGGAACAACCGTCGCCGCCCGTGGGAGCCGCACAAGTACGACACGCCGGAGGCCCAGGACGAGATGCTCGACGCGCTTCAGGCCTGGGTTCGAGAGTACTACACGCGCGGCGGCTCTTGGTCGTACGAGGCGCACCGCCGCATCTTCGATACGCACCGGGGGGACAAGGTCGAGAGCACATCTTCGCCCCCCCCGGACGATCTCATCTGACCGCGGCTGGCAGGTGCCGGCCGCGACGAACGTGCGCATGCAGGAGCGACCCATGGGAACGCAGACTCGACCCGGACTCGGCGCCATTCTCGCGGGGCAGATCGGGGTCACGGCATACGTGCTCGGAAAGAACCTCGAGGGGATCACGCACGAGGACAGCCTTCGACATCCGTCCGCTGGCGGGAACAGCCTGAACTGGATCGTCGGTCATATGGCGGACGCCCGTAACAAGCTCGCGATCGCACTCACGGAGGAGCCCGTCTTCTCACCAGTACGCCTCGCCATGTACGACGGCACCGAAGAGGCCACCTACTCGGCGGATGAAGCTCTGGACTTCGACGAGCTCCAGGCTTGCTGCCAGGATGCGGGGGAGGCCGTGATCTCCGCCCTGACGAACATGGATGACGAGGCGCTCTCCCGACCTGCTCCGTTCAGCGTCACCGGGAATCCCGATGAGACCGTGGGCTCGCTGGCGTCGACGTTCGCGTTCCACGATGCCTATCATGCCGGGCAGACCGGCGTTCTGCGGCGCGTCTGCGGCCACCCCGGTGTCCTCACGCCCCCCGACGTCGACGCATAGACGTCGGCCCCGTGGCCGCGGTCGGTCGGGTCGAGGCCGGCGACGAGCAATCGTTCGAGTTCCCGGCGGACCCGGAGGCTGGATGACCGCGCACCGGATACGAGTCGTCGAGGCGGACATCACCGTGCTCGATGTCGGGGCGACCGTGAACGCCGCGAATGAGCGGATGCTCGGTGGTGGCGGCGTGGACGGAGCAATCCACCGGGCGGCCGGACCGGATCTGCTGGCGGCCTGCCGCGAGGTCCCCGAGATCCGACCGGGTGTCCGCTGTCCTACCGGCGAAAGCCAAATCACGCCCGGGTTCGCCCTGGCCGCGCGGTACGTGATCCACACGGTGGGTCCCGTCTGGAACGGCGGTCGATCCGGAGAGCCCGCGCTTCTCGAAAGCTGCTACCGATCGTCACTTCAGCTGGCTGCGGAGCAGGGACTGGAGTCGGTGGCCTTCCCCGCAATCAGCTGTGGCGTCTACGGATACCCGATCAGGGATGCCGCCCGGGTGGCGGTCAGGACCGTCGGCGCGGTCCTCGCCGTCGACGAGACCGTTCAGGCCGTGCTACTCGTGGCATTCGGCTCAGAGATTCGAGACGCTCTCGCGGATGCCCTCCGGGAGGAGACGAGCCGGGGTGGCCGGGGCATGAAAGGCTAACGGCCCGGACCGCCTCCTCCTCCGTAGATCGCACGCATGCCGTGCGTCAGGGCGACCGGTACCTGCGTCCGGCGCCGCAGGCCAGGGGAGCCCCGAGGCGGCGAGGCTGACCTGCCGCTGCCCCCATCGTCCCGAGCGCGACGGGCCTCGCCGAGTGCTTTCGCATGATGATCTGTCCTCAGCGGGTGGTCAGCTCCAACGCGTGTCGGACACGCTAGCACCTCACGTAACGTGAGGTGCAACCCGGAGTCCTGTGCGGGGCAGGGGTCAGCGCTAGCGTCGGCGGGAGGCATGGACGCCATTCACAGGGGAGGACAGATGGACGCAGGGATCGAAGCGCTGATCGCCGATGGATTTCGCGCCCGTCGTGCGCGCCAGCCCGCACGAGCTCTGAAGGTCTTCGGGGAGGCGATCGAAGCATCCGAGGATCGCGGAACAAGAGGCCAGCTGATCCGGGCGCTGAAGGGATACGGTCAGATCGAGCGTGATTCGGGCGACGGAGCGGCGGCCCTGGAGCGATACCAGCGGGCAACCGCCCTCTGCAGGGAGGAAGGGGACTCGCTGCTCCTCGCACATACCGTGCGACACGTGGCGGACATTCACCAGGACAACGGGGACCTGGATCTGGCCGAGCCCGGATATGTCGAGGCCCTGAGCATCTACCGTTCTGAACCGGCAGAGGGAGACGCCGCCGTCCTGGACGTGGCGAACGCCGTCCGACCCTACGCGATACTAAAAGAAACTCGGGGAGAGACCGAGGTCGCGCTCGGGCTGTGGGTCGAGGCCCGTGATCTATACGCGCGTGTGGGCATCCAGGGAGGCGTCGATGAAGCGGAGACCCACATCGCCGGATTGAGCGACGGCGCGACCGTCTAGCGGTCGCCGCCCGCCCCTGGCTCTGCACCACCGGCACCCGGCAACACGTGGTCCGGGGGCACAGAAGCGTCCGTCGCGGCCATCGACGCGATCAGCCGCCCACCGATCTCCTCGAACTGACGCTTTCGGATCTCGGACCATCTCCAGGTCGTGAGCCGGGTCCACCCGAAGCCGGTTCCACCGATCGCAGCGACCAGCCCCGCGAGGATGATGGCCGCGATCGAAGCGCTTCCCCCGCTCAGTATCAGGCCCAGCAGCACGACTGGAGACATCGCCAACCAGAACGCTCCGGCTATGAGCCCCACCCGGGCGCTGCTCCTCAAGGACTGTAGCCGGAGGCGGGTGCCACCGTCGGTCGGCTCCAGCAGCACCTGTAGATTGCCGTTGTTCCACTGGCGGAAACTGCCCTCTTCTGTCAGATGTCCTCGTGCATCGAAGGTCTCACGCAGATGGACGACCAGACGCTCCCATTCGCGGTCGGTCGGTGCACGATCGAGGTGGAACGTCCTGCCTAGACCGATCGTCGTGCCCATGAACCGCTTCTGAGGCGACGTCGCCGCGGTCGGCCGATCGAGCTTCGAGGCGGCCCGAGTGACCAGATCGCGAGAGATTCCGACTTCCTCAGCGATGTCGTGGAGTTCGGCCAGCGTCATCCCGCTCGACTCCGAACCGGGTCGCACACCTGCCGCCTGGGCGTTCGTCGCCTCTTCGAGGATCTTCTCGATCTCGTCTTCCGAATACCGGCGATTCGATTCGGGTGTCACTGCGATCTCTCCGCTCTCGCGTTTAAGGGGGAGGAGAATATGCCCTGCCGAGCGTCAGCGACCAACGCGCGGGCGCGCTCTGTCTTGATCGGCCGGGGGGGATCAGTGACAATTCCCGTATGAGACGTCCGCCATTCTCTCCGGTTGTGCTGGCCCTCGCCGCATGCTCGCAGGTAGACGGGTCCCTGCCTTCGGCGACCGTCACGGAGGGCGAAGACCTGACCGTCGTCGAGAATCGCGCACCACTGTGGACGGGCGACGATGGGTGGACGCTCGCCGACGAACCGTCACTCGTAATCGGCGTCCTCGACGGGGACGCGGAGTACCAGCTGTACGGGGTACGTGCGGCCCGGCGCCGGTCGGACGGCGGAGTCGTGGTGCTCGATGCATCCAATGTGGTGCGGCACTACGCTGAGGACGGGGCGTTTGTCGGGGCCTACGGTGGTCCGGGCTCCGGTCCCGGAGAATTCGGCGCGCCGACGCACCTGATCGTCCGTCCGGACGACTCCATGGTCGTGTGGGATTCGAGAGGCTTTCGGCTGACGCACCTCGACGCGATGGGCCGGCTCGTCGATACCCGCACGCTCGATTTGGCAGCACTCGCGAACGCCGTCGCCCCCCCGCTCTATCCGGCGACGGGGGAGCCGCTCCGCGACGGACGGGTCCTGGTCCGTCTCGTCGGAAAGGATGGAAAGGGGACCGCCGGAAGCGCGGATGGCGTCTTCCGGGACCGCACGGGCGCCTTGATCGCGGCCCCCGACGGGACGATCGATACGCTCGGCTTCTTCGCCGACAACGAGCAGAGCACACTGCCGGCACTCGCGATCCCGGTCGTGCCAGCCCGCGCCAAGCGAACCGAGCTCGCGGCCAGCCCGGCCGGTGACCGGATATGCATCGGCGAGCAGGAGGCGCCCGAGATCACCTGCTACGGGCCGGGCACTTCGCGGCTGACATTCCGGTGGACCGCCGCACCGGGCCCCGTGACGGACGCCGACGTCGCGGCATGGATCGACGCCACGGCCGAGGCGTGGGGGCCGAAGATGAGCGTATCGGAGGCGGAGAAGTTGCTCTCCGAGGTGGTCCACCCGTCGATGCGTCCGTCGCACGGTGAGATCACGATCGACGACACGGGGCACATCTGGGTCGAGCCGTCCCGCGGTCCGGACGGCGCGCCGGGAGGCCCGAGCGCGGTGTTCGATCCGAACGGGGTGCTCCTCGGCGAGGTCGGGCTACCGCCTATTCGCGTGCTCGAGATCGGCGATGACCTTCTGATCGGGGTCCACCGCGACGAGCTCGAGATCGAGTACGTTCACGTCTACGAACTGCGGAAACCACCGCCCTGACTACGAACACCCCTGTGACTTCAGTCTGGAGCAGCACATGAGGATGGCCCGACGAACGACTCTCACCGCCGCCGTCTTGATGGTCCTCACGATCGCGACGCCCACCCCGGCCGCCGACCTCCTCCGCGAGATGACGTGCGCGGATCTCACCACCGCGGATTGGAGCGGGTTCGTCCTGGACGACGTGGTCGAGGTGGCCGCGAAGGGTGGCGATCCGGCGCACTGCCGCGTCCGCGGGACCATCGACACCGAGATCCACTTCGAGTTGCTGCTCCCGCTGGCGGCAGACTGGAACGGACGCTTCCTGATGGGGGGCGGCGGCGGGTACGTGGGTAGCGTCCAGAACCAGGCCCTCCAGTTCGCCGGTCCCGAGACGGTCCTCGGCCGTGGGTTCGCGACCGTAGGGACGGACACGGGTCACCAGGGGAGCGGGATCGACGCTGGCTGGGCTCTGGACCGGCCCGATCGCGAGATCAACTTCGGGCACCGTGCGGTTCACGTGACGGCCGACGCGGCGAAGACGATCGTCCGTCTCTTCTATGGCCGCGACATCGAGTACTCGTACTTCGTGGGCTGTTCCCGGGGCGGTGGCCAGGGGATGATGGCCTCGCAGCGCTATCCCGATGACTTCGATGGGATCGTCGCCGGGGCGCCGGCCCACGACTGGACAGGACTCGGCGCGTTCTTCCTCCAGACGCAGCAGGCGATGTACCCCGACCCGTCCGATCTCTCGACGCCGGTGATCACGTCCGAGGCCGCGGAGGCCCTCGAGACGGCGATCCTCGAGGCGTGCGACGAGCTGGATGGGGTGAGGGACGGCCTCATGACGAATCCGCTCGAGTGCGAATTCGATGTCTCGGACGTGCCGGGCCTGACGGCCGAGCAGCGCCGGGCCGCCGAGGTCATCTACGGCGGGGCGTACGTCGGCGACCGCCACGTATACCCGGGCTTCCCGTTCGGAGGCGAGACGGCGGCGGCGGGATGGAAGGGCTGGATCACCGGGGGCGGGATGCCGCTCGGCCCGAACACGCCGAACCTCCACTACGCGTTCGGCACGCAGATGCACAAGTACATCATCTTCGACGACCCGGAGTTCGACTACACGGCGTACGACTTCGCGGACTACTTCGCGTGGGAGGAGCATACCCGTCGGGCCGCGAAGATCCTGAACGCGATGGACACGGACCTCTCCGCCTACCAGACCGCGGGCGGCAAGCTGATCCTCTGGACCGGGTGGTCCGACCCCGCCATCCCGGCCACGGGAACGATCCGCTACTACGAAGGCGTCGCCGAGAACGACGAGAACGTGGACGATTACCTTCGGATGTTCATGCTCCCCGGAGTCCTTCATTGCTCGGGCGGCCCCGGTCCGGATTTCGTGGACTGGATCGCGGCGATCCAGGAATGGGTCGAGGAGGACAGTGCCCCCGAGCGCCTGACCGCGACGAAGGTGCGGGATGGAGCCGTCGAGATGCAGCGGCCGGTGTGCGCCTATCCGGCACAGGCCGTGTACGACGGAGCGGGAGACGCGAAAAAGGAGGAGAGCTTCGAGTGCGTAACTCGTTGATCCCGCTCATTTTACCACGTCCATACAAGGGCGACGTGGCCGATTTCACGGGGGACTCGGGCTAACCGACCGTCGGGTCCTCCGGGCCGGGCAGGAGAGCGTCTCCGCCGCCCGTTGCCGGCTCCGCCAGCCGCGACATCTCTTCGGCGAGCCGATCGACCATCCGGCGGTACTTCTTGCCCGCACGATCGCCGGAGTACTCCCAGAGTCCGCGCGCAACGGCATACGCCCCCGCGACGATCGCAGCACCCAGACCGAATGTGAGAGTGCCGGCGTTTCCGAGGGAGATAATCGTGATCAGTGTCGCGAGCGCGACGGGGACGAACGAGCCGATCAGCTTGAATCCCGCATCCCCCATGAACTGGAGCCGAGTCCGTCCGTTCTCGGCTTTCACGCTCACATGGATCGAGGTGCCGTCGCTCGTCCACTCCAGC
>Ga0224508_10002578_pt1 | contig 15306 bp, 11 predicted proteins | sample SF_Jan12_sed_USG_4_FD_170157 | JGI IMG/M metagenome (GOLD analysis project Ga0224508, IMG submission 170157) | Sediment microbial communities from San Francisco Bay, California, United States - SF_Jan12_sed_USGS_21 | ecosystem: Environmental > Aquatic > Marine > Sediment | place: USA... | reverse complement strand
GTTCTGAAAGATCGGGCAGGGGACCGTCGTATTATTATCAACAATCTTGGTAAACGTGACCTGGGCCAAGGCAGGCCGCGACAACATCACCAACACGAGCATTAACGCGCCGGCGAGATAAGCGCGCAGGACATTATTACGCACCATTGTTTCGATTCCCCTTCCGCTCGGATCCTTACAGGCAGGATCGGCGTTTTTCTAATAAGTATAGAAGAGGAATTGGCGCTGTCATCCGACGGGGACCACAGGGCGTGGAGCGCAGTTGGTTAGCCAGCTGCGCTGTGAAACCAGACGAGATTAATTCGCTAGCTAATTGAAATAATTACAAATTGAAAGCCCTGACCAGGAACACTGCCATCTGGGCGCGGGTGACCGGATCGTCCGGGCAGTAATTGCCGCCGCCACATCCACCCGTGATCATCTCCAGGGCCAGCTGCTCTATAAAACGGTCTGCGAAACTGCCGGGTGGGACGTCGGTAAACACACCAGTCGCAGGCGGCGGCAAGTACGCGGCACCGTACTTGGCGCGCAGCAAGAACACCGCCATCTGAGCGCGGGTGACGTTGTCGTTGGGGCAGTAATTGCCACCACCGCAGCCACCCGTGATGCCGTCATTCGCCAACTGCTCGATAAACGCGGCTGCGAAGTCGTTGGCAGCAACATCGTTGAATAACGTACCTGTAGCAGCCGGCGGGCTGAAGCCGCTGCCGTTAATCCCTCGCTCGAGGAACACCGCCATCTGAGCGCGAGTCACCGCATCGTCGGGGCAGTAATTGCCGCCGCTGCAGCCGCCAGTAACGCCACTCAATGCCAGGTCTTCAATGAAGTCAAAGGCGAAAGAGCCCAGCGGCACGTCCACAAAACCCAGCGGGAAGTTGTCGTTGACGTCCGGAACGCCATCGTTGTCATCGTCATCGTCGCAGGCATCACCGGCGCCATCGCTGTCGAAGTCCTCCTGGCCGGCATTAGCAACTGCGGGGCAGTTGTCCGACTCATCCGGAACGCCGTCCATGTCCTGGTCAGTGGGGCCCTGCGGTGCGACGTTGATGACCTGACGATAGAGGATTTGGAATCCTGCGCCTGCGTCGGCCCCGGTACCCGGGTTGTCGTACCGAGACCCGTTATCCGATACCTCCACGTAAACTTCGTAGTCTCCGTCCGCATTGAACGTGAACTGGCGAAAGTCCTGGCCGGTTGGGCCGCCAAAATTCACGTCGACTTCGCCGACAGTAGGAATGTGCCAGGTTGCGTCCACGATGTGGCCCTCGGCATCACCGTTGATTGTCAGCGTTGCGTTTACTGTCAGAGGCGATGCGCCGGCGACGACATCAAATTCCAATGTCGTGTCCGGTGGCGTATTGACAACAGGTGGTGTGTACTGAACATTCAAATCATTGGTCTCGACAAGATCGCCATTGACGACCACGTGGAAACGCCATATGCCAGGATATGTCATCAGCGTCGCTGTGCTAGCGCCGGAGAAATAGAATAAGCAGGCGCCACCCGGCGGATTCGTCATACAGGTCCGTTGGTCAGTATTGATCGCGTAGTTATATCCCAGCGGGTCTTCGACAAAAAGTTCAACCAGTGGGCCTGTTACTTGGTCATTCACCCAATAGGTTATGCCAACGGAGTCGGCGGACTGCTCGTTGTCATCGATTGATGTGATCTCGTCTAACAGGGCGATATTTGTTGTAACGTAGACGTCCTGCAGTGCTGTCGGGTTGGTTGTTCCGGGCGGTGTATACGTCGGCGGATCGGCCGGTGTCGCAGAAAGCCCGTACATCGACTGCAGTGCATCAATGTCATCGGCCTGCAGGTGACTGAGATTGGTGTACGGGTCGGCATACATGATCGAGACAAGTTGTTCGGAATGGCCGATGCCGAGCAGGTGCAGCAACTCGTGTGTCGCGACCTGGATCAAGACGTGCTCTGATGCGGCTGCGGTGCCACGATCCCAGTCAATTGCGAGTATGTTGTTGTTAAAGCGCACACTGCCGTCAGTGTAATTGCAGTAGCCAAGATCGATGAGCTCCTGCCCGCTGCAGGATTGCCAGGGTCCCGCGACACCTGCGGCGCCGCCGATGTCTTCCCAACCGATAGTTACAACATTGTCGCCAAAGAACTCGATTGCGTTGCCGTTGTAGGTAGCCTGGTACTGAAAGTCGATACCTGCCGAATTCTCGATCTCTGCTATCGCTTGGTTGATGAGGCCGAGAAAATAGTTGTCGTCGTCGAAATAGGTTGGTTTCCCTTCGGACCGGTATTGCCACACGACGACGCCGCCTGGCCAGCGCCCGAAGTTTTCGCCGATGCCCAGTTTCTGCAAGCCAGCATCTTCCCGGTCTTTGTCGGAAGACGCCCAGCTCCCGCCGGATACAATCAATAGTGCGAAGGTAATCAGGAGGTAGTGAAGCCAGGACACGATCTTGAGATTGTTGATTGTTGTCATCAGTAGATCCCCTGCAGATTGGGCATGCGGCGAACCGCATGATTTTCTTCTTATTGTAGTCGAGACACGGTATGGTCCGATGTCAACTTATTGGGCTGCCGGTCGTTAACGACAGGTAGTCGTGAACAAAACGTTGTCCAGACTCGAAAATTGGCTTTGTTGATACAGAATAGTATTATTTTACCACTTGCGGCGACAGGATTGTGGCGCGACAGTGAATACCGACGATAATCGCTCGCCTATGCTGAACGCGACACAAATACTGCGACGACGGCTGCTGACGTTGCCCAGGCGCACAAAACAGGGCGCGATGATCGTAGCGGACGTCGTTGCATATGCTGCGAGTTCCGTGGTTGCTTTCTGGCTCGTGTACGGCACCACAGAGTTTAGCTTTGAAGTGATTGCGATTTCGGCTATCGCCATTCTCGTTGCGATCCCGGTTCACTGGACCTTCGGCCTCTACGCATCCATCGTCCGTTACATGGGCCTGTCGCTGATTTTTGTCGGCCTGAAGTCCACGTTCGTTGTCACGGCGAGCATCATGACGATCAGCGCAGTCGCGGGCATCTTGAGTGCGCCAGTGCGTGTCGGTGTGGTGATCTGGGCGTTTTCGTTGATTCTCGTCGTTGGCGGCCGCCTTTGTGCACGCATGTTCCTGAGCCGCCGCAACAAGAACCGCGAACGCGTAATAGTGTATGGCGCTGGAGAAGGCGGGGCACACCTCGTCGCATCCTTGTTCGACGGCGATGACTTCCTGCCCGTTGCAATGGTGGATGACGACAAGGCAGTGCAAGGCAAGCGTGTTCACGGACTACGAGTCTACGATCCCGGGGATATCGAGCAGACCATCAAGGACACTGGCGTAAGCGGAGTCTTGCTGGCAATGCCAAGCGCGACTCGGCGTAAGCGCCGCCAGGTTCTTGAGCGGCTATCCGAATTCCCGGTGCGAGTCCAGACGATGCCGGGGATCAAGGACATCATCTCAGGCAAGGCGCGGCTTGATGACATTCGGGACGTAGATGTAAAGGATTTGCTCGGTCGCAACCCGGTGCCGCCGAATACGCAGCTGTTGACAGCATCTATCACAGACAAGAATGTCATGGTCACGGGCGCGGGTGGGTCCATTGGTTCCGAATTGTGCCGGCAAATCGCCATGCTGAAGCCACGCCGACTGATTTGTTTCGAAATCAGCGAAGCCGCGCTCTACAGCATCGACCGGGAACTGAAGCAGCTGATGGCGAAGAAGGGCCTGGACTTTGAACTTGTTGCGTTGCTCGGTTCTGCTCACCATGAGAAACGGGTCACTGAGGCTTTTCAGGCGTTTCGAGTACAGACGCTTTATCACGCGGCGGCCTACAAGCATGTGCCGATCGTCGAGCACAATCTATTCGAAGGTGTGCATAATAATGTGTTCGGCACTCTGCATACCGCCCGCGCTGCTGTTGAATCGGGTGTTGAGACCTTTGTACTGATCTCCACGGATAAAGCGGTCAATCCGACCAGTGTCATGGGCGCAACAAAGCGGTTGTCGGAACAGGTGCTGCAGGCTTACAACAGCAGGACGACGGTCACTCGATTCTGCATGGTTCGCTTTGGCAATGTGCTCGAGTCATCGGGCTCTGTCGTTCCCTTGTTCCGCGAACAGATTCGAAGCGGTGGACCGGTGACCATAACGCATCGCGACATTATTCGTTATTTCATGACCATTCCCGAAGCCGCTCAGCTCGTGATCCAGGCCGCTTCGATGGGGCAGGGTGGTGACGTATTCGTGCTCGACATGGGCAAACCCGTACGCATCGAGGATCTCGCACACCGCATGATCAACCTGATGGGAATGACGGTGCGGGATGATGAGAACCCTGAGGGTGATATTGAGATTGAATACATCGGCCTGCGACCAGCCGAAAAGCTTTTCGAGGAACTGCTGATCGGTTCCAACGTTTCCGGTACCGAGCATCCTCGGATACTGCGGGCCGACGAAGAATTCCTGGCTTACGAGCAGCTGGACGACCTGCTTACAAACCTCAAGGAAGCGTCGGCGGCGCTCGACTATGATCGTGCGCGCGAGATCCTGCTGGAAGCCGTCCGCGAATACACGCCAAGCAATGGCATCGACGATCTCGTCTGGTCACAGAAGACCGGCACCGACGATGCTGCGGACCATACGGTCGTCGATTTTCCGAAGCGGGACTGATGCGCGGCCCCGGTACGGGCCGCAGTCGCGATCCGCAACTCAATCTGTAGTATGTGTCTGTATAATTTCGACCTTCAACCGACTTCTCGAGACTCAGGATGAGATTGACTATTTTTGGCTCGGGCTACGTGGGCCTCGTAACCGGCGCCTGCATGGCCGAGATGGGCAATCACGTTGTCTGCGTCGATGTCGATGCCGACAAGATTGCGCGCCTCAACAATGGTGAAGTGCCGATCTACGAGCCGGGTCTCGATGCCTACATCGAGCGCAACGTCGAGGCAGGGCGGCTCGAGTTCACGACGGATGTGCAGAAGGGTGTCGACCATGGCTTGTTCCAGTTCATCTCGGTCGGCACGCCACCGGACGAAGACGGCTCGGCCGACCTGAAACATGTCGTTGCCGTGGCACATTCGATCGGCGAACACATGAACGAATACCGGATCATCGTCGACAAGTCGACCGTGCCGGTCGGTACGGCCGACAAGGTCAAGGCCGAGATCCAGGCGCAGCTGGACATGCGCAAAATGAGCGTCGAGTTCGATGTCGTTTCGAACCCCGAGTTTCTTAAAGAGGGCGCCGCCATCGGCGACTTCATGAAGCCGGAGCGCATTATTGTCGGTACCGACAACCCGCGCACGACGGAGCTTCTCAGGACGCTTTACGAGCCTTTTAATCGCAACCACGATCGCATGATCAGCATGGATATTCGCTCGGCGGAACTGACGAAATATGCCGCCAATGCGATGCTCGCGACCAAGATCAGTTTCATGAACGAGCTCGCCAATATTGCGGAACGGATGGGCGCGGATATCGAACAGGTTCGTGTTGGCATCGGCTCGGATCCACGCATCGGCTATCACTTCATTTATCCTGGCGCGGGCTACGGCGGCTCGTGTTTCCCCAAGGATGTGCGCGCGCTGGCGAAATCGGCTGCGGACAAGGGTTATGAGGCTGCCCTGCTGGACGCGGTCGAAGCGGTCAACAATCGGCAGAAACACCGCGTTTTCGAGAAGATTAATACGCATTACTCCGGCGATCTCGCCGGCAAAACGTTTGCTCTATGGGGTCTGTCCTTCAAACCAAGCACCGATGACATGCGCGAAGCGCCGAGTCGCGTATTGATGGAGCAGCTCTGGGAGGCAGGCGCCCGGGTGCAGGCCTACGATCCGGAGGCGATGGACGAGACCCGAAAACTGTATCCGGGACAGGATGGCCTTGAGTTTTGTGAGAATGCTCACGCTGCGCTCGAAGGTGCCGATGCCCTTGCGATCGTGACCGAGTGGCAGGAATTCCGGAGCCCGGATTTTGCGGCACTCGAGGAGTCGCTGGCTGATGGCGTTGTTTTCGATGGCCGGAATCTCTACGAGCCTTCGACGATGGAGAACTTCGGCCTGAAATACTATGCGATTGGGCGGGGGCTAACCTAGATGAGCACGATACTGCCAGTTATTCTGTCCGGCGGCTCAGGCACTCGCTTGTGGCCCGCCTCGCGGTCGATGTACCCGAAACAGCTATTGCCGCTCGTCGGTGAAGCGACGATGCTGCAGGATACGGCAGCCCGACTTGAGGGCATGCCCGGCACGGCGGGCGAATGTATTGTCGTCTGCAATGAAGCTCATCGATTTCTCGTTGCCGAGCAGTTGGATGCAATCGGAATGGCGGCGCGCATTGTATTGGAACCGACAGGCCGGAATACCGCGCCTGCCGTTGCTCTGGCGGCTTTTTTGGCGGCCGAGACAGATCCTGATCAACTTTTGCTGGTAATGCCGGCCGATCACGTCATCGAGGACATCGCTGCCTTCCAGGCTGCTGTCGGTCAGGGAGTCGATGCTGCAGCCGAAGGCAAGCTGGTCACGTTCGGTATCGTGCCGACAAAGGCGGAAACCGGGTTCGGCTATGTAGAAGCTGATCCCGAGGGCGACGCAGCTGTGCCGGTCAAGGCGTTCGTCGAGAAACCGGATCTTGTAACCGCGAAGCAGTTCGTCGATGGCAAGCGGCACTTCTGGAACAGTGGCATGTTCCTGTTTAGCGCCAAGGCGTATCTCGAGCAGCTGGCAGAATTTGCTCCCGAAATTCACGAGAAGGTAAAGGCGAGCGCGGTTGGGTTTGAATGCGATCTGAATTTCGTACGTCCCGATACCTCAATATTCGCTGAATCTCCCGGCGATTCAATCGACTACGCGGTCATGGAAAAAACCGGTGTCGCAATGATGGTGCCGCTCGATGCTGGTTGGAGCGACGTTGGCTCATGGGCGGCGCTCCACGAAGTTTGCGGGACGGATGCCGATGGCAATACGACGAGCGGCGATGTCATCACTTATGGCTGCAAAGACACGCTCGTGCAGGCGGAAAGCCGGTTGGTGATTGCGATCGGTCTTGAGGATGTCGTTGTCGTCGAGACCAAGGATTCGACACTCGTTGCGCACAAATCGCGCTCCCAGGACGTGAAGGAAGTCGTAAATCTCTTGAAGGAGCAGAACCGAGAAGAGGCCGTATTGCATCGCGAGGTATTTCGACCCTGGGGGAGTTACGACAGCCTGGAAAATGCAGAAGGGTTCCAGGTGAAGCGCTTGACCGTTAAACCGGGCGCGATACTGTCACTGCAAAAGCACGCCCATCGCTCGGAGCACTGGGTCGTCGTGCGCGGCAAGGCACGCATCACACTAAATGATGAAGAATTCGACCTCGGCGTCAACGAATCAACCTACGTTGCAATCGGTGACATTCACCGAATTGCAAACCCGTTCGATGAACCCGTCGATATCATCGAGGTTCAATGCGGCGATTATCTCGGCGAGGACGATATTGTTCGCATCGAGGACAATTACGGAAGAGAAGGCACCAATACCTAATGCCCATTTCAATTAACTGCTTTAAAGCCTACGACGTTCGCGGCCGTATTCCCGACCAGCTGAACCCCGACGTTGCGTATCGAATTGGCAATGCGACTGCCAAGTATCTCAATGCCAGGAAGATGGTTCTCGGTCGTGATATTCGGTTATCGAGCCAGGAGTTATCGACCGCCGTGGCGAACGGTATCTCAGATGCGGGCGCCGAAGTCATGGATATTGGATTGGGCGGTACCGAAATGGTGTATTTCGCCAGCACGTATCTGGAGGCTGATGGCGGCATCATGGTCACGGCGAGCCACAACCCGGCCGACTATAACGGGCTCAAAATTGTCCGTGAACAAGCAAGACCAGTCAGCGCAGACACTGGACTGGAGGATATCCGCCAGCTCGCCGAACGAGATACGCGGTTAATGGCTGGCAAGCGCGGGCGACATGCGCCCGTCAATATTTATCAGCCCTATATTGATCATCTGTTGACCTATATCGATGTCAATGCCTTGAGGCCGCTGAAATTGGTCGTCAATCCCGGCAACGGTGGGGCCGGAATCGCGCTGGATGGGCTCCGGAAGCGGTTGCCGTTCGATATCGTCGAAGTCAACTACGAGCCCGATGGCACGTTTCCAAACGGTATTCCGAATCCAATGATCCTCGACAACCAGGCGGTGACAGCAGAGTCAGTCGTGAAGCACCAGGCCGACATGGGTATCGCCTGGGACGGTGATTTCGACCGCTGTTTCCTGTTCGACGAGAACGGCGGTTTCATCGAGGGTTATTACATTGTTGGACTGCTGGCCGAGAGCATCCTCCAGAAGCAGCCCGGGGCGAAGATCATCCACGATCCGCGCCTGACCTGGAATACACTGGATATTGTCGAGCAGGCCGGCGGCGAGGCCGTGCAGAGCAAGTCCGGCCACTCGTTTATCAAGGAGACGATGCGCGAGGTTGACGGTGCGTACGGTGGCGAGATGAGCGCACACCACTATTTCAGGGAATTTTCCTATGCCGACAGTGGCATGATTCCATGGCTGCTTGTCGCCGAGCTGCTGTCGATAACCGGGCAACCTTTGTCCGCCCTTGTCGGCGAGCGTCAGGCGAAGTATCCGGCGAGCGGCGAAATCAATCGTGAGGTTGAAGATGCCGGTGCGACGCTACAGGCGCTGCATAATATATACGCTAATGATGCAATAAACGTCGACGACACCGACGGCTACAGCTTCGAATTCGACAATTGGCGCTTCAATATCCGCATGTCGAATACGGAGCCGGTGGTGCGTTTGAATGTCGAGAGCCGCGGGGACCAGGCCTTGATGGAAGAAAAGACCAGCGAGGTCCTTGGCGTTATGCAGTCCTAGCGGGACCGGTGCCGAACCACCTCGCGCCGGCGGCGTCCCGCGACGGTCATTGCCAGCAATCCGATCGCAATCAAAGCGAGGCTGCCCGGCTCAGGAACAATAACGCGCTCGCCGTACAGATCGACGCCCCAGGGCATGCAGTCGTAATTCTTCTGGTCCGTGTCGGTGTAGTCGTCGCAGTGGTAGGCATCGTCGTTTTGTCCCCAAAGCACAAAGTCATCCAAACCGAAATAGTTGGGTCCGTCGTCGCCCATGGCGATACTTTCAAAATAGAAGGTTCCAAAGCCGCTGATGTCCAGGTACCACAGCAAGTCGCCGTCCGCGTTGGTGAAATCGCCACCGAGGCTGCTGGTCCCGACACCAAAGGTGGTACCGAAAATGTGGAGGTAGCCGCCGTCAATGCTGAAAACTCCTTCATCAAGCGTTCCGGTCAGAAGGCCTGTCACTGGCGTGACGAAGCCGCACATGTAAAGCGTGTCCCCGCTATCCGGACCGGTTCCCGGGCATCCGGAGGCAGTATGCAACCAGCTCGCCGAATAACCGTCACTCGAATACGGGCCGATGTCGTACGTGACATTGATCGGGTCCGCGTTCGCGGACAGGGACAGGGCGAAGAGAATGGTGCAGTGCGCAAGCGTTGTTCGTTTAATCATGGATTCCTCGTCCAGGAAATGTTCTGCTGGTTGTGCTGTTTCTAAATGCAACTCGCATGCCAAGTCCGGTAATCCAGCTGTCTAACCGGGTCGTGTAGGGTGCAGGTGGTGACGAGGCAGGTGGGTTGTAAGGGACGCCGACAGCGCGAGGAGACGGACTGTGACACGCGTCACACTATCGCTGCCACAGACAGGCCCGCAGATCGACATGTGCCTATTTGCGCGGTGTTTTTATTGGTGGTTCGGCAGTTAGCAGCGCGTATGTGTAAAGAATTTCGAATGCGATCGCCGTGCTGGCGTCGCTGCAGCCTCAGCGTCGCCCGGATTACGCGCTTACAAGAGTACGAACGCCGCTATCAGACCGAGAACAGCGCCTGACGCGTTCAGGATCACGTCGACGATCGTACCGAAGCGACCCGGGACCTTCGTCTGATACCACTCGAGGATGCCACCGAGGCTAATCGTCAGCATCAGTGCCAGACACAACCGCAGGAGCCGGGACTCGAGGGTCTCGAGTGTCCACACCCAGAGTGCTGCAATCACTGCGTAGCAGACCAGGTGCATGAGCTTCTGCACCGCAGTTGGCGTATGCGCGATGAGCCAGACGAATATCGAGTCGTCGGATTGGCTCTTGCCCGGCGTGACCGACAACACGATCACGATCGCCACAAACGCCAGGGTGATGAGCCAACGGTACGATGGCGGGATTGCGAGGAACTGCACCATATGACGCGTCGCGGCTACAACCCGGATCGTCGTTTGAGTGCTTCCACGGCACGTTCGGCCGTCTGGCCGTCCCAGAGCGGCGGACATTGCCCCTCCGGCCAGTTGCCCGCGAGGATCGCCTGCAGGTTCTCGGCAAGCGTGCCGGCGTTCACGAGTCTATTGGTGCCCATGGTGACCGTGATTGGGCGTTCCGTGTTTTTCCTGAGCGTGAGGCAGGGAATGCCGAGATAAGTCGTCTCCTCCTGCAGCCCGCCGGAGTCGGTGATCACAAGCCTGGCGCCCACGATGAGGTTCATGAACTGCACATAGGGAAGCGGCTCGAGCAGCTTGATGTTTTTGCCGGTCGACAGACGCTCCTTGAGATCGAATTTCTCGAGCCCCTTGACGGTCCGCGGATGTGCGGCGAAGACGACCGGCAGATCTGTCGCTACATCGAGCAGCGCGTCGACAATCGGTTCCAGCATCTCGGCCGCATCGACATTGGAAGGCCGGTGCAGCGTCACCATCGCGTAATTACCTGCCGTCAGGCCGAGATCGCTCCGTGGGTCGGCTGTCACGATTGTTTCGTGGAGCATCTCGAACGAGTCGATCATGATGTTACCAATGCGATCGATCTTGTCAGCAGAGACGCCTTCGGCGAGCAGGTTCTCGTCGCCGTCCTCTGACGGTGTCCAAAGCACATCGGCGATCGCATCGGTGATCAGTCGATTGATTTCTTCTGGCATACTGCGATCGCGGCTGCGCAGCCCGGCTTCAAGATGCACGACCGGGATCCAAAGTTTGGCGCCGACCATAGCGCAGGCAACGGTCGAGTTGACATCGCCGACGACGACAATCCAGTCGGGGTGATGCTCCAGACAGATCTTCTCGTACGCGATCATGACGTTGCCCGTTTGCTCGGCGTGCGAACCGCTGCCAACGCCGAGATGAAAATCAGGTGCCGGTACTTTCAGATCCTGCAGGATCGCATCCGACATGTTGTGGTCGTAATGCTGACCCGTGTGCACGAGAATCGGATTGGCCCAATCAGTTTTATTGAGCGCGTGGTAAAGCGGCGCGATTTTCATGAAATTGGGCCGCGCAGCGGCGATGAGATGGATATTGAGCAAAGACATTCCCTGCGCAGTTCGACGAGGCGAGTATGCTAACCATATGGCGCGGCGATGTCTGCGAAATCGTTCCGGCCAGTCCTATGCCCCACAGTGCGCCGTGACCCCGGTCACGCCGAAACTCGCCTGTCCCGCGTACTATGCGCCAGCCCAAAGAGCCCGACTATTGCAGTTCTTAGTGAATTACAGAAGAATCGTGACAATTATTCGATATTATTTACGGAACAGCCTGATACAAAGACAAATAAATGCGCGCTTGGACCATTAACCACCAGATTCGCACGCCGCTGCTGCTTATGGCTGGAATCGAGGTATTGATCGTGTTTTCGTCGATTTACGTGGCCGGTTTTATTGTGTTTGGCAGCGTCGAATCGAGCGAACAGGCGTTGGGACCGCTAGCCCCCAGGGCGACGATTGTCGCGTTTGTCGTGCTCCTGAGCCTGATTGCTATGGGTCTTTATCAGTTCCACCAACGCATCTATTTTCGCGAGGCGGCCGTCCGCGTTCTGGTAGGCGTCGGTGCTGGTTGTCTTGCACTCGCCGTCATCTTTTATGCATTGCCGACCGTCAACGTGTCGCGCGAAGTGGCCGCGGTCGCAATCGGCTACGCCCTTATTCTCTTGTTCCTTGTCCGCTTCGTGTTTGTCCGCACCGTCGATGAAAACGTGTTTCGGCATCGCACGTTGATCTACGGCGCAGGGAAACGTGCGGGCGTCATATCGGAGCTTCGTCGCCGTGCCGATCGGCGCGGTTTTCATGTCGTCGGTCGCATTGCCGCGCCCGGCGATAGGATCGTAGAGGACACCGTGCAGATTGAGCCGCCAAACACTCCAATTACGGAGATCGCCACTGCCGAAAACGCTGACGAAATCGTCATTGCGATGGACGACCGCCGCGGCAATCTGCCGGTCCGGGACCTGCTGGATGCGAGATTACAGGGCATCGATGTCATCGACCTGCTCGAATTCCTGGAGCGTGAGACGGGCAAGATTCGGGTCGACCTCGTCAATCCGGGTTGGCTCATCTTTACGCCGGGTTTTCGAACCAGTCGTTTCCGGCGGACGCTAAAGCGAATTATGGACGTCGTCGCGAGCGTCATACTGATTCTGCTGTTCTGGCCGTTGATGATCCTGATCGCAGTTGCGATCAAGCTCGAAGATGGCCTGACTGCGCCCGTGATATATCGTCAATGCCGTGTTGGTCAGGGTGAGGAGAATTTCGATGTGCTCAAGTTTCGCAGCATGACCGTTGATGCCGAGGCGGAGGGAGAGGCCGTCTGGGCGGAGGCAAATGACAGCCGCATCACGCGAATCGGAGCATTCCTGCGCAAATATCGTCTCGACGAGCTGCCGCAGCTGTTCAACGTTCTGCGCGGACAAATGAGTCTCGTCGGCCCGCGACCCGAGCGGCCGGAATTTGTCAAAGACCTGCGGGAGACCATCCCGTACTACTCCGAGCGCCACATCGTTAAACCAGGCATCACGGGTTGGGCGCAGTTGCGTTACACCTATGGCGCGACCGAAGAAGACGCAATGGAAAAGCTGCAGTACGAACTTTATTACATCAAGAACCACAGCCTGCTGCTGGATGTCATGATAATTCTGCAGACCGTGGAAATCGTACTGTGGGGCAAGGGCGCGCGATAGGGCCCCAATACAAAATGTGCACGAAGTATTGGACAACCGCAGGCCACAATAACTAAAATGATGTCATAGAATCCTAGGCGCGTAGCTCAGTGGTAGAGCGCTGCTTAAACACAGCGGAGGTCGGAGGTTCGAATCCTGCCCGCGCCTACCAACCCACTTATTCCAGGCGTAATTCGCCGATCTCAAATTTGCGGCCCGCTTCTCGCGCGTGGCAAAAAATGACGATGCCGTCGATCTGACCGAGATTCATTTGCCGGCCATCCGGTGTACCTTGAATGTTGCCAACGGCCGCGGAGAGTGCAAGTTGCCAGAGCCTCGCGAGTCCGAGCGCTCACTACTCAGGCGGAGAGAGACGCAGGGGGCGCGGCAGCCCGGAACAGATCAGCAGATAAATGGACAGCGAAAAGCGACTGAACGGCTTGTCGGGAAGGTCCGACATATCGCCTCATGGAATCTTTTAGGCGAACTGTCATTTGCATGGATCCGCGCATTACAATGTATTCAATACATTGTTAACTCATTTGACGTCCATGACTGAATTCAGTTCTCTCAGCTATGCAGCGATCGGCGGTATCTATGCCTTGCTGACCATACTGTTGCTGACCAGTTGGCGCGGCCATCGAATTGGCGCATTTCTCATCGTGGCTTGCGTCGTCAGCGCCGGCTGGGGTGCCGTGCTCGCACTGCACGCCAATGGGGCTTACGTCAATATCCCGTTGCTATTTGCAGTGGAAGTTTTGCGCGGCGGCGCGTGGATTGTTTTTCTTGTGGTACTCGTGGCTCACATCGGCGTTGCGAAGGTAATTCGATACCTCAGCATGGCGCTATGGATTGCTGTGTTCATCGCCGGGACCTTCATACTCGTATCGGAGCCCAACTACGTGGCGCCCGAAAGAATCACTGGTGTAATGATCCCGGGTGGACTCGTCATCGCATTAACCGGACTCATGCTGATCGAGCAGTTATACCGCAATTCCCCCCACGAGGCGCGGTGGGGAATCAAGGCGCTCGTGCTGGGGCTGGGCGGCATATTTGCCTACGATTTGTTTCTTTACTCGCAGTCAATGCTTTTTGGCGTGCTCGACAGCAACACCTGGATGGCCAGGGGCGCAGTCAATATTCTATTCGTACCGCTGATCGCCGTCGCTGCCCGGCGCAACCCGGCATGGGATCTCGACATTTTCGTGTCGCGACAGGTTGTCTTTTACTCGACGACGCTGGTTGCTGTGGGTTTGTATTTGTTGCTCATGAGCCTCGGCGGTTATGCGCTGGTTCTCTTTGGCGGTAGTTGGGGCGCCCTGGCTCAGATCGTGTTTTTCGTCGGCGCTCTGTTGGTCCTGATGTTCCTGCTTTTTTCGAGCGCATTACGTGCACGTATCAAGGTGTTTCTTAGCAAGCATTTCTTTAGCAACAAGTACGACCACCGTGAAGAATGGCTGCGACTCGTCTCGACATTGTCCGAGTTCGAAAACAGTTCGACGCGAGAAATCGTGATCAAGGCGATGGCGCAAATCGTGGGCGCGCCGTCAGGCGTTCTATGGATCCTGGATGAGGGCGACAAGCGCTATTCGATTGCGGCCAGTTACCTGACTGACCGATCGCTGCCTGACATGGTCGTTGAAGAGCCAATAGTCGACTTCATGACACGCGAGTCGTGGTTGGTCGATCTCGATGAATTCAAGTCTGTGCCGGATCGTTATGGCGATCTGGAGCTGCCGCAATGGCTGACCGATGATAGAGACGCCTGGCTGATTGTGCCGCTGAGCACGCGCCAGCAGCTCGTGGGGCTTATCCTCTTGCACCGCGGGCCGGTCAAAATGCAGCTGAATTACGAGGATCGCGATCTTCTGAAAACCGTTGGCAGTCATATCGCCGTGCATCTGGCCCAGGAAAAATCCGACAGCCTGTTGACCGAGGCGCGACAATTCGAAGCGTATAACCGCCTGACCGCGTTTCTGATGCATGACCTCAACAACCTGATCGCGCAGCAGTCACTAATCGTAGAAAATGCCGAGAAACACCGGCGCAATCCAGCTTTTGTCGACGATGTAATGGAGACCGTTGCTAATTCGGTCGAGCGCATGAAGAGTGTGATGGACCAGTTGCGGCGTCGCGATGCCGAGCGAAAGGCCGGTTTTGTAAAGATTGGAAAATTACTCGAAATCGCAGTCAAACGTTGCGCGGATCGGCTGCCAAGGCCCGAATTACATCTCAATGACATAGCGTGTAAATTGAACGTCGATCGAGACCAGTTCATTATGGTTCTTGTACATTTGATAAAGAATGCGCAGGATGCCACGCCGGACGACGGTATCGTCGAAG
>Ga0224508_10002577_pt1 | contig 15309 bp, 14 predicted proteins | sample SF_Jan12_sed_USG_4_FD_170157 | JGI IMG/M metagenome (GOLD analysis project Ga0224508, IMG submission 170157) | Sediment microbial communities from San Francisco Bay, California, United States - SF_Jan12_sed_USGS_21 | ecosystem: Environmental > Aquatic > Marine > Sediment | place: USA... | reverse complement strand
TCGCCGCCGATCATGTAACGTCCGAACCGGGCGGTCTCGTGTTCAATCGGATCGTCGCGCTACGGGACAGCTGGGCGAAGCGCGCCGCAAAGGCCTAGTCCGCGTTCTCCGCGACCACCGCCAACGCCGCATGGACCGGCGGATCGAAGTGAACATCCATCTGCGGGTACGCAATGGTGACACGGGCGTCGCGTAGCGCATCCCAGATCTCGTGATTGAGTCGGGACCGCAGGACCCGAAGGCGCCACGGATCGTCGGTGAACACGGATATCGTGAAGTTCACGGAAGAGGCCCCGAATTCCCGCATCAGGATCACCGGATCATGCCGTCGGCTGCGCCATTCGAGGTTCTTCGCCATGAGTTCCAGCGCCTCGCGAACTCTGTCCATGTCGCTGTCGTAGCTGACGCCCACATCCGCATCGATGCGATAGATCGTATCCTTGAGCGTGTAGTTCTTCACCGTGGTCTGAACGAGATCAGAATTCGGGATGATCAGGTCTTCCTCGTTCAGTCCGCGGGCGATCGTCGACCGGATGCCGAGCTCTCGAATACGGATCATCCGGCCATCCACCTCCAGGATGTCGCCCGGCTTGATCGTGCGCTCGAACAACAGGATGACGCCGGACACGAAGTTCGCGGTGATGTTCTGCATCGCGAATCCGATGGCGACGGCGAATACGGCGCCGGCGGCGAATAGGGCGGTAAGTTGGATGCCCAGAGTGCCGAGAGCGATCGTAAACCCGAGGAACAGGATCGAGTAGTGAACGAGGCGCGCGGTGACCGCCATCGACCCCTGTTCCGGCACGCTGCGCTCCTTCACCATCCGAAGCATGGTCCGTCGAATGAGCCACGACAGCCAGAAGGTGAACACGACGACAAGGGACGCCGTGAGCAACGTACCGACCGTCAGGGGAGTCTCCCCGACGTGCAGCAGCTCGATGTCGAGGATGTCGCGGATGCGGGCCAGTAGTTCCTGCATGGTCATGCGGGATCGATCCGTTTCGGGGTGCGCGTCGCTGATCGGTTCGGTCTAGAATAGTAGGCGGGACAGGCCGTCGCACGGGGTTCCGGCACCTAACGAACAGGAGGGTACGGCGGATGACGCAGACGAGCATCAATCCGGCGACCGGTGTGTGCGTTGGAGAGTACCCGTCGCACTCCGACGAGCAGATTCGGGCGTCCGTGGCCGCTGCGAAGGCCGCGTTCGAGAACTGGCGGGGGATGTCGTTCAAGGATCGCGCGGAGCCGTTGCGCGGGGCAGCTGAGCTGCTCGAGGACGCGGCGGAACGATTCGGCGTGTTGATGGCGGAGGAGATGGGTAAGCCCGTCGGCGAGGGCCAGGCCGAGGCGAGGAAGAGTGCCTGGGTGTGCCGGTACTATGCCGACAACGGAGCCGGCTTTCTCGCGCCGGAGCCCGTGGAGACAGAAGCTGCCAGGAGCTTCGTTGCCTTTCGCCCGCTCGGGCCGATTCTGGCTGTCATGCCCTGGAACTTTCCGTTCTGGCAGGTCTTCCGTGCCGCGGCGCCCGCGCTGATGGCGGGGAATACGATGCTCCTCAAGCACGCGGCAAACGTCCCGGGCTGTGCCCTCGCGATCGAACAAATCTTCACGGCAGCCGGCCTCCCAGCCGGAGTGTTTCAGAGCCTTCTGATACGCAGCAACCGGGTGGCCGAACTGATCGCTGATCCGGCGATCAGGGGTGTCACGCTGACCGGCAGCACGCCGGCAGGCCGGGCTGTGGCATCCGCGGCAGGTCAGCACCTGAAGCCGTGCGTGCTGGAACTCGGAGGAAGCGATCCGTACGTCGTTCTGGAAGACGCCGACGTCGCCGCGGCTGCGGACGTCTGCGTGACGAGCCGACTCATCAACAGCGGTCAGAGTTGCATTGCCGCGAAACGGTTCATCGTCGTGGAGAGCGTGCGGGACGAATTCGAAGCTGCGGTCGTGCGGCGCATGGCCGCGGTCACCTGGGGAGACCCGACCGAGCCCGGCATCGACATCGGTCCGCTGGCGCGAACGGACCTGCGCGACAGCCTCCACGACCAGGTCGCGCGGAGCGTTGGCGCAGGTGCCCGTTGCCTGCTGGGAGGAACGAATCCCGGGGGGCCGGGCGCCTTCTATCCTCCCACCGTGCTGACTGACGTGCGACCGGGAAATCCCGCGTACGATGAAGAGCTTTTCGGTCCCGTGGCTGCCATTCTGCCCGTCGCCGATGACGAGGTCGCGGTCGCTACCGCAAACGACAGTTCGTTCGGTCTCGGGGCAGCCGTGTTTACCGCGGATTCGGCACGCGGCGAACGCATCGCCACGGATCGACTGGAGGCTGGCTGTTGTTTCGTAAACGATTTCGTTCGGTCGGACCCGCGTCTGCCGTTCGGCGGAATCAAGGACAGCGGATTCGGGCGCGAACTATCTCGATTCGGCATCCGCGAATTCGTCAACGTCAAGACTGTGGTGGTGGCCGGGTAGGCGCCCGGTTCATGTGGCGTCTACCGGATCTCGAATCGAACGGGCACCGGCACGGTAGCCTCGGATATCAGGTCTGATTGACCGAGCCGGAGGCCCTGGAGGGCCGTGTCGGGAAGACGGCCGGCTTCTTCGGGCCGGAGCAGCGGAAGGAGACGGAACCGGGCCTCGAAGTCCTCCTCGACCAGGACCCCTCCCTGACCACCCAGTACGGTCGCGCGATAGACTTCGCGCATTGCGGCCACGTCGATTGGAACGCGCTCAACGACGGACTCTCCCGGTAGTTCCAGGCGTCGGGCGCCCGCATCGAGTTCCGTGTCGTAGACGGACTCCCTGATCGTCCACTCCAGTGTGTAGGCCCCTTCGCGGTCTCCTTCGATCGCTAACCTGAGAAAGGACGCCTCGACCCGGGAGGCTGTTGGATTGATGCGGTGCACTCTCTCCGAAAGCTCGACGAGTTGATGCTCGGCAGCCCGCCGGTCGGCTCGTTCGGCGCGGTCACGCAGCGATCCGGCCATCGCCGCCGACACGCCGACGATCACGGCGACGACAGCCAGGGCCAATACCGTCCAGCCGCGTCGCCTCGCGCGCAGCCGTTGCCGGCCCTCGCTCTCGAAGGCGATGCCCAGACGACGGCCCAGCCAGCCGAGAAGAAAGGCCGGCACCAGGCCGGCTGCTATCGCCGTAGCAAGGATCGCCGGTCCTGCCGCGGCGGGCCACGGATCGTCGCCGAAAACGAACAGCCACCCGACGCCGAACAGGAACGCAGCGGTCTCCAGCGACACGGCGAGGCCCACGAGAAGGCCCCACGACGTCCCTGCCAGCGTCCAGATCGTTCGAGTTCTGAGCGGCATGTCCATTCCCGTGGGCTGATTGGGCTCCTGACGCGCTCAACCTAATGGACGCCGCCACGACTTGCAGGGTACCGCAGAGATTCGCGGTATTCACCGGTGCCGTGGACAGTCGTTGGTGCCCTGATCTTCCGAACGGTTCGCACGGCGCGCGGCGCCGCTCAGAATCCGATTCACACGACCGGCGTCCATAACTGCCATTTTGATAACAAAATACGCGATCTAACACCGATGTCGAAGCCGTCGCGCAGGCTCTCAACCCACGGCAATCTCCGGGAAACGACACCGGCGAACGGGATGAGGAGACCGGTGGTCCGGTGCTTGCGGGCTGTGCCGTGGATATTCAGTCTTTAAGCCAGGGCGCCGGCTACGGCGCAATTGTCGACGTCTTGCCGAATGGAGGAAGCATCGTGAATCGATCGCGCGTTCGCCCGAGTGACCGCGTCCGGGTCGTTGCCACGCTGGCTGCACTTGGATTGTTTGCCGCGGCCTGCACCAGTTCGAATGAGAACTGCGACGTCACCGACACGTGTCCCAACACGGCGCCCAGCGCCTCCATCACGTCTCCTGCCAACGGTTCGATGTTCGATGAGTTCGTTGCCGTGGCCTTCGCCGGTTCAGGGTCGGACGCGGAGGACGGCAGCCTTACCGCGGCCTCCCTCGTCTGGACGTCCGACCTCGACGGACCCATCGGCACAGGCGTTTCGTTCAACAAGGCCGATCTCTCGGTAGGTGTTCATACGATCACGCTCACCGCTTCCGACAGCGAAGGCGCGACGGGAACCGCCTCCGTGCAGGTCACAATCGTTCTGGTGCCCAATACGGCACCGGTGGCGACCATCACGGCTCCGGCCGACGCGGGATCGGCAGCCCCGGGAGCGAACGTCAGTTTTGCCGGGAATGCGACCGATGCCGAGGACGGAGCGATCACGGGGGCAGCCCTCGTCTGGACATCCAGCCTGGACGGAACCATCGGAACCGATGTGGCGTTCTCGACGACCGCACTGTCAGGGGGCGTTCACACCATCACGCTGACCGCCACCGACAGCCAGGGCGCGACGGGCACGGACGTGATTACGTTCACGATCACGGGTGGCGGTGCGCCCGTGGTCGCGATCACGGCGCCGGTCAACCAGGGCAACGGAGCTCCGCACACGGTGTTCGAGGCCACAAGCGTCACGTTTACGGGATCAGGCTCCGATCCGGAGGACGGACCTCTCACGGGCGGATCTCTCGTGTGGACATCGAACGTCGACGGGCAGATCGGCACCGGCGAGTCGTTCTCGACCTCAGTGCTGAGCGACGGCATGCACACGGTGACCCTGACGGGTACCGACAGCGACACGAACGAAACCAAGGCGACCGTGTTGACGATCGTGAAGCCAGCGTCGGCCGCTGGTTTCCAGATTCACATTCGGGCCTCGGAAGGGGTGACGTTGTCGCCCAGCCAGCAGACGGCGGTGGACGACGCGGTAACGAAACTGCAGGCCGCCATCACGGGAGACGTGGGCGACATCGGTTCGCTGACGCGCGCGGCAGGAACGTGCGCCGGCGCGGCGACTCCGGCGTTGAGCGAATCGCTCGATGACGTGATCATCTACCTCGAGTTTGTGCCGATCGACGGGCCTGGAAATACGATTGGGTCAGCTGGACCTTGCCTGGTGCGAAGCGGAACTGCGTTGTCGGCACTCGGGGGTATGCGGTTCGACACGGACGACCTGGATGCGATCGAGGCGTTGGGGTTGTTGGGAGACATCATCGTTCATGAGATGATGCACGTCCTCGGGTTCGGGACGTTCTGGGAGTCGCCCGTGGACCTGCTCGAGGAGCAGTCCGACCCGGCCAACCCGGACCACGTGCCCGGTATGACCGATACGCACTTCACCGGAGCCGCGGCCCTCGCGGAGTTTGCGGCCATCGGCGGCGGAAGTTATACGGGCGGGAACATCGTGCCGGTCGAAAACGATACGGGCAATTTCGGCCCTGGAAGTCTCGACGGACACTGGCGGGAAAGTGTATTCGACGAGGAGTTGATGACTCCGCAGGCGAACCTGGGGAGCAATCCGATGAGTTCGCTGACGATCGAGTCGTTCGCCGACCTTGGCTACACGGTGGATAAGAGCGCCGCTGATTCGTATTCGCAGGTGTTCTCAATCGTGTTCGGACCGGTTCAGCAGGTCGAAGTCGACCTGTCCGGCGACGTGTGGCGGGGCCGAATAGACGCCATTGATCCCGACGGCACGATTCGCCGCATTCGCTGATCACGCAGCGAGCTAACCTGTAGGTCTCCGAGGCCGGGGCGCACCACGCGTCCCGGCCTCGTTCGTTCTGATCGGCCCTTCACCCACCGAACCTTCCGGTACTTCGTCGTGTAGATTGGCGCTGAGGCGTTCCGAGGCGGGACCACCAGCGGCGCAACGAAGCGCTCCCCTGGCGTGTCTCACCTGACATGGGACCAGATCGACGACTTGCGGGAGGATCAGGATGACGAAGCACCGTACGACGGCGAGCGCCCTGCTCGCTGCACTCTTCACGATGGTCAGCGCGGCTCCGGTTTTGGCCCAGGCGTATGGGTACCGGGCGGCCGTCGCAGGTGACGAACTGATCGTCACCGAGCCGCTGAACAGCACGACACCCGGCGCCGTATACGTGTACGGGCAGGACGATTCCGGCCAATGGGCGCAGCGGGCCAGGTTGCTCGCGAGCGACGCGTCGGCCAACGACTTCTTCGGTCGGTCGCTGGCCGTTGAAGGTTCGACGATGTTCATCGGCGCGACCGTGAAGGACAACAGCACGGGCGCGATGTACCGGTTTGAGAGAGGGGCGGACGGTTCCTGGACGGAAGTGGAGCGCTTCCGGCCCGAAGATCTCGCGGAAGGCGAGTCGTTCGGCCGCATGGCGGCGATGTCGGGTGACATGGCCGTGTTCGCGGCCTGGGGACACGCCGAGGGACGAGGCGGCGTCTGGGTGTACGAGCGGGATGGAACCGGAACCTGGACCCGTACGGCGCGACTTACAGCGAGTGACGGGGCGCAGCAGGACTTCTTCGGCTACTCCGTGGCGACCGACGGCAACATCGTTGTCGTGGGTGCAGCACTTCGCGATCGAGTGCTGGAGGACGATGCCTCCGCTGAGGAAGCCGAGGAAGCGGCCGACGGAGACGAAGCGGCGGAAACGGAGGAGACGGCAGAGCCGGAGACCGACCCGGACGTCGGCGCAGTCTACGTGTTCGAGCGGGACGCCAACGGCGACTGGCAGGAGAGCATCGTCGAGGTGGCCTGGCTGGAGCCCAACGCACTGCTGGGATGGTCGGTTTCGGTATTGGACGGCGACGTCCTCGCGGGCGCACCGGGCGAAAGCGCGTTCACCGGAACCGTCTACCGGCTCGCGAAGACCGACGGTGAATGGACCGTGGTACAGGCGCTTCAGGCGTTCGACGGCGGGCCGGGAAGCTGGTTCGGCTCGGCGGTCAGCGTGGCGGGTGGAGCGGTTTGGGTCGGCTCCCAGGGCGCAAATCAGGGTGCCGGGGCGACCTACCTGGTTGCCTACGACGACGCGTCCGAGATCACCGGAATCTCCAAGCTGGAGGTCTCGAGCCTTGAGCAGGGAGACAACCTGGGCACCTTCCTCTCGGCGGCCAGCGGAACGGCAGTCGTGACGGCCGGTGGTTCGGATTATGGACTCGGAGCCGTACGTGTGTTCGCCGATGACGGAGGCCAGTGGGCCGAGGTCGGCGAGCTATTCACGGAAGCCACGTCCGCTTATGAGCCAATCACGGGCGGCCAGGTCGACTGCTCGGAAGGCGAGGCGGCCGGATTCGGTTGCCGTGACGTCGACGTGTTGTCCTTCCTCCCTCTCCAGGAAATCGGAGCGGGTCGGGGCGTCACCACCAACGACGTGTGGGGCTGGACCGACCCGGAGACCGGACATGAGTACGCGCTGGTCGGAATGACCGACGCCACTTCGTTCATCGACGTAACGGATGCGGGGAACCCGGTGTACGTGGGCAAGCTGGACAGGACACCGGGAGCGCCGGGAAGCGGCTGGCGCGACATCAAGGTGTACGACAGCCATGCGTTCATCGTGTCGGAGGCGGGCGGGCACGGCGTACAGGTGTTTGATCTCACGCAGCTGCGTGACGTGCAGAATATTCCAGTAGAATTCGAGCAGACGGCCCATTACGACGGCATCTCCAGTTCTCACAACATCGTGATCAACGAAGAGTCGGGTTTCGCGTTCAGCGTGGGATCGGGCGGGGGTGGAGAGACCTGCGGTGGTGGATTGCACATGATCGACGTGCGGACACCCGCCGAACCGACGTTTGCCGGCTGCTTCTCCGATCCGGAGACGGGCAACGCGGGCACGGGGTATTCGCACGACGCGCAGTGCGTGATCTATTCGGGTCCGGATGCCGACTATCGCGGACGCGAGATCTGTATCGGATCGAACGAGACGGCCATCAGCGTGGCGGACGTGACGGATAAGGCCAATCCGATTGCGATTGCTTCCGCCACGTATCCGACTGTCGGGTACGCCCACCAGGGCTGGTTTACGGAGGACCAGCGCTACTTCTTCATGAATGACGAAGGCGACGAGACGAATCAGGAACTCGGGCTCACCGCCACCCGGACGCTGATCTGGGACATGCAGGATCTGGATGATCCGATCCTCGCCAAAGAGCATCTTGGGGAGACGCTCACGATCGACCACAACCTGTACATCAAGGGAGACCTGATGTACCAGTCGAACTATGTGAGTGGACTGCGGATCCTGGACATCTCCGATCCCGTGAACCCGGTTGAAGTGGGATTCTTCGATACGGTTCCGGACGACGAGAGCGTCGTGTTCGACGGTTCGTGGAGCAACTACCCGTTCTTCGAGAGCGGCACGATCATCGTCACGAGCGGCTCGCAGGGCGTATTCATGCTGCAGAAGCGGGACTCCGACCCTGTAACCTGATCGGCCGACGCATCGATGGTCACGACCCCCCGGCGCGTCAGGCGTTCGGGGGGTCTGTTGCGCGAGCTGGACGCTTCGACACATGCCCCGTGATCCCCTCGCGATCATTCCGGCTCGTGTCTAGATTACGGTCAGTGATCGAGAGCGCCTGTGATCCCGCACGATAGAAATCGATAGATATTGAGGGAGCGGCAAGTCCATGAATAGGAACCTGATAGTGGCTGCGGGCTTGGGAGTTCTTGCTCTCGGCGGGGCACTTGCCTTCAGCCTCTTCTCGTCCGGAGACGCCGACGGTTCGGCCGGGTTGTTGGCAGCCGAGGCACCCGTCGTCACGGTATACAAGAGCCCTACCTGAGGCTGCTGCGAAGAGTGGGTGGGTCACCTGCAAGACAACGGATTCAAGGTCGAGGCGATTGATACGGACGCGATGGCTGCGATCAAGGCCAGCCACGGGATCACGCCTGACCTCCTGGGCTGTCACACCGCCGAGGTGGGAGGCTACACGATCGAGGGACATGTTCCGGCCGATCTAATCCATCGACTTCTCGAGGAAAAGCCCGACGTTGCGGGGCTCGCCGTTCCGGGCATGCCGATGGGCTCTCCTGGCATGGAAGGTGGTATTCCTCAGCCGTACCAGGTTATCGCGTTCGATCTCGAGGGGGGACGGTCGGTCTACGCCGAACGCTGAGCCGCGACGCTACGGTTCTTTTCTCGTAGCGGCCACGTAGCTGCCGTCGTCCAATTTCAGCAGTGCCAGCCGATTCACGGAGCCGCATACCGAGCACAGGCCCGACTGGTCGTCGAGTACCTTGAACTCGGTCGGGAAGCTGCATTCCTCGCATACCGCGTGAACGAGGCTCCAGGGTTCGGTGCTCTCTTCTCCGCTCCGGGCCAGCCGCACACCCATGACCATCGGCGGCAGACCCGATAGCGGGCACAGACCTCCATCGCAGGCCTGGCCGAAGTCCAGGCACACCACCTGGTTTCCGTCCGGCAGGCTCGCGTGACCGTGGTGCTCATGCGAGGGGGTGACGACGAAGTGGACGTCCTTCTGGCATTGGGTGCAATACGTCATGTGCTTGTTCACGACTACCTCCGGCCTCAAGCCATGTGAACGATTTCCGTCCCGCCATTGAGTGAGCGTCGGGACGTCTCGCCGGGTGCTCCGAAATAGGCGGTCGCGGCTGCGTCCGCCATCATGCAGGTGTCCGCGGCCACCGTGATCGTGTGCGAATAGGTCCGGCGAGGCGCCGCTGTTTCCGGGTCCAGAATATGGTGGTAGCGTCGGCCGTCGTGATCGAAGTACGCCTGGTAATCCCCAGACGTAGCCAGCGCGCGATCGGACACCCGCAGGGTCGCAAGTAGCGCTGTCGGATCTGTCGGCGACCGAACACCCGCCTCCCAGGGGGCGCCGTCCTCGGCATGACCGAGCGCATACAGATCTCCGCCGGCGTTCACCAGGCCGTCCTGAATCCCCGCATCCCGCAGTGCCGCAACCGCCAGATCCACGGCATGTCCCTTCGCAATGCCGCCCAGGTCGATCGCCAGATCCGGCTCATGAAACCGGATCACATCATGCCCCAGGTGATGGTCAATTTCGAGGCTCTCGTACAGCCGCCGGTCGGCATACCGTAAACACTCAGCAGGCGGAGGGGGAGATCGGCGATGCTCCACGTTCCACAGCTCCACGGCGGACCCCAGGCAGGGATCGAATTTGCCTCTGGTCTGCACCGCCCATCGTACACCTGCTCGCAGCACCGCAGCCGTCTCGGCATGGACCGGCACGGGCTCCTGGGCCGCCAGCAGGTTCGCGCGCCCCACATCCGAGGAGGGGTCGAACCGGCTCATCGTGTGATCGACCCAGACCAGGCGTTCAAGGGCGGCATCAATGGCTGCCTGGGCCAGGCGCTCATCGTCGTGGACGACGGCTACTTCGGCGATCGTTCCCATTACCGGCACCGTTCGGCGCACGAGCCGACGTCGCGTGGCCCACCGAACGAGCGGCAGGGACACGACGAAGGCTCCGATTCCGAGCGATATCACTTCGCGGCGAGAGGGCCGCCACACATCCCGGTCATGCATTGTCATCAGTCGACTCCCAATGGTCGCACGTACCCGAACATCCGGCGCAGTGGCCGGTGCATCCGGACCTGTGGCGAACGAGACCGAAAACCGCAAACAGCACGGCCATGATCGCGATGCCTCCCAGTGGTTCAATCATGTGCTGAACAACCCAGCGAATCCCATGAATGCCAGCGACAGCGATCCGGCGATGATAAGAACGAGTCCCATTCCCCGGGCCAGCGCGGGAACCGTCGCGAGCTCTGTCTGCTCGCGGATCGACGCCATCAGGACGAGTGCCAGTGTGAGACCCAATCCGGCTCCCACCGCGAAGAACAACCCTTCCAGGAACCCATAACCCCGGTTCGTCTGGAAGATCGCCAGCCCGAGAATCGCGCAGTTCGTGGTGATGAGCGGTAGAAAGATCCCCAGCTCCCGGAACAGCGTCGGGCTGATCTTCTTGATCGTGATTTCGACGATCTGAACCAGTGATGCGATGACGACGATAAACGAGATCAGACGGAGATACGGGGCGGATGCCAACACGAACGTATTCAGCACCCAGGCGGTCATCGAAGTGATCACCAGGACGAAGATGTTGGCCCCTCCCATACGCAGCGCCGTGGCCACACGGGCGGATACACCCATGAACGGACACAAGCCCAGGAAGAGCGCGAGCGTGAAGTTGTTGACCAGCATCGCCGAGATGAGGATCCACACGAGGTCGCCCATTATGCGGATCTCCTCGTCGCTGCACCCACGCCGTGCGGCCAGTCGCGTACCGATGGCTTCTCCTGTCGCCGGCTCTCCCGCCAGCTGAACGCGAGCAGGATGAACCCGAGCGTGAAGAAACCGCCGGGCGGCAGGATCATGATGATCCATGGTTCGTAGGAGGCGCCGAACAACGGCCAGCCGAGAAACGTCCCATAGCCGAGAACTTCTCGGATTCCGCCCATCATCAGCAACGCGATGATGAACCCGGTTCCGGTGCCCACGGCGTCGAGCAGAGCCCTGCCTACGGGGCGCTTCGACGCGAACGCTTCCTGCCGCCCCAGGATCATGCAGTTCACGACGATGAGCGCGATGAACGCGCCGAGCGCTTTGTGGATGTCAGGCACGACCGCGGCGAGCACCAGGTCGGCCACCGTAACAAAGGTCGCGATGATCAGGATGTAGGCGCTGATTCGGACTTCATGCGGAATGAGATTCTTGAGTGTCGAGACGAGCAGGCTCGAGCCAACCAGTACGAAGAACGTCGCAAGGCCCATGGCCAAGCTGTTCGCGACCGTGTTCGTAACAGCGAGAGCCGGACACAATCCAAGGAGCTGGACGAGCACCGGATTCTCGCGCCAGATACCGCGGGCGAAATCGTAACCCGGCGTCGTGGCCCTCACGGGGCATCTCCTTCTATCCGGAGGAGATAGGGCTCAAGCTCCTCCAGACGGTGGTTGATGATGTCGATCACCGTTCGGGACGAGATCGTGGCGCCCGTAATCATGTCCACCTCGTTTTCGTCACCGGAACCCGATCCCGATTTGACGCCGATGAGGGGCGGAGCGGGCCCCGCAAACTCGGCTACGAAGCTGGAGTCCTTCTCGATCTTGTCCCCCAGGCCCGGGGTTTCCTTGCTTTCGAGAACCTTCATTCCGGTGATCCGTCCGGTCGTCGGATCGAACCCGAACAGCAGGCGGATCACGTCCTGAAAGCCAGGCTCTCCGCCGGAGATGGCGAGGCCGATCGATCGGCCTTCCGCATCGTATCCAGCGTAGATGCGGTCCATTTTCAGGGTGTCGGCGTCGGCCGGAGGGGCTGCGGTGAGGCGACCGTCGACGAGAAACAACGTCTCATACCGCTCCGGACCTCCCAGTACTTCCTGAATCGCTTCCCGCAGGACCTCGGCCCGGTGCGCCATGATCCGCGGCTCGGCCCACCCATTAACGACGACCAGGAGCAGGCCGGCCAGGGCGCCCGCGAGCGTCAGCGTCCCCAGGAGGCGGAGGGCGGGCGGGTCGGCGGGAGGTTGCTCGTTCACGCCGGAGCCTCGTCGCGGCCATGGCCGAATACGCGGGGCTGGGTCGCCCGGTTGATGAACGGGACGAGAGCGTTCATCAGCAGGATGGCGTACATCACACCCTCGGGGAGTCCTCCCCAGCTCCGAATCAGCACGACCAGCACACCGATTCCGACGCCGAAAATCCAAGCGCCCGTGTTTGTGACCGGCGAGGTGACCATGTCCGTCGCCATGTACATGGCACCCAGGATCAGGCCTCCCGAGAACAACATGAACGGCGCGTCGGGATAGCGCGCCGCGTCGAGCTCGTGGAGCAGCGCGGCGAATGCGGCCACTGTCGCGAAGATGCTTACAGGGATCCGCCAGTTGAGATAGTTCTTGAGCGCCAGATACCCGCCGCACACCAGGATGAGCAGGCCGGCCGTCTCTCCCAACGAACCACCTGTGCTGCCGAGCATGAGGTTGCCGATTTCCGTGGGTATCGACTCGAACTTCCACAGGCCAAGCGGCGTGGCCGCTGTGACGACATCGGGCGCGTTAGGGCTCAGCAGCGGCAGCGCGAAGTTGTCGCCTCGCAGCGCTGCCCAGGCGCCGTCCGTCGCCGGCCACGTAGTCAGCGCAGTCGGAAACGCCGCCTGAAGGAACGCCCGCCCGATAAGCGCCGGATTGAACACGTTCTGCCCCAGCCCGCCGAACAGGAGCTTGCCGAATCCAATGCCGAACGCACCGCCGAGGAAGGCCATCCACATCGGTATACCGGCGGGAAGGATCAGGCCGAGCAGAAGCCCGGTGATCGCGGCCGAACCGTCTCCCAGCGAGCCGCTGCGGCCTACGAGGCGCTCGGTCAGCACCGCGCCCGCCGTAGCGGCGCCGATTACCAGCAGAGCACTCGGACCCGAGAAATACGTCGCTGCGGCGATCACAGGTACGAGACTGCCGACGACCGACCACATGATACGGCGGGTCGTGTCCGGCGCCTTGAGGTGGGGCGGCGCCGTGAGTTCGAGCCGAATCTCGCTCAAGCCGCATGCTCCTTCTGCCTGCGGAGGCCCGCCTTGCCGAGCGCGAACAGTTGAGAGAGCGGAATGTTGGAGGGACACACGTACGAACAGCACCCGCACAGCATGCAGTCCATCAGGCGCCTCTGCTCCATCTCCTCGTACCGGCCGGCCTGGGCCAGTGCACCCAGTTGCTGTGGGTTCAGATACACCGGGCACGCCTCCAGGCAGCGGCCGCACTTGATGCACGGATACGCTTCTCTCGGCTTCGTCTCTGCGTGTGTCAGCCCCACGATTCCGGTCGTGCCCTTGATCACCGGGGCGTCGAGGTCCGGCTGGCAGGCACCCATCATCGGCCCGCCCAATACGATTTCCGCCGCGTCTTCGGTCAGGCCACCGCAGAATTCGAGAACGTCGCGAAGCTTCGTACCCACGGGCACGATGAGGTTTGCCGGATTGCGGACGGCGGGCCCCGTCACGCTGACCACTCGCTCGATGAGCGGGTAGCCCGTCTCGAACACCTCGGCGATGGCGGCGATCGAACCAACGTTCTGAACGACGGTGCCCACGTGGGCGGGCAGCTTACCGGACGGGACCTCCTCACCGGTAACCGTCTGGATCAGCATCTTCTCGGCACCCTGCGGATACTTCACCGTCAGGGGGAGGACACTCACGTCGAGGTCTGAGGGCTTCGTCGCGTCGAGGGCGGCAATCGCGTCCGGCTTGTTCTTCTCTACCCCGATAACCACACGATCGACGCCCAGCGTATGCATCATTACGCGAATGCCGAAATGCACGCGCTCCGGGTACTCGACCATCACCCGGTGATCGGTCGTGAGATAGGGTTCGCACTCGGCCCCATTTACAAGCAACAGATCGACATTGACGCCGTCCGGCGGCAGCAACTTGACGTGCGTCGGGAATGCGGCGCCTCCCAGACCCACCACACCGGCCTGCTGGACGGCTGCCACTACTTCCTGCGGCGATAAACCTTCCCATCGGGGAACGATCCGCGGCCGGGGGATCTGCGGCGAGTACGCTTCCACCGCGATCCGCACTGCCATGGCCACACTGCCGTCGGGATGCGGCCACAAACCGATGTCTGTCACTTCACCGGCGGCCGAGGCATGGATGGGCACGGAGATGAACCCGTCGGCCTCCGCGATCTTGTCGCCACGCTCGACATGGTCACCCTTCTCGACGAGCAGGCGGGCCGGTTTGCCGGCGTGCTGGCGCAGGGGGAGCACGATCTCGGCGGGAAACGGCATACGCCGGATCGGAACCCCCTCCGTGAGGTGCTTCGTGTCGGGGGGGTGGACCCCATGCCGGAACGTCGATCGCCGCAGAAACATGGTCAGTTGAACGGCCGGGCCCGTTCGATCCACTTCTCCAGATTCTTCTCCTTGGGATTCAGCGGCGTGCCCGGGTGGATGATCGCTGCCGGACATTTCTCCGCGGCCTTTACGAGCTGGGCGAACGTACCGGCGCTGGCGTCCTTGATGTACGCCTGCTTGTTGTCGTTATACGCGAACATCTTCTTGTTGATGTTCAGACAGTCGTCACACGTCGTACACAGGTCCGTCTCGATGTAGGGCGCCATCGCGAAGTCGTCGTCATCATCTTCCGATTCCGGTTCGACCACCGGCTCGGGCGCCACTGCCACCGCCGACTCCGCGGGAGAAGTGGCCGCCGTGCCGTCGCTTGGAGCCAACGACCCAGCGCTGATCGGAGGAGCAAACGACACGGGCGGAGCGCTCGCAGCTTGCTCCAGGAGGTCCGCGACAGTCCGATCGCCACCTCCCGAGGACAGCAGACCCTCGGCGAGCCGGCGCGCCACGACCTTGGGGTAGTTCGCCTTCAGGTCCTCCAATCGGGTCTCATAGTCCGACTGGATTTCTTCCGCCCGACGCTCGAACTCCTCCTCGAGATTCTCCGTTTCCAGGCCGCCCAGTTCTTTGAGCTG
>Ga0224508_10002576_pt1 | contig 15312 bp, 9 predicted proteins | sample SF_Jan12_sed_USG_4_FD_170157 | JGI IMG/M metagenome (GOLD analysis project Ga0224508, IMG submission 170157) | Sediment microbial communities from San Francisco Bay, California, United States - SF_Jan12_sed_USGS_21 | ecosystem: Environmental > Aquatic > Marine > Sediment | place: USA: California... | reverse complement strand
CAGCTCCTGACCGAGAGCGTCGTTCTGGCGGTGGGGGGAGGGCTCATCGGTCTCGCACTCGGCGTCTGGGGCACCGCGTTGCTCGTCCAGGGCGCTCCGGCGGGAATGCCGCGAATCGCCGAGATCGGCCTCGACGGGAGCGTATTCCTCTACGCGCTCCTCGCCTCGGTGGTGACCGGGCTCCTCTTCGGGTTGGCGCCCGCACTGGGTCACGCGGCAGAATCGTCCGCTCAGTCTCTCCGCGAGGGCGGGCGGGGCTCGTCGATCGGCCGGGGCGGGCGTTTGCGAAACGCTCTCGTCATCGGGGAGCTGGCGCTTGGCGTGGCGGTTCTGGTCGCCGCCGGTCTGCTGCTCCGAAGCTTCGACGAGATGCGGAATGTCAATCCGGGCTTCGACGCCGAAGGGGTTCTCTCCGCCCGGCTGCTCTTCCCATCGTCGGACTACCCGGACCGCGAGAGCCTCAACGCGTTCGTGACCGATTTCGAGCAGCGGATGGCCGCACGACCGGGTGTGGATGCGGTCGGGGTCGGGAACGTTCTGCCGCTGAGCGGTAACGTGAGCGACGTCGGATTCGGGGTGGAAGGGCGTTTGCCGGAGGCCGGTAGAGCGCCGCTGGCCGACGAGTGGCGCGCGACCCCCGGGTTCTTCGAGGCGCTTCGGATCCCCCTCGTGAGCGGTCGCTACTTCGACGAGAACGATCGGGACGGTGCGCTCAACGTCGCGATCATCAGCCGGTCGATGGCCGACCGGCACTTCAATGGTGAGGACCCGCTCGGGCAGAGGATCAAGGCGGGGGGCGTGAACGACCCCGAGGCTCCCTGGTGGACGATCGTAGGGGTCGTCGAGACGGTCCGAACGCGAGCGGTGGATCGAACCCCCGAGCCGGAGGTGTTCGTTCCGTTCGCGCAGCGCCCCTCACGGGGCGTCTCGGTCGTCCTCCGGACGGATGGCGACCCCGCCGCGCTCACCGCCGACCTTCGCGAGACACTCTGGTCGATCGATCCGAACATGCCGGTGTCGCAGGTGGCCACGCTTGAGACCGTGTTTGCCGCGAGCATCGCTCCTCAGCGATTCATTAGCCTGTTGCTCGGCGGGTTCGCAGCGCTTGCCCTGGTCCTCGCCGCCGTCGGCATCTATGGCGTCATGGCTTTCATGGTCTCGCGGCGCGTCCGTGAGATCGGGATCCGCATGGCGCTCGGCGCGCGACCGCTGGACGTGCTCGGCGGCGTGATGACTCGGGGCCTGATGCTCACCGGGGTCGGAGTCGCTCTCGGTCTCCTCGCGGCAGTCGTGGCCGGCCGCGCGCTCTCATCGCTTCTGTTCGAGGTGAGTCCGGCCGACCCGTTGACGCTGATTTCGGTCGCTCTGCTGCTCGGGCTCTCCGCCCTGTTCGCCTGCTATTGGCCGGCTCGGCGCGCGACCCGCGTGGACCCGATGATCACGCTCCGCTCCGAATGATCTACATTGCGGCTCGCCTCTTACGTCGTGAGAACGCGCCGCTGACCGTGCACGGTGGCTCGCGTGCCTAGCGCGCCAGGACCGATCGGGACTGCATAGATGATTCGCCTCAAGAACGTCGAGAAGAGCTACGCCTACAAGGGCGGTCGAACCTGGGTTCTGCGCCGGATCGACGCGGAGATCCGGCAGGGCGAGTTCGTCACGATCATGGGCCCGTCCGGGGCGGGGAAGTCCACGCTACTCGGGATTCTCGGTCTTCTCGACGGGGCGTTCGACGGCGAGTACTGGTTCGTCGATGAACCGGTTCATGCCCTGAAACAGAAACACCGAAACGAGCTCCACAAGGCGTACATCGGGTTCGTGTTTCAGCAGTACCATCTGATCGATGACCTGACGGTCTACGAGAATCTCGAGATCCCCCTGTCGTACCGGGACGTAAAGCGTTCGGAGCGCCAGGCCCAGGTCGCGGACATCCTGGATCGGTTCAACATCGTCGGGAAGAAAGACCTGTTTCCCAATCAACTCTCAGGCGGGCAGCAGCAACAGGTGGCCGTGGCCCGCGCCGTGATCTCCGAGCCGAAAGTCATCCTGGCGGATGAGCCGACCGGGAGCCTCCACTCGAGCCAGGGTCAGCTGATCATGGAGATGCTGAAGGAGCTGAACGAACAGGGGACGACCATCGTGCAGGTCACGCACGACGACAAGGTCGCTGCGTACGGAGGTCGACTGATCCAGTTGGCAGACGGCTGGATGGTCGACGAGTAGACGCCCCGGCTCGATATGCCTCGCCGTCTTCCCACCGTACTTTCGAGCGGTGAACGATAACCACCGATCCCCCCGGATCCTCATCGCGGACGACCAGAAGGACGTCCTCTCGGCGCTCAAGCTGCTCCTGAAGGGCGAGGGGTTCGAGCTCGAAACCGCGACGTCCCCGTCCGGGATTCTCAGCGCCCTGGAGACCCGCGAGTTCGACGGCGTTCTCATGGATCTCAACTATGCTCGCGACACGACCTCCGGTCGTGAAGGGCTGGACCTGATCCCGCAACTCAAGGCGCTCGAGCCAGGCCTTCCGATCATCGTCATGACGGCGTGGGGATCAATCGAGGGTGCCGTCGAGGCGATGCGGAAGGGGGCGGGCGACTATGTAGAGAAGCCCTGGGACAACCAGCGTCTGGTCTCCACGCTCCGCACGCAGATCGAGCTCGGCCGGGCGCTTCGTCGTGCGCAGCACCTCGAGATCGAGAATCGCTGGCTGCGCGAACGGGATGTCCCGGATTTCATCGCGACATCGCGGGCGATGGAACCAGTGCTCCGTCTCATCGAGCGGGTCGGCCCCTCCGACGCGAGCGTCCTCGTCACCGGCGAGCCCGGGAGCGGGAAAGAGGTCGTTGCGCGCTGGCTCCACGCGCGGTCCGAGCGCGCGAACCGGCCGCTGGTCGCCGTGAACGCGGGCGGCCTGTCGGAGACGCTGTTCGAGAGCGAGATGTTCGGTCACGTGAAGGGCGCGTTCACGGATGCGAAGTCGGACCGCATCGGGTACGTGGAGATGGCGGACGGCGGCACCCTGTTTCTCGATGAAGTCGGGAATCTGTCGCTGGTCCAGCAGGCGCGGCTGCTACGCGTGCTCGAAACGGGTGAGTTCCAGAGGGTCGGGTCGTCGCGCACGCGACGAGCGGATGTACGCGTGTTGGCGGCAACCAACGCCGATCTGGGCGTGCGGGTCGCGGAAGAGCGGTTCCGCGAGGACCTCCTCTATCGCCTGAACTCGGTCGAGATCCACATCCCGCCGCTGCGCGAACGCAGGGAGGACATCCCGATGCTCGCAGCCTACTTCCTTCGGAGACAGGCCGAGCGATACGGGCGCAGAGTGGAAATCTCGCCAGCGGCGATGAGCGCCCTGCTGAGCCACACGTGGCCGGGCAACGTTCGGGAGCTCCGGCATGCCGTCGAACGGGCGGTCCTGCTCGCAGAAGGAGACCGGCTGGAGCCAGCAGATCTCGGTCTCAGGGCGGGCCCGGAGTCCGGCGAGAGGTTCGACGACCTGACCCTCGAAGAGGCGGAGCGCATCATGATTCAGCGAGCCCTCGGGCGGTTCGACGGGAACGTGAGCAAGGCGGCCGAGGCCCTCGGCCTCAGCCGGAGCGCGCTCTACCGCAGGCTGGAGAGCCACGGCATCGAGACCTGAGCGCGACAGCCACCCAATGCTTCCCATCCGCAAGCCACGCCTGAGCTACGAGCGGAAGGTCCCGCTCCTTTCCCTCCTGAGCGCCGTGCCGGCGCTGGCGGTGGCTCTGGTGCTCGTGTGGGTAGGTGACTTCTCCACGAGGCTCCAGTGGACACTGTCCCTCGTCACCGTGGGAGGGTGGTTCGCGTTCTGGGCGGTACTCAGAGAGCGCCTGGTTCGTCCACTGCAGACAATGTCGAACATGATCGCCGCGCTCCAGGAGGGGGACTACACGATGCGGGCGCGGCTCGGCAAGCCAGACGATTCGCTCGGCCTCGTGGCTCATGAGGTCAACCTGCTCGGGCAGACTCTGAGGGAGCAGCGACTCGAGGTCCTGGAGGCCACGGCGCTTCTCCGCCGCGTCATGGAAGAGATCGACGTCGCGGTGTTCGCCTTCGACGGCGACGGTCGTGTCGTACTCGTCAATCGTGCCGCCGAGAAGCTGCTGGACCGCTCCGCGGAGAGCATGCTGGGGCGCCGAGCATCGTCGATCGGTGTCCAGGACCTGCTCTCGGGCCCCGGGCGGCGAGTCGCCGACATGGTCTTTCCGGGCGGCGCCAGCCGGTGGGAGGTGCGAGTCAGCCAGTTCCGCCAGGAAGGCCGGCCGCACCGGCTTCTCGTGGTGTCGGACCTCAGCCGTGTTCTCCGAGCCGAGGAACGTACGGCGTGGCAGCGTCTCGTCCGGGTCCTGGGTCACGAGATCAACAACTCTCTCGCGCCGATCCGGTCCATCGCGGAGAGCCTTCTGTCGTATGAAGGGCCCACCGAAGAGTGGCGCGACGATGTGGAGCATGGCCTCGACGTGATCGGGAATCGGGCGGAGGCGCTGGGGCGCTTTCTCTCTTCGTATGCGCGGCTCGCGCGCCTCCCTCCGCCGACGTTCGCTGCTCTCGAGGTCGAGGATTGGGTGAGGCGTGTCGTCGGACTCGAGACGCGGATCGACGTCGAGCTCGCCGCCGGACCGTCGGCCCGCATCCGAGCGGATGGGGATCAGCTCGATCAGTTGTTGATCAATCTGGTGGACAATGCCGTAGACGCAGCTCAGGAGACGGGTGGCGGCGTGACGGTGGGTTGGCGTCAGGACCGCCACCAGATCGAGGTATGGGTCGAGGATGAGGGACCGGGGCTCGCCGACACGGCCAACCTGTTCGTGCCGTTCTTCACGACCAAGGAGACCGGGTCCGGGATCGGCCTCGTCCTCTCGCGAGAGATCGCCGAGGCCCACCACGGATCTCTCACGCTCTCCAATCGAGAGACCGGCACCGGGTGTATCGCCCGGCTGGTGCTACCGAGGCTGGGGGATTCGGTCGGTCCGGCGACAGGGTAGGGCCCCGCCGTCGACGAACGCTCCGTCCCCGCGTCTCAGGCCGCTCCTGTTATCCCGACCATGAACGGTGGACAGGCGTCGCCGAGGACCAGAGTGTCCAGCCACTCGGCGGCGGCGTCGAGTCGCCCGTCCTCGTTTCCGACCCGTCTGGTGAGCCGCTGCACCTGCTGCGCACGGATCTCCGCGTACAGGGCGGGAGTCGCCACGGAACCGTCGTCCAGTGGTACCTCATGGCGAACCCACTGCCAGAGTTGCGCCCGCGAAATCTCCGCCGCCGACGCGTCCTCGAGAGAATCGTACATCGCTACCGACCCCCGACCGCGAAGCCAGGACGTCAGATACTCGAGCGCCACGCACACATTCAGCTCCATGCCGACGCGAGTCACTCGTCCGCCGGTGTCCGCGAGGGACATCAGGTCGTAGGTGCCCACACGGACGTCCTCACGGTACCGGTCCTTGTGGTGCGCGTCCGCACCCAGCACGGCCCCGAACGCCGCTCTGGCGAGCGGTACCAGCCCGGCGTGAGCCACCGATGTGCCGTCGAATCCGTCATGGCTCTCGCGTTCCATCTCAGACCGCACGGCCTCGATCGCGCGGGCGCGGATGTCCGAGTCACCCTCTCCGGGAACGAAGGGGTTCACCCCGCCGATGGCGTGAGCCCCGCGGCGATGACAGGTGCGAACCAGCAGTTCGGTGAACGCTCGCAGAAACGGCACCGTCATGCCCACGTCTCCCCGGTCGGGCAGCGTCAGCTCGGGATAGCGGCCGAACGTCTTGATCGCGCTGAACACGTAGTTCCACCGACCCGCAACGAGCCCGGACGCATGTTCCTTGAGCTCGAAGAGAATCTCCTCCATCTCGAACGCCGCGAGGATGTGCTCGATGATCACGGAAGCCCGAATGGTCCCGTGCGGAATCCCTAACCGCTCCTGGGCGAACGTGAAGACGTCGTTCCACAGACGTGCCTCCAGTCGCGTCTGGAGCTTCGGAAGGCAGAAATACGGGCCGCTGCCCCTCGCCAGCAGCTCCTTCCCGTTGTGGAACATGTGGAGGCCAAAATCGAACAGACTTCCCGACATCGGCTTGCCGCCGACCTTGACCCGGCTCTCGTCGAGGTGCCAACCGCGCGGTCGGACGACGAGCGTGGCGAGGTTGAAGCTGAGCCGATATGGCCGCCCGTCCCTCGCGACGAAGTCGATGTCCCGGCGGATGGCGTCATGCAGGTGGGAGTGTCCTTCGATCACGTTGGGCCAGGTCGGGCTCAGCGAGTCCCCGAAGTCCGCGACGAAACAGTCAGCGCCGGAATTGAGCCCACTCACGATGGCCTGGCGATCCGCCGGCCCGACCATTTCGACCCACCGGCAGTCGAGGTCGTGCGGAGGCCGGGCCACCTGCCACTCGCTGCCCCGCACATCCTGCGTCTCCAGGAGAAACCCGGGCCGTACGCCGGAGTCGATCGCCGCCTGACGTCGTGCGCGAGCCTGGAGGATCGCCTGACGCCGGGGTTCGAATTCGCAATGCAGCGCCTTGAGGAATGCCAGCGCCTCAGGTGTGAGCATGCGTTCAGTGGCGTAGTTCCAGCGCCGGGGAGAGGACGCGCGCCTGGACTGCGTTCGTATCAATTCGGCCTCGGGGGTTCGCTGATGTTCGATCGCCCCACCGCTCCGCCACCCCGCACGAGATCGACGCGGAAACGCAATCGATGTTCCAGCGCACCCTCGTGGAGGCCGCTGGGCCAAGCAGGTGTGCCGGTGCGAGTTATGGGGGGGAGCTCAGGTGAGCACGGCGGCGGGCAAGAGACTCAGGGGCTGAATTGTGGCAGGCTCGCGACTGCCGATTGTCGCGAAAACGGCCGGCGGCAAGACGCAGGCCAGAATCGCCTCGGTGTCCGCGCGGGGGAGTCGGTCTCCCCCGCACGGAACAGTTTCGGGTCTAGCCGATCCCGACCGCCACTCCACCCATGAAGGACCAGGCGCGGTTCTTCGCGCTCTCATCATCGTCGGTGAGGTTGGTCAGACCCAGCGTGTATCTGGCATCCGCGACGAGGGAAACGCCGCCCAGGGGCACCAGGATTCCGGCGCCGAACGCCGCACCGAAATCGGTGCTCTTGGTCTCGATCGGCTCGTCCGGCACGTCCGGGCAGTCCGACTTGAACGCAACGCTGCCCGTCGACTTGAGCTCGCATTTCGACTCGAACGAGATCACCGGGCCCGCGAATACGCTGGGCCGGACGCCGCCGGCATCGCCGAATCGGGCGACGAGCAGCACCGGAATCTCGATGTAGTTCACGCGCAGCTGCGCGCCCTCGCCATCGATGTCCGCCTTGAACCCCTTGCTCGAGTAGAGGCCTTCCGGCTGGATGGCGAACATCTCGCCGAGCCCGATCTGTGCGAACAGGCCGCCGACGAACCCGGTGGCGGACATCGCGTCGACCTCATCGCCGTCGCTGAAGCTGACCGTGGAGCTGTTGATTCCAGCCTTGACGCCGATAAGCGAGTTGCTCTGAGCCGCGAGTCCCGCCGGCACGAGCAGCCCCGCAAAGGCGAGCGCACTAAAAAACTGACGAATCCTGGTCATGATTCCCCTCGTTTTCAATGTTCGTCCGGCACGCCGCCAGGCGCACCTTGCATTTGACCCTGCACATATCAACGGATTTGACGTAAGAACCCGCACAAAGGGTTCGCCGGTCAATCGCGCGAGGCCTCAGGCGTCTGGCCAAGCGTCCGGACTCTGCGCCAGATTGAACCGTCGCTGAGGTCCCTCGCCGGCCACACCCAAGGAGGAACTGGATGTCTCCGAAGTCCCTGCGCGCGCTCTCTCTCGGGGCGCTCCTGACCGTACTCGTCCCGATCGCGCTCCCTACCCCCGTATCTTCTCAGGAGCTCAGGCCGGCGCTGGAGCACGAAGATACGTATCGCTGGAATACGATCGGCGGCCGGGTTCTCTCCGCCGACGGCGTGTGGCTCGCATACGTGATCTCGCCCTGGGAAGGCGACCCGACGCTGGTGATCGCGCGAACCGACGGTACGGCGGAACGTCACTTCCGAGGCAGCCGCCCGGTCTTCACTCGCGATTCGCGGCACGTGGCCTTCACGGTCCCCCCTGTCGAAGCTGTCGTCGATTCGCTGAAGCTGGAGGGCACCGGCCGCGACGACCTCCCCGGCGATTCGCTCGCCGTCGTGACGCTCGGAGAAGCGTTCTCGAGCGAGACGGACGATGCGGGCGTGTTCCGCGCCGGCCCGATCGAGGGCTTTGAGGTCCCCGAGGACGGCGGGTCGTGGATCGCATATCACCTCTCCGAGATCCCGAAGGAGGAGGGTGAGGGCGAGCCGGAAGCGGAGGAGGCCGAGGAGCCGGCTGCGGAGGAAGGCGAAGAGGAGGAGCCCGAGGAAGAAGAGGAGTCGGAGGAATACCAGAAATGGCACAAGATCGAGGACGGGACGCCTCTCGTGCTGCGCGACCTCACCTCCGGATCCGAGAGCACCTACGAGTTCGTGACGTCTTTCGCCGTCGCGAAATCCGGCGACGCGCTGGCCTACTCGACCGGCACGGAGGGCGACGAGTCTGACGGAGAGGCTGCGCCGGACGGCGTGTTCATCGTGGATCCGTCGACCGGTGGACCGACCGCCGTGGCAGCCGGAGAAGGTCACTACAAGCGCCTCGCTTTCGACGAGGCCGGAACGCACCTGGCGTTCCTTTCCGACTCCGGAGACTGGGAGGCCGAGCGCCCAGCCTACGCTCTGTACCGCTCGAACGGGAACGGGGCGGCCGCACTGATCGCCGACGCCTCGACTGCCGGAGTCCCCGGCGGATGGTGGGTGAGCGAGAACGGGACCCCTTCGTTCTCCGAGGACGGCTCGCGTCTGTTCTTCGGCACGGCTCCGCGCCCGGCGCCTGAGCCCGATGAGAAGATCCTGGACGAGGACCGGGTCGCGGTCGACATCTGGAACTGGAAGGACGACTACCTGCAGCCCATGCAGCTCGTCCGGGCGGAGCGCGAGCGGAACCGGACGTACCTGGCCGTCCACCATGACGGGGCGAACGGAATCGTCCAGCTCGGCAGAGAGGACATCCCCGATGTCAGCCGGACGGAGACGGGGGCCGGGGACTACGTTCTCGGCACCAGCGATCTCGCCTATCGTCAGCTCGTGTCCTGGGACGGGAGCTACGAGGATGCCTATTCGATCGATATCGAAACCGGCGATCGCCAGTTGATCGCCCAGGCCATCCATGGCTTCGGCGGAGCGACGCTCTCTCGTGACGGAGGGTGGGTCCACTGGTGGGACGGGGTGGATCGCGACTGGAAGGCCGCGAGCATGACCGGCGGTCCTGTCATGAGCCTGACCGCGGATCTGGACGTGGCGTTCCACAACGAGCTCGATGACCACCCGGATGAGCCGCCCCCGTACGGCAGGGCGGTTTGGACCGAGGGCGACGAGGCGTTGATCGTGTACGACAGGTTCGACGCGTGGCGAACCGACCCGACGGCCGGCTCCGCACCCGTGCGTCTCACCAACGGACGCGAATCGAACACCCGGTACCGAGTAGCGCCGGTCTCCGATGGGACGGGTGGCGGGGGTGGCGGCAACTTCTTCGGCTTCGGCTTCGGCGGCGGTGGTGGGGTGGAGGTACCAAACGGCGAAGTCATGATGAGCACGTTCGATCTGGCGACGCGTGGCGGAGGGTATGCCATGGGCCGGACCGATCAGGCGACCGCTCCCCGGCAGATGGCCTCGGGCGATCTCCGGTACGGGCGTCCGACCAGGGCGCGGGACGCCGAACGGATGATGTGGACGCGCGAGAGCTTCGTCGAGTTCCCGGACGTGTGGATGAGCGACCTCGAGTTCGCCGGAGCGGAGAAGCTCACGGATGCGAACCCACAGCAGGCGGAGTATCGCTGGGGCGACACGGAGCTGGTCTCCTGGACGTCTGCGGACCGCACTCCGCTCGAAGGGATCCTGATCAAGCCGGATGGCTTCGATCCGTCGCAGAAGTACCCGATGATGGTCTACTTCTACGAGCGTTCGACCGACGGCATGCACGCGTATCGTGCCCCGGTGCCCAGCCGCGCGTCGATTCAGTACTCCTTCTATGCCAGCCGGGGGTACCTCGTCTTCGTTCCCGACATCCCCTATGAGATCGGGTACCCGGGCGAGAGCGCGCTGGACGCGGTGGTTCCCGGGGTGCTCTCGTTGGTCGAAGCGGGGTTCGTGGACGCGGACCGCATCGGCGTGCAGGGCCATTCGTGGGGTGGCTACCAGATCGCCTACATGATCACGAAGACCGATCTGTTCGCTGCCGCGGAAGCCGGGGCGCCCGTCTCCAACATGACCAGCGCGTACGGCGGGATCCGGTGGCAGAGCGGCATGAGTCGGATGTTCCAGTACGAGAAGACCCAGAGCCGCATCGGCGGGACCCTGTGGGACGAGCGCGACCGCTACATCCACAATTCGCCGATCTTCTTCGCGGACAAGATCAACACGCCGCTCCTGATGCTCCACAACGACGAGGACGGTGCCGTACCGTGGTATCAGGGCATCGAGATGTTCGTAGCCATGCGGCGTCTGCAGAAGCCCGTGTTCATGTTGAACTACAACGGCGAAGCCCATGGTCTGACACAGAAGAAGAACCAGACGGACTTCACTATCCGGATGCAGCAGTTCTTCGACCACTACCTGCTCGACGCCCCCGAGCCCGAGTGGATGTCCGATGGGATCCCGGCGGTGGACAAGGGCAAGAACATGGGCCTCAAGGTCAAGCGCTCCGCGACATCCGCGCAGGACGCGCCGGCAGCCGGCGGCACACGTCGCGATTGACCGATATCGTCGCTGACCCGCCGCCCGGCCGGTCTCCCGGCCGGGCGGCGGGCATGTTCCGCACGACACTTCGTCACACCTGCCCCGCGTGCGGTGAGGGCGAGCTTTTCGCCGCGGGCTACCGCCTCAACGCGAGATGCTCCGCGTGCGGGCTGGATCTGCTCGGGCGTGACGGAGCGCATTACGGCGGACCGATCGCCCTCGGCTACGGGATCGGCGGAATCGCCGGGATCGGCGTGTTCATGATCCTCCTGCTGCGATTCGGCTTTCAGACCTGGGTGGTCTGGGCCTCGGTCGGCACCGTCGTGCTCTCGATCCTGGCGACGTTCCGCCACTGCAAGGCCTGGTGGACCTGGGGCCTGTACCGGGCGGGTCAACTCGGCCGGGGGCCATCTTGAAGAACCGGAAGTCGAGGTTTCCGCACCCGCTGACGCTGCTCACCGGGTTCATCCTGTTCGCGGCCGCCCTCTCCTACGTGGTACCGGCCGGGCGGTACGACCGGCGAGACGATCCGGTGACGGGCCGGAGCGTCGTTGTTCCGGGGACCTTCCAGGAGGTCGAACCGACGCCGGTGGGGCCTTTCGACGCGATCGTGGCGATCCCGCGCGGAATGATGTCGGCCGGGGAGGTCGTCTTTCTCGTCTTCCTGATCGGGGGCGCGTTCGCCGTGTTCGACGCGACCGGGGCGCTCAGACGTGGGATCGGCTGGCTCATCAGGACCCTCGACGGGCGAGAGATCCTCACGATACCCATCGTCGGGGTCGCGTTCGCGATGGGTGGCATCCTCCAGAACATGCAGGAAGAGATCATCGCGCTGGTTCCGGCGGTCCTGCTCCTCACGCGTCGTCTGGGGTATTCAGCGGTCGTCACGGTCGCCGTGAGCGCCGGGGCCGCCTTCGTCGGCTCGGCGTTCAGTCCGATCAACCCGTTCCAGGTGCAGATCGCACAGAAGGTCTCGGACGTGCCGCTCGCCTCGGGAAGCGCCTTCCGGATCGTGTTCCTGATCCTCGCGCTCGCGCTCTGGCTCGCGTGGACCATGCGGTACGCCGCGCGGACCCGTACGGAGCCGGAAGAGATCGAGTCCACCGAGATGGACGAGGAGCCGACCCGTCGGGACGCGTTGATCTTCGGGATCGTGTCGCTGACGTTCGTGATTCTCGTCTACGGCCTCCTCCGCCTCGGCTGGGACTTCAACGAGATGTCCGCCCTGTTCTTCATCATGGGCATCGTCGTCGGTCTGGTGGGTCGGCTCCGCGTGACCGGCACGGCGGAAGCATACGCGGAGGGCTTCCGCTCGATGGCGTATGCGGCGTTACTGATCGGGTTCGCCAGGGCCATCTTCGTCGTGATGGACGACGGCGGCATCGTCGATACGATCGTCCGCTCCCTCTTCGTCCCGCTCGAGAGCCTGCCCATCGCGGCCTCGGCGGTCGGCATGTCGGTCGCGCAGGCAGTGATCCACGTGCCGGTACCGAGCGTCAGCGGACAGGCCGTGCTCACGCTACCGGTGCTGATTCCCCTGTCGGACCTGCTGGGGCTGTCCAGACAGGTGGCGATACTGGCGTATCAGTACGGGGCGGGTCTGTGCGACCTGATCACTCCGACCAACGGCGCGTTGCTGGCGATTCTGGCGGCGGCGGGGGTGCGCTACGAGGACTGGCTGAAGTTCATGGTCCCGCGCTACCTGGCGCTGATGGCGCTCGGCTTCGTCTCGATCTTCATCGCGATCGCCATCGGCCTCACGTAGTCGGGTCGAAGCGCGACGCGAACCGAACGTCGCACGTCACCCGCGGAAAGGTCGCTCACCCATCACGACCGGTCAGCGCCGGAGGAGGAGTCGGTCGTTGGTTCCGCGACTGGCCAGGTAGAGATCCCGCAGGCCGTCACCATCGAAGTCCGCAAACTCGATGTCGAAGCCGGCCCCGATCGCGCTGGTCGGAAGGACCTCGCCCGGCGCCGCAAGCTCGAACGAGCCACTCCCGTCGTTCAGAAAGACCCGAAAGGGGCGGGCGACGCCTCCGGCCCCGGCGTCGGTCGTCACGATGTCCAGGTCGCCGTCGCCATCCACGTCAACGAAATCGCCGTCGAAGGAGCGGTCGAGGAACGACGGCAGCCGCGAGGCCGTCTCGTCCGTGAAGTTGCCGGCGCCATCGTTGATGAGGACGCGATTCTGCTCGCTGGAGGAGGGGATGAAGGCGCGTACGTTGGCGAACAGGATGTCGAGGTCACCGTCGCCGTCGACGTCACCCAGATCGGCCTCCCGCGTCTCCTCAGTCCCGGATCTTTCGGGTATGCGGTCCGACTCGTCGGCGTATACGCCGACCCCCGTGTTGATCAGAAGGCGGTTGCGGTCTTCGTTCCCCACGAGGAGGTCGAGATCGCCGTCCCCGTCCACGTCGCCGAGCTCGAGGTCTTGAGTGATGTCGAAACGGGTCGGCAGACGGGACGCCGTCTCCTCGACGAAGTTGCCGGCCCCGTCGTTGATCAGGATCGTGTTCTGCCCGTTGTTCCCGATCAGGATGTCGGGCGCCCCGTCTCCACTGACATCGGCTACGACGACCGCATTAGAGATCCCCGTGACCGGCAACCGCCCACCCTCATCCGTGAAGTTGGCCGAGCCGTCGTTGAAGTAGAGCTCGTTCGTGGCGTCATCCTCGCTGACGACCACGACGTCGAGATCGCCATCGCCATCGAAGTCGGCAAACCCCACGTCCTCGCTGTCATGGACGGCGGAAGGCAATCGGGCGCTCCCGTTCGCGAACCGGCCAGCGCCATCGTTGAGCAGGAGGATGTTCGGCTGAAACTCGTGGGCGAGGACGATGTCGAGATCGCCGTCGCCATCGAGATCGGCCGCGCGGGCATCCATGATCAGCCCTCCGAGGCCCGCCGGCAGATTCGCCGCCGAGACGTCGTCGTACAGCGCGGGGGCTACAGGAGGCGGGGGCGGCGGAGGTGGGGGCGGTGGCGCGGGCGAAGTCGCCCCCCCACACGCCGTCAGGCTCGTGGCGACGACGATTGCGAGACGATCGAGCCTGGGCTTCAACGCTGCTCCAGATAAGAGGGCCGGGCGATCGCGTCCGTGATGCCTCCGACCACGACCGACATGTATCGGTTGGTGTTCCCCGGACTCGGGCCAAGTCGCACGACGACCATGTCGTAGGAGGGGATCACGACCGTGTACTGTCCCATGAACCCGGCCGACCAGTACGCGTCCCGTGGAGCCCGCGGCCAGGCGCCTCCACGGTTGAGCCAGAAGAGCCCGCCGTAATTGCGAAGGGGCGCACCCGGTGCGGGCGTGCTGACGAACTCGACCCACCCCTCGGGCAGAATCCGTTCGGGCTCGTCGTCGGCGGCACGGGGCCAGACCCCGTCCCACAGGTGCAGCAGCCCGAAGCGGGCCCAATCCCACGCGCTTCCGAAGTCGTAGCCGCTGATGATGAAGTTCCCCCATGCGTCCGTCTCCAGGACGTAGTTGCGCGCCCCGATTCGGTCGAACAACAGCCTCTGTGGGTACGTCAGCCACTCCTCTCCGCGCGCCTCCGCGGCCTCGCGCACGATGCGGTTGACCGTCAACGGGTCGGAGTTGCGATAGCGGAAGACCTCGCCTGGCTCGCGGTCCATCGGCTGGTCGATCGCGTGGTCGTAGACGTGGATGCCGTCGAAGTAGATCCGGAAGTGCTCGTTCGCCCGGGTCCACGACGAGTCGGCCCCGATCCCCCAGTTCTGGAAGTCGAGCCCGGAGCTCATGTTCAGGATGTCCCGGATTCGAATGGCGCTCCGGGGGTCCCCGGCCTCGTGCCATTCGGCGACCGGAACCGGGTCATCCAGCCCCACATCGATATGTCCGGCCTGAATTGCCGCTCCGAGCAGCGCCGCGGCGATGCTCTTCCCCTGGGACCAGCTGATTTGCGGGGTGTTCCTCGTGAAGCCGTCGGCGTAGCGCTCTCCCAGGATCTTCCCCTGGTAGATCACCATCAGGGCCCGCGTATTGTGGCCGGTCTGCGCCATTGCCCAGTCGAGAGCTTCGTCCAGGGCGGCGAGGTCGACCCCGCCCGGCGTGGACTCGTGGTACGCTCCGACGTCCCCGGTCGGCCACGACGTCGACTCTGGGTCCGGGATGTTTCGCGGGACCTCGATCGGTGTAAACGTCACGTCGTCCATGCCCGCCGGCAGGATCGTGCATCCCTGGTCGTCGTTGTACTCGGCCGACCGCCTCTCGGCCTCCCCTCCCCAGACGGATGCCGTCCGCGTGTCGTAGTCGATCGAGTACTCGAAGTCTTCCTGCCAGTTGAAGTTCGGGAACCGCGCGATGTCCTGCGCAAGTACACGACTGGCGTCGCGAGGGTGGTCACGGCCGACGACGAAGACCCCGGAGCAGAGATGATGGGCGGCCATGGCGGCGGTGTGCGTGAGCACCTCGGTCGGGTCGTACTCGGTCTGCGCGTGCCCGGCAGCGGGCAGCGCGAAGAGCGCGGCGATAGCGCCGA
>Ga0224508_10002575_pt1 | contig 15313 bp, 20 predicted proteins | sample SF_Jan12_sed_USG_4_FD_170157 | JGI IMG/M metagenome (GOLD analysis project Ga0224508, IMG submission 170157) | Sediment microbial communities from San Francisco Bay, California, United States - SF_Jan12_sed_USGS_21 | ecosystem: Environmental > Aquatic > Marine > Sediment | place: USA... | reverse complement strand
TGGTATCGCTGGCCATGGCGGCCTCCTCCCTGATTGCGGCGCGAGCGCTATCACGGATCGGTTTCGGGTACAACCGCGCCGCCGCCGGGATGCGGCGCGGTTGGGTCGAACCGCACCAGATCGGCGTTCTGCACGCGATGTCTGGTGAGCGCGCGGATGACGCCCCAATGGGTGATCACCAGCGTACCGGACCACGCGCCGTCACCGGCGATCCGGGTGCGAAACCGCTGGCATCGCCGGTCGAGCGCCGCCTCGCTCTCCTCGATCGCCGGCCACCAGTCTTCCTCCAGATGATCGAGCGTCAGGTCCGGCCACCGTTCGGCCAATGCAGAACGCGGCGTGCCGATGTCGCAGGCGAAGACGGCGCGCTCGCCGACCGAAGGATCGATGAAAAGGGGAATGTCCAGCGTCTCGGTGACGATCTCCGCCGTCTCCAGAGTGCGCCGGTAGGGGCTGGCGATGACGCGGCGAACCGTCAAATTGCGCAGGCGCTCGGCCGCCCGCGCGACCTGAAGGCGTCCGTCATCGGTGAGTTCCGGGTCCCGGATGCCGGGATCTTTCCGGGTCTTTCCGTAAACGACGTTGAAGACCGTCTGGCCGTGCCGCATCAGGATCAAACGGATGGCCTCCTAGTGGTGTAAATCAGACATATGGTACCCATGGGATCGCGTTTTCCGTCGCCTCGGCAGGAGGGTGCGCGCCGACGATGCTGGCGCATCGTCGAGCGCGTCCGACGCACCGAGGGGGCGGGAACCGCGACCCTTCGGGCGGTCTTTCGAGCCCACCGGCGGCGTTGCGCGCCGCTCGCGATGCGCCGGCATCGCCACGCGACCCGCGCCTTGCCGGATGAACTCGAACGACCGTCCCATGGGTACCATATGTCTGATTTACACCACTAGTCACGCCGCCACGGGCTGTCATCGCTGGGCGGCGCCGTGTCCGGCCCATCGGTGACATCGGTATAGTCGCCTTCGATCACCGTGTTGTCCGCCGGCCGCCGGGCGCCGCCACCGCCGCCAAGATCGATCTCCTCGCCATTGACCCAGGCCCGGCTCTGCGGATTGCGCACCAAACGGCGTAACACGAAATATCCAAGCGCATCGCGTAACGGCGGAATCAGCAGGGCGAAGCCGACCGTGTCGGTGAGAAACCCCGGCGTCAGCAGCAGCGCACCGGCGACCAGCAGACACAGGCCGGAAAACAATTCGCCGACCGGCATCTCGCCCCGGCCGAGCTTTTCCTGCGTCTGCGCCAGCACACGCAAGCCCTGCTGCCGCAGCATTGCGGCGCCGACCAATGCGGTCAGCACGATGACGCCCAGCGTCGGCCAGAGGCCGATCCATTTGCCGGCCTCGATGAAGACGGCGATTTCCGCGATCGGCACCAGAATGAACGCGAGGAGAATTATGCCTGCCATGCTTGCCCTTTCCCAGCCAACTGCCTATCTAACAAAGAGGCGGCAGGCAAGGCCATGGCGCTGCCTGATGTCTAGTTTGAGTAAACCTCTTTAACCTTTTGCCTCTATAACCTAAGGTCGGACTGGTACTCATTCAACGGATGGCCGAAACAAGGCCTTGTCAAGAGGCCTGAATAGATGCGCGGTGCGCCCGGCGGGTGTCATCGCATTCATGGGATCGAATTGCAGCACACGAGCGATTATTAGGTCATGAACGGCAGCTTCGAATCACTCGACATCATTCTGTTCGCCCTGCTTGCGGCCTTTCTCGTGTATCGGCTCGGCAGCGTCCTTGGAAAACGCACCGGCCATGAACGGCCGGGCAATGAAGGATTCGGTCCGCTTGGCGGCTCCGAGGGTAAATCCGCCGACTCCGGCAATGACAATGTCGTGACCCTGCCGCATGGCGACGCCGTGACGCCGGAGCGGGAAAAGGAGCCGGACACGCCGATTGGGGCGGCCATCACGCAGATCATGGTGGCCGATCGAAACTTCACGCGCGACAGTTTCCTGGACGGCGCCCGCGCCGCGTTCGAGATGGTGATCACCGCCTTTGCGCTCGGCGACCTGAAAACGCTTCGCTCCTTGCTGAGCAACGACGTCTACGACAATTTCGCCGGCGCGATCCGCAGCCGCGAGCAAAACAGCCAGACGATCGAAACCACCTTGGTTGGCATCGATGCCGCGGAAATCATTGAAGCCGACGTTCAGAACAACACCGCGCTGGTTACGGTTAAGTTTGTCAGTCAGCAGGTCAATGCGACACGGGACGAAAGCGGCGAGGTGATCGATGGCGATCCAAGCGCGGTGGATAAGGTCACGGACATTTGGTCGTTCGAGCGCCGCCTTGGCGGATCCGACCCCAACTGGACACTGGTTGCGACCCGCAGCCCGAGCTGACGGCCCGGCCGGCCGCTTCCGCCTGTGGCTGCTCACCGCGGTCACGGCGTTTTTGCTGGCCGCCTGCGAACCCCCGCCGGTGCGCGAAGAAGGGCTTCGCCTGACGGCGCTCAGCTTCAACGACATTGCCGGCTGGTCCGAAGACGACCACGCGCCCGCCCTGATCGCCTTTCGCCGGTCGTGCGGAAAGCTGACCGCCGCGCGCGCGCCGCAGCCGGTCGGGATTACACGGATACCGTTGACCCGGGACGATTGGGATCCGGTTTGCGAGGCCGCGGCCCGGACGCCGGGCGAGGACGGGCCCGCCGCCCGGCAATTCTTCGAGGAATGGTTCCGGCCGTTCCGCGCCGCCGGTGTCGAGGGGGACCAGGGTCTGTTCACCGGCTATTTCGAAATCGAGCTGCGCGGCGCGCGGCAGAACGGCGACGGCAATGCGGTGCCGATCTACCGGCTGCCCGACGATCACGTCATTGTCGATCTCGGCCGGTTTGACGAGACGCTCAAGGGCCGGCGGCTGATCGGCCGGGTCGATGGCGGACGGCTCGCACCCTACCATACCCGCGCCGTGATCGACCGCGGCGCGCTGGCCGGCCGCAATCTGGAAATGCTGTGGATCAACGATTCGGTGGACGTCTTCATGCTGCACGTCCAGGGATCGGGCCGTGTCGTGCTGCCGGACGGCGAGATCGTGCGGGTCGGGTTTGCCGGCCATAACGGGCATGACTACGGCTCGATCGGCCGTGAATTGATCGCCCGGGGCGAACTCAAGCGGGGCCAGGCGGATTGGCCGGACATTCGCGATTGGATCGCCAACAATCCCGACCGGGCGGCGGATTTGTTCGCGGTCAATCCCCGCTACATATTTTTTCGAGTCATCGACGGCATACCACCGGACGCCGGACCGCTCGGCGCGCAAGGCGTGCCGCTGACGCCGGGCCGCAGCCTCGCGGTGGACCGGCGCTATCTGCCGCTCGGCGTGCCGCTCTGGCTGGATACGGTCGACCCCGGCGATACCGGCCGGCCGTTGCGCCGCCTGGTCGTGGCTCAGGATGCCGGCGGTGCGATCAAGGGCGTGGTGCGGGGCGATTTGTTCTGGGGCTTCGGCGCACCGGCTTTGGCCAAGGCCGGACGGATGCGCAGCCCGGGCCGCTACTTCCTGCTGCTGCCGAAGTCGGCCGCCGCGAAAATCCCGCAGAGCTAGAGTCTTTAAAGGCGGCGGTACCGGCCCGCTCCCCCTCCCGGCCACCCACAGGATAATTGCATTGGGTGGCCGGGAGGGGGAGCGGGCCGGTACCGCGCCAAAAACGATGCCCGTTGCCTTTCGACCGCCGCCCGGCCATTCTGCGGCGGCGTGGAGGAGAGGACATGGCGCGCGAAAAAAACCAGCAAATCCGGGTCGCGCTTTTCGTAACCTGTCTTGTCGATCTGTTCCGGCCGTCCGTCGGTTTCGCCGCGGTGAAGCTGCTGGAAGATGCGGGGTGCTCCGTCGCGGTGCCGAAAGCGCAGACCTGTTGCGGGCAGCCCGCCTATAACAGCGGCGACCAGGGGGACACACGGGCCATCGCGCGTCAGGTGATCGCCGCTTTCGAAGGCTACGATTACGTGGTCGCACCGTCCGGGTCCTGCGCCGCGATGATCCGCGACCATTATCCGCCGCTGTTCGACGACGAGCCCGAACTTGCCCAGCGCGCCCATCGCCTCGCCCGCCGCACTCATGAACTGGTTTCGTTTCTGCGCGACATCCGCAAGGTCGATACGGTCGACGCTGATTTCGCCGGGTCCGTGACCTACCATGATTCTTGCTCGGGCTTGCGCGAGCTGGATATCAAACAGCAGCCGCGCGACCTGTTGCGAAGCGTCCGCGGCCTCGAATTGGTGGAGTTGCCGGACGCCGAAACCTGCTGCGGGTTCGGCGGCACCTTCTGCGTAAAATACCCGGATATTTCCAACCGCATGGTCACCGACAAGGCGGCGGCGATCGAGGGCACGGGCGCGGGTACGTTGCTGGCCGGCGATCTCGGGTGCCTGATGAACATGGCCGGCAAGCTCAAGCGGCGCGGTGCGGCGATCCGGACCCGTCATGTCGCCGAGGTGCTCGCCGGCATGACCGACACGCCGGCGATCGGCGAAGGCGAGGGTTAGCGGCGATGGAGGCGACCAGCCGATCCTTCAAGCAGAATGCGCGCGCGGCGCTGGGCGACGAAGACCTGCAACAGGCGCTCGGCCAGATGAAGCTCGGCTTCGTCGCCAACCGCGCCAACGCGATCGCCAAGCTGCCCGAATTCGAGGCGCTGCGCGCCGAGGGCAAGGCGATCAAGGAGCATACGCTCGAAAATCTCGATTTCTATCTGGAGCATTTCGACGCCAGGGTGACGGAGATGGGCGGCCATGTGCATTGGTGCCGCACCGCCGCCGAGGCCCGCGACGCCGTTCTCGGCATCTGCCGCGCCGCCGGCGCCAGGAGCGTGACCAAGGGCAAGTCGATGATCGGCGAGGAAATCGGCCTCAACGATTTTCTCGAGGGCCATGGCATCGAGCCGGTGGAAACCGATCTCGGCGAATACATCATCCAGCTGCGCCGCGAGCCGCCGAGCCACATCATCGCGCCGGCGATCCATGTCACCAAACAGCAGGTGGCGGACGTCTTCTATGCGACCCATTCCGGCCTCGACGCCGACCGGCCGCTCGAGGAACCGCGCGCGCTGGTCGACGAGGCGCGCGCCATGTTGCGGCAGAAATATCTCGACGCGGATGTCGGCGTCACAGGCGCGAATTTCCTGATCGCCGAGACCGGGTCCACGGTCATCGTCACCAACGAAGGCAATGGCGACTTGACCCAGATCCTGCCGCGCATCCATGTGGTGATCGCCAGCCTGGAAAAAGTCGTGCCGACACTGGAGGACGCCTCGACCATTCTGCGCCTGCTCGCGCGGTCGGCGACCGGACAGGAATTTTCCACCTACACCACCTTCTCCACCGGCCCGCGCCGCCCGGACGATCCGGACGGGCCCGAGGAATTCCACGTGGTGCTGCTCGACAACGGCCGCAGCGCGCTGATCGGCACCGAGGTGCAGGATATCTTGCGCTGCATTCGTTGCGGCGCCTGCATGAACCATTGCCCGGTTTATGGCGCGGTCGGCGGGCACGCCTATGGCTGGGTCTATCCGGGACCGATGGGCGCGGTGCTGACGCCGATGCTGATCGGCGTCGAGGAAGCCGGCGATCTGCCGAACGCCTCCACGTTCTGCGGCCGCTGCGCCGAGGTCTGCCCCATGGGCATCCCGCTGCCGAAACTGATGCGCCATCATCGCGCAACCGAATTCGAGCGCGGCCTGCCGCCCGCCCCGGCGCGGCTGGCGCTGGCAGCCTGGGCCTTTCTCGCCCGGCGGCCGGGCCTGTACCGGTCGGTCCTGGGGTTGAAGATGCGGCTGCTCGGCGGCATCGGCCGCCGTCGCGGTCGATTTGGCACCCTGCCCTTCGCGGGCGGCTGGACCCGGCACCGCGATTTCCCCGCGCCGGAGGGCAAGACCTTTCAGCAGCGCTGGGATGATGCCGGGGGCGCACGGTGAGGGTTTTACGATGAGCGGCGCGCGCGATCAGATTCTGGATACGATCCGCAAGGGCCGCGGCCGCGGCGCCGTGATGGGAGCGGCGCGTTCGGCGCTGGAGGCGCGCCTCGGCCGGCGCCGCCGCGGCACCATCCCGGCGCGGGTGGACAAGGACGCCGCCGCGCTGACCGACCTGTTCGTAGAGCAGGCGGAGGCGTTGAGCGTGACCGTGGACCGGGTCGGCTCGGTCGATGACGTGCCGGAAGCGGTGGCCGGCTATCTGGCGCGGGAGAACCTGCCCGCCATGCTGCGCGCCGCGCCGGATCCGCTGGTCGAATCCGCGCCCTGGGAAAGCCGGCCCGCGCTGACGGTAAGCAGCGGGCCGTCGGATGGCGGCGACGAGGTGGGCCTGACCGGCGCCTTCGCCGCGGTGGCGGAGACTGGAACCCTGGTGCTGCGCTCCGGGCCGACCCACCCGACGACGCTCAATTTCCTGCCGGATACGCACATCGTCCTGCTGCGGACGAGCCAGGTGGTCGGGCCGTATGAAGACGCCTGGGACCGGCTGCGGGCGGCCGGCGCGTTGCCGCGCACGGTCAATTTCGTCAGCGGCCCGTCGCGCACCGCCGATATCGAACAGACCATCCAGCTCGGCGCGCACGGGCCGCGGCGTCTGCATATCGTGCTGATCGATGACGCCGGCGGCGACCGTGGCGACTCTCGGGATACTCAGGACTCTCAGGGCCGTGGCGATGGCGGGTAAGGACCGGCGGCCGACCGATGCGGAAGCGGATCTGTGGCGGCGCATCACCAGCGACGTCAAGCCGCTCGACCGGGCCGGCGCATCGGCACCGGAAAATTCCGCCGAACCGGCGGCCCCCCAAAAACCCCTGCGGCGCCCGGCGGCGCAGGCCGCGCGCGAGGCGCCTGCCGCTTCACCGGAACTGCGCCACGGCGAGACCGCCGGCATCGACCGGCGCACCGCCGAGAATCTGCGGCGCGGCAGGATGTCGATCGAGGCGCGGCTGGATTTGCACGGCATGACGCAGATCGAGGCGCATCGGGCGCTCAGCGCCTTCGTCGCGGGCCAGCATGAGTCCGGCCGGCGCTGCGTGCTGGTGGTCACCGGCAAGGGCCGCGAGGGCGGCGGCGTGCTGCGGTCGATGGTGCCGCAATGGCTCAACGCGACCGAGCTGCGGCCGCGCGTGCTGGCCTTCAACTACGCCCAGCCGCGCGACGGCGGCGAGGGCGCGCTCTATGTTTTACTGCGGCGGCGGAGATGACCCCGTTCGGCCGCAAGATCCGCGAGATGCGGCGCGACAAGGGCGTGACCCTGACCGAAATGGCGACGGCGCTCGAGGTCTCGCCGGCCTATCTGTCGGCGCTCGAACACGGCCGCCGCGGCCGGCCCAGCCTGCTGCTGCAGCACCAGATCTTCGCCTATTTCAACATCATCTGGGACGAGGCCGAGGCGCTGCAACGGCTCGCCCGGCTGTCGCATCCGCGCGTCGTCGTCGACACGTCGGGTCTCGGCCCGGACGCGGTCGAACTCGCCAACCTGTTGGCCGAACGGATTCGCGACCTGCCGGAAGACACGATCGCGAAAATGCTGGACGAAGTGCGGCGGGAAGAATGACCCGCCGGGCTGGGAAGCCCAGACCAATTCTTGATTAAACTGACGCAAGTGAAATGGTCTATCTCTTTGTTATTAAGCAAATACGTCGTCGCGGTCCGTTTCGGTTCGGTCGGGATTTGCTTTAGAGAATAAACTTCGACAGATCCGCGTCCTTGGCCAGTTCGGAGACCTGCGCCCGGACGTATTCGGCGTCGATGGTGATGGTCTCGCCGCCGCGGTCGGTGGCGCTGAAGCTGATCTCGTCGAGCAGTTTTTCCAGCACCGTGTGCAGCCGGCGGGCGCCGATATTCTCGACATTCTCGTTGACCGTTGCGGCCAGTGAGGCGAGTTCGTCGATCGCGTCCTCGGTGAAGTCGAGGGTCACCTGCTCGGTTCCGAGCAGGGCCACGTATTGCTTGATCAGGCTGTTCTCGGGCTCGCGCAGGATGCGTTCGAAATCCTCCCGCGTCAGCGCCTTGAGTTCGACCCGAATCGGCAGCCGCCCCTGCAGTTCGGGCAGAAGGTCCGATGGTTTGGCGAGATGGAACGCGCCCGACGCGATGAACAGCACGTGGTCGGTCAGCACCGGGCCGTATTTGGTCGCCACCGTGGTGCCTTCGATCAGCGGCAGCAGGTCGCGCTGCACGCCTTCGCGGCTGACGTCGGCGCCGTGACGTTCGCTGCGCGCGCACACCTTGTCGATCTCGTCGATGAAGACGATGCCGTTCTGTTCCACGGTTTCGATCGCCGCGCGGACCACCTTGTCCTCGTCGAGCAGCTTGTCGCTCTCTTCGGCGACCAGCACCTCGTAGGACTCGGCGACGCTCAGTCGCTGCTGCTTGGTGCGCTGGCCGCCCAACGCCTTGCCCAGCATGTCGTTCAGGTTGAGCATGCCCATCTGCGCGCCGGGCATGCCCGGAATGTCGAAGGTCGGCAGGCCCGAGCCGCCGGTGTCGGCAACCTCGATCTCGATCTCCTTGTCGTCGAGCTCGCCGTTGCGCAGCTTGACGCGGAAGGATTGCCGGGTCGACTCGCTGGCGTTCTCGCCGACCAGCGCGTTGAGCACGCGCTCCTCGGCCATCAGCTCGGCCTTGGACACCACGTCGCGGCGCTGCTCTTCGCGGGTCATGTGGATCGACGCCTCGACCAGGTCGCGCACAATCTGTTCGACGTCGCGGCCGACATAGCCGACTTCGGTGAATTTGGTCGCTTCGACCTTGATGAACGGCGCGCGCGCCAGCCGCGCCAGCCGGCGCGCGATCTCGGTCTTGCCGACGCCGGTCGGGCCGATCATCAGGATGTTCTTGGGCAGCACCTCTTCGCGCATCTCCTCGGGCAATTGCTGGCGCCGCCAGCGGTTGCGCAAGGCGATGGCGACAGCGCGCTTGGCGTCATTCTGGCCGACGATGAAGCGGTCGAGTTCGGAGACGATTTCGCGGGGGCTAAAGGCGCTCATAGCTTTTCAATAATCACGTTTTCGTTGGTGTAAACACAAATTCCGGCGGCAATTTTCATCGACTGTTCGGCGATCTGCTCGGGTGCGAGGTCGGTGGCCGCGGTCAGCGCGCGGGCCGCCGCCAAAGCATAGGCGCCGCCCGACCCGATGCCGATCAAGCCGTCTTCCGGTTCCAGCACATCGCCGGTGCCGGTCAGCGTCAGCGAAACCGTGCTGTCGGCGACCGCCATCATCGCCTCCAGGCGCCGCAGATAGCGGTCGGTGCGCCAATCCTTGGCGAGCTCGACGCAGGCGCGGGTAAGCTGCCCCGGATATTGCTCCAGCTTGGCTTCCAGGCGCTCGAACAGGGTGAAGGCGTCCGCGGTGGCCCCGGCGAAGCCGGCCACCACCTTGCCGTCGCCGAGCCGCCGCACCTTGCGGGCGTTCGACTTGATCACGGTCTGGCCCAGGCTCACCTGGCCGTCGCCGGCCACGACGACCGAATCGCCCTTGCGGACCGATAGAATCGTCGTGCCGTGCCAAATGGCGCTCTCGCTCATGCAAAGTCTTTCGTTCAGCGGGTTCGTGCGGTTCAGGCTGTCGGTTCAATCAGACCGTACCATGTGGCCATTTCTGCCCGCCGATCAAGCCCTAAGGCGGCCGGCCGGAAGGCGCATCGTTGCTGGCCCTTTGCCGGGCACGGTGTTAAAAGACGCGCGTCCAGCGACGGGAGGGCGCGATGCGCAAGGCCAAGGTGGCGCGCAATACCAAGGAAACCCAGATTCAGGTTGAAATCAACCTGGACGGCACCGGCGTCTATGATGTCGGCACCGGTATCGGCTTCCTCGACCATATGCTCGAACAACTGTCGCGCCACAGTTTGATCGATCTCAAGGTGCAGGCGACCGGCGATCTGCATATCGACTTCCATCACACCACCGAGGACAGCGGTTACGCGGTCGGTGAGGCGGTGGCGCAGGCGCTGGGTGACCGCAAGGGTATCGTTCGGTATGGCAATGCCTTGATTCCCATGGATGAAACGCTGACTCGGGTGGCGCTCGACTGCTCCAACCGCCCTTATCTCATTTGGAAGGTCGGGTTTTCCCGGCCGAAACTGGGCGAGATGGACACCGAATTGTTCAAGGAATGGTTCCAGGCATTCGCGCAATCGGCGGGCATCACGCTGCATGTCGAAAACCTGTACGGCGACAACAACCATCACATTGTGGAATCCTGTTACAAGGGCCTCGCCCGGGCGCTGCGTCAGGCGGTCGACATCGACCCGCGGCAGGCAAACGCCGTCCCCTCCACCAAGGGGGTGTTGGGCGGTTCACTTTAAGCGTATCGGGCCATTCGGGGCGGCGCAGCCCCGCCGGGTGGCGGATTTCGGGGACTTATGACGGTCGCGATCATTGATTACGGGTCGGGCAATCTTCGGTCGGCGGCCAAGGCCTTCGAACGGCAGAGCGACGAGCCGGTGCTGGTAACCAGCGATCCGGCGGCGGTCGCCCGTGCCGACCGCATCGTGCTGCCCGGCGTCGGCGCCTTCGGCGACTGCATGCGCAGCCTGAAGGCGCTGGACGGCATGTGCGACGCGCTCGAGGACGCGGTAATTCGCCGCGGCCGGCCGTTCCTCGGCATTTGCGTCGGCATGCAGTTGATGGCCGATGTCGGGCTGGAACACGGCCGGCATGCGGGTTTCGGTTGGATCGGCGGCGAGGTGCGCGCCCTCACGCCGGCGGACCCGGCGCTCAAGGTGCCGCATATGGGGTGGAACGAGCTTGCGATCGGGCGGGCCCATCCGGTGCTGGCCGGGCTCGACGACGGCGCCCATGTCTATTTCGTGCACAGCTATCATCTTGTCGCGGCCGACCCGGCGCATGTGCTGGCGACCACCGATCACGGCGGCGCGGTGACCGCGGCGGTGGCCCGCGACACCATGATCGGAACTCAATTCCACCCGGAGAAAAGCCAGGCGGCCGGGCTCCGGCTGATTGCCAACTTCCTGGCCTGGAGGCCTTAGGCGATGGCGGCGAAAACGATTCTATCGGTGGAGCAGATCGAGTCCCTGACGGGCGGTGACCGCAACGATCTGTGCGAGGCGGCGGAAGCGGCGATCGCGGCGGGCGGCGGCTTCGGCTGGCTCAAACCCCCGCCCCGCGAGGTGCTGGAAAATTTCTGGCGCGGCGTCCTGCTGGTGCCCGAGCGCAGCCTGTTCGTCGGCCGGCTGGACGGTGTCATCGGCGGTTCCGCGCAGCTGATGCGCCCGACCCGCAACAACGAGGCGCAGGCCCACGCGGCGACCCTGACGGCGATTTTCGTCGCACCCTGGGCGCGCGGCCATGGCCTTGGCCGGGCACTGGTTCTGGCGACCGAAAACGCGGCGCGGTCGGAAGGGTTCGCGGTGCTCAATCTCGATGTGCGGGAAACCCAGACGGCGGCGATCAAACTATACGAAAGCCTCGGATACGTCCGCTGGGGCTCCCACCCCCGCTACGCCCGCGTCGGCAACGCCTGGGTCGGCGGCTATTTTTACAGCAAGGAATTGTTGATGGATTCGGAAGTGGCCGCGCAGGAGCGGTTGCCGTGATCCTGTATCCGGCAATCGACCTGAAGGGCGGCCAGTGCGTACGGCTCCGCCAGGGCGACATGGAGCGGGCGACCGTCTTCAACGACGATCCGGCGGCGCAGGCCGCTGAATTCGCCGCATCGGGCGCGCGCTGGATGCATGTGGTCGATCTCGACGGCGCGTTCGCGGGCGCGCCGGTCAATGGCGACGCGGTCGCGGCGATCGTCGGCGCGGTCGACATTCCGGTGCAGGTCGGCGGCGGTATCCGGCGCCTGGAGACCATCGAGGCGTGGCTGGAGCGAGGTGTCGCCCGGGTGATTTTGGGCACCGTGGCGGTGAAGGATCCGGCCCTGGTGCGCACCGCGTGCGCGCGCTGGCCGGGCCGGGTCGCGCTCGGCATCGACGCCCGCGGCGGCCGCGTCGCGGTCGAGGGCTGGGCCGAGGTATCCGAATTGGCGGCGCGCGATCTCGCGCTGCGGTTCGAAGACGCCGGCGCGGCGGCGATCATCTATACGGATATCGATCGCGACGGCGTGATGCAGGGACCGAATGTCGAAGCGACGGCGGCGTTGGCCGGTAGCGTCTCGACGCCGGTCATTGCCAGCGGCGGCGTCTCGTCGCTGGATGATCTGCGCGCCTTGTCGGCGGCGTCCGGCATTGCCGGCGCGATCATCGGGCGCGCCCTGTATGACGGCCGGATCGATCTGTCCGCCGCGCTGGCGATGGCGGGCGCATGTTGAAGATCCGCATCATTCCCTGTCTCGACGTGCACGAAGGCCGGGTGGTCAAGGGCGTGCAATTCGTCGATCTGGTCGATGCGGGCGATCCGGTGGAGCAGGCCAAGCTGTACGACGGCGCCGGCGCCGACGAGCTGTGTTTCCTCGATATCACCGCATCGCACGAAAATCGCGACACCCTATACGACGTGGTGCGCCGGACCGCCGAGCAGTGCTTCATGCCGCTCACCGTGGGCGGCGGCGTGCGTGCGGTCGAGGATATCCGCAAGCTGCTGCTGGCCGGCGCTGACAAGGTCTCGATCAACACGGCCGCGGTGCACCGGCCGGAATTCGTTGCCGAAGCGGCCGAACGGTTCGGCAGCCAGTGCATCGTCGTCGCCATCGACGCCAAGCAGACCAGCCCCGGCGCTTGGGAGATCTTCACCCATGGCGGGCGCAAGCCGACCGGCATCGACGCGGTGGCCTGGGCCGAGCGGATGACCGGACTCGGCGCCGGCGAAATCCTGCTCACCTCGATGGACCGGGACGGCACGAAGTCGGGCTTCGACAACGCGCTCAACCGGGCGACATCCGATCGCATCCGTGTGCCGCTGATCGCCAGCGGCGGCGTCGGCACGCTCGATCATTTCGTGGACGGTGTGCGCGATGGCGGCGCGTCGGCGGTGCTCGCCGCGTCGATCTTCCATTTCGGCGAATACAGCATCGCCGAGGCGAAGGCGCATCTGTCCGGCGCCGGCGTGGCGGTGCGCCTCTGAGCCCGCTGACAAGCGTCCCGAATTCTGCTAGTCAGACGCCCATCTTCCCGCCAAATCGTCCGAAAGGGTGAGAATTCGTGACCGCCGACAAATCCGTACCGCCGCATATTCTCGACGAACTGTATTCGGTGATTCTCGATCGCAAGGACGCCGACCCGGCGGACTCCAGTACCGCCAAACTGTTCTCGCGCGGCGTCGCCAAGATCGCGCAGAAGGTGGGCGAAGAGGCGGTGGAAACCGTGATCGAAGGCGTTCGCGGCGACCGCGCGCGCTTGACCGAGGAAAGCGCGGATCTACTGTATCACCTGCTGGTGCTGTGGGCCGATCAGGACCTTGAGCCGGATGCCGTCTGGGCGGCGTTGCGACAGCGGCGCGACGGCCGCAAGCAATCAAAATAACGGTGGGACGCGGCAACGCCGAGCGTGCCGGTGGAGGTGAGAAGCAATGAACTACGACCCGGACAATATCTTCGCCCAGATCCTGCGCGGCATGATTCCCTGCGACAAGGTCTATGAGAACGATCACGCGCTCGCCTTCCGCGATATTAATCCGCAGGCGCCGGTGCACGTCCTGATCATTCCCAAGGGGCCGTATGTGTCGAGCACGGACTTCGGCGCCAACGCCAGCCCGGCAGAAGTGGCGGGCTTCATGCGGGCGGTGAATGCGGTGGCCGAAGAGCAGGGCGTGGCCGGCACCGGCTACCGGCTGATCGCCAATGCCGGCGCGGATGGCCTTCAGGAAGTGCCGCATTTTCACATGCATTTGCTCGGCGGGCGGCCGCTTGGCCGCATGCTCGGCCCGGCGCCGGATTGACGCCGCCGCCGCGTCCGTTAACGGTTTGTTGGGAGCCTGGTCCTTCTAATAGGAAGATAGTGAAGCTTCCGGAAGGAACCGCGGATGGATGCCATGAGCTATGGCGAATGGTGCGCCTACAAGGAGCGCTTCTTTCGTGAACTGCCGGCATGGTACCGCGATGCGGTTCAGCGGCGCCTGCGCTACCGCGCCTATCGGTCGGCGCTGGCCGATTGCGGGGCGGCGGATTGAGGGGCGCGGCGAAAGATTAGGACGGCCCGATCGCCCGGCCCGCGTCGCGGGCCCTGGGTTCTGTCGCGGCCGCCATACAGCCGCTCGAACCGGTGGCCCTCGGTCCAGGCATGGGCGCCGCACAGCGCCAGCATCGTCCCGCCGATTACGGCAAGGCAGAGAATGGGATCGACGGGGACGCCGAATAACATGATTCGCTCCGGACGGGTAAATTTCGCGGCAACGCGGGGACCGGAGTGTCTGTCGGGAGCGCTTAAGATTTGGTTAGGCGCCGGCTGAAAGCGCGGCCGGGAGCGATTATTTTACGGCCGGTGCGCGGCGTTAGACCATTTCTTGTTTAAATTGACCCAAGAGAAATGGTCTATCTTTTTGTTTTTACGCAAATTCGTCGTCGCGAACCGTTTCGGTTCGCTCGGGATTTGCTCTAAGCGCCGTCCGGAATGAACGGTCACAAAATCGCCAAAATTCCGTCATCAGCCTGACGATTTCGCGCCTTAGAGTTCTCATTGTCGGCGCGCCAGCATGGATGGCTGCGTGAGGGGTGCCGGCACACGGGAGGAGACGTGTCCGAATCGCGTCTCGCTCCCGACGACCTCTCCGGTCGGATCAGGCCGGGACCGCTTCCAGATATTTCAGGATTGCCGCCAGGAACGCTTCCGGCTGATCCAGGTTGGACAGGTGTCCGGCGCCCGGAATCATGACCAGTTGGGAGTGTGATATCGTCTCGTGCGTGACGCGGACCGCCGCCATCGCCGGATCCTGCTCGCCGGCCAGCACCAGGGTCGGCGCGGCGATTTCTGTCAGCCGCTCGGTCGGAAAATCCTGGCGCAGCATCGAGCGGATCGTATGACCGAAGCCGACCGGGTTCATCGCCAGGATCATCGACCGTACCCGGGCCCGGCCTTCGTCGGTGTCGGCGGCAAACAGCTTGTAGGACGGGTTGACCCGCAGGAACTGATCGGCGACGGCCGCCATGTCGCCCGCCTCGCACAGCCGGATGGTTTCCTCGCGCACCGCCCGGATATCGTCCGACACCGGTAGCCCCGCGGCGGTATTCGAATCGATGATCATCAGCGACGCGGTGAGCTGCGGACACAGCGCCGCAAAACGCGCGGAAATGCCGCCCCCCATGGATAGCCCGCCCACATGCGCCCGGTCGATCGATAGGTGATCCATCAAGGCCGCCAAATCATGCGCGGCGCGGATAACGCCATAGCGGTCCGCTGCATTCGGACTCTCGGAGCCGCCATGGCC
>Ga0224508_10002574_pt1 | contig 15321 bp, 8 predicted proteins | sample SF_Jan12_sed_USG_4_FD_170157 | JGI IMG/M metagenome (GOLD analysis project Ga0224508, IMG submission 170157) | Sediment microbial communities from San Francisco Bay, California, United States - SF_Jan12_sed_USGS_21 | ecosystem: Environmental > Aquatic > Marine > Sediment | place: USA: California... | reverse complement strand
CGTCTGGTGTCTCGACAGGTCACCTGGTGGCGACGTGTCGTTCGGCCAGTCGCTGGATGCGGTGGGTCCGAAGGCCATGGCTGGTCCCGTCGTACGTGCTCGGGCCCCGAGTATCGCAGACCCGTCCGCCCCCGGCGTATGCGGACGATTCCTCGCCTCGGCGGTCCGCGGGGCAGACTTGCGTCATGCGATGGTCCCGACGAGCGACGCCCGGCGAGCCGCTGGTCGACCAGCTGAAGGCTGCCCTCGCCGACGACCGTGTCCAGGCCGGCGAGGGTGCGAAACAGCTCTTCAGCCGGGACGCGTCGGTCATCGTCGGCGGTCGCGTCGGCGTGGTCTGCTTCCCGGAGACCACCGCCGAGGTCCAGGCCTGCGTGTGCGCGGCTCGGCGACACGGGCGGGCCTTCGTCGCACGCGGGGCCGGCACCGGCCTTGCCGGCGGCGCTGTTCCCTGCGACGACCCGGTCGTCATCGTGACGACCCGCATGAACCGGATCCTCGAGGTCGATGTCGACGCCCGGGTTGCCTGGGTCGAACCCGGCGTCGTCAATCTCGACCTCACGAGGCATCTCGCCGGCACCGGCCTCCACTTCGCTCCCGATCCGTCGAGCCAGCAGTCGTGCACGATCGGCGGCAACATCGCCAACAACTCCGGCGGGCCGCACTGCCTCGCGTACGGCGTCACGACCGAACACGTGCTGGCCCTCGAGGTCGTGTTGCCATCGGGTGAGGTGACCGTGCTGGGCGGGCTCGAACCCGACGCCGTCGGCTACGACTTGCGCGGTGCCTTCGTCGGCGGCGAGGGAACGCTCGGCATCGCCACGAGGATCGCGCTCCGGCTCACCGACAACCCGCCCGCGATCCGCACCATGTTGGTCGACTTCGCCGAGGTCGCCGACGCCGGGGCCCTGGTCAGCGCCATCATCGGCGCAGGTATCGTGCCGGCCGCGATCGAGATGATGGACCGGCGTTGCATCGAGGCGGTCGAGGCCTACGTGCATGCGGGTTACCCGACCGACGCGGCCGCCGTGCTCATCGTCGAGCTCGACGGACTGCCGGGAGGGGTCGCCCACGAGACGGCCATCGTCGAGGAGCTGGCCGCCGAGAACAACGCCCGGACCGTGCGGGTGGCCCAGGACGACGCCGAGCGCACGCTGATCTGGAAGGGACGCAAGACGGCGTTCGGGGCCATTGCCCGCATCAAGCCGAACTACTACCTGCACGACACGGTCATCCCGCGCACGAAGCTCGTCGAGGTGCTCGAGTCGGTCTACGAGATCGTCGACCGGTACGACCTGATCGTCGTGAACGTGTTCCACGCCGGCGACGGGAACCTGCACCCTCTGCTGGTCTTCGATCAGCGTGAACCGGGCGTGCTCGAACGGGTCCACCGGGCCGGAGCCGAGATCGTCGAGACATCCATGGCGGCAGGGGGCGCGCTCTCGGGCGAACACGGGATCGGCCTCGAGAAGCTGAAGTTCATGCACCTCATGTTCAGTCCCGACGACCTCGATGCCCAGGCCCGGCTACGGGCGGTCTTCGATCCCGAGCTCGTCGCCAACCCCGCCAAGGTGTTGCCGTCGGGCGCGAGCTGCGGCGACATCCAGGGCCTGGCCAAGATGCCGGACGGGGCCTGGGTATGACGCGACTGGCGGCTTTCGCCGACGAGATCGGCGCGACCGAACCGGTGTCGGTCGCGGGAGGCCGCACCAAGTGGGACCTCGGCGGCGCCGTCGATCCGGCGGCGAGGATCGTTCACGCGCCGAGCGGCGTGGTCGACCACGACCCGGCCGAGATGATCGTGGTGGTCGGCGCCGGCACGCCGCTGCACGAGCTCGACGAGGTCCTGGCCGCCCGTGGGCAGATGGTCACGCTCGACGGTCCGCCTGGCGCCACCGTCGGCGGCACGCTCATGAGTGGCATCAGCGGGCTCAGGCGCCGGACCCATGGTCCGGTGCGCAACGCGCTTCTCCAAGCCGACTACGTCTCGGCGGACGGCACCGTCATCACCGCCGGTGGACCGACCGTCAAGAACGTGAGCGGCTACGACCTGTGCCGGCTGCTCGTCGGCTCGCTCGGGACCATCGGCTTCGTCGGTGAGGTCCGGTTACGAACGCGGCCCCGGCCCGAGGTGTCACGGTGGTGCTCGGGTCCGGCCCGGCCCCACGATGTCGACGCAACGGTCTTCCGCCCCGCCGCACAGCTCTGGGACGGGACAACCTCCTGGGTCCTGCTCGAGGGATATCAGACCGATGTGGACGACCAGGCGGCTGCGCTCAGCGGGCTCGGGCTCGGGTCGGCCGACGGCCCCCCCGTCCTTCCTCCGCATCGCCACGTGATCGATCCTCGCCACATCGACGGCCTCGATGGCGCGTTCGTCGCCGAGGTCGGTGTCGGCATCGTGCACCGCCACGATTCACCGCAGCCACGCGCCGTCGATCCCCACATGCTCGAGCTCGGACGACGGGTCAAGGCCGAGTTCGACCCGACGGGACGCTGCAACCCGGGGCGAGATCCGTACCGATCGGCCGCCGCGGCCGTCCCGCCACCATGACGATCGATCTCGGTCTCGACCCCGACGAGCTGGCGACGTGCGTGTCGTGCGGCCTGTGCCTGCCGCACTGCCCGACCTTTCGCGTGACCGGCGACGAGATGCGGTCGCCCCGCGGCCGTATCGCGTTGATGCGAGCCGTCGAGACCGGGGCCATCGAGGCCGGCGACGAGTTCGTCGACGCCATGGACACATGCGTGCAGTGCCGGGGCTGCGAACCGGCGTGCCCCTCTTCGGTGCCGTTCGGCCGCCTGATGACCGACACCCGTGTGGCCCTCGCCGAGCAGACGTCCTACCAACCGTGGTGGCGAAGAATCGGCTATCGAACCCTCGGGAACCATCGGCTCCTCCTGGCCGGTTCGTCCCTGCTCGCCGTTGCGCAGCGCCTCCGTCTGGTGCCGTCCCGCCGCCTCGGTCTACCGGCCCGGCTGCCGATCCGCCGCCCCGCGCTGCGATCGAGCGGCTGCGATGTCGTGCTCTTCACCGGCTGCGTCATGGACGCCTGGATGCGCGACACCCATCTGGCGGTCCAGCGGGTCATCGAGTCCACCGGCGCCGGGGTGACGTTCCTGGGTGCAGAGGGCGCGTGCTGTGGCGCCCTCCACGACCATGCCGGCCTCGCCGACCAGGCCCATGCGCTCGCCGAGCGGGTCATCGCGGCCACCCCGCCCGACATTCCCGTGCTCCTGGACTCCGCCGGCTGCGGGGCCGCGATGAAGGATTACGGCCGACTACTGGGAACGCGTGACGCCGCAGCGTTCAGCAGCCGGGTTCTCGACGTGCACGAGTGGCTCGCCGCCGACATCGACCGGCTCCCGGAGCCGACCCGCGTGTTCGACGAACCGGTTGCAGTCCAGGACGCTTGTCATCTCCGCCACGTGCAGGGCGCCCACGATTCGGTTCGGACCGTGCTCGGCCGGTACGTCCCGATCGTCGAGCTGGCCGACGACGGTCTGTGCTGTGGCGCAGGCGGTGCCTACTCGGTGATGCAGCCCGAGCTCGCCGCGGCGATCCGCGAGCGCAAGGTCGGCTTCATCGATCGCTCGGGCGCCCGCACGGTCGCCAGCGCGAACCCCGGGTGTGCGATGCATCTCCAGGCCGCCGGGCTGTGTGTCCGTCATCCGCTCGAGATCGTCGACGCCGCCATGCGAGGGCTGCCGCTCGATTGAAGAGGCGGTGCGCGATGTGTGACAGATTGGCGCCATGGCAGTCTGCGCATTTCTCGGGTTGGGCAACATGGGGTTCCCCATGGCGGGGCATCTGGCCGCGGCCGGTCACGACGTGCGGGTGTTCAACCGCACCCGGGCCAAGGCCGATCGTTGGGCCGGACAACACGACGGTGTCGTGGCGGCGACACCCGCCGACGCTGCCGCCGGCGCCGACTTCGTCTTCGTCTGCGTCGGCGCCGACGACGATGTCCGTGAGGTGCTCTACGGCGACGACGGCGCGCTCGATGCCCTCGGTCCCGGCGCGGTGGTGGTCGACCACACCACGGCCTCGGCGACGCTGGCACTCGAGCTGGCCGACGCGTGTGCGGGTCGCGACATCGGCTTCGTCGACGGGCCGATCTCGGGCGGCCAGGCCGGCGCCGAGAACGGCGTGTTGAGCGTCATGTGCGGTGGCGATCGGGTCCATTTCGACGCCGCGGCCGAGGTGATGGACGCCTACGCCGGCACCATCACGCTCGTCGGGCCGGCCGGTTCGGGCCAGCAGACCAAGATGGTGAATCAGATCCTCTGCGCCGGGGCGATCCAGGGTGCGGCCGAGGCGCTGGCGTTCGGCATGCGAGCGGGGCTCGACATGGACAAGGTCCTGGCCGCCGTCACGAACGGGGCAGCCGGGTCCTGGTACCTGAGCAATCGAGGTCACACGATGGTGGCCGACGAGTTCGACTTCGGCTTCGCGGTCGACTGGATGGCAAAGGACCTGGGCCTGGTGCGTGAAGAAGCCGAGAAGCTCCACGCCGAGGTACCGCTCACCGAGCTGACGACGACATACCTGCGTCGGCGTCAAGGCGCCGGCGACAACCGGATGGACGCCACGTCGATCATCCGCGACTACCGCGAGAGCTGACGGGGCAATGACGGCGTCACCGGATTGCCGATCATGAGCGCCATCCCGATTCGTGTGCGACGCGTCAGCGGCGATGAGCCCTTCTCCTGACCTCGCCGGTCGGGTCGCGCTGGTGGCGGGCGGCACACGCGGCGCGGGTCGCGGCATCGCCGTCGAGCTCGGTGCAGCCGGCGCCACCGTCTACGTGACGGGGCGAACGACTCGCACGTCACCGTCTCCGATGCAACGCTCCGAGACCATCGAGGAGACGGCTGACCTCGTCGAGCAGGCCGGGGGCACGGGCGTTGCGATCAGGGTCGACCATTCCCGGGGCGACGAGGTTGCCGACCTCATGGCGGTGATCGCCGCCGACCACGGTCGACTCGACATACTCGTGAACGATGTCTGGGGTGGCGATCCGCTGACCCAGTGGAACGTCCCGTTCTGGGAGCACGACCTCGGTCACGGCCTCGCACTGCTCCACCAGGCGATCGACACCCACCTCATCACGAGCTGGCACGCGGCCCCACTCCTGAGGAAGAGCACGTCCGGGCTCATCGTCGAGGTGACCGACGGTGTCTCGGACCGGTACCGGCAGTCGTTGTTCTACGACCTGGCCAAGGCGTCGGTGATACGCATCGCCAAGGGACTCGCCGAAGACCTGCGCGACCACGAGGTCGCCGCCATTGCGATCAGCCCGGGATTCCTTCGTTCCGAAGCCGTGCTCGACCACTTCGGCGTGACAGCCGAGACCTGGCGAGACGCCATCACCACCGACCCGCACTTCGCGCAGTCCGAGTCGCCGCGCTACATCGGACGCGCCGTCGCCGCGCTCGCTGCCGACCCCGACAAGATGCAGGCGAGCGGCACCGCGACCGCGACCTGGGAGGTCGTCGAGCGGTACGGCTTCACCGACGTCGACGGCACCCGACCCGACTGGGGTCGTCACATGCGAACCGAGCTGGGTCTGGAGCCCTAGGGCCTTTCCCCCAACGCGGCGTCGAGGCTACGGTCGACACGCGGACAAGTCGATGGCAATCGTGGCGAACATGGAGGCGGTTCATGCGCAAGTCTCTCGCAACCGGGTTGATCACAACGCTGCTGACAGTCGGCCTGGCAGCGTCTCCAGCTGCGGCCGCCCCGCCTCTCGACGTGTCGATCACGGCCGACGAGGCGATCGGCGCCGGCGGCAACTTCGTCGCATCGGGCCCCGCCGTCACCGCCGGCCTGCTGTGTGGAACCGGCGTGACCACCAATGTGGTCGGTCCCGCCCACGGCGCAGCAACCTTGATCTTCAAGGTCGACAAGACCTTCGTCTGTGACGACGCCACGGGAACCTTCACCCTGCGCTTGAACGTGAGACTCGACACCACCACCAGTTTCACCACCGCCAACTGGCGTGTCGTCGCCGGCACCGGCGACTACACGGACCTGCGGGGCAACGGATCGCTGATCGGCACGCCGATCATCGCCGGCACATCGATAACCGACGACTACACCGGCAGGCTCCGATAGACCCGCCTGTCCGTCACCCTTCGGAGGGAAATGGGCGATCTCGCCCAGGAATCGCTGAAACTCGTTAACTCGCGCGCGAATTGGACGATGGACAGTGTGTGGGCAAACACATCTGGAACATCGCGCGCACCAGCGCCATCATCGTCTCTCTCGCCGGCTCGATCCTCGTCGCGGTCCCGTCGACCCCGGCGGCTGCGGTCAACCCCGACGGCGATCTCAGCATCGAGATCATGGCCGCACCCAATTTCGTGGTCGACTCCAACGTCGAGTCCCCGTCGAGCTACGGTCCCGGGGCTGCCTATCTCGGTGCAGAGGTCTGCAATACCGGCAGTGACGACCTGACCGACGTCATCGTCAACTTCGGCGACTTCGACCCGAACAACGATCTCGATCCGAGTGACAGCACGGTCGGCATCTATCCATCGCGGACCCATACCGGGTTGACGGGCACGTTCTCTCTCACCCACGAAGGCGGGACAGCCGACGCGACCCGCTACGTGAGCTCACTGGCCGCCGGCGAGTGCACGATGCAGTACTTCCTCGTCAGCTACCCGACGCTGGACGACGGTGGCAACTCGGTGACGCAGGGCTCGGGTCCAGACGATGACCTGTGGCTCGAATACGACGTGTGGGCATCGGCCATCGATCCGATCGACGGTGCGTTGCTGGCGGACCAGACCGAGATCGCCACCATGCGCAGCGAGATCTCGGCCATGGCCAACAAGATCTGGCCCAACACCGACTCGAAAGTCCCGCCCGAATACCTCGCTGCGTTCTCCGAGCAGCTGGGCTGGGCACCCGATCCCGACCCGACCGCGGGCGACCTCGCCTCGCTCCAGGGCATCTGGTACGACCTCGGGAACATCAACAAGGGTTTCGACAACGACGGCGACCTCGTCCCGGACTACAACGCCTGGATGCAACCGGTCGGCGATGCCGACCTGTTCAACGCAAGCTGTATGCGCCTGGTGCACAGCTACGGCGTGCTGATCGTGAAGCTCCAGGGTGGTGGCGAGCTCGTGGTCGCCTTCGAGGACCAGCTCTATTTCCAGGATCTGCCCAAGAACACGGGTGCAGTCGGACTCGTCTTCTACGAGTTCGCCGCCATCGGCACCGGCTGTACGTCGACCACGACCCCCTATCAGGAGGTGGCGTCGGGGTCCGACAACGAGAAGTTCAACGGCGACTACGGCAGGACCACCGGCAGCTTCACCGCGAGCGCGCCGGACGCCACATTCGACAAGACATCGAGCCCGGCTCAGGTCGCTTCCGGTGGCACGATCACCTACGACCTCGCGATGACGAACGACTCCACCACTGGCACGTTCGGCCTCACCCTCTACTCCATGCCGCCGGTGATCCAGGACACGATCCCCTCGGGAACCACCTATGTCCTCGGTAGTGCAGTCACCACCACGCAACCGACCGGCACCACGACCACGGTGCTGTACTACGACTCGAGCATCGCCACCTGGACCTCCACCGAACCCACGACCGCCTCCGATGTCACTGCGCTCCAGTGGTGGCTCGACGGCGACATCCCGATCGGCGAGACGTTCGCCGTCCAGTTCCAGGTGGACACCGCCCCCGCAGTCGGACAGATCGTCGTCGAGAACGAGGGCTGCGTCGGCATCGGAGGAGGCGGCTCGCTGCTCTGCGACGAGACCTTCACGTTCATCACCGGCACCAACACCATCGGCGACACCGTGTTCGCAGATGACGGTGGCACCACCGGCACGTCCGGCAACGGAGTGCAGGACGGCGACGAAGCCGGCATCGACAACATCACGCTCTCCCTCTACGTCGACGTCAACGGTGATGGTTTTCTCGATTCGGGCGACGTGCCGTGGACGACCACGGCCACGTCGGGCGGCGGGAGCTACAGCTTCCCGAATCTCCCCGACGGCAACTTCCTGGTCGTGGTCGACGACGACGACGCCGACATCTCCACGGGTTGGGGACCGACGACGGAGACCGCCACGTCGATCACGCTCGTGGGCGGCGACGATCTGACTGCCGACTTCGGATTCGCTCCAGCCCTCGTGATCGACAAGGTCCTGAACGGCACCAGCCCCGTGGCAGAGGGCGATCGGATCAGTTACACGATCGATCTCAACAACGACCTGTTCCCGACCGGGGGCGACCCGTGCGGACCCGAGTGCACACTCTGGTCCCTGGCCCTCGGGATCACCCCGTCGGACTTCGTCGACGCTGCGGCTGCGACGGGAGCCTCCGGGCCCGACGGTACGTCGGCCTCGTCCGACCTCACGACCGGCAACAAAGACGAGCTGTGGCTGACGGACTTCTCCTGGCCGGTCGGAGCCGGCACGATCTCGGCAGTCGATCTGGTCCTTCATGTCTCGCTCGCCGCTGCCCTGCTCGACGACGACCTCATCCAGGTCGAGGTCTACGACAGCGACACCGGTGGGACCCTCATCACGAGCGCGACCCTCGGCGCGGCCGACCTGAACCCACGGTTCAACTCTCCGGGCGAAGTGACGGTGTCGATGCCCGGCAGCTGGGACTGGACAAGCTTCGGCACCGCGGCACCGAGCGTGTTGCTCTTCACGGACAAACAGACCGCTCCCGACGCCACCCGCATCGACGTGGACGCTGTCGGATTCCGCCTCACCACCGACGGTTCGGCCTCCGGCTTCACCGCCGAGACAACCCTGAGCCCGCTGCCATTGACGGACTCATACGACCCGACCCAGCTCGAGCTCGTTTCCTCGAGCGTGCCGCCGAGCAACGTGGACACCTCCACCGGAACGATCACGTGGGACGACGTCGGGCCACTGAACGCCGGTGACAGCATCCAGATCGAGGTGACCTTCGACGTCATCAGCAGCACGACGGCCACCGCTGACTACACGGTCGACAACACGGCATCGTCGTTCACAGCGACATTCGCCAGTGGCAGCCCGGCCAACACCGGCACAGATACCGAGACCATCACCGTCCAGCCACGCGGAACCATCTCGGGCACGGTGTGGAGCGAGGCCGACACGGGCACGAACGGTTGGGTCGGCACGACCGGTATCGAGAGCGGCGTCGACTACGGCATCCCCGGCGTGACCGTCGACCTCTACGTCTGCGAAGTCACCGCAACCGGTCTGCCGGCTGCGCCAGGCACCCTCGGCAACAACGCGTGCGGCGATGGCGGGACCGGAACAGCGTGGTCGCTCCTCGCCACAACCACCTCCGACGCCAACGGCGACTACGGCTTCGAAGGTCTTGTCGACGGCATCTACTACGTCGACATCGACGAGACCACGTTGCCGTCCGGTGCGACGGCGACCGCCGAAGCCGATGCCGGACCGGGTACGGCAGGCGATGAGAACAACGCTGGCGCCACGTGCGGAACCTGTGACGGCATCTGGGGCACCATCGGCGCTACCGAGACCTCGGGTCTGTTCGACCTCATCGACACCGGAGGCGAGGACATCACGAGCGTCAGCTTCGGCTATACCACCGACCCGGCGGTCTACGGCACGCTGTGGGAGGACGTCGACGGCGACGGCATCCAAGCGAGCGGCGAAGGCCCGCTGGTCGGCTGGACGGTGACGGCGAGCGACGGCACGACCACCTACCCGACCACAACGGACGCGAACGGCGACTACGTGATCGACGGGCTCGCGGCCGGCGTTCCGTACACGATCTCGGTGACGAGCCCCGCCGGCGAGACCTGGACCGAGACCTTCGAGACCGACACCACGGTCGACAACTCCGCATCGGTCACCCTGGCGACGGGCGAGATCAACGGCTCGTGGGACTTCGCCTTCCAACAGACCGGTGCCAGCTCCATCGGCGACATGATCTACTGGGACTGGAACGGCAACGGCACCCAGGACGCCAGCGACGAGGGTGTGAGCGGAATCACTGTCGACCTCTATCGGGACGACGACGCCGACGGCATCGCCGATGTCTTCGTGGGCACAACCACGACCGCGAGCGATGGCACCTACTCCTTCGATCTGCTGGCCGGTGGTGACTACATCGTGGTCGTCGACGAGTCGGGCACGCTGCTGACCGCGGACCAGTCGGGTGATCCCGACGAGACTGGCGTGTGTGTGGCCTGTGACGGCCAGAGCACCGTCACGGTCGACGGAACGGCGTCGGACCTCGCCCAGGACTTCGGGTACCGGCCTGCCGGGGCGGGCTCCATCGGCGACACCGTGTACTACGACACCAACGGCGACGGCATCCAGGGTGGTACCGAGCTCGGCCTGGCGATCATCACCGTGGAGCTCTACGCCGACATGGACGGCGACGGCACCTACTTGCTCATCACAACTGCGACGACCGACGCTGACGGCCTCTACAGCTTCGAGGGATTGCCCGACGGCGACTACCGCGTCGTTGCCGACTCGGCCGACACGGACCTCCCCGACGACGGCGTCGGGAACCTCGTGGTGCCCGTCTCGTCTGACACCGTCGACGTCACGATCACCGGCGGAACGTCGATCGACACGGCCGACTTCGGCTACGCCGCACTCGGGTCCATCGGTGACACGGTTTTCGCCGACGACAACGGCAACGGCAGCCAGGACTTGAACGAGCCGGGATGGCTCGATGTGACCGTCGAAGCCTGGCAGGACACCACCAGTGACGGCAACTACGACACCCTCGTGGCGACCACGACCACCGACGCCAACGGCAACTACCTCTTCAGTGGCCTCCAGCCCGGCGACTACGAGATACGGGTCGACTCGAGCGACCCCGACCTCGGTGGCGCGCTCCAGACGGCCGATCCCGATCGGGATGGCGAGACCTGTACCGACGAGACATTCATCCTGCTCGCCGATGTCCCGTGCGACAGCGCCGACTCGGATATCACGATCGGCTATGGCACGAACTATCTCGGCGCCGACTTCGGCTATCAGCCATCCGGCGTGGTCGGTGACTTCATCTGGTTCGACTTCGACGGCGACGGTGTCCAGGACGCCGGAGAGTCCGGGATCGCCGGCGTCACGGTCACCATCACCGACGGGGTCGACACGTTCGTCACGACGACCGATCCGGACGGCTTCTACAGCTTCTCGAACCTCGCCGACGGCACGTGGACCGTATCGGTCGCCGTCCCGACCGGCATGACGTTCATCAGCGGCGCCGACAGTGTCGGTGTGGAAACGGCCGGCCTCGTCGACAGCGCGGTGGTGTTGTCGGGTGGTGCAATCACCAGCATCGACGGGGTGAGCTGCTCGGGCTGCGACCTCGACGTCGACATGGGCTTCGACCTCGCAGGCACACGGTTGTTGTCGGGCACGATCTGTTTCGACAGCGGCGCAACGCCGACCGGCGATTGCAGCGTGTCCACCGACTTCGTCGTGGGATACACAGTCTCGCTGTACGAGGACACCGACGCCGACGGCATCGGCGACCTGCTCGTCGGCACCACGACCACCGACGTCAACGGCGACTACTCCTTCGTCGCCATCCCCAATGGCGACTACTCGGTCTCGATTGCAACCAATGTTGCGCCGGTGGATTCGGCAACGCTGCTGACCTCGACCGGTGATACGCCCGCGTCAGCTGTCGTCGAGTACCCCGCGTCGGTCGTCCAGCACGTGAACGTGAACGGTGACGTCACCGACGTCGACTACTCGTTCGATCCGCCCGACCTCGACTTCGGCGATCTCCCGTCGACCTACCCCACCGAGCTCGCGAGCGGCGCCTACCACGAGATCAACGGCCTTTACCTCGGCAGCTCCATCGACGCCGAGACCGACGGCCAGCCGACGGCCGCCGCCGACGGTGACGACCTCGCCGGTCTCGCCGACGACGACGGTGTCACCTTCGACGCGTCGACCTGGACCGTGGGCACCGTCGCCGCCGGAGACGGCGGCTCCGTGACGGTCACTTCGACCGGAGTGGGCTATCTGGTCGGCTACCTCGACCTCAACGGCGACGGCGACTTCGCCGACGCCGGCGAGATGATCATCTCCCAGGCGGTGGGCGCGGGGTCGACGATCATCGACTTCGACCTGGGCACCGTCGTGCGCACCGGTGCGCTGCACTACGCGCGGTTCCGCCTCTTCGCCGAGCAGCCACTGTTCCCTTCGCTCGCCTACCAGGGCAGCGCCGTCGGTGGTGAGGTCGAGGACTACGGGATGGACCTCGCGTTCCTGCCCGTGACATTGACCCAATTCGCCTCACAGGAATACGACGGCAGGATCCATGTGACCTGGACCACCGCAACAGAGGTCGGCAACGTCGGCTTCAACGTCCTCGGTGAGATCGACGGCGAACTGGCGAGGCTCAACGACCAGATCATCACGAACGGCATCCCGGACTCGCTGGAGTCGCAGGACTACACGTTCTCCGCCGAGACGTCGGCGACCGTCCTCTACCTCGAGGACGTCGACGTCGAGGGTCACACCCTGCTCCACGGACCGTTCGAGGTCGGTGCCACGTGGGCTCCCGAGACCGGTCCCGAAGAGAAGCCCGACTGGACCGAGATCGGAGACGAGCGCTCGTCGAAGGACCAACGCCGCGTCGCCACGCTCCGCAAGAAGGCCGAAGCAACGAACTACGGGCAGCGCCTCGGCGTCGGCATCGCCGATCTCGCCGTCGACGAGACCGGGCCCCAGGTCGTCACCTACGAGGACCTCCGCGCCGCGGGCATCGACCTCAGCGGCGTGAGGTTGGCCGAGATCGCGGTCACCGAACAAGGCGTCCCGATCCCGATTCGCGTCACCTTGGCTCACAACAAGTTCGGACCCGGCTCGACGATCGAGTTCCACGGCGAAGCCCTCTCGACGCTGTACACCGATACGAACGTGTACCGCCTGCATCTCGACCGTCGTTTCGCCATCCGCGACTGGCCGGATGCCGAGAGCGAGTCGGCTCCACCGGAATCCGCTCAGCGCTCGACCGTCGAAGTGAACGTCGACCAGAACTACTCGCTGACGACCCCATCGGACGACCCCTGGTACGACGCCGCATACCTGTCCTTCGGTGCCGCACGTGGCCTCGAGCGCACGATCACGCTTCCCGAACTGATTCCCGGCCAGGAGCCCGAGACCCTCTCGGTCGAAGTCTGGGGCGTCACCTCCGACGGCAACGTGAACCCGGATCACCATGTCCAGGTCAGCCTCAATGGCACGCTGGTGGCCGACGAGTACTTCGACGGTGCCAACGTGCACCTCGTCGATGTCGAGCTTCCCCCTGGTCTCGCCGTCGCCGGCGACAACCTGTTGACGATCGACGCCATCGCCGACACCGGGGCCGCCTTCGACTACCAGGCACTGAACCGGTACTCGATCACCTACACCCAGCCGACGCGTCAGGAGCCGCCGGAAGCGGTGCGTCCGCAGATCGAGGTCCTCGGCTCGTTCGCTGACCTGCTCGGCGACCAGGTCGACTACCTGATCATCTCCCACCCTGACTTCATCGACGGGCTCACACCACTGGTCAGGTTCCATCTGGACCGCGGACTCTCGGTCAAGGTCGTCGATGTCGACGACATCTACGTCCAGTACGGACACGGTGTCTTCGACGCCAACGCCATCGACGAGTACATCGCCGACGCCCACCAGACGCTCGAGATGAGCTACGTGCTGTTGGTCGGAGGCGACACCATCGACTACCACAACGTCCTCGGGCTCGACTCCATCAGCTTCATCCCGAGCCTGTACGGAGACACGGGCGGCGGAGTGCGTCACGCACCGATCGACCCGGCCTACGCCGACACCGATGGCGACGGCGTGCCCGATCTTGCACTGGGGCGCTTCCCGGTCCGCAACACCTCCGAGCTCGGAGCACTCGTCGACAAGACGCTGAACTACGCCGAGGTCTCGGCCGGTTACGGGAACACGATGGTCGTCGCGGCCGATGCTACGAGCTCGCGTGACTTCGGTCCGGCTGCCGATGCCGCCATCGCGCCACTCGACGGCGACTGGGACATCGAGCGTGCCTATGTCGGTGCCGATGGCGTGGTGGATGCCCGATCGACGCTCATCGACTCCATCGAGACCGGGGTCGCGTGGACCTCGTACGTCGGGCACTCGGGTCCCAGCGGTTGGTCGAGCAGCCAGCTGTTCACGTCCACCGATGCGACCGCGCTCGACAACACCGACCGTCCCACGATCGTCGCGCAGTACGGCTGCTGGAACGCCTATCACGTCGATCCGCGGCAAACCGCGCTCGTGCACGATCTCGTCACGGGCGAACAGGGCGCCGCGGCGATGCTCGGAGCCACTACCCTCACCACGGCCCGGTCGGACCTCCTGCTCGCACGAGCAATGAGCGAGGCGCTGGCAGACAATCCGCCCACGATCGGTGCCGTTCTCATGACGGCAAAGACCGCGCTGGCGGCCGATCACACCGGTCTGGCCGATGTCCAGCTCGGGTGGACGCTCGAAGGCGATCCTGCACTCCCGCTCAACTGACCCCCACGATCTGCCGAAAGATCTCCATGGCCCCGGTTCTTCACGCATCAAGACGGACATCGTCTGCCCGCGACACCGTCGCGAGCCGGCGGGCATTCCTCACGCGTGCTGCGGCCGGCCTCGGCACGGCCTGGGTGACCCCGATCGTCGTGACGAGCATGACGGCCGGGGCCGCGGCGGCGTCGATTCTCGGTTGTCGAGTCGAGTTCGATGGGCTGTGCGCCGAGCTGACCCCCAACACGATCGCCTCGACGTGTGAACCTGCGGGCTGGGCCGGGGCCGCCGATTGCGTCGGCTCGCCGGTGTCCTGTTCGGTCGGGCCCGGCGGCGAGCTGATCCTGTCGTCGGCAACGTGCATGATCGTCGACGCCATTGCCGAGGACACCGGTCCGGCCGGTGCCGGATGCGTCACGCCCTCCGAGGTACTGCCCTCGCCGACGGTGACCCTCACGCCGAAGCTCGGCAACGTGATAGTCGTCGCCCGCGCCATCGTGGCCTGCTGACCGATCTCAGCCGCCGGGCTCTTCCCGAATCTCGTGTTGGGGACCGGCTGACCACCAGGCTTCGATCCTGGACTTGTGGCCCTCGGACTCGAATTGGACCTTGATGCCCGGCGACTCGGGCTCGATCTCGACGCCGAATCCGGGGTTCGGGGTGGCCCACAGCACCTGCACGCCGCTCGCCGAGAACGAGATGGCGGTACTTCCGCCCACGAGGTTGAATGTCAGCGTCTGGGCCGCCGGTGCAGGTGGCGGGGGCTCGGGGGTCGACGACGACTCGGGATCCGGCGTGGCCGCGGGCGGCGTCGGCGCT
>Ga0224508_10002573_pt1 | contig 15321 bp, 14 predicted proteins | sample SF_Jan12_sed_USG_4_FD_170157 | JGI IMG/M metagenome (GOLD analysis project Ga0224508, IMG submission 170157) | Sediment microbial communities from San Francisco Bay, California, United States - SF_Jan12_sed_USGS_21 | ecosystem: Environmental > Aquatic > Marine > Sediment | place: USA... | reverse complement strand
GTTCGGGCACGTTCGAGAATCGTCGCCCGGCTTCGACGAACTGTCCGAGCTCGCGTGCCTGGCGCGAATCGAGTAGCGCGGTCAATCCCGGCGTGCCGACATCCGCCAGGCCCGAAATCAGCGTGACCGGTCCCTGCGGCGCTGCGAGCTGCATATCCTGGTACCGGCCACCGACCGGTGAGCTTTGCAAGAAGTCGGCCCCGACGAGCAAGTCAGCGCCAACGTCAATCCCGGTAGACCGGCTTTCTGCAAGAACCGGTACTCCTCGTGCTTGCCAAAGTCGTACCGCCTCCCGGGTAGCCTCGTCGTCAGAAGCACTCGCCGGAACTTTGACCAAATAAACCGCGGGCTCACCGTCCTCGCCGGGGACGGCATCGATAGCGCTCGCCGTCAAAACGCGCGGCCCCGGGTTTTGTTCTCCTTCCCACAAAGTTTCTTCGTGGTTTGAATCTTCAGTAACGATCGTGGTTACGCCGTAGGCGAGCATTGCGGGGCCCGTCTGCTCCGGCGGCCCGGCCGGCATCGATGACCAGGTATCGATGAACCCGGGAAGAATCGTGACGTTGCCGAGATCGAGTACGGTTGCGTCCGGCCACTCCCTGCTGGACTCGACAGCCGTAATCATGCCGTTGTCGATTAATACGTCCATACGATTTCGATAGCGATTCCCGATACCGTCAAACAGACGCGCACCGCGAATGACCAGCCGATCGGTTGGCGGGTCAAGCAATTCAAGTTTGCGTTGCGCGATTACGGTCTTTGGTCGGGTCTCAGGATCTTCGACAATTGCCCGGAAGGGCAGCGGTTTCGATTGCTCGTCAGCAAAGTCGCGTGTCTTTATGACACCGTCCGCGGTATACAGCATTTGGTGCCGGTCCCGCCAACTCACCGGAGATGCAAAGAAATCCTCGCCGCCAACGAATTTCCGCACCAGTACCGGTTCGGAAAGAATGACTATGTCGAGCGATAGCTCGTCACCGTCCTGCCTGAGGATCGTCAGCAAACTTCCGTCCGGTCGCCACGAGGGCGATGACAACGGCTGATCCGAGACCAGCAAGTCGACCTCTGCCTGTCCGTGACGTCGCAATACCAGTGCATAGCCAGCATCGTCTTGCCGAATGTAGGCCAGGTGCCTGCCATTCCGGGACCAGACTGGTTCCGTTTCGTCGCCCGGGTGGCTGCTTATTCTCCAGCTCAAGCCCGTCGGCAGATCGGTTTCCCAGATATCGAAACCGCTGTCGCCGCGCTCGGAGGAAAAGACGATTCGTTCGCCATCCGGATGCCACGACCCCTGTTGATCAAAGAATGATTCGCCGCCGATTCGGGTCGTCGCCGAAGTTTCGACTTCCAGCAACCAAAGTGAAGTGGCGTCCGGGGAAGTCGCCTGGTACAGGATCCTCGAGCCGTCTGGCGACCAGCGCGGTTGGCGCGCCGGTAACAAACCGTCTGTCACTATCAATGCCGCCCCACCGTTTTTCGGTAGCAGCCAAATGCTGCCAAGCAGGTCCATTGCAATGCGTCCATCGCCCGGGAAAACGTCGGCAGAGAAGTTGGTGCCCTGGGTAACGATTACGTCAGCGCCGGCTGACCGGATCAACATCAGCAGGCATATGAAAAACGGTAAACAACTACGAACCACAGTCCACCTGCAGATTACAGAAGTCGCCATCATCAACTTCAAAACTAATTTGCATCGGTCTGCAACAAACCTGGCAGTCCTCGATATACGATTGGTCGCCGCCACTGGGATCCAGCAGGACACTGATTGCTTCTCCACAGAACGGACATCTGATCCTGCGTTCCACGATGGCGGAATTCATGCTTCGCTCAGGGCTGCAGCCGCGTGCCGGTCCACGGGGTTACGGAAAAGGTGTGCTCGGACGAGCGCACAATGGCGCGTTGCCACCTGGCACGATCGTGGATTCTGCTACTGCCTGAGATCCACAACTCGATTGCGTTTGCCCACAACCTGAAGCCGCCCCAGTGCGGCGGCCGTGGTATGTGCGGAACTTTATCGTTCGCAAGGGTCTGCGTGTCGGCGCCCAGTTCGATCCCGAGATCCTCTGCACGTTGCCGGATTTGTTCGACCAGCGCTTCGTGTGACGGAATGGAAGCACTTTGATCGCTGCCCCATGCGCCGAGTTGGCTGCCCCAGTCACGGGTTGCGAAATAGGCATCGCTTTCTTCTTCCGGGGACCGCACGACGGTGCCTTCGATGCGGATCTGTCTGCCGAGAACATCCCAGTGCATTAACGCTGCAGCATTCGGGTTGGCGGTCAGTTCCACGGCTTTCATTGACCGGTAGTTCGTATAGAAAACGAGATAACCCGGATCGGGGATAAAGTCCTTGCACAACACTACGCGAACGGAGGGTTGTGAATCGGGTCCGACCGAAGCGATAGTCAGGGAGTTCGGATTGGGCTGATTTTTCGCAGCCATAGCCTCTTTCAGCCACGCGTCGGCCCAGTGCATGGGGTCTGACGGTAGTTCGTCGGGCAGGCGATTTACTTGCCTTAACTCGCTCACGGATTCGTCGTCCTGGATTCAGAATTGATGCAACGCTGCGGTCGGCAGGTTAGCAGACCCTCCCCGTGCGATCATCCATCCCCGACCACGAATGTTCCGCCGGCACGCCGTGGATCGGCCGCAACCGAGAATCCATTCTTGCTGTCATGCACGGCGGCGACAACGCCACCAAAATACATGCTGATATCCGGGTAGTTCGTCACCGAAATCCCGGTGTCCGGCAAAACGAGGCCAGGCTCGACGGCGATATTCAGATTCGAATCGTCGATTTCCAGGTGCAGTCGCGGGTGAGCAACTGCGTCAGCGAGGTTGTGGCCCACTTGCACATAGTTGATCAGGAATTGATGGAGTGCAGTCGTGATGCGATCTGCGCCGGGCGACCCCATCGCCAGCACCTGGCGTTGCGTCCTGCCGGTACTTGGAGCCATGTTCGATGGCAGCCGTTTCCCCGGCGGGCCCGCTTCATATCCCCTGCGGTTTAGTTCGAGTTCACCGAAACAGTTGTTGAGCCACAGACCTGTGCCCGCCGGCATCTCGCCCGAGCCGTAACCCGACGAGGCCGTGATGGCACAGGCGAGGCCCTGATCGTCGACTGCAGATGTATGCACCGTTGAGCCGGATGACCATCGCGAGAGCAACTCTCCGCTCTGCGTCAGCTCGAGCATTTCAGTGGCGTCTTGCGGGATGTCTTCGCTCAAATCCAGTCTGCGCTTACGGAACGACAACGCAGCTTCCTGCACTCGCAACAAATACCGCAGAGATTCGGCATCCCATTCTGAGACAGGGTGTTCATTGAACGCCAGCAGCATGGCGCCCAGCACCGCACCGCCAACGGCGGGCGGTGGATTGGTTGCGATTCTCCAGTCACCAACGTTGACGAGTAACGGCTCGCGAACCAATGGCTCGTATTGCCGCAGATCTGCCTTCGTCAAAAATCCGCCGCGGTCCTGACTATGACCCGCGATTGCTTCCGCCAGCTCGCCTTCGTAGAAGATGTGGCTGCCTTCCTCGGCCAGCGCTGCCAGGCTGTCTGCAAGCCCCGGCACGACGATTTTTGCGCCAACATCCAGCAACGCGCCGGCGGCGTCATGCAATGCACCATGCCCTTCGTCGCTGCGGCCGAAAATGCTCTCGCCCGAGAAGCCGAGGTAGTAATTGCAGGCGGCAGATAAAGGGAAACCATCTTTGGCGGCACAGACGGTTGGCTCGAGTAAATCCCGCCAGTTGATGACACCATATTTTTCCGACGCGAGGTGCAACGCAGCTGGCGTACCGGGAACGGCGATCGATGCGACACCCACAAGGGTCTCGATACCCCCGCCGTATTCCATATACACGGATTCCTCAACCGGACTGAAGTCTGCCGGCAATCCGCTCCCTGGAACAGCGACGTTTCCGTCGATAGTGATCGGGTCACCGCTTGCTGGCCAGATCGTGACGTAGGCGCTGCCCGCCAGTGCGCACACACCGGGTTCGGTGTTGATCGAATACATCGCGGCCGCAATCGCGCAGTCGACCGCATTGCCGCCAAGGTCACAGATTTCTTTTGCCGCCTCGGCCGCGCCCTGCGACGTCGTTGCTACGGCGACTCGTGTGGCACTCATAAATCATCAAGGCCGCAGTCGCCCGGCTCCTCGCTGCGAATCAGAAATGGACGACCGAACGAATGCTCTTGCCCTCATGCATCAGGTCGAACGCCGTATTGATGTCCTCTAGTGGCATCGTGTGTGTGATGAACTCGTCGACCTTGATCTCGCCGTCCATGTACTGCTCAACCATGCCCGGTAACTGGGAGCGGCCTTTGCAACCGCCAAATGCCGTGCCGCGCCAGACGCGGCCTGTTACGAGCTGAAATGGCCGCGTGCAGATTTCCTGGCCGGCCCCGGCGACGCCAATGATGACGGACTCACCCCAGCCTTTGTGGCAACACTCAAGCGCCGCGCGCATCAGGTTGGTATTGCCCACGCACTCAAAGGAATAGTCGACACCGCCATCGGTCAGTTCAACCAGTACTTCCTGGATCGGTGCATCGTAGTCCTTGGGATTGACAGTATCCGTAGCGCCCATTTGCGTGGCGAGCTCGAATTTATCCGCATTGATGTCGACCGCAATAATGCGGCCGGCTTTGGCCATCGTCGCACCCTGGATGGCGCTCAGTCCGACGCCGCCCAGGCCGAAAACAGCAACGGTTGCACCCGGCTCGACTTTAGCGGTGTTCAGAACGGCACCGATGCCGGTCGTGATGCCACAACCCAGCAAACAGACTTTTTCAAGCGGTGCTTTAGCGCTGACTTTCGCAACTGCGATCTCCGGCAACACTGTGTATTCGCTAAACGTAGATGTCCCCATGTAATGAAAGATCTGCTTGCCGTCTTTTGAAAACCGCGAAGTTCCATCCGGCATCAGACCCTGGCCCTGGGTCACACGTATTGCCTGGCAAAGATTGGTCTTGCCCGAAGTGCAAAAACTACATTCGCCGCATTCGGGCGTGTAAAGCGGGATCACATGATCGCCGACATTGACACTGGTAACACCGGCGCCGACATCCTCGACAACCGCACCACCTTCGTGGCCGAGCACTGCCGGGAAAATGCCTTCCGGATCTTCGCCGGTCAGCGTAAAGGCATCTGTGTGACAGACGCCTGTCGCAACGTTCCGCAACAGGACCTCACCGTCTTTAGGTCCGTCGAGGTCGATTTCTTCTATCTCTAGAGGTTTGCCTGCTTCCCAGGCGACAGCAGCACGCGTTTTCATTTTCCGGGGATCCTTTGGGATTTGTTGTTATCGGCCCGGATATTCGCACGAATGCCCGCCGGACGGTAGCCGCCCCGGTTCCGGCCCTCCGCCACTGTTCAGCTGTCATTCATAAAACTAATAAAAACAAAGAGTTGTGTTAAGTCTGGGTTCATCCCGAGCAGCTTAATCTATAGCCGTACCGTCAACAAAGGAGGCGGCTATGAACAGCAAAACGAACCATTGGATGAAACGAACGGCCTGGTCACTGATTTTCGGTATGGGCCTGATGCTGGCGAATGTACCCGAGGCATCGGCTCATAAAGTCGAATACCGGCCCTACATCGTCTACGACCATTACGCATACGCCGGGTCACGACATTTCCCGCGCTGGTTGCGCAAGGACAGGGACTTTCAGCGCTGGTACCTCTACAGCAACTATCGCATGAATCGCCATATGAGCTGGCATCGCCTGTACGACATTTACAAATACGAAAGACGTTATCGTTTGAAGAATCGCCGCTTCCGGGGCAGGCTCTATCGCGACCACGGTCACCGCTCGTACGAACGGGATTCGAAACGGCACAGACATTAATTCGGCATGGCAACGACAAAAACCCGGACCTTGGTCCGGGTTTTCTTTATGGGGACAGTTTACTTGTTTATCCTGAAGTGACGGGGATGCCTTCACTACAGACGACAAATAAGTTAACTGTCCCCCGTTTTTCTTTTGGTGTTCGTCACTCGTCTGCGGTACAACGTAGCGGATCGCCCATTTTGATCCGGACCTCATCAAAAATGAATCTTGAAGAACTACGCAACGAGCTGTCATCGATAGACCGTCAGCTTGTCGAGTTGATTGCGGAGCGCCAGAAGGTCGTTGGCGAAATCGGCCGCAGCAAGCAATCGACCGGCCGGGCGACGCGGGACTATGAGCGTGAGAGAGACGTGCTGGAAATGGCCCGCGACCAGGCCAAATCGCTGAACGTGGACCCGAACATTGCCGAGGAAATCCTCACGACACTAATCCGTTCATCCCTGACCCACCAGGAGCGCGATCGCGTTGCCGCGGAGGGTAAAGGTGACGGGCGCAGCGTCCTCGTCATCGGCGGCGCGGGCAAGATGGGTGGCTGGTTTGTCGATTTCTTCAATTCGCAGGGATTTGCGACGACCATCGCCGATGCGACCGTTCAGGATGGTCCGGGTTCATTCCGTGACTGGAAAGATGCTGGTGTCGATTACGACGTCATCGTCGTTGCAACACCAATGGCAGTGTCGGGTGAAATCCTGAGCGAGCTTGCGGCACTGTCGCCGCAGGGCCTGATATTCGATATCGGTTCGCTCAAGTCGCCACTAAAAGCGGGGCTTGCTGCGCTGGCGCATGCCGGCTGCAAAGTAACCTCCCTGCACCCGATGTACGGACCGGACACCGAGTTGTTGTCAGGCCGGCACCTTATCTTCATCGACGTTGGCTCGACCGAAGCGACAACCGAGGCGAAGGAGTTGTTTGCGTCAACTATGGTTGACGAGCTGGACATGGGTCTGGATGAACACGATCGACTCATCGCATACGTGCTTGGTTTGTCCCACGCACTCAACATTGCGTTTTTTACAGCACTCGCCGAAAGCGGAGAGGCAGCACCAAAACTGGCAAGACTCTCCTCGACGACTTTTGACGCGCAACTGTTGGTCTCGGCGGCGGTCGCGCAGGACAATCCACGCATGTACTTCGAAATTCAGCACCTCAACAAATTCGGGCTCGACCCCCTGGATGCGCTTTACGAATCGGTGGCACGAATTCGCGAAGTGGTCGCTGATGGCAACGAAGACGCTTTCGTGGAGTTGATGCAGAGCGGCCGCGAATACCTCGCGACTCGCCGCTGACCCCGGAATTTCAGAAATTCCGTGTCCCGGTCAGCGACGCGACCGGCAGTTTCTGGTACAAGCAAATCCTGGGGATGTGACGCTTGGGAACCGCCACAAATGGACACTCAATATGACTTGTCTGCCGAGCTCGAGCAGGCCAATGCCAGGTTCGCCGCGTTGAGCGACGAATACCAGAGAAACCTGAAGATCCTGCGGCGTTCGCACGAACGGGAGCTGACCTTGCTCAACGCAGAGGACATCGCGGCTCTGTTCCGGAAAATGACCCGGGGCCTGCGAGACAGCTACGGGCTGGACAAGGTGACCGTGGTGCTGGCCGACCCCGATCACGATGTGCGCCATCTGATCGGTGCAGGCGGCGGCGACCCGGGCGAATTGCCCGACCTGCGATTCGTAGAGGCGCTGACAGGGCTCGCACCGCAATACGTTGCATTGCGCAGACCCTGGTTGGGGCCCTACAAAGCGTCCGATCACTCGCTGCTGTTTCCGGGCGAATCGGGCATTAGCAGCATCGCCATGATCCCGCTGATTCACAAGGGCACATTGCTGGGTAGCGTCAATTTTGGCAGTTCCGATGCATCGCGATTCACCCGCGATCACGCCACGGACTTCTTTGCCCATCTCGGCGCGATCGCATCATTCGCTCTCGAGAACGTAGTCAATCGCGCCCGACTGCAACGCAGCGGCTTCACGGACGTGCTGACTGGCTGGAATAATCGCCGCTATCTGCAGGTGCGCCTGGCTGAGGAACTTGCACGCGCCCGTCGCGATGCCAATACACTGGTGTGCCTGATGCTCGATATCGACCATTTCAAAAACATCAACGACACCTACGGTCACCCAGCGGGGGACGCGGTCCTGCGTGAACTGGCGCAGCGCATTGAGTCGCAGGTACGCGTCAGCGATATCGCTGCGCGCTATGGCGGCGAAGAATTCGTTGTACTGCTCCCCGGTACAGATACCGAATCCGGGACACTGTTGGCGGAACGAATCAGAAGAGCAGTATCGGCGAAACCAATCGAAATCGGTGGCGGCAACAGCGTCACGATCACGGTTTCCATCGGTATTGCCAGCATTGCCCCGGAACGGGATGCTGACGATTTGAAAACAGCGGGTGAATCGCTGCTCGCTCGCGCCGATGTGGCCCTGTACAGGGCGAAATCGGCCGGGCGCGACCAGGTCGCAACGGAGTACGCAGATAACGCGGCCGCGGTAGGCAGCGCCATATCCCCATGAACGCCCTACCCAATCTCTGGCGTTCCTGCCGGACACTGACCATTGCCTTTGCAGCGCTCATTTGTACTGCCTGTGGCCAGGACGCCCCCGTCGACTCTGCGAAGGTCGCAGAAGATATGGCGGTCGGTAGCGTTATCGTGTATTCGACGTTGGATGATTCCATCATCAAGCGTGTGCTCGATACATACACAGCAGAGACTGACGCGAACGTCTACGTGGTGACGGGCGAATTTCAGGAGTTGCTCGACAAGGTACACAAGGCCGGGCCGGATCCGGTGGCGGACCTGTTTGTAGCGGACAATGCCGCAGAACTGTGGAGCGCATCGGAACAGGATGTGTTCCGGCCAACAAGGTCAGACATCATCGATAACCGAGTGCCCGGTCAATTACGGGATCCGGAACATCTCTGGACTTCTCTAGCCGTGCGGGTCCGGACGGTCGTCTACAACACGGAATTGTTGAGTGTGACGGAGATTGAATCTGTCACCGATTACGGGTCGCTCACAGCCGATTCGTGGCATGAACGCCTGTGCCTGTCATCGTCAGGCGTCCCGGGTAACGCATCGCTGATCGCAATGCTGATCAACGACAACGGTGTGCGTGAGACAGAGACGATTGTGCGTGGCTGGCGCGCCAATCTTGCGCTGCCGGTTTTCGATAATGACGCCCGGCTATTGCAGGCCATCGCGACTGGCCAGTGTGCAATCGGCATCGCCGATTCAAGTGAAGTCGCCGGTTTCCTGCAAGCGAACGCAAATGCAGACGTCGCGCCACATTGGTTTGCGGAAGCGGGTGTGCTGCATATCAATGCAAGTGGTGCTGGCGTCACCAGGCATGCACAGAATCCCGACGGAGCAGTGGCACTTCTCGAATGGCTAACCGACGAATCCGCGAACGGCCTCTTTGCCGCCCTGCGCCTGGAATTTCCGGCAAATACCGGCGTGACAGCAGACGCCGCGATATCCGCCTGGGCTGGATTTGCATCGAATCCGGCCAACCTGGCAAGCCTGGGTTACTCACAGGAAGAAGCAATATTGCTGGCAGAGCGCGCGCGGTATCCTTGATCGCCGCGATCTGTAGGAGCGGCTTTAGCCCAGTCCGCCCAAGAAATGTTGTGATTTGGTGTCCGCATATTGCGGACTGACCTTTAGTCCTTCGTTTTTAATTGCACAATCCAATCAAAACAGATACCGCTCCATCAGAACAGATTAACTAGCCGGTGCGGCGCGAGCGGTTCATCAATATCAGGAACAACGGGACGCCAATCGTTGCCGTCAATGCCCCTACGGGCAGTTGACGAGGTGCGAGCAACGTTCTCGCAAGCGTATCCGCAATGACGAGTAAAGTACCCCCGGCGAGTGCCGAGGCTGGCAACACTATTCTGTGGTCACTGCCCGCGATGATTCGTATCAGGTGCGGCACGACCAGGCCGATAAATCCGATGACGCCGACGGTGGTGACCGAGATTGCGGTCGCGAGCGCGGTTACCGCAAAAATTGTCAGGCGAAAGCTCGCGACTGGCAGCCCGAGAATTGCAGCCTGAAGATCACCACGCGCAAGGACGTTGAGATGACGCGCCGCAGCCAGACCAGCCATGGTAATTGCCGCGAGAAGCCACAGTGACTGTGCGGGTGAGTACGAAAAACTGAGATCGCCGACGAGCCAAAACAACATTCCACGCAGGTTCTGATCAGGACTCAATGCAAGCAACAGGGTTGTCGCGGCGCTGAAACCTGCAGCGAGTACAACACCGGTCAGCAATAGCCGCGTAGGCGTCCAGTTTCCGGTGCCCTGCGCAATCGAAAACACGAGCAACGTTGCAAACATCGCACCCGCGAAAGCAGACAGGTCGACCAGCGTTGCGCCCAGTCCGAACATCATTGCCAGTAGTGCGGCAACCGCGGCCCCACCAGAGCTGCCCAAAATGTAAGGTTCGGCAAGCGGATTACGCAATAGGACCTGCATCAGGACACCGGCAACTGCCAGCAATCCGCCGACACCGAATGCCGTCAAAGCCCTGGGCAGTCGCAGATCCATAATCACGCTGTGTGCACGCTCCGGCGCGGTACCGCCAAGCGACTGCCAGACTTCGCCAAAACTGAAATCGGCACTGCCGGACACCAACGCAAACATCCCCGCGGCCAGCGAGAGAATCGCCAGTCCCGGGAAAAGCAGGCTGGGGCGGAGGTGCGTCAAGTATCACTCCTGTTGGCCGAATTTGTGCTAACGGTCGGGGAATTCAGCATTGTAGATGATCGACCCGGTCATCTGGACAGCCTCTCTCAATAGTGCAGAATGAGCAGACAACCATGAGTACCGATCACATCGATTCAGAAGGCTTCCGCGCCAATGTGGGCATCATTCTTTCCAACGACGAGGGAAAGCTGTTGCTTGCCGGTCGCATTGGTAGCAAGGGCTGGCAGTTTCCGCAAGGTGGAATGCTAAAGGGTGAAAGTGCGGAAGAGGCAATGTATCGCGAACTACATGAGGAAGTCGGCCTGCAGGTTGGTGATGTAGAAATTCTCGGCGTCACAGACGATTGGTTGCGTTATCGTTTGCCTGAAAAATTCCTGCGGCACGGTAGCAAGCCACTTTGCATCGGACAAAAGCAACGCTGGTTTATTTTGCGGCTTCTCGGTCCAGACGATCGGGTACGAGTCGATCGTTGCGAGACACCGGAATTTGATCGCTGGCGATGGGTGGAATTCTGGCGGCCGGTCAACGAAGTCATTTATTTCAAGCGCCGCGTGTATGCACGAGCATTGTACGAACTGGGGCCCCATCTATATCCGGACGGATTGCCACCACGTCCAAGATGGTGGCCGAAACGCTGGCGAGCGGTTTTCGACAAGGATCTCTCTAAGTCGAAAAAGGAAAACGGAGAATCAGGACGGCTTGACGATAGCCAGGCACACGATAACCAGTAGAAAAATTGTCGGCGCCTCGTTGAACCAGCGGAGCCAGCGGGTGTTGTCCGGAAGGGCGCCCGAATTCAGGCGCCGAATCCAGTGCAGGCATCGCAGGTGATAGACCAGCATGCCGCCGAGGAAGACCAGTTTGACCTGGAACCAGCCCCTCGCGAGGAGCGCCTGGTTGAAATACAGCAGCGCAAAGCCAAACAGTGCCGTCAAGACCGCACCGATCGTCATTATGATGAAAAGCCGCCGTTCCATGACCGTAAAGCGGCTGCGAGCCTCGTCATCTGCGGCCTCCGAGTGGTAGATAAAGAGCCGCGGCAGGTAAAAAAGACCGGCAAACCAGGTCACCATGAAGGCGATATGCAGGGCTTTTAGCCATAAATACAAGACAGATAGCGGCATTCAGCGGTTTCCTTCAATGTCGAAACCAAGCCCAAAAAGTGGCCCTAAAGTATGATTTATAACCAATTCCGTGATCTGCCGCACTTCTGTTAGGCTGGCTGACCGCGTAACATAACCTGCCTGGTCAGGATAGAAAACAGACAATCTGCAAATGAAATCTCGGTCTCATATGCCCGGAATGGGCCGCCGCTGGGTACAGGTCACCATAGTCGCGACCGCGCTGGTTTTCGCCGCCTACCTTACCTTTGAATTCGGGCGAATTCAGGCCAAATACAACATTGTCGACGCGACAGCGGAGCAACGGGACCTTCTGGACGTCATCCTGGGGCTTGAAAAAGAGATTGTCGAACTCAAACAGGAGATCGCTCTCCTGGAGACGCATCGGGACATCGATCGCGAGGCATACCAGGTCGTGGAAGCGAACCTGAGTGACTTGCAGAAAAAAATTCAGGAACAAAGCGATGCAATCGCATTTTACCGCGGCATCGTTTCTCCGGCAGATGGTGGTCGTGGACTCCGGGTCCAGGACCTCAAGCTGACCAAGGGCAAAGACGAACGTCAGTTTCATGTGCGGCTGGTCCTGGTACAGGTCATGCAACATGATCGCAGCGTAAAAGGCGAAGTGGATTTTAGTATTGAGGGTGCGCAGGACGGTGAAGAAGTCACCTACGCGCTTGAAGAGTTGCTACCGGCGGATGCCGACAGCAATTGGGCGTTTTCATTCAGATATTTTCAGGACTTCGATCGCGAACTTGTATTACCAGCCGGCTTTACACCGGAAAAGGTCAACGTCGAAGTTATCTCGCGAACAAAATCGATCGCGAGCGTCAAACAAAGTTTTCTCTGGGGCACTGGCCAGAGCTAGTTTAAGGGAGTAGTTAAAATGTTCGGGCAAAAAAAGCGTAAACACAGTGTCATCGACACACTGGTAGGTTCAAATTCCAAAGTGAGTGGCGATGTCTATTTTGAAGGTGGCTGCCATATTGACGGCATCGTAAAAGGCAGCGTATCGGCCGACGCTGATAGCGGTGCGGCTTTGAGCATTTCAGAAGATGGCACGGTTGAAGGCGGCGTTACGGTGCCTTATGTCGTGTTGAACGGAATCGTTCGTGGCGATGTCTACGCGAATCAGCGTGTAGAACTAGGACCGACAGCGCGGGTCATAGGTAATGTGTATTATAATCTGATCGAAATGGCGATCGGCGCCGAGATTAATGGCAAACTGGTACATCAGCCTGAAGGTCAGGTACCGGTGCTTGAAAGAAAGAGCAGCCCAATGGAGTCTCCGATCAAGGTCGTCAGCAGTACCTAGGCTTTGTTCAGGATTTCTCTACGGATAACGATTAATGCAAACTGAAACCCCCGTCATTGGGTCGTCGGCCGCACCGACGCCCATAGTTTTCACAGATGCTGCCGCGAAAAAAGTTCGCGAACTCATCGATGAGGAAGACAATCCTGATCTGATGTTGCGCGTGTTTGTCGCCGGTGGTGGCTGCTCGGGCTTTCAGTATGGATTTACATTTGACGAGCAGACGGAAGAAGGCGATTCGAGCGTCGAGAATCATGGTGTCACCCTGGTGGTCGATCCGATGAGCGTTCAATACCTGATCGGCGCGGAAATTGATTACAAAGAAGACCTGCAGGGCGCACAGTTCGTCATTCGCAACCCGAACGCGACGACGACCTGCGGTTGCGGCTCGTCATTTTCGACCTAGGAGTCTACGCGGTAGAAAGTATTCCTACTGCGAAAGCACCACAGCGGCCCATTTTTCCGATCTTTATCGTTACGTAGAACCACTATGCTCCTCAAAAGATCGAAAAACTGTCCTCACTGTGGCACTTTCTCGCTACGGATATTTCCACCGCGCAGACTCCTGGCCGGTATCACCCACTGAGGATTTCACAAGGCGACTCTGATCAGCACCCGCTTCGCAGATTCCGCTTCAGACTCCCGAGAACGTAACGCCGCTTCCGAGGTAATCGCTGCAGTCGACCTTGGCTCCAACAGCTTCCATATGATTGTCGGCGAACTTCGCCACGGCCAACTCGCAATCATCGATCGCATCAAGGAAACAGTGAGATTGTCGGAAGGCCTGGACGATCACGGATCGCTGACGGAAGGTGCGCGGCGACGAGCGCTCGATTGCCTGTCCCGATTCGGTCAGCGTCTGCAGGATATGCATGCGTCGAGCGTGCGGACTGCTGGTACCAGCGCATTGCGACGCGCAAGCGACAGCTATGCATTTCGCAAGGATGCGGAACGCGCGCTCGGTCATCCAATCGACGTAATCTCGGGCACCGAGGAAGCCCGGCTTATCTATAAAGGTGTTGCTCAAAGCTTGCCGCCCCACGACGGTCTGCGACTTGTCCTCGACATTGGTGGCGGGAGCACCGAACTGATTCTCGGTCAGGGGGAGCGACCAAGTGCGCTCGAGAGCCTGCACATGGGATGCGTGCAGGTAACCGAAAAGTATTTTCCGCAGGGGCGAATTGATCGTGCGTCTTTCGACGCCGCGCGTCTTGCCGCACGACTCAAGCTAAGGCCAGTCAAGGCATTCTTTCGCGATGCCGCAAATCTCGAAGCCATTGGCACATCCGGAACGATCATTTCTACCGAGTCGGTCGCACGCGAGACCGGCATCATTGAATCGAATGATCTGACGTCTGCGGTAGTTGAAAAGCTGATCACTCGCGTCCTCGAATTCGGAAATATTGCCGAGCTTTCACTGGCGGGATTGTCAGAGCGACGATCGCAAGTCTGGCCGGGTGGACTCGCAATCCTGGTGGAGCTGCTTGAAGTACTGCGCGTTGACAAACTCAAAGTTTCCGATGGCGCATTACGGGAAGGGCTTCTGTACGACTACATCGGTCGGCTACAGCACGACGATGCGCGCGAGCGGAGTGTCGATGCGCTGGCCCGCCGGTTCAATGTTGACCAGGCACAGGCAGAGCGCGTGGCCAAATCTGCTGCCGACCTTCTGCAACAAAGCGCATTGGACTGGCAGCTGGTACATCCACTTGCAAAAGGAATTGTTGAGTGGAGCGCGAGGTTGCACGAAATCGGCCTGGACATTTCACATGACGGCTTCCATCGGCATGGTGCATACATTGTGGCTAATGCCGACCTGCCGGGATTCCCAAGATCCGAGCAAGCGGTGCTGGCTTTTGTTATCGCCGGTCAGATGGGGCCGCTGAATTCAAAGAATATTCAGTCAATGCCATCTGTATGGCGCACTTCGGCATTGCGAATCTCGGTCATTCACCGCCTCGCTGTGCTTCTCAATCGCAGTCGCAGCACAAGGGAATTACCGGCAATTGGTTTCGCTGTTTCGGGTGAGTCCATCGAACTCACGTTCCCGGCCGGATGGTTGACGGAGAATCCACTAACGGTTGCGGATCTTAGTCGCGAAAAGAAGGCTCTTGCCGACGCCGGCTTTGAACTGACTTTTTCTTAAGCAGACAGCGTTTCTAAGAGCGTTTGCTGGGCAGACACGGGTTTTCCGCCAGTCACCTGAACCTTGTGATAGGAACCATCGCCACGCAATATCCAGGCCTGCGTGTTATCGGCCAGGAACAGTTGCAAGTCCTTCATCAATCGTTGCTTGAGTGGCTTCTGGCGAAC
>Ga0224508_10002572_pt1 | contig 15322 bp, 13 predicted proteins | sample SF_Jan12_sed_USG_4_FD_170157 | JGI IMG/M metagenome (GOLD analysis project Ga0224508, IMG submission 170157) | Sediment microbial communities from San Francisco Bay, California, United States - SF_Jan12_sed_USGS_21 | ecosystem: Environmental > Aquatic > Marine > Sediment | place: USA... | reverse complement strand
CTGGTGTTCTTTAAGAAGGGAGATAAGGAGCTGGGGATTCAACAACTTCAGGAAGTGGCCAATAATGCTTTCTACACCCGAACCGAAGCCCAATTCTTTCTAATGCGCATTCTGGCGCTGGAACAACAGGACCTGATAAAGGCGCTTCAAGTAAGTCAATACCTGAATCAGACCTTTCCCGATAACTCGTATTTTCACCGGTTCTATGCCCGCTTGCTGTATACTACCGGACGGCACTGGCAAGCTGAAAAAGAGTCATTGAACATACTGACTAAGATCGATAGCGGCATGGTGGGGTATGGACCCGTTTCAGGTCGCTATGCCAGCTTTTTCCTGGGACAGATCTATGTCAATAAGAATCGCTTGGATGACGCCCAAATGTACTATCAAAGGGCGGTCTCCTACTCTGAGGATTCAAATGATCTGGAATCTGGTTATTATCTTTTTTCACTGATCGGCCTGGGTGATATTGCCTACCAAATGGGCAACGTAAGTGGAGCCAAATTGTACTACAAGAAAGCCAAAAAACAGGCCAAAAAAGGCCATCCTGCCCACAAGCGTGCCAAGGATCGCATGAAGCAAAAGCGCACCTAGTCTTGAAACAGGGAGAGAAAATTCTCCTGGTTGGACTGAACTGAATAACTTGTGATTACCTTCATCCTGGCGTTTTGACCCAGGTAGGTCCTTCGATTTTCGTCCTCAAGCAACAAAGTTAGACTGGTAATCCAATCTGCAGTGGATTGGCACAGCAATCCATCCTTACCATGCTCTATGATATTTTTGTTAACACCCACGGCCGATGCCACCGCGGCTTTCTCCAGGGCCATATACTGCAAGATCTTAAATCCGCATTTTCCTTGGGTCCATGCATTATCGGTAAGCGGCATAATTCCGATATCAAAAGTATTTAACTCGGCGATCTCGTTTTCCTTATTCCAGGGTATGTATTCCATGCTATCAAAATCAAAATCCGGAGGTTGATTGCAGATTATCTTTAGCTTAAACCTAAAGTTCCCGTTCATTTCTCTCAAGACAGGAAGAATCGGTTCCAGGTATTCCAGGGTTGAATGGCTGCCCGTCCATCCGATCACTGGGATAGAATTATTTGCGGGTTGGGGTAGGTGATAATGCTGAGAGTCGATTGTGGTGGGGTTAACCGTAATGTTTTGATTGAATTTGCTAGCGAAATCAGCCAGATAAGGATTGCCACAACTGACCCTGTAACTGTACTGACACAGGGATTTTATCTTGCTGGTCGATTTAAGAATGCTCCAACCGGGATGAGCCGAAGAGCGCTTTTTAACCCACAATGCATCGTCAAAATCATATATGATCCTTTTACGGGCGATTTTGGCAATCCACCAGACCATCCAGGCAGGGCCCAATGGGGTTATTTCACGGTGGATAAAGATCCATTGATAGGGGCCAAGTCGAAACAGCCACTTGATACGCTTAAGATAACCTTTCAAATAACCCAGGATCTTCCGTACTGAGGCCCCATCATGGTATAGAATTTTCCAGGTGGAGTAATTCAAATAGGGCACCGAGTGGTATTCAATCCCTTTCGACCTCAACAATTCAAAGTATTGTTCAAATCGAAATCGTTGGGAAGGCGCTTCGTCTACAGGATAAGGAATAAGAAATAATACTTTCATAGCACGATTCACCAACCAGTTGTAAGTATTCGCAGGGCGTTTGGGATTAGGAGAATTATATGTGTTATTTTAGCGGGCAAATAACCCGACTTGATTCGCCAATTTAATCATTTCTTCAAGAAAATTCTCCTCACCATTCGTACCCAGGGTAGCTTTGGCAGGAATTTGGCGATCACTGCCTTTGGGAATGGATTTGGTTATGCCATCGGCTTGCTGCTTACCCCCATTATTGCCAGAATCTACGAGCCTTCAGCTTATGGCCAGTTCGCTCTGTTCAATACCATGGTGGCCAACCTTTCGCTAATCGCCACCTTGAATTATCACAGTGCTTTTGTACTTACCAAGACCCGATCGGAATTATCACACCTGCTGAAACTGACGGTAGCCATTGTATTGATGGTAAGCGTGCTTACCCTGTTGGTGTTCCTTATTTGGGGCGGTTCCATTATGGCCTTTTTCAAAGCCCCCGGACTGGTAAAATGGGCGCTTATTATTCCCATCATGGTATTTTTTGTGGGGATCAACCGTTGTCTGGAGTATTCCAATGTACACGAAAAGAAATTTCCTCAAAATGCCAAGGCTAAAATGAGCACCATTATCTCCGCCAAAGTATTCACCATTGGGGCGGGATTACTTACAAAAGGTCAACCTATAGGATTGATCGTGGGGGAAATGACCAGCAAACCACTGGGTTCAATTCTACTTTATAGTAAATCATTCTTGGCCAGTCTTAGGTCGCCTAGTGCGCACAGTCAGATCATCAATGCCGGCAAAGAATACCGGAACTATCCGGGGTATATTTTGCCGGCAAATTTAATTCAAGCCGTCAGCAAGCAGCTGCCCATATACCTACTGTCATTCTATTTTGGTTCTCAGATCACCGGATGGTTCAGCTTAGCTAATACTACTTTGAACCTGCCCATTTTACTGATGGGAACATCAGCCGCTTACGTGTTTTATCAAAAAGCGGCAGAGACCTACCATGAAAAACCCCAGAACCTGGCAGAACTTTCCAATAAGCTATTTAGTTCACTTTCCTTTTTAGGTATCATACCCTTTAGTGTGTTGTTTGTATTTGGCGATGTGCTGTTTCGAGTGATACTGGGAGATAACTGGGAAACGGCGGGCAAATTGGCCAGCTACCTTTCGCTTTTTGGCTATATGCAGTTTATCAGCCTATCGATTGGGTCGCTGTTTCGCATACTTCGTAAAGAGCGTCTGCAATTCCAACTTAATTTAGCAGGAGCCATCATATTGACATTAGGGCTCTTTTTTGGATTATCCCTCAATGACTATACCGCGTTAGTGATCATTTTTTCAGGGATCGGAGTACTCTTTGAGCTGGTTATTGTTTCTGTGGTGTTCTTCAATATTGGTTTTAGCCCATGGTATGTTATTCAGAGAACCCTGGGTTACTTTGTGGTGGTGGCTGGGATCTTGTACTTTATTCGCTGGTGGTGGGGATAGAATCTGCCGTTTGCCTTCCTGATGGCGAAAGGGATTTACTATCTTTGACCTACACCTGATGATGGAGAGCCAAAATCCTATAAAAGTCCTTTTTGTTAGTTGCGCGGGACCACCGAAAGGTTCTCCAGAGAGTTTACAGGTAAGTAAATACCTGAAGTACCTTTTGAAACAGGGAGGACTTTCACTGACGCTGGTAACCGAGAAGATACCGCAGAGGAACTTTGGTTGGCGCACCCTGGAGCAGGAATACCAACAAGTCTTGGAAAAGCTCGACCAGGTTATCGCTGTACCCGTTTATTACCACCGTCTGGTTTTTAGTCTATGGAAAAAGGTAAGTCCGGCCACCTTTTACCGGCCCGATAATGAGGCATTGTTTGTCAGGTCTTTCAAGAAAGTGATCAGGTCTTTATCCGATAAACCCGAGATTATCTACAGCCGTTCTACTCCCTTCAGTTCGGCAGTGCTGGCATTGCGACTGAAACGACATTTTCAAGTTCCCTGGGTGATGCATCTGAGCGATCCCTGGGTGGAATCTCCTCATATCCAGGTTCCATTAAAGTATATGGATTATCACCAGCATATGGAAAATGATTGCTTTACTATGGCCGATTGCCTTAGTTTTACCAATGAAGAAACTAAGCAACTATATGAAGCTAAGTATCCCCAACACCGGCATAAAATGCGCTGTTTTCCCAATGTATTTGATGATGACGCCGTAAATCCCTTAACCAGTGCCGGCAAGCAAAAAATACGGATAGTTCATACCGGCAATTTTTACGGGGTCGGACGCAGACCCGGCCCCATTTTAAAGGCCATACAGCAACTGGAGAAAAAATACCCGGACCTTGCGCAAATCATTGAAGTATTATTTACAGGCTTCCAGCATGAGCAGGCTCATACAGATTTTGAGAATTATCCATGTAATAGCGTGAAACACTTGGGAGTGATATCACTTCCAGAGGTAACCGAACTACAAAGAAGTGCAGACCTGTTGGTGCTCATTGATTGGGAACTCCCTCAGGAAAAGGCCGTGTTTCAATTGTCCAAGACCATGGATTATCTGGCTGCTCGAAAGCCCATCCTAGCCATTACCACCAAGGGAAGCACCGTCTTTAAAATGGTGCAAGATCAGCATGGAACATGCCTGGAACACAACGATCACCGGGGTATTTATGAAGCTCTGGAAATTTTAATTGACCAGGGCCGGTCCTGTCCATTGCTGCAAGCGGCGGGGCCACTGGATCGACAATATGCCGCCAGTGTAAATGCGGAGAAACTGAAGGATTTATTTCAGAAGATGGTACAACGATCTCCTAGTTCAGTATCCTTATGAGAATACTGTTAAGAGGATACTACGGTTTCGGAAACTTAGGTGATGACATCCTCATGCTTAGCTCATGTGAAATATGCAGGCGGCATTTTCCTGATGCGGAAATAGACATTATGACGGCCAGCAGTTCCGCCGGTTACGTATTATCACTGACCAAGCACCAAGTGGTGAAAGTAGTGCCACTTGGCTCGGAGCCTCCCGCTCAATTGATTATTTTTGGCGGTGGCGGGGTATTTTATGACTACCAAAAAGGTAATATGGCCTATCGGCTATTAAATGCTACCATAAAGACTATGGGAATTGGCAACTGGTCCAGGTTACTTTCTTTTTACCGCGGTTTGAAAGGTTGGGAGGTCAACCACAGGGCCTGGCGTGTAGGGTTGGGCATTGGGGTAGGATCTTTTACCTCAGATTCCAAAAAGTACTACCAGAAGGTTGCGGAAATGGCTCAGTTTGACTGGCTTTTATTGAGAGATACTGCCAGTTATGAATCAATAAGAGCTTTGAAGCTACCCTTAAACCTACGACCAAGCACCGATTTAGCCTTTATAAAAGAATATTGGATGCCGGAAATTGAGACCCCTAAGGATCCTCTAAGTGTTGGTTTTGTTCTTAAAAACTGGCCTAGCCATCCTGAATATCTGGCGGAGTGTCGCCTGGCAGCGGCCCAACTCACAGAAAAAGGATTCAGGGTCACTGTTTTTCTATTCGAAGCTGTGCACGATGATGCGTTAAAAGACCAATTTGCCGATTACACCGTCAGGATCTGGGATCCTCACCAGATGACTTTAAAAGGCTATCTTTATCATTTAGCCCAACAAAGTGTGGTGATAACCAGTAGAGCTCACGGGACCATCTTAGCGGGGGCCTTTGGCATACCCGCGGTATGTTTGGGAATCGAGCCTAAGCTGAAAACTATTTATAAGATGTTCCCCCTCACAGGCCTATATTTGGATCTTCCGTTATCTTCCACTCAGATCTTAGCATCTGTGGACGGAGCACTTCAGTACAGCACTTCAGATGTGGAACGGGACTTCCGGCAAAATCGCGAAGTACTGATTCAGGACATAACTGAGTTGATGCAAGCCTATAAAAACTATGCAATGGCTTAAAAAATATATGAGTAAGAAACCCTGGGGCCCGGTACTTCGAAAATGGTATCAGGGAATAAGGCCGGACGACGATTGGTCATTGAGAATTTATCGCGACCAGCAACGGTTACAGCAAGTGTTACCAAAGTTGATCCGCCATGATTCGAATTGCTTGGATGTTGGAGCCCATCAGGGAGATTTTTTGCAAATGATCCTGGACTTGGCACCAGCCGGAAAGCATTGGGCTTTTGAACCGCTGCCCCAACTGTGTGAGCAGGTAAAAGCCAGATTTCCCGCAGTGGAAGTTCGTGAAATGGCGCTGGCGGATTTTGAGGGGAGCGCTCAGTTTAAATGGGTTAAGAATGCCCCGGCCTGGAGCGGTCTGGAGCTCCAGCAACTCCCTGTGGAGAGCGAGGTACGGGAAATCCCCGTTGAAGTCCGTAAATTGGATCAGATATTACCGCAGGGGTACCGCACGGATTTCATCAAAATTGACGTGGAAGGGGCTGAGTTGCAAATGCTTGAAGGGGCTCGTGCTACGATTGAAAAGTTCCAGCCGATCGTCCTGTTTGAACACGCTGCCATTCACAATCAACATTATGGCACCAAACCTGAGGACCTTTATCAATTTTTTCAAGACTGCGACATGGGAATCTATAGAATGGATCTGGAGCTAAATTATGGGATAGAGGAATTTAAGGCGATCTATCATATCTCCCATCAATCGAACTACGACAGGACGGCCGAAACCAATTTTATCGCCATGATGCACCCCTAAACCCCAAATTGTAAAACCTTGGCCGAAAAGAAGATTTTAATGATCATCCCGAATCTGGATTTTGGCGGAGCTCAACAGAGCTTCCGAAGTTTGGCCAATGGGTTGAATGAAAGCCACCAGGTCATTGTTTGTGTATTCAACACTTTTCAGGGAGTGTCGTTTTCATACGATCCTGAAATAATCGACTTAGAAATACCCGGAGGTAACCACTGGTTATCCAAAATGTATAGATTTTATCAGCGTTGGCGGGCGGTACGACGGCTGAAGAAGCAGTTGGGCATCCAAACTTCGATCAGTTATTTGGAAGGGGCCAATTACCTCAATGTATTGAGCCGTACTGGAGATCAGGTGGTGATCAGTGTGCGAGGATCACAATATCACGATGAGACCATCGGTGGAGTTTTAGGCTGGCTTCGCAGGAATCTCTTAATTCCTCTTTTGTATCGACGCGCCCATAAGATTATTGCCCTTAACCGAGGGATTAGTAGGGAATTGACTCAAGGGATGGGTTTTCCCCAAGACAAGGTATTGGTCATCAGAAATTTTTATCAAATTCCCTATCTGGAAAATAGTGCTGCTGAAGCCTTGGAGCAGGAATTCACCTCAATATTTCAGGGGACGACGGCGGCATATGCCGGCAGATTAGCCAATGGCAAAGGGATACGCCGTATAATTGATGTGTTTGAAAAACTGCTTGTGATCCGTCCTGAATGCAAACTTGTACTATTGGGCGACGGCCCTCAGGAAGCACAGTTAAAGGCCTACGCCCGGAGCGTGACTGATCAAGTTTATGCACATGGCGAACAGCACTTGGAGGAATTAAAAAGCGCTAAGATAATTTTTCTGGGTTATCAGGAGAATCCATATAAATTCATAAGTAAGGCCGACATTATGCTAATTGCTTCTTCCTCGGAGGGTGGCCCCAATATTTTATTTGAATCCATAATTTGCGGTACCCTGGTTGTCTCGGCCGATTGCCCCTATGGTCCTAAAGAAGTATTGGCCCCGCAATGGGGAGATCAAATCGTTTCAAAGCCTTTGGTCGGTGATAACGGAATACTTTTACCCATGTTGGATGAGAATAGTAAATTGGAGGACCTTCAATTATGGGCACAAGTGATATTAGAATATATGACTAACCCGAAGGCCAGACTGGCTATTGAAAAGCGCGCCAAGATTTGGGTGCGAAAATATTCACAGGAAAGTATATTGCAGAAGTGGCAAAGAGTAATTTAATCAGGGTATTCGTTATTGAGAACTCCACCCAGGTAACCGGTGCTTTTCGATCCACTCATACCTTTTGCCAGAGTCTGTCTTCCGGATTCGAATTTCATTTAGGTGTGCAGGAAGGATGCTGGAGCACCCATCAGATTCCCAACAGTACCGTTCACCCCTTTAAATTTTTGGAAATAAGCCGGTCATTTAGGACCATATTCTACCTTCCTAAGCTGCTTTACAATACCATTAAGCTCAACAGGATTCTAGCCAGACATTCTATAAAAGTGGTCCATGTGGGCGATCTCTATAACATGCTGGGGGTAATGGTTAAAATTCTTAATCCAGGCATTAAGTTGATCTATCATGTAAGGTTATGCCAGTCCAGCTACGTGAGTGTGCTTTATAAATTTTGGATCGGCTTGATCAAGAAATATGCCGATAGCATCGTAGGCGTATCACAAACCGTTGTGGATGAGGTTGGGGAAGATCCCAAAACAGGGGTCATATATGATGCCTTGCCCGCTCATTGGTTAGTATCTAAGGCTGAGCCGTTGTCTGCGGACCCTATATTGTTGTTGTACGTAGCCAACTATGTACCGGGAAAAGGACACCAGTATGCCCTGGAAGTACTTCAAAAGCTATCAGCAGTGGGTAATCGCGTGCATCTGAAATTCGTGGGCGGCGATTTAGGTAAATCCCGCAACAGGGCTTATTTGCGCAGGCTTGAGGCCCGGGCAAGAACCCTGGGCATAGACCATCAGGTGCAATTTGCCGGGCCTGTTGATGAGATTCGCCAGGAAATGCGCCAGGCCCATATTATTTTGAATTTTTCAGAATCGGAGTCATTTTCCATGGTATGCCTGGAGGCTTTGGCCTGTGAGAAACCAATTATTGCTACCCGGTGCGGAGGGCCCCAGGAGATCATTCGTCATCAGACGAATGGATGGTTAGTGAATAATAAAGATGTAGGGGACATGACTCAAGCGGTGTCTCTTTTAGTTAAGGATCAAGAGATGAGAAAGAGATTTTCCTCTAATGCGCGGCTCGACTTTAAGGATAAATTTAACCTAGAGGTGCAGGCCGACCTTTTGGCAAACATCTATCTGAGCGAATAGTTCATGCCTAGCAATTACCACGACAAGTCTTTAGGCCATTGGGATTTCAGCCACCTAGATGTAGAAGCAGCCCGCACCGTTTCCTGGTTGGCATAATACTTTATGAGAATAATCCCGGTAAGATAGAAGGGTAGCAATTGAATTTTATAGCGAACCAGGGTTCCGAAATTATAGCTATTCAGCCCTACCGCGAAAGCTAGTATCACCGTGAACAAAAAGCAAAATGAAATAATGGGCTTATTGATGATCAGGTAGATGCTTTTAAAAATTCCTGGCTTGAAGAATAGCGAAAGAAAGAAAATGGTAAAGACCAATGATTCTAAGGCCGATAGTAACATTAAGGGATTAGCAACCTCCCAAAGATAGGGCCTAAAAAGCGTAACATTGATTGCCTGCGGGGCCTTACGCAACATACTTTGAAAACTGCCATCCAATTCACCCAGATAGTAACCTGAGCCGTCTTGCAGCTGACTGGTCCGGTAGAGGTACTCCGCATTGATCTTAGTTCTTTCGCCCAGCCGATCGATGTCATATTTAATGTCGCCTTCAGTAACATTTACCGCAGCCAAAAAGGCAAAACCAATTCCCAATATCAGGATCAATGGTTTTAAAAGTAAGGCGGCCAGGCGGTTTTTAACTCTGTTGCTATTCTCTAAGAAGACCCATAAAATGGCAGGAGGTAGAAATGACAGTAGTATATAGATCTTTATCTGGTAGATGAAATAGAACGAAACCAGAATGGCAATAGCGGAGGCAATAGGTTTTTTCTTTTCGATCAGTCCCTGGTAGAATCCATAAAAAAGCCATCCCAGCGCTCCTAAGGTAACGGTATCTTTCATCAGGCCCGATCCCCAGAAGAACACCGAGGGCAAAAAGAAAAGCGCCCAGGCAATGGGCTTGTACAGAGTAGGAAATTGTTTTGTGAAAGTAGTATAGGCGGCCCATAACCCGGTGAAACTGAATAAAGCGAAAAGAACGGCCACTGAAGAATAAGTGTTGAATGTAAAAATTCCGAAGAAAGCGGCCATCTTGATAACAAAGTATTCTGTGGGGGACTTATACCAATAAATATGTTGGGCATATTTAAAAGTTTCCGGGTGAAACTCCCCGTTACTAAGGAATAACTTGATGCCATCAGGAGGGGACTCATAAAACGCCTGGAATACTACCGAGCTTTGTTCAAAATAGTTATAGGTATCACCCCCGCTGTAGTAAAATTGATAAATTACCCCAAGCATGATGGCTCCGAAAAGCTTGAGTAATAAAGCCGGCATGAAGATAGCCTTAGTTCGTTCATTAGTAAACCTTTCCCGCGATAAGTAGGCGACACTAAGTATGAACAAAATGACCAGGGGGGTAACTACTAAATCTTTTAGCTCCATTTGCTATTAATATAATAGGGCGGCTCCCGTAAAATTACACTAATATTATTATTTTGCGGTTGAGCGAATATTGTTTTCTATATGCCTTTAAAATCCAAATTAGATTCTATCGATCGAAAGATCCTGGGTATTTTGCAAACCAATGCTAAGATAACCAATGCCCAACTTTCCGTGGAAGTCGGATTATCTCCGGCACCCACTTTGGAGCGGGTAAAGAAATTGGAAAAAAGCGGTGTAATAAGAAGCTACCACGCTAAATTAGATGAACATAAAATCGGGCTGGAGGTAAGCACTTTTGTTCAAGTTACCCTTACCGGGCACAACAAAAAGAACATTGAAGTATTTATGAAGGCTATTGACAATATTGATGAGGTAATTGAGTGTCACCACATAACCGGTAGAGGAGATATTTTGCTAAAGGTGGTCACTAAAGACATCGCTTCATATCAGGAATTAATCCTGGAAAGGATTAGCGAGATAGAAGTGGTTGACAATCTCCAGTCGATGGTGATCTTATCAACCTTGAAAAACAGTCACTATCTGCCTATTATTGATGAGCATGACGGTTAAGGAGAAGAACATAATACTGGAAGAGGAGCAGATCTTGCAAAAGATTAAACGTATGGCCTATCAGATATTTGAAAGGAACGTTGAGGAAAAGCATATCATTATGGTTGGTGTGGTCCAACAGGGTTACCATTTGGCGGAATTGCTTCATGCTGAGTTAAAAAAGATAGCTCCATTTAAGATCACCTTAATAAAAATGTCACTGGATAAGGTAAACCCTGTAAACAGTGAAATTCGAGTAGATCTCCAGGACAGGAGCATCCAAGGTACACCAGTGATCCTGGTAGATGATGTTTTAAACACCGGCAAAACCATGGCGTATTGCCTAAAGCCTTTTTTGCAGAAAGATTTGAAAAAACTGGAAATTGCCGTACTGGTCAATCGCAGTCATAAACAATTTCCCATATCCGCCAATTATCAAGGATATGAGCTGGCTACTACCATCAATGAACATATTGAGGTAGTTTTAGAAAAGAAGGCCAAATATGCCTATTTGAGATAAAGCGCATGAAAGTAGCATTTTTTCTATAAAATGTTAGATTTTTCGGATAAAATGTGTAATTTTATACTGCCTATCAGAGCCTAACTTCAATTTTTTAAGCCAGTTAGTACACATGCCTAAGATTTCAAATGTGCCAACGAATCTAGAAAAGGAAGTGCAGCGTTTGCGCCAAGAGGTAAAAATGCTGAAAGAAAAGGATCGTAATAACCGGGAAAGACTTCAGGAGTTGGATCACAAGTTGATCAGCTATGAGTTGGCTGCCAGTGGTGCCAATGATGGCTTGTGGGATTGGGATTTGGTCAATGATGAGCTTTTTATCAGCTCTCCCTGGTTAAAAATGTTGGGTTATGACGATACGGAGTTCCCCAATATTAGAGGTCTATGGGAATCCCTCTTACATCCCGATGATAAAGAAAAAGCTGTTAAAGCTTTTCAGGATTGTGTTAAAGGTAATGCAGAGTACTACGATATCCAGTTTAGGCTCAAGCACAAGGACGGCGACTATCGCTGGATCCATTCTCGTGGTACCGTATTAAAAGATGTTAAAGGCAAAGTGCGCCGGATCTCCGGATCTCACACCGACATTACCAATACCAAGTTTACCAAAGAGGCATTAGGTCAAAGTGAGCTTAAATACCGGAATCTTTTCGAGAACTCTTTGATCGCTATGTTCCGCACTTACGCCCGCACCGGCGAAATTATAGATGCCAATGCCAAAATGTGGGAAATCCTGCAGGTTGAGCCCCAACCAGGCATTACCACCCTTCAATTCTATGTGAATCCCGAGGACCGTGCCAATCTTCTGAAAGCCCTGAAACAGAATCAAAAAATTGAGGAGAAAGAGATCCAACTAAAGCGGGGCGATGGCGAGACCTTCTGGGCCTCGTTTTCGGCGGTATATTACCAGGATGAAGACATTATTGAGTGCGTACTGTTAGACATCACTAAAATCAAAGAAAGCTTCTTTGATTTGCAGAAACTCAATTATGAATTAGACAACTTTGTCTATCACGCTTCCCATGACCTGCGCTCTCCGTTGCGTTCTATAATGGGTCTTTTAAATTTATTGAGGCTGGAAGATAGTAACGCGGGTAGGGAGAATTGCATCGAGATGATCGAGGGCAGCATTAAGCGCTTGGACAACCTGGTAATCGATCTATTGCAGATTTCCCGGAACAGTCGCGTGAATAATCCATTGGTGGAGATTTCATTTGTCACTGAAATAAACAACAGCATTACTAATTTTTATCATGTTGAGGATTCTGAGGACGTTAAGATCATTACTAAAATATATCAGCCAGTAGCCTTCACCTCAGATCTTACCCGTGTGCGCATAATATTAAATAATCTCATATCCAATGCCATAAAGTACCGCAGCTTAAGCCGAGATCAGTCCTTTATCGCCGTGGAAGTAGTGGCCACCCAGGACAAGGCCATAATTACCGTGGAGGACAATGGGGAGGGAATACCCCAAGCTAAACTTTCCAGTATTTTTGATATGTTCTTTAGAGCCACCGAGAACAGCCAGGGCAGTGGCTTGGGACTTTACATCGTTAAGAATGTTGTCGATAAGCTGGGGGGCAAAATTTCCGTAGACTCTAAAGAGAATCAAGGTACGGTATTTAAGGTCGAACTACCCAATCAGCAGTCCCATTCTTAGCGCAGGTATTTCCTTAAGGGTACCTATGCTTACTTTTTGATTTTATTTTATATTTTTGATGCCTAACCCGACCATCATGTCACAGCATCAATCCGAAATCAAAAGAGTAACCACTCACCAATTACAGGCTATGAAAAACCGCGGCGAGAAGATTTCCATGCTCACCGCCTATGATTATTCCATGGCTCGTATATTGGGGATGGCGGGGATTGATGTCATCCTGGTAGGAGATTCTGCATCTAACGTTATGGCCGGGAACGAAACCACCTTACCCATCACTCTGGATCAGATGATCTACCATGCAACTTCTGTAGTGAAGGCTATAACCAGACCTTTTGTAGTGGTGGATATCCCTTTTGGGTCCTACCAGGGTAATTCCTCGGAGGCTTTGCGGTCTGCTATACGTATTATGAAGGAGAGTGGCGCACATGGGGTGAAAGTTGAAGGCGGTGAGGAGATCAGGGAATCGGTGGTACGGATTCTAAGCGCGGGGGTACCGGTTATGGGACATCTGGGATTGACCCCTCAATCTATATTTAAATTTGGCACCTATGCCGTAAGAGCTAAGGAGCAGGAAGAAGCGGACAAACTTATTCGCGATGCCAAGATTCTGGAAGACTGCGGCTGCTTCGCAATAGTCTTGGAGAAGATCCCTGCGGAATTGGCCAAGAAGGTAGCAGAAGAAGTTCGTATTCCTATCATAGGTATCGGAGCCGGACCACATGTTGACGGCCAGGTACTGGTGATCCACGATATGTTGGGCATCACCCAGGAGTTCCAACCAAGATTTTTGCGCACCTATGCAGATTTAGATGCCATTATGACCAAGGCTTTTACCCAATACATCGAAGACGTAAAAAGCAGTGACTTCCCCAATGAAAAGGAGAGTTATTGATCCTGGTCGACAGCTTGTAGTTGTGGTCCATATTTTATTATCTTCGCCTCTCTGTTATTCGAAAACACAGCTTAAAATAATTTACTAATGATCGAACAAAAAATCACCATTGAAAATGGTAAACTTCAAGTTCCTGATCATCCGGTTATTCCTTTTATTGAAGGAGACGGAACAGGAGTGGATATATGGCCGGCCTCGAAATTGGTATTGGATGCCGCAGTTGAAAAAGCCTATGGCGGTGCTAAGAAAATAGCCTGGAAAGAAGTACTGGCGGGGGAGAAATCCTATACCCAAAACGGTAACTGGCTTCCCGATGAGACCCTGGATGCCTTCAGAGAGTACTTGGTAGGTATAAAGGGGCCACTGACCACCCCGGTGGGAGGAGGTATTCGTTCCCTTAACGTGGCCTTAAGGCAAAAGTTGGACTTGTATGCCTGTGTACGTCCGGTACGCTGGTTCGATGGTGTTCCTTCACCTGTAAAAGACCCTAGTACCACCGACATGGTTATTTTCAGAGAAAATACTGAAGATATTTACGCGGGGATCGAGTTCCAGGAGGGAACTGACGAGGCCGATCGATTCAGTAGTTTATTCCGGGAAGCTTTTCCGGAAAAGTTCACAAAGGTCCGCTTCCCCGGCACTGCGGGATATGGAGTGAAGCCTGTCTCCAAGGAAGGTACCGAGCGCTTAGTTAAAGCCGCTATAGATTACGCATTTGTGAAAAAAAGGAGCTCGGTTACCCTGGTGCACAAAGGAAATATCATGAAGTTCACCGAGGGGGCGTTCATGGACTGGGGCTATGCCCTGGCCAAGAGAGAGTACGGTGCCCAGGACTACCAGGGCGGCCCTTGGCAGATCATAGAGAAAGACGGCCAGCAGTTGATCATTAAGGACGTCATAGCCGATGCCTTCTTGCAACAAATCCTTACCAGGCCTAAAGAGTATGCGGTAATAGCCACCTTAAATTTAAATGGTGATTATATCAGCGATGCCTTAGCTGCTATTGTAGGAGGAATTGGTATAGCTCCGGGAGCCAACATCAACTATGCCACCGGCCATGCCATTTTTGAGGCCACCCATGGCACCGCACCAAAATATGCCGGTCAGGATAAAGTTAACCCCGGTTCAGTGATCCTTTCAGGAGCTATGATGCTGGAGCATTTAGGCTGGGATGAAGCAGCCGCTCTGATATATAAGGGATTAGAAGCCGCTATAGGTGCAAAACGCGTCACCTATGACTTTGAAAGGCTAATGGAAGGGGCCACATTATTAAAATGTTCTGAATTTGCCCAAGAGATCGCCAGAAACATGTAATGATAATCCAAAAGAAAAAGGCCTCTTCAGAGGCCTTTTTTATGAGAAGGAGACTACTATTTATATCCGTAGGCAATGCCCGATTTAATACTGCGATTCACCCTGCGGATGCCTTTATCGCTGGTCTGGGCTTGCAGGTAAATGATATGGGCGCCCAAAGCGGCGGCAGTTCTTTTGATCTTTCGGGTCGCTTTAGCATCGATTTTTTGGGAACCGCTGAAAATGGTAGTGGCGGTAGATTTTTCATAAAGCTCCCCTTTTTTAGCTAGTCCTTCCACATCTTCGGGCACATTGGTAATCGCCACTTTTTCCCAATCCCTTTCACCATTTACGATGATCTTTCTGGAG
>Ga0224508_10002571_pt1 | contig 15323 bp, 13 predicted proteins | sample SF_Jan12_sed_USG_4_FD_170157 | JGI IMG/M metagenome (GOLD analysis project Ga0224508, IMG submission 170157) | Sediment microbial communities from San Francisco Bay, California, United States - SF_Jan12_sed_USGS_21 | ecosystem: Environmental > Aquatic > Marine > Sediment | place: USA... | reverse complement strand
CCCTATACCCGGGGCTTGCTCAATGCCTGCCGAGCCTCGATGGGGGGCAGGATGAACTACCGATACTGCGGCGTGACCCGGCCTGGCTGAACCCGGTGGAGGCCACGGAGTGATCGATATCCTCAACCTCGACGTAATCTTTGGCCACGGCAGCAAGGTCCATCACGCGGTGCGCGATTTTTCGATGAAGATCGAGGCCGGGCAGTCCTACGGCCTGGTCGGTGAGTCCGGCTCGGGCAAAACCACGGTGCTGCGGGCGCTGGCCGGGTTGCTCGATCGAGTCGCCAGGGTGAGCGGTGAAATGTCGGTCGCGCAAGAGCGACTGCAGGGTCAACAACGTTCGCGCGAGTTTCGCCGGCGGGTGCAAATGGTGTTTCAGGATCCATTCGGCTCGCTGCATCCACGCCACACGGTCGATACCATACTGAGCGAACCGGCGCGCGTACACCGCCTCGATCGGATCGAGGACCGGGTGGTGCAGGCGCTGGAGGAAGTTGGCCTCGATGCTTCCTTCCGTTTTCGCTACCCGCACCAGATTTCCGGCGGGCAGCGGCAGCGGGTTTCGGTCGCGCGCGCGCTGATCACCGAACCCGAAATCGTTTTACTGGACGAACCTACATCTGCGCTCGATGTCTCGGTACAGGCCGAGGTGCTCAACCTGCTGATGCGGCTGAAACGCGACCACGGTCTGACCTACGTGCTGGTCAGCCACAACCTGGCCGTGATCGCGCATATGTGCGAGGCGCTGTCGGTCATGCAAAACGGCAGCGTGGTGGAAACCATGGGCGTGCAGCAATTGCGCGACCATACCCCGACCATGCCCTATACACGGCAATTGATGACGGCGAGCCTCGGCTATGACCGCGCGGCAATCGATGCCTTCGAGGAATTTGCCTGAAGCTATAGCGTCGCGCAGTCCGAAAACGGTGACACAGTGGGGTGCAAGCGTTTTCCACAGTGCGAGCGCCGTCACTGTTTTAACGTGGATTATCAAGCGTAATGAGCTATTATCAGGCCGGTTAACACACAATCAGATTCGATATGAATAATAAAACCAGAAAACCATCCGCGGCGAATTCTGGAAATTCAAATTCCGATGCCACTGAGACCGATAATGTCGACAAGATTCGCGACATCTTGTTTGGCAATCAGATGCGTGAAGTCGAGCAACGCTTCGCCAGCCTTGAGAAAAGCCTGGCCAGCGACCTGGCGGCAATGCGCAATGAAAATGCGCTGCAAATCGAGTCGTTGAAAATCTTTATCGAAAGCGAAATTGAAATCCTCGGGTCGAAGCTTAGCGGTGAGGAGCAGACTCGTATCGAGAACGTCGACGAGCTCGATGACAAGGTCAAGCAAAGCGTCAAACAAATCGATAAAAAAATCGCCGACGTGGTCAAGTCACTGGACAAAAACTCGCGCGATATCAACCAGAAAATCCTCAAGCAAAGTCAGGATTTCAATACCGAACTCAGTAATCAGATCACCGAGGCACGTGAGCGCATGGATAGTCATCGAGAGGAATTGTCTTCCGCCAAGGTGGACAAGCTGCTCCTTTCCGAAATGCTTAATGCGCTGGCATTGCAGGTAAATCCGGACGATTCGAAGTAGCAATAGTCCGGCTCTGTTAAGCGCTTACTGATGAAAGATAACGGTCCCGAAGATAACGGTCCCGAAGATAGCGACGACCTGGATGAGTTACGTCGGCTTTTACTCGGCGCCGAGCTTGAAAAGATCGAGCAGCTGCGATCGAAGCTGGAAGTCCCCGAAAATTTTTCTCGTGAAGTTGGCGATGTCCTGCCCCGGGCGATGGTCAAGAGTTCCGAGCATGGTGAGGAACTGTCAGAGGCAATGGTGCCGACGGTCGAGGAAATTGTTCGACTTTCGATCAAAAAGGATATCAATAAATTCGCCGACGCGCTGTTCCCGGTTATCGGCCCGGCGATTCGCAAATCGATTCGCGAAACCATTCGGCAAATGCTGCAATCGCTCAATCAAACGCTCGAACAAAGCCTGTCCTGGCAGGGCATGCGCTGGCGGCTGGAATCGATACGCACCGGAATTCCCTTTGCCCAGATAGCCATGCTTCACGGCCTGGTCTATCGCGTCGAGCAGGTATTCCTGATACACCGTGAAACCGGACTGCTGCTCTGTCATCTCGCTCAAAATGATAAACAGAATCAAAATCCGGACCTGGTGTCATCGATGTTGAGCGCGATAAATGATTTCGTTGGCGATTCCTTCGAAGTCGAAACCGAGCGCAGTCTCAATAGCGTCGAAGTGGGCGATATTTCGATATGGCTGGAATTGGGGCCAGATACGATTCTCGCGGTTGCCATTCGGGGTGAGGCGCCCAACCACCTGCGCACGGTGCTGCAGCAGACGCTGGAGCAGTTGCAGAATTCGTTTGCCGACGCGTTCGGCGGTTTCGATGGCGATACCGATGCCTTTGAAGATTGCGAGGGTATTCTGCGCGATTGTTTGCAGGCAAAATACCGGGCAGAGCGCAAGGGGCTGTCAGCGAAAACACTTATTGTTGCCTTGCTGCTGCTGCTCGGACTGGGATACTGGCTGGGGCTTTCCTGGCAGCAGTCGCAGCGACATGAGCGATATGTCAACAGCCTGAAACAGGAACCCGGTTATCTGCTAACCACCAGTTATCTCGAGGACGGTGTGTTTATCGTCGAGGGATTGCGTGATCCCCTGGCGCGCGATCCCGATTCACTGTTATCGAACTCACCCCTCGATCCCGCTGCTGTCAGGCATCGGTTCAAGCCTTACCAGTCGCTGGACGCTGAAATCGTCGCGCAACGTGCGAGAAACATTTTACAGCCGCCCGAGACGGTGAAGCTCGAGTTCAGCGGTGCACAGCTGCGGCTCGAGGGTGTCGCCGATTTAAGCTGGCGCCGGCAACTGCTGTTACGGCTGCCGATGATTGCAGGTCTCGAAAGCTACGATGACAGCGCCCTGAAAACTCGCTTTACGCCGGAGTTGCTAGAGCCGCCGCCGGGTGTGACGGTGCAGCTTGATAACCGGGTGGTTTACCTGCAAGGCGCCGCCGATCAGGACTGGATCCTGTCGCTGGCCGAAATCCCTGATCAATATGCGGAAGTGGATGCGATCGATACCCGCGCACTGACCAACCTGACCGAGGCCGCACTGGTAAGTGAAATTACCCTGCTTGAAAAACAGGCGGTGTTTTTCGATGCCGCGACCTCTTACGATTTTGATTCGATCGACGTCCCGAAAATCGCCGGCATCAGCCGTAAAATCATTGCGCTGGCCAACAAACTCTCCAGATCTGTGCTAATTGTAGTAAGGGGATATTCGGACTCGATCGGCAGTTTCGAAGACAACGTTTTTCTTAGCCGCGAGCGTGCCGATTTCGTTGCACAGGCAATTTCCAATACCGGGATAAGTCCCCGCTATATTTCGATCCAGGGTATCGACGCGCCGGTTGAAGTTGAAAACAGTGAGGCCGAAAGGCGATTTAATCGCAGAGTTGGATTCGAGGTGATCGTTGAATGACACAGGGATGCCGATGAGTAAATACAAGCTGTGCATGCTGGGTGCCTTTGCGGTGGGTAAGACCTCGCTGGTGCAGCGCTATGTGCACAGTATTTTTAGCGAGCGTTACCAGACCACACTCGGCGTGAAAATCGATAAGAAAGACCTGCAACTCGACGGTCGTTCGATCGAGTTCATCCTCTGGGACCTGGCAGGCGAAGACGAATTTATCAACGTTCGCAGCTCCTATCTGCGGGGTTCCGCTGGGGGCGTGCTGGTGGCTGACGGCACCCGAGCCGACACGCTCGATATCGTGTTCGAGCTGAAAGACAAGCTCTACCATGAGGTTGGCGAAGTCCCGGTCATATTGATTATCAACAAATCCGATTTGCGCGATAGCTGGAATATCGACGAGCAGCAAATCGAATCCCTGCGTCAGCAGGGTTGGCAGGTCATTGAAACCAGTGCCCTGGACAGCAGTAACGTCGATCATGCTTTCAGCTTGCTGGCCAAACAACTGCTGGCTGTAAATTCATGAGCGCCTACCCGGAAACCGTGGTCGACAAGATCCTGCAGGTCACTCTGCGGTCGAACAAATTCGCCTATCTTGCAATCGACGCCGACGGAAAGCTGGTTAGCCAGGGCGGTGAAATTGCGGCCATGGGCTTGCCGAGCTGGAAGCTGGGGGAGTCGGTTCTCGAGCAGGCGCTGTTCCTCAGCGGTTACCTGCCGATGACGCGAGATTACGAATTTATCGAGGCCTTTGAGGCCGCGGACGATTCGATAGTCGATATACACCTGTTCAGGGACCAGCAGCAGATCTGGGTAATCCTGGTTGACAAGACCGGTGACATGGAATGGGAATCCAGCGCGCGCCAGTCGGCCAACGAACTGCGGCTGTTGAAACAACAGGTGCTGCAACGGGCGGCCGACGACGATTCGGATCCGCATACCCAGTTCGATTTCTTTGAAAGTCTCAACATGATGGCGCTACGCGCCAACGATGACGGCTCGTTCGAGTGCCTGGAACCGGTCTCCGATCGTTTCAAGCGGCTGTATCCCGAATCCGCGCCTTCATCGCATGCATTGCATCCGCAGGAGAGATTCCCTTTTGTGGAGAATTTTCTCGTCGATGCCGCCGAGGTGTGGGCGGATGCCACAGGCGATCGGCGGATTCGCTCAGGCCCCTGGGTAGAGCGCGATGGTGACAGCGAGGTTGCGCTGGAAGCAATCGCGCTCAACTGGAAAGGCAACAAGCTGCTGTTTCTCGAAGTGCTGGACGAGAGTTACCGGCTTAATCAAAGCTTTCTGCAGATTGGTCGCGAGGGCGTTTTACTCAACCGCGTGCTCGAGGACGAGGTCAGGAAACAGACCCGGGAAATCAGGGCGCGCGAAGAAGAGATTGCGCTGCGACTGGTATGCGCTGCCGACAGCCGCGACGATGGCGAGACCGGCTCGCACATCAGGCGGCTCGGCCTGTATAGCGAACTGATCGCACAGCACCTGGGCTGGAACGATGCCGATGCCGAGGAGATAAGGATTGCGGCACCGATGCACGATATCGGCAAGATCGGTATTCCGGACCATATTCTGAAGAAACCGGGACAGTTGACCGACAGCGAGTTCGATATCATGAAGCTGCACCCAGAAATTGGCGCCCGGATTCTGTCGAATTCGGAGACGCCGCTGGTACAGATGGCGCGTGATATTTGTCTCGGTCACCATGAAAAGTGGGATGGCAGTGGCTACCCTCGCGGCCTTGCGGGCGAACAAATTCCGATCAGTGCGCGCATCGTCGCGATCGTTGATGTGTTCGATGCGCTGATTCACAAGCGCGTCTATAAGCGGGAAATGCCGGTCGAAAAGGCGATCGATTTAATGCTCGAAGGGCGCGGCTCCCATTTCGACCCGCAGCTGCTGGACCTGTTTGTACGGCTCAAGGAGAAAATGACGGAAATCGCGTTCGATTATAGTAATCCGATCGGTGACGACCTGTCGCGGGCCGCCAGTATAATCGACGATATCCATCTGCTGCGCCCTGGCGATTGATCGGCCGACTATGTATCGGCTCGATCCGGTGTTAATATCGGCGTTACTAAACCACGGGAAATGGAGGGGAATAAAATGAAGCTAGCCGAATTGTTACGTGGTAAGGAGCAGCAAATATTCAAGATCAAAACCAGTAGCAGTATCGCCGAGGCGGCGGTGGCGCTGACCGAGAATAAAATTGGCGCCCTGCTGGTGGAAGACGAAGACGGAAGTATCGCCGGTATACTTTCGGAACGCGATATCGTCGGCGGCATGGCGCCGCACGGCGCCGATTTGCACGATGTTGCGGTCGAAGAATTGATGACGCGCGATGTGATTCAATGCACGCCGCAGGATACGGTGCATGAAGCCATGGCGATGATGACCGATCGACGTATCCGTCATTTGCCCGTATTCGATAATGATGATCTCGTTGGATTTATCAGCATCGGCGACCTGGTCAAGTTTCGAATCATGGAGGTTCAGTCGGAAGCCGAAGCGATGCGCGCCTATATCGCATCCTGAATAAGCAACAATAACGAACAAAGCGCGTTCAAAGCAAAAAACCGGCTTTTGCCGGTTTTTTTAGTTGCTAAATCTGTTTACCGTCCCGCGGCAAGGCCACGGGGCGGGTTTAATTACTTCGCGGCGTCCAGCGCCTGATCGATATCGGCGACGATATCCTTGATGTTCTCGATGCCGATCGACAGGCGTACCAGGTCTTCCGAAACCCCCGACGAAGCCAGTTCTTCCGGCCCCAGCTGGCGATGCGTGGTCGACGCCGGGTGGGTCGCCAGCGACTTAGCGTCGCCGATGTTCACCAATCGCGTGATCAACTGCAGCGCGTCGAGAAATCTCGTGCCGGCCTCGAATCCACCCTTGATACCGAAGGACAGGATGCCGGAAGCCTTGCCGCCGCAGTACTTGTCGGCCAGCGCCTTGTGCGGGCTGCTATCGAGTCCGGCATAACGCACCCATTCGACCTGCGAATGGCCCTCCAGGTGCTGCGCCACGGCGAGCGCGTTGTCGCAGATACGATCCATGCGCAGCGGCAGCGTCTCCAGGCCCTGCAGGGCGAGAAAAGTGTTCATCGGCGCCAGCGCGGCGCCCATGTTTCTCAACGGCACCACGCGCGCGCGCAGGATATACGGCGGCAGACCGGTTTCGGTAAACACCACGCCATGGTAAGAAACGTCGGGTTCGTTGAGGCGCTTGAAGCGATCCTTGTTGGCAACCCAGTCGAAATTGTTCGAATCGACGATTATGCCGCCGATGATGGTGCCGTGGCCGCCGATGTACTTGGTCAGCGAGTGCACCACGATATCGGCGCCATGCTCGATCGGCCGGCACAGGTAGGGAGACGGTACGGTATTGTCGACGATCACCGGCACTCCGTGGGCATGCGCGATCTCGCAGACCTTTTCGATATCGACGATATTGCCCGCCGGGTTGCCGAGCGATTCGCAGTACACGGCTTTGGTGCGAACATCGATAAGCGAGGCCATCTGATCGAGATTTTCCGGATCGGCAAAACGCGTCTCGATACCCATTTGCGGGAAAGTGTGGGCAAACAGGTTATAAGTACCGCCGTAGAGCGTCGACATGCTGATGAAATTGTCGCCGGCTTCGGCAATGGTCTGGATCGCGTAAGTTGTCGCCGCCTGCCCCGAGGCCAGCGCGAGGCCCGCGACGCCACCTTCCATCGCTGAAACGCGCTGCTCGAGCACGTCGTTGGTGGGGTTCATGATGCGGGTGTAAATATTGCCCAGCACCGCCAGGTTGAATAGATCGGCGCCGTGCTGCGCGTTATCGAATGCATAGGCCGTGGTCTGGTAAATTGGGACCGCGACCGCCTTGGTTGTGGGATCGGGCGAGTAGCCCGCGTGAACTGCCTGGGTTTCGATTTCCATTATTGTCTCCTCTGGGTTTTTCTGGTTGTGTTAGAGCCCTGCTGACAGGCATTAAAACGTATGCGTGCGGTCTCTGCAACCTGACGAGGTTACTGCATGCAAGGTCAACCGCCGGATGATAAATTCCGCCGGCGCCAGGTACCCGCGTAATCGATTTGACCAGCGTACTGTGCGGGCCGTTTTACAGCTGGCTGCTATCGACCCCGGGCGCGGGGGCGATCAAGGTCGAGATTGACAGGCTGGAAACCTGGCGAAACCGAGCTAGCCCGCGGCCAGCTTCGCTTCGCGGTGGAACATGTAGATGCCGGAGCCGACGATAATCGCCACTCCGAGCCAGGTAACCGGATCCGGGAACTCGTTGAATATGATCAGCCCCAGCACCGTCGCACCGATTATCTCCACGTATTGAAACGGCGCCAGTATGCCGATCGAAACCATGCGGTAGGCGTAAACCACGAGCAGGTGGCAAACGGTTGCGATCAGTCCCAGCGTGCCGAGCAGCAGCCACTGATCGGATGTCGGCCATACCGCGGTGAGAATGCCGACGTCGCTGGCGGTGCCCCAGGTCAGCGCGATCGCCATTACCAGGCAGCCGAAGATGCCGGCGAAAAACTGCAGCCGTATCGGATCTTCGTTTCTGACCAGCTTGCGCGTCAGCAGAATGTAGAAAGAAAAGCAGAAGGCCGCGCAGACGGGGTAGAGAACGGCATAGCCGACCTCGGTGAAGGTCGGTCTGATAATGATCATCGCGCCGATAAAACCGATGCTGATCGCCGAAATTCGTCGCCAGTGAATCAGCTCGCCGAAGAACAATGCCGACAGCAATGTCACCAGCAGCGGTTCGATGAAAAATATCGCGATCGCGTCGGCCAGCGGCAGGTAGGCCAGCCCGGTGAAAAAGAACAGGGTAGCGAGGGCGATTAGCGAGCCGCGGGCGGCGTGCAGCCACAGCGCCGGCGTAAACCAGGGGCCGCGCGTCTTCAGCAGCAGCGGCGACATTAAAATGATCTGGAAGAAAAATCGGCTCCAGGTGACCTGGCCCGACGAAATCGAAGCGGACAGCCACTTGGCGATCGCGTCGATGCCGGGCAGCATCAGCATCGCGACGATCATCATGGTCATGGCGCTGGCGGTGGGGTTGTGATTGCTCAAGCTAGCCTGCCGGGGTTGCGGGTAAACCCTGTAGTTTATTGGATGGTCGCGCCGGTTGATATATGTGCATTCCACATAGTGGCCAGTGCCAGCTGTCGGGACAGCGGCTGCCGCTATCGAGTTCCCGTTCGGTCCCGAGCACGGCACTATCCGCCGCGGCGAAATCGATGCCTTTTGCGCTACAGGAATGCGGGATCGACGAAATCTTCCTGCGCCTGTTGCATTTGCCGCAACAGTCGATCGACAAACGCGCTTCCGAGCACCGAAAGCGGTCTGTCTTTGGCCCAGATGACGGCGATGTCGTAGGCTACCGGGGATTCGAAGCGGCGTATCACGACGTCGTCCAGCGGTTGCGAGTCGATGGTGAACGGATCCACCAGCGCCGCACCCAGTCCACGCTGCGCGAATGCCAGCGCACTGTGGAACAACCGGGCCTGGCAGCGGTCGTTCCAAACGCAGTCGCGCGAAGAAAATATTTCGCGCAGGCGGTGGTAGGTCGGATGCGAGGGGCCAAGCGTGATCAGCGGCTCGCCGTGCAGGTCCTGCGGGGTAATCAGCGTCTTGTGCGCGAGTCGATGACTGGCGGGAAGCGCGAAAAAGCAGGCGTAGGAAAACAGCTCCGAGGCGAGGTTGTCATGCTCGATCGGACCCTCGGCAACGCCGATCTCGATCATGTGGCCGGCCACCAGTTCCTGCACCTTGACCGAGGATCGGGCCTGGAACGACAGGTTGATGTCCTGCTTTTGCAATAAAAAGTCGCTGATCACGTTGGGCAGGAACTGCATCGACAGTTCGGGCAGCGCGGCGACTTCGAGCGTGCCGATTTCGAGTTCGCGGATCGCCGAAGCCTGCTCGATTACGCGATCGAAACCGCTGATCGCGGTCTCGGTCGATTGCGCGAGGCGATGAGCCTCGGGCGTTGGCGCCAGGCGGCCGGTGATGCGTTCGAATAGCGCAAAGCCGAGCTGATGCTCGAGGCTGGCGATCAGGTTGCTGACGCCCGGCTGCGAAATGCCGAGGCTGCGCGCGGCGCCGGTCACCGTGCCGGAGCGCATAATGGCATGGAATGCCTGGATTTGTCTGAACTGCAGCATGATGCGAAATAGTATCATTATTTGTGATGTTGTCTGCAATATATAGTATTAGATTGAATAGATGAAAAACCCTATAATTTGCGCCCGCTTTTGCGGGATTGCAGCAAACCTTGTGTTGACTCATCGAGCAACAGGTGTCGCCAAACTATGAGTAAATATTCGATTTTTTCACTGGTGCGCAACGCCATCAGTTACCACGAAAACTGGGCCGCCGCCTGGCGTAGCCCGGAGCCGAAGCCGGAGTACGACGCGCTGATCATCGGCGGTGGCGGTCACGGGCTTGCAACCGCTTACTATCTGGCCAAAGAGCACGGTATGACCAATATCGCGGTACTCGAAAAGGGCTGGATCGGCGGCGGCAATACCGGGCGCAACACGACGATCGTGCGTTCCAACTACCTGTGGGACGAATCCGCGCACCTGTACGAGAAATCGATGAAATTGTGGGAAGGTCTCTCGCAGGACCTGAACTACAACGTCATGTTCAGCCAGCGCGGCGTTTACAACCTCGGGCATAACCTGCAGGACATGCGCGACATTCACCGCCGCGTCAACGCCAACCGTTTGAACGGTATCGACGGCCATGTCGTGAGCCCTGAGGAAATCAAGCGCGCGATCCCGGAAATCAACATCGATCAGGGCTGCCGCTACCCGATTCTCGGCGCCTCGTTCCAGCCGCGCGGCGGCGTCGCGCGGCATGACGCGGTCGCCTGGGGCTTCGCCCGCGGCGCCGACAAATGCGGCGTCGATATCATCCAGAATTGCGAAGTCACCGCGATCCGCCAGCACAACGGCGCCGTCACCGGCGTCGAAACCACGCGCGGCAATATCAACGCGAAGAAAATCGGCGTGGTCGTCGCCGGGCACTGTTCGGTGCTCGCCGAGATGGCGGGTTTCCGCATGCCGATCGAAAGCCATCCGCTGCAGGCGCTGGTGTCGGAGCCGATCAAGCCGATTATCAACACCGTCATCATGTCGAACGCGGTGCACGGCTATATCAGCCAGTCGGATAAGGGCGACCTGGTCATCGGCGCCGGCATCGATTCCTATAACGGCTACGGCCAGCGCGGCAGCTTCGCCGGTATCGAGCATACCGTCAACGCGATCGTCGAAATGTTTCCGATCTTCAGGCGCGTGCGCATGAACCGCCAGTGGGGCGGCATCGTCGACACCGCGCCCGACGCCTGCCCGATTATCGGCAATACCCCGCTCGAGGGACTTTACTTCAACTGCGGCTGGGGCACCGGCGGATTCAAGGCGACCCCGGGGTCGGGCTGGGTATTCGCACACAACGTCGCCACCGGCCAACCGCACAAACTCAACCGGCCGTTTTCACTCGAGCGTTTCGTTACCGGGTTCCTGATCGACGAACACGGCGCCGCCGGCGTGGCGCACTAGGGAGGATTGGCAAATGTTACTGATTGAATGTCCCTGGTGCGGTTTGCGCGACGAAACCGAATTTTCCTACGCTGGCGAAGCGCATATCGCGCGTCCACTGGAAACCGACAAGCTCAGCGACGAGGCCTGGGCCGATTACCTGTTCATGCGCAGCAACCCGAAGGGCGCGCACCGTGAGCAATGGCTGCACGCGGCCGGCTGCCGGCGCTACTTCAACGCCGAGCGCGATACCGTCAGCTACAGGATTTCCGCGACCTACAAGATAGGCGAACAGCCGCCGAGCGAGGACAAGCAATGAGCCAGGCTTTTAGAACCGGGCACGGCGGTCATGTCGATCGCGAACGCGAAATCGAGTTCACTTTCAATGGTAAGCCCTATACCGGCCTCGCCGGCGATACGTTGTGTTCGGCACTGCTGGCCAATGGCGTGCACCTGGTCGGCCGCAGCTGGAAGTACCATCGCCCACGCGGCGTGGTCAGCGCAGGCGCGGAAGAACCGAATGCGATTTTTCAGCTGGAAAAAGGCAATCGCACGATTCCGAACGCGCGCGGCACGCAGGTAGAGTTATACGACAGGCTCGACGCCAGCAGCGTCAATTGCTGGCCCAGCCTGGACTTCGATTTACTGTCGATCAACAGCAAGTTCAGCCGCCTGATGCCGGCCGGCTTTTATTACAAGACTTTCATGTGGCCGAAGGCGATGTGGTTGAAATACGAGCATTTCATTCGCAAGGCTTCGGGGCTCGGTGAATCGCCACGTGAAAACGACCCCGATCGATATGAGCACAGGCACGCGCATTGCGATGTGCTGGTTGTCGGTGGCGGGGTCGCGGGTCTCGCCGCCGCGCTGGCCGCCGGACGCGCCGGCGCGCGCGTGATTATCGCCGACGAGCAATCCGGGTTCGGCGGTCTGAGCATTGCCAGCAGGGCGCAGATCGACGGCGCCGAGGCCGATCGCTGGATAGCGGATGCTGTCGCGGAATTACAGCAAATGCCCGAAGTCACGCTGTTGCCGCGCAGTACCGTTTTCGGTTACCACGATTATAATTTTCTGACCATCAACCAGCGCCTGAGCGACCATCTGCCGCTGACCGAACGCCCCGCCAGCCGCGAAAGGCTGTGGCAGGTCAGGGCTCACCAGGTCGTGCTCGCCACCGGCGCCGCGGAACGGCCGTTGGTCTTTGCCAATAACGATCGTCCCGGCATCATGCTGGCGTCGGCGGCTTCGACCTATGCCATCCGCTACGCGGTCAAACCCGGCAACCGCGCCGTCATCTTTACCAACAATGACAGCGCCTACCAGACCGCGCTCGATTTGAAGGCGGCGGAGGTCGAAGTGGTCGCGGTGATCGACGCGCGCGCCGACTCGGCCAGCGAAATCGCCAATACCGTGCGCAGCGCCGGCGTCGAAGTGATCAACGGCAGCGTCGTGGTCGACACTACGGGCCGCAAGCACCTGCGCTCGGTGCAGCTTATGCAGTTGTCCGCGGACGGCGGCTCGGTCGGCGGCAATAGCCGCTCGATCGGCTGTGACCTGCTCGCGGTTTCCGGCGGCTGGAGCCCGGTGGTGCATCTCAATGCCCAGTCCGGGGCGAGGCCGGTATGGGACGACGCGGAGGCGATGTTCCGTCCCGGCGAACCGACCCAGGCGCAGGTTTCGGCCGGCGCCGCCAACGGCAGGCTGGATCTTGCGGGTTGCCTGCAGGAGGGCGCCGCGGCGGGTAACCAGGCCGCCGCAGCCTGTGGTTTCGATGCTTCGATGGCGGCCCCGCAGGCCGACCCGGTGGAAAGCGAAGCCATCCTGCCGCTTTGGCGTCCGCCATCGCCCTACGCACCCGGGCGTGGGCCCAAGGCTTTCGTCGACATGCAGAATGACGTCGGCGTCTCCGATATCGAGCTTGCCGTGCGCGAGGGTTACCAGTCGGTCGAGCATGTAAAGCGATATACCGCGATGGGCTTCGGCACCGACCAGGGCAAGCTCGGCAATATCAACGGCATGGGCATACTGGCCGAGACCATGGGTCAGAGCATTGCCGACACCGGCACCACGACGTACCGGCCCAACTACACGCCGGTCAGCTTCGGCGCCTTTGCCGGACCGAATCTCGGCGAGCGTTTGTTCGAGCCGGTGCGCAAGACCGCTATGCACGGCTGGCACGAGGAAAACGGCGCCCTGTTCGAGGACGTCGGCCAGTGGAAACGCCCCTGGTATTACCCGCAGGCTGGCGAGGATATTCATCAGGCGGTAAACCGCGAATGCCTCGCGGTGCGCGATGGTGTCGGTATTCTCGACGCATCCACGCTCGGCAAGATCGAGATCCGCGGCAAGGATTCGGCCAGCTTCCTCGAAATGATTTATACCAATAACTGGATGAAGCTCGAGGTCGGCATGGGTCGCTACGGATTCATGCTTGGCGAAGACGGCATGGTGATGGATGACGGCGTTACCATCCGGCTGGCCGAGGATCACTTTTTCATGCACACCACCACCGGCGGCGCCGCCGGCGTGCTGGCGTGGATGGAGCGCTGGCTGCAGACCGAGTGGCCGCAGATGGAGGTGTTCCTGACCTCGGTGACCGATCACTGGGCGACCGCGGCCGTGGTCGGCCCGAAAAGCCGAGACGTCGTCGCCGCGGTCTGCGAGGGGATCGATTTTTCCGCGGGCGCGTTTGCCTTCATGGAATCGAAAACCGGCACCATTGGGGATGTCGAGTGTCGCGTCAACCGTATCAGCTTCTCCGGCGAACTCGCATACGAGGTCAATATCCCGGCCAATTACGGCCGCTTCATGTGGGAAAAACTGATGCAAGCCGGCAAGCCGCTTAACATCACTCCCTACGGCACCGAAACCATGCACGTGCTGCGTGCCGAAAAGGGTTATGTCATTGTCGGCCAGGATACCGACGGTTCGGTCACGGTCGACGATCTCGGCCTGGGTTGGGCGCTGTCCAAAACCAAGGACGATTTCATCGGCAAGCGATCGTTGAGTCGCCCGGATACGATTCGAAAAGACCGCAAACAGCTGGTTGGCCTGCTTACCGAGGATCCGAAAACCGTTATCCCCGAAGGCGCTCAACTGGTGAATGATCCGAAAGCGGCGTTGCCGATGCCCATGGTCGGGCACGTCAGTTCGAGTTACTACAGCGCCTGTTGCGGACACTCGATCGCGATGGCGCTGGTCAAGGGCGGGCGAGATCGCATGGGTGAGACGCTGTATGCCCCGCTCGCCAACGGCAGGGTAATCGAGGCCACCATCACCGAACCGGTGTTCTACGACAAGGTGGGGGAAAAATCCAGTGCGTAACGCAATAAATTGTCTTTTTGCACGCCAGAGGCGACAGCAGAGTGCTCCAAGCCTCATGTATTCTCACATACACCCTGCTTCTGCGCGCTCTGCTTCCTGCCCGGCGCACAAAAACCTTGCTTTCTTGAGGTACGTATAATGTCTGACCTGTTTCAACAGCAAAGCCCGCTGGTCCAGATCGAGCTCGGCGAGCCCAGGGGCGAAGCTCCGCGGATCGAGGAAAAACCGTTCCTCGGATACCTCAACTTGCGCGGCCGGGCCGGGCATACCGGATTTATCGCCGGGGTGTTAAAAGTACTCGGCATCGAGGCGCCGACCGAGGCCAACACCATGATCGAGGCCGGGGACAATCGAGTCTTCTGGCTTGGCCCGGACGAATGGCTGGTGGTGACACCGGCCGGGCAACAGGCGAAGCTAAAGGCCGATCTGCAGGCCGCGCTCAACGGCGTGTTCAGTTCGGTGGTCGACAACTCCAGCGGTTTGACGACGATTCATGTCAGCGGCGACAACGCGGCGGCGTTGATCGCAACCGATTGCCCGCTCGATCTGCATGCGCGGGCATTCAAGCCGGGCCAGTGCGCGCAAACCCGCCTGGCCAGGGCCGGTATGACGATTTCACCGCTGTCCGACGGCAGCGGGTTCGAATTGATCATCCGCCGCAGCTTCGCCGACTACCTGCTGCTGTGGCTGCAGGAGGCCGCGGTCGCCTTCGAGTAAAGCCCTTAAAGCTGACGATAACAAACACATTCAATAACCCCGGGCCAGCGTAAAAACTCCGCGAGCAAGAGTGGTTTTTACGCTGACCCGCAATTCAATCGCCTTTGAATAGTTTTTGCTTGAAACTAATTCGATAATCGCCAATCATGTGTGCTCACCATGTATTACGGCGAAAGATTAAACAGCATCAGCCACCTGGTCGGAGCGGTTTTCGCGC
>Ga0224508_10002570_pt1 | contig 15328 bp, 14 predicted proteins | sample SF_Jan12_sed_USG_4_FD_170157 | JGI IMG/M metagenome (GOLD analysis project Ga0224508, IMG submission 170157) | Sediment microbial communities from San Francisco Bay, California, United States - SF_Jan12_sed_USGS_21 | ecosystem: Environmental > Aquatic > Marine > Sediment | place: USA... | reverse complement strand
GGCAAGAGCGCTGTCATCTCCTCCTGCTCCCTGGCGGCACTGATAGCCAGACGGCCGGGACGTGAAACCCCGTCACCCCCGTAGGTTTATCCCATGCCAATCCGGATTTCCACACGACGGTTCGAGGAGTTGGTGGGTGAAGCCCTTGACTCCATCCCCGCCGAACTCGCCGAATACATGGAGAACGTGGCCGTTGTGGTCCAGGACTGGCCAACACCGCACCAACAGGCCCGCCACCGCGGCATGTTGCTCGGACTCTACGAGGGCGTCGACCTCACTCGCCGCGGACCCCTTTCTTACCGCGCGGTCATGCCCGACCGCATCACCATTTTCCAAGGGCCCCACTGCCGTATCACCAGCACGGAAGAAGCCTTACGGCACCGCATCGCAACCACCGTGGTCCACGAAGTTGGGCATCACTTTGGAATCTCCGATGAGCGGCTCCAGGAGCTGGGCTGGTCATAGCCCAACTACGGGTGATGCAGACCGGTGCCGATCGGAGCCCGCCCCCGTTCTTGGCCGGTTCTGTCATGGTCGGCCTGGCGGCGCTCGCCTCTCTTGAAGCGGGGCGCAGTCAGCCGGCAATCTTTACGGGAATGGCTGGTGATACCAACCTGTCTGAGATGACGAGCTTGATCGGAGGGACTGGGGGACCCTCCCACAGTCCGAGCAGGGGGAGGGTGCGTTAGGCCGGCACCTGCGCGGTTGGGGCGGCCAGTAGCTCAGCCACGCTGTGCTCGAGGGTCTCGACGAGCTTGGTCCGGTTGGCGTCGAGTGTCGGCGAGATCGGCTGACCGATCCGAACCCTGAGAGTGCCGGGGTAAGGACGGGACGATCCCTTGGGTAGCACATCGTGTGCCCCGGTGACACCGATGGGAACCACCGGGACCCGCAGTTGCTGTGCCAACAATCCGATCCCGCTCCGGAACGGGGCGAGGATGCCGGTGATGGAGCGGGTGCCCTCCGGGTAGATGAGCACCGACCAGCCGGCATCCACCAGGTCCCCGCAGTACTCGAGGCTGGAACGAACGGCCCCTTTCCGGGAGAACGGAAAGGTATTGAGAAGCAGGCTCATGGCTGCCCCCCGGCCCTTTCGCCCGTAGAAATAGTCCGCGGCCGCCGCTACCGCGGTTCTCTGCCGATGCGACGGCGGGAGCGCTCGCAGGATCGATGGCGTGTCCATGTGACTGGTGTGGTTGGCGATGAGCAGCAGCGGAGCCTCGAGGCTCTGCAGGTTCTCCTTCCCCTCGACGGTGAACGGTCGGGCGATCAGGCTATGGACGGGGAAGACGATGGCCCGTTGCAGGAAATGCCGGGCGGCAACTGCCCAGGGCCGTCGCGGCCAGGTCGGGAACCGCGCCTCGGTCGGCGCGGCCCGGGTGTTGTCGAGCAACTCGATCAGCTCTTCGACGGTTCGCACCTTCGCTAGATCGCCGTCCTCGAGTGTGGCTCCCAGGTCGGCTTCGAGCGCCACGGCCAGCTCCACGCGGGCCAGCGAGTCGAGGTTGAGGTCGGATTCGAGGTCCGCAGCAGGAGTGATGGCGGAGGGGGTTAGCCCGGTGACCTTGACCAGCAAGCTCCGCACCTGATCGAGGCGGGGATCCCCGCTCGTTGCAGCCGGCGCCGCGTCTGGCTGGCGGGCCCTCCCTGCCACTGCTTCGATCACTTCGTAGCGTTTTACCTTGCCCAGGTTGGTGCGTGGGAAGTCGTTGCCCTCCCAGATCGTGATGCCGGTAACGTGTTGATGGGGGGCGAGGCGCGCGCCTGCCGCTCGCACGGCCGCGGTGATGCGCTCCCGTTGACTCACATCGTTTGAGTCGCTCCAGGAAGGGATGACGACGGCGTGCACGCTGGCTTTTCTGGATACGTCGGGGAGCGATACGACGACACAGTCGCCGATATCGGGCTCCCGGAGGAGCTCGTGCTCCACGTCCTCGGGATGCACGTTGAGCCCGTTGGGAAGCACGATGAGGTCCTTGAGGCGACCCGTCAAATAGAGGTGTCCCGTCTCGTCCCAGCTCCCGAGATCGCCGGTTCGGTACCAATGGCCGGCATCGAAGGCGGCGGTGGTTGCCGTCGGATCCCTCCAGTGACCGGGGGTGACGTTAGCCCCTTTGACCAGGATCTCGCCGTCGTCTGAAAGTCGCACACGCACGCCCGGTGCCGGCCGGCCGACCGATCCTGGCATTCGGCTTGCGTACGAGTTCCCCGCTACTAATGGGGCGCATTCGGTGGTGCCGTAGCCCTCGATGACCCGAATACCCATCCGTTCCCACGTCATCATGAGCTCTTCCGCCAGCTTCGCCCCCCCACAAATGACGAAGTCGAGCTGTCCTCCGAGCTCGCGCAGGATTTTTCGGAAGAGCGCTCTTCGCACTCGCAGTGGAAGGTAGGGCGCTATTCGATGAGCGAGACGCCATAGTCGGTCGCGGCCACGCAACCCAACCTCGTTTTCGATCCCCCGCACCATGAGCTCTAGCACCTGGGGCACCAGGACGAGGGTCGTTACGCGATATCGGCGCATCGCCGCTGTCAGCACCCGGGGTTGCCGACTGGTTGAGTAGTGGACGGTTCCCCCGAACAGCAGCGGAACGTACAAGCCCACCGTTTGTTCGAGCATGTGTGACAGCGGAAGGATCGAAAGGAGCCGATAAGGCCGCGTGGGAACCAGCCGGCCGGACGACAGCACGCTGGCAACGATGTTGCGGTGGGTGAGAATGACCCCCTTGGGTGAGCCGGTAGTACCCGAGGTGAACACCACTTCGGCGATGTCATCGGCAGCCGGCATCTCCACCACGGGTTGCCCCGGCGCGTCGAAGGGCAGGTCGAATAGGGGTAGAACGCGTGGCTGGGTGGGACTTCTACCCGGGAAGCCGAGGATGACCACGGACGCGTCGGTCTTCTTGAGCACCCGGCTCACGAAGGCATCGGTGGAGAGCGGATCGATCGGAACCAGAACCATGCCCGCCAGCATGATTCCGAAATAGGCGGCAACGAGCTGTGGGCAATTGGGGCCCCAGACCGCTATGCGGGATCCGGTTACCAGGCCGGATTCGCTATTCAGGTAGCGGGCTACCGCGTTCGCGCCGTCCCACAACCGGTTGTAACTCCAGGAATCCTCCCGGAGTCCGGCGTGGATCGAAAGAGCCGGTCGCTCACCGAAGGAAGCCTGCGCCGTCCTCAGCAAATCGACGAGAGTGTCTACCGGGTTCTCCTATCCTTTGGGGCCGGACTCGGGTCCGGCAGCGCCTCTTCGTAGGGACCCGATACGAGGTTGATCGAGCCCGAGAGCACAACCTGAACGGTGCTGCTTGTCATCATCTGAAGTCCATCGACGTTGACCATGTATGGCCGGCACGGACGGATTGGGGCCGCTGCCAGCGCCTCGATCTCCCGAACCACTGCCTCGAAGTCACGTGGTCGCTCAAGTACTGTCGCCGTGCGGCAGGCATTGATCTGACGCAGCACCTGCCGGAGCCCCCGATAGCGCAACGCCACCACTCGGAAGGTGCCACTCGAGAGATCCAGGCCGCGCCCGAGCGGAAAGTCTTTTCCGAGGTCTCCGTTGAGCAGAATGATCGCTCCCCAAACCTCGGGTTCGAGCTCGTCACCGTCGAGGGTCAATGCCATGGGAGGCACCCGGCCCAGGAGACGACGGACCGACCACGCGATCGTAGCGAGCACTAGGCCGACGTAGAACGGACCGAGGTCGCCAAACAGAGTCCCGAGGACCCCCTTGTAGGCCTTGGCAAAGCGGTTCTCGGTGAAGCGGGGGACGTCTCCAAAGACGCCGAGGCCTGCAAAACCCACCATGTGCTTCTCTTGAATGCTCCCGTCCGGATTGGTCGTCACCACCGTGAGAATGTCGGCTTCGGTGCAACGCTTCGCCTCTATCCCATCCACGATGACCTTGGCTCCGCTGCCCAGGTCATCGGGAATATGGAGGGCCTTGCCGATTAGGTCAGCCGAGCCCTTGCGAAGAAAGGCAAGGCGCAGGTCGGCGGGTACCTTCCCAGCCAGGTGGCTCCCTTCCAATACCGCGTTGAAGGTTCCGGCTCCCCCCGCCGAGACCAGCGTCCTGGCCCCCCGCCCGACGACCTCATGGGCGATCGCCTGTGCCCGGGAATGACTGTCGGCGATGTGGACGCGAGATGACGTCTCGGTGAGGGATCGGAACTCTGGACCGATCCGGCCGATCTTGCGCTGATCCTGGAGCGATCCCGACATGGTGGTAGCGATGATCTCGATGGACGCGGGATCGTATTTCCCAGGGCCCTCTGTGGTCAGCCTCTTCCGAATGTCGTCTACCACCATTCGCAAGGTCTGCCCCGGGCTGAGGCCACCCGCGTGGATTGTGATAACGGGAATGCCGCACCTTTCCTCGAGGAGGGCGCACACCCTCCGGTATGCGCTCGCCAGCTCCGTGAGGAAGGCGATGGTTTCGTGGCTCTGCAGGGGCCTGTCTCGTTGCTTGATTCGTTCCATTGCGACGGCGGGATTGATGTCGAGCAGGTAAACGACACCGGGAAACCCGAAACGAGCCAGACGCAGACGATTGAGCAGCACGAGGTGCCAGGCCCGACGCAGGTAGTACCCGAGCCGGTTGAAGGGGATGCGGCGGTCGCCTGCCAGGTAGTGGAGCACGTCGGTGAGGCGCTCATCGCCCTCTGTCAGGTATTCCCGATAGAAGCGGGCTACCGCCCAGGCGGCGCTGTTCACCAACGGGTCCCCATCGGTGACGATCACCGCGGGTGGGTCGTGGCCGGCGACGTACTCGCGAATACGAGCACGCTCGACGAATTCGAGGAACTTCACCTGCTTGTAAAGACCCGGCCTGCGGAGACCCTTGGCCAGAGTTCCCACCATCCGGGCCGATCTCGAGAGTGGCAGGTCGGTTCGCTCCCGCACGGTGTGCCCCGGTCCGCCGCCGACCACCTCGTCCCCAACCCCGATGACGCTCACCGAGCCTGCGAGGGTTTCGACGACCCCCCGAAATGCCGAACTCTTGCCGCATCCATCGATTCCGACGATGCTCGCGACCAGCGTCGAGCCGGTCGTCAAGGGAGCCTCCACATTGTTAACGGCACTCGCCACATGAGCCTCCTCCCTTCATTGTGCTCCTCGGGTGGCGAGGCGCCAGAGGCGAAAGACGGTTGTTGAGTGTGCCCCGGTAGGCGGCCCCCCGACACGGTGGTATCGGGCCTGCACAGGCTTCCAGCGGAAGCAGCTCGTGACGTGGTCGTGTGGCCGCGACTGTCATCGTCCCCATCGATTAGATTCTTGGTACTCGCTGCCTCGAGACTCTTTGTCCGAGCGACTCTGGTCGGCCGTCGGATTCGGTGTCTTGTGACTCGCTGCCGACTGGTCGACTCACCGCCACCCAAAACACTGAGGACCCGCCAGCCCGCAAGCCATTTCGACCTGGAGGATCGAGCGCATAATCACGGTGACGCCGACCCTGTGAGCGACATCGAGATTGAGAGATGACCGGCAATATCGAGCGCCCCGCGGCCGCTTTCGTGTCACACCCACCTGTTACCTTACGAACATATGTTCGATGTCCAGAATCCTGATTGCCTCCTCGACAACCTGGAACCAGGTCCGGTCTTGGCCGGCCTTCTGCACGCGATCGACGTCGAGCAGGTAGCCGGTCACGATCGCGTCGCCGTTTTGCGCGCCCATCAACGCATGGCCTCCTACTACGCGGCCCAGGTGTACGAAGATATGGCGGCCGTGTCCGACGCCATGCACGACCTTGACGACGATCCGGTGCTGGCGGTTGAGTCGGCGGCGGCGGAGATTCGAGCCGCCCTCCGACTCACGCGGCGAGCCGCCGACTCGGAGCTCAGCATGGCGCTCAGCCTCCGACGCCGCCTCCCCCGCGTGTGGGCCCTACTGGCCTCCGGTGACATCGACGTCCGCCGGGCCCGGGTCGTCATCCAGACCACCTCCCATCTCACCTTGGCTGCCGCCCGAGAAGTTGCCGAAGAGGTACTCGAAGCCGCCCCGCGACTCACAACCGGTCAGCTCGGCGCCCGTCTCCGCCGCCTGTGTCTGGAGGCCGTGCCGGACGAGGCCACAGACCGGTACCGGGAGGCCGTGGCCGATCGCCGACTCATTATGGAACCCACCGAGGCCGGGACGGCTGACCTGCTGGGTCTCGACCTTCCACCCGAGCGAGTGGCGGCGATAGCTGGACGGATCAACGAGATTGCCCGCAGCCTCCGGTCGGCCACCGAGTCTCGGACCATGGACCAGGTGCGAGCCGACGTCTTCCTCGATCTTCTTGATGGATCCCCGGCGCCACCCGGATCCAGGCCGTCGAGAGGCTCGGTCGATATCCAGGTCGACCTCAAGACCCTCACCGGCCTCGACGATCACGCCGGCGAGCTTGCGGGGTACGGGCCGGTCATCGCCGATATCGCCCGGCAAGTAGCCGAGCAGCAGCCCCACGCCGAATGGCGCTTCACGGTGACCGACCCCAACACCGGCTCCGTGATCCACACCGGCATCACTCGGCGCCGGCCAACAGTCGGGCAGCGCCGGGCCGTAGAAGCCCGCAACCCCACCTGCATCTTCCCGGGTTGCCGTATGCCCGCCGCCGACTCCGACCTTGACCACCGCACGCCCTACGGCGAGGGCGGACCGACCGACCCATCCAACCTCGCCCCGCTTTGTCGCCACGACCACCGGATCCGCCATCGAGCCGGCTGGACCTATCAGCCGCTCGAAGACGGCGACCACATGTGGACCACCAAACTCGGACATTCATACATCACGAGTGGCGCCTCGCCGTAGACCGGAGTCGGTGCGCCACCGACAGAGCCGGTACGATCGTCAAACCCAACCAGAGGTGGTCGATCGTGACTAACCCACTCGTCAGCGCCACAGTCACTTCCCCGATCACTGAGGCATACTCGTGGATCGCCGGACGCTCGTTCCCAAGGGATCGGCCGCTGATCGACGTGTCCCAGGCGGTCCCTGGGTATCCCCCACCGTCGGCCTTGACCGACGATCTCGCGACCGCGCTGGGCGACCCGGCCCTTTCTCAATACGGTCCGGTGCTCGGCGTTCCGGAGCTGCGCGAGGCCCTCGCCGCAAACATCTCGAGGGCGTACGGCACGCCGATGGCAGCGCACCACGTCGCCATCACCGCAGGTTGCAACCAGGCGTTCACCCTTGCCGTAGCTGCACTCTGCGGAGCGGGCGACGAGGTCATCCTCCCGGTGCCGTACTACTTCAACCACGACATGTGGCTGGGCATGACCGGCGTCGTCGCCCGGTACCTGCCGTGCGGTCCAGACATGCTGCCGGACGTCGAGCAGGCCGAGGCACTCGTCGGCGACCGGACACGGGCGATCACACTCGTTACTCCCAACAACCCGACCGGGCGGGTGTACCCGCCGGCGTTGATTCACTCGTTCTTCGAATTGGCGAAGCGACGCGGCATCCGCCTGATCCTGGACGAGACGTATCGCGACTTTCGTCCCGACACCGAGCCGGCCCATCCTCTCTTCGACGATCCGGATTGGGCGGATGTCGTCGTTCACCTGCACAGCTTCTCGAAAGTGTTTTCGATCACCGGCTACCGAGTCGGTGGGCTGGCCACCCACCCCGATTTGCTGGCCGAGATCGACAAGATCGCCGACTGCCTCACGATTTGCCCGAGCCGCCCCGCCCAGCACGCGGCTCTGTTCGGGCTCCGACACCTGGGCGATTGGGTCGAGAGCAACCGGTTGCTGATGAACCGACGGGTCGCGGCCTTTCGGCTCGCCATTGACGCTGAACAGGCGAACATCGAGATCGCCGCGGCAGGAGCGTACTTCGCATACGTCCGCCATCCGCTGCCCGAGCCGAGTGCCACCGTGGCCAGGCGACTTGTCGATGAGCAGAACGTTCTGGCGCTGGCCGGCTCAATGTTCGGTCCTGGTCAAGAAGATTCTCTGCGTCTGGCCTTTGCCAACCTGGACGAGTCCGAGATGCCGGAACTGGCCGGCCGCCTCGCTCGCTTCTTCGCGTGAATGATGACTTGCCGGCCGCCGCCGTTCGAGCGGCCGCCGCGATCGAGCCACACGTCCGACGAACGCCGCTCGAGCTGCTCAGCGATCCTGGCGACGGCAACCAGCTGTGGGCGAAATGTGAAAACCTGCAGGTCACCGGATCGTTCAAGGTGCGAGGCGCCATCAACGCACTACTGGAGTCCGGCGAAGTAGCCCGCTCCCGCGGTGTGGTTACCGCCTCGACCGGCAACCACGGCGCGGCGGTCGCTTTCGGCGGATATCGGCTCGGTATCGATGTCACCGTGTACACACCCGAGGTCGTCGATCCATCAAAGACGGCGGCGATTGAGAGATGGGGCGCCCGGCTGGTGACCGTCCCCGGCGATCCAGTCGACGCCGAACTAACAGCCGGTGCGTTCGCGGTCGACAACGGCCAGCCCTACATCTCGCCCTACAACGACCCGGCCGTAGTTGCCGGCCAGGGCACGGTTGGCATTGAGCTCACCGACCAGCTCAACCAGATTGACACGCTCATTGCTTCGGTGGGAGGCGGGGGGCTCATCTGCGGAACGGCAGCCGTCTTGCGCGCCGCACACCCGGCGGTGAGAGTGATCGGTGCCTCCCCGGTCAACTCCAACGTCATGATGCAGTCGGTGGCCGCCGGACGGATCACTCAGGTCGCCAGTCAACCCACCCTCTCGGACGGGACCGCCGGGGGTGTGGAAAGCGATGCGATCACCTTCCCGATGTGCCAACGGTTGGTCGACGAGTGGATTGCCATCGACGAGGACAGCATCGCCGCCGAGATGCGCTCATTCATTGGCACCCACCATCAGCTCATCGAAGGGTCTGCTGCGGTGGCGCTGGCGGCGGCCCGCCGCCTCTCACCCGCCGGCATCACTGTCGTCATCCTGTGCGGAGCGAACGTCGCGGCTACGACATTGCGCAGCGTCCTCGAGCCGTGAGCCCGGCAACTCGGTGCTTGCTCTCTACGCAGACCATTTGCTCCGTTGGTTGACCACCGATGCCAACCGTGCCCGGTATTCCTCTCTTGGGATCTCGACGGCGCCCATCGACTGGAGGTGGGGGGTCTGCCATTGAACGTCGAACAGCTCAGCCCCGTCACTTCGAAGCTTCGCGACCAGAGCGACCATGGCCACCTTCGAGGCGTCCCGTTTGTGATAGAACATCGACTCCCCCGCGAAAAGCCCTCCGATCGCTACGCCATACAAGCCCCCGACCAGAGTGGCCGAGCGATCCCACACCTCAACGCTGTGAGCCCAGCCCAGTTCGTGCAATTGCCGGTACGCCCGCTGGATGTCCGAGTTGATCCATCCATGGGGCCGGGCCGGATCGGCGCAGCCGGCCACCACCGCCTCGAAGTCTCGATCGAAGGTCACTCGGTACCTCCGGACCGACTTGGCGAGCGACCGCGATATCGACAGGCCGTCGAGGGGAATCACCGCTCGCGGGTCGGGCGACCACCATCCGATCACATCGTCGGGCCCCAGCGGCATCGGAAAGATGCCGGAGCGGTAGGCCTGCAAAACGGTGCCGGGGTCGAGATCACCCCCCACGGCCAGCAACCCACCCTCGTCGGCCAGGTCGACGGACGGGAACTGCCAGTCGCTGGGTGCGGGCTCGGTGGGGTTAGATGCCTCCGGAGAAGGTGTCACAGTTGTTGGGATCGCCTGAGTCGAATCCTCGATTGAACCACTTCACTCGCTGCTCCGACGTTCCGTGGGTGAACTTGTGCGGATTCACATACCCCTGGGTGGCTTGCTGGATCCGGTCGTCGCCGACCGCGGCGGCGGCGCCGAGGGCTTCCTCGATGTCGCCCGGCTCGAGGTTGGAGGCGGCTGTGTGTGCCCACACCCCCGCCAGGCAGTCGGCCTGGAGCTCCTGACGCACGGACAAGGCGTTGCGGTCGGCTTCGCCCGAGGTCCGCTGCAGTTGTTGAACCTGCCCCATCACTCCCAACTCGTTCTGAACGTGATGGGCGTACTCATGGGCCACCACGTAGGCCTGAGCAAAGTCGCCCGACGCTCCGAACTGGCGCTGCATGGTGGTGAAGAACTCGAGGTCCAGGTAAACGTTGCTGTCGAGGCTGCAGTAGTGGGGGCCCACCGCCGCACTTGCACCGCCGCAGGCCGATTGGGTCTGGCCGGTGAACAAGACAAACGTGGCCGGGTTGTAGGTGCGGTTGGCCGACGCGAAGATCCCCGTCCAGGTGCGCTGGATGTCGTCATCCAGGAAGGTCATGAAGTCGACCAACTCGGCGTCGGGATCGGGGGCGTTCGCCAGGTCCTGTCCGGCCGGGGCCTCCTGCGTCTGTAGCTGGCCGAATACGTCCTCGACGTTGAAGCCGCCGCCTCCGCCGCCAAACAGCAACGCAGCCAGGATTCCCAGAATCCCCAGCCCGCCTACCGCGGCTCCGCCTTTGGCTACGCCCCCGCGCCGCCGGCGATCTTCTACGTGGGTCGGCCCCTCAACTTTGCGCCACCGCACTTCCAATACCTCCTAGAGCGGAGCGTACGTTAACCGCCCCCGCACGCCTCCGTGCCGACACCGTACACTTGGCCCATGACAACCAAGCATTACGGCATGTCCGTTCATACCAGCCTCAGCCGGGACGAGGCCGAGGCCCATATCCGCGCCGCGCTCAGCGATGAGGGGTTTGGGATCCTCACCGAGATCGACGTCGCGGCCACTCTCCAAGCCAAGTTGGGCATTGAGCGCAAGCCCTACAAAATCCTCGGAGCCTGCAACCCGACCCTGGCCAATCAGGCCCTCGAGGCCGACGAGTCAATCGGGCTCCTGCTTCCTTGCAACGTCATCGTCTACGAGGACGACGATGGAACCGTGGTCTCGGCCATCGAGCCGTTGACCATGGTCGAACTGTCACCCGGCGTGAAAGAGATCGCCGATCAGGCCCACGACGCTCTAGAACGGGCAATCTCGACGGTTCCCGTCTCCTGATCGTGGAGGCCTCGATCGACCGGGCTCTCAAGCACCTCACTGCCGGCAAAGACGACTGGGCCAGGCTGGACGTCGAGAGCAAGCTCCGCTATCTGGACGCCTTGCGGGCCGGGGTCGACGAACAGGCCCAGGCCTGGGTCGAGGCCTCTCTCGACGGCAAGCACATCTCCCGGGACTCACCGCTGGCCGGAGAAGAATGGATTTCCGGGCCGTATGCGGTGCTTCTGGCTATCAACGCCGTCAGCCGCACCCTGCGGGCGGTGGCCTCGGGCTCTGACCCGTTGCAAGGCACGAAGATCCGCACCCGGGCCGGAGGCCAGGTGGTGGTTGAGACCTTCCCCGGCGACATTTTCGACCGGCTGCTGCTCAACGGCTACCGGGCCGAGGTGTGGATGCAGGATGACGTGACGCCCGCCAACCTCCGAGACCACGTCGCCACCTTCTACAAACAGACCGACCCACCCGGCCGGGTGGGGCTCATCCTCGGTGCCGGCAACATCTCGTCCATTCCCCTCCTCGATGTGCTCACCAAGATGTTCAACGAGGGCCAGGTGGCCATCGTAAAAATGAACCCGATCAACGACTACCTCGGGCCCATCTTCGAGCAAATCACTGCCCCCCTCATCAACGACGGATACCTTCGCTTCGTGTACGGCGACGGAGGCGTCGGGGCCTACCTCACCTCACACGACCTGGTCGACACGCTCCACATAACCGGGAGCGCCGACACCTACAACAAGATCGTGTTTGGCGATGGCGAAGCCGGCGCCGATCGGAGGGCTCGCAATGAGCCGGTGATTACCAAGCCCTTCACCAGTGAGCTCGGGGGCGTGGGCCCCACCTTCATCGTGCCCGGGCCATGGACGGACGCCGACTACATCTACCAGGCCGAACATCTGGCTACTCAGAAGTTCCACAACGCCGGCTTCAACTGCATCGCCTCCCAGGTGCTGGTCCTGCCCGACGAGTGGCCGGGCAGCAGCCGCCTGGTCGACGAGCTGCGCCGCACCATTCGAAGCATCCCCGAGCGGGAGGCCTACTACCCCGGCTCCGACGAGCGCCAACAGTCGGCGGTGGCCAAGCACCCCCATGCCGAGATACTCGACTCGGGCCGGGTCCCGCGCACCCTCATCACCGATGTCGATCCTCGCGGCAAGGACGAATACGCCTTCACCACCGAGTTCTTCGGCGGCGTGTACGCCACCACCCGGTTGGGAAACCGGGACCCCGCCACCTTCGTCCGGGAGGCGGTGGCCTTCGCCAACGACCAACTGGCCGGCACTCTGGGAGCCCAGTTCCTTGTGCACCCCAAGACGCTTCGCCAGCTGGGGCCCGTCATGGACGACGCCATTGCCCAACTCGAATACGGCAGCGTCGGGGTCAACAGCTGGACGGGAGCCGGCTATCTCCTGCCGACGGCCTCGTGGGGCGCCTACCCGGGCCACACCCACGACGACATCGGCAGCGGCATCGGCTCTGTCCACAATGCCTTCATGTTTGACTGGCCCGAGAAGACGGTGGTCCACGCCCCCTTCCACCCCTTCCCCCGGGCGTTGTTGAACGGCGAGTTCCATCTGTCCCCCAAGCCGCCCTGGTTCGTCACCCACCGGCGGGCCCACACAGTTGGGAAACGTCTCACCCGATTCGCGGCTGAGCCAGGCTGGCGTCACCTTCCGGGATTGTTTGCCTCAGCCCTGAGGAACTAGATCAAGTCGGCGGTCATAACGACGTCGGCGAACTCGTCTTGCAGATTGCTGGCCGTCACCCGTGCCAGCTCGTCGGCGCTGATTGTCCCCCCACCGTGGGCGGGGAGATCGAAGGTGGCCGTGGCGTCGAGCACGAAGAGTGTCTCGTAGCCGAGGTTGCCGGCCATGCGGGCAGTCGTCTCGCAACACATGTTGGTCTGGATGCCGGTGACGGCCACGCTGGTAATGCCTTTTCCAAGCAACCACCCATGGAGATCGGGGTCGCCGTAGAACGCCGAATTCACGCTCTTGGCGATCAGCACGTCCCCCTCCCCTGCGGCTTCTGGCCTGAGGTCGTTGCCGGGCTGGCCGGGTCGAAGCGGTGAGTCGGGAGTGATCGAATCGTGGCGCACCACCACGATCGGCCGGCCTTCCCGCTTCCACACCGCCATCAGCGCGGCGATGTTCTGCTCGAAATCGGGGTTGTTGCGGGGGCCCCACGCCGGGTCGTCGAAACCCGCCTGCACATCGACGACCAGGAGTGCCGTATTGCTGAGGTCACGTTTCATCTGCTGAGAATAGATGAGACCAGCCTCCCAACTATCACCGGCGGCTAGTTCATCTCCGGGTCAACCGGGAAGGTGGCTAGCAGAGCGGTAGGCCCTGGCTGTCGGCGCAATACGGCGCTCCACACGGCATCGGGATCGGTTGCGAAGATGTCGGCGGGTTCAGCCGGGGCCACGATCCACCCGCCCTCCCGCAGTTCAGCTTCCAGCTGGCCGGGACTCCACCCGGCGTAGCCGGCATACACCCGCACCGGGGCATCGATCTCCCCCGGCGGGGCCGACAGGTCCACGACTCCTACCCCGTCAACGGCCGACCCGCTCAACCCATCAGCCAGACCAACCGCCACCTGCGGCTGGACCGGCCCGCCGATGAACACCACGGTCGGCTCGGCCAGCAGATGGACCCACTCGGGCAGCTCCTCGTCGAGGCCGCTGGTGCTCGGCCGATTGAGGATGATGCCCAGCGCTCCATCTTCAGCGCTGTGTTCGAGGAGCAGAACCACCGAGCGGGCGAAGTTGGGGTCGAGCAAGTGGGGTGAGGCCACCAACAGGGCGCCGGACAGAGATTCCATAGTCCCATTCTGGTCCGCCGCCGGCCCAAACGGCCCACAAGCCCTCAGAATCGTTGGGCTAGCCTCACCGGCCATGGACATCGCAGGCATTCGGGACCAGTTCCCGGCTCTCAATCGCGTGGAAGGCGGCCGCCAAGCCATCTACCTCGACGGTCCCGCCGGCACCCAGGTGCCCAATTCCGTTATCGACGCCACGGCCGCCATCATGCGAGCCGGCTACAGCAATCTGGGCGGTCCCTATGACGCTTCGCGCCTGAGCGAGGCCACTCTGGAGGCGGCCCGATCGGCGATGGCCGACCTCTACAACGCCTCACCCGAGGAGATCGTCTTCGGGCAGAACATGACAAGTCACACCTTCGCGATGAGCCGGGCCCTGGCTGCCACCTGGGATCCGGGTGACGAGATTGTCCTCACACGCTTGGACCACGACGCCAACGTCGAGCCCTGGCTGCGGGTCGCCGGGGAGCGGGAGGTCACCGTTCGGTGGGCCGATTTCCACGACTACGCCCTTACCCCTGAAGCTATCGGAGCCGAGTTGGGCCCCAAGACCCGGTTGGTAGCGGTGGGAGCGGCCTCCAACGCCCTCGGGACGGTCGTCGACATCGCAGCAGTGTCCCGCCTGGTGCGCCAGACCGACGCGCTGCTGTATGTGGACGCCGTGCACTACGCCCCCCACAGACTCATCGACGTTCGGGCCTGGGACGTCGACTTCCTGGTCGCGTCTTCGTACAAGTTCTTTGGCCCGCATATTGGGATCCTGTACGGCAAGGCCCATCACCTGGCCAATCTCCCTGCCTATAAGGTCCGTCCTGCTCCCGACTCCGGCCCCGACCGGTGGGAGACGGGCACCCAGAGTTTCGAAAGCCTGGCGGGCGTCACCGCCGCCGTCGATTACTTGGCCACTTTCGGCGAAGGTGAGACCCGCCGCCAACAACTTGAGAATGGTTATGGGGAAATCGCCGAATACGAGGCCGGGTTGGCCGAGCGATTCCTGGCGGGGGTCGCCGAGCTCGGCCACGTCACAGTCCATGGCCTGGGAGGTTCGGGCCGGGTATCAACGTTTTCAGTAGAGGTGGCCGGCCTGACCGACTCCGAGGTAGCCGCCAAGCTCGGCAAGCAAGGGATCTACGTCTCCAACGGCACCTACTACGCGGTCGAGGTGATGCAGCAACTCGGCAAGGCCGGGCTGGTCCGCATCGGCTTCCTGCATTACAACACCGTTGAAGAGGTCGACGCAGTCCTGTCGGCGCTCGACGGCCTGGCGTAGGGGCGCTAGAAGCGGCGGAAGGCGGCCTGGCTCACACCCAGGATGGCGGCGCCGGTGATGTACTGGGCGACCAGCCAGCCCCCGGTATGCCCGCCCAACGAGCACAACCCGGCTCCCACCAGGAACACCACGCCCCCGGCGGCCGAGGCCAGCAAGCCCCACCGCTGCAAAACGGCGAATCCGGCCAGCGTCCCGAGGACAGTTAGGTCAAAGGCCACGCCGACGGCGATGGCCGTGGCGGTGGGGTCGGCAGGCGCTG
>Ga0224508_10002569_pt1 | contig 15328 bp, 12 predicted proteins | sample SF_Jan12_sed_USG_4_FD_170157 | JGI IMG/M metagenome (GOLD analysis project Ga0224508, IMG submission 170157) | Sediment microbial communities from San Francisco Bay, California, United States - SF_Jan12_sed_USGS_21 | ecosystem: Environmental > Aquatic > Marine > Sediment | place: USA... | reverse complement strand
GATGTCCGTTGCGCTTTTGTCGCCAAACACACCCGTCTGACATCTGCGACAGTTTGTCAGCGCACGCGCTTGTTGTTCTAATAGCCGCACAGAAACTCCTCACTTGCACGGGCGCCTCGAGGCGCCCGATTTTTTCATCGCCACATGGATCTGCGGCCATGACCGACCAAGATAAGGCAACCGCAACGCTTCGGCATCGGATAGCTGAACTGTTGTCCAACTGGGATGCGGAACTCACGGAAACGCGCGAGCCTCTCGTGCCGGCTGCGGAGAGCGCCGCGAATCACCCTTCCATTTGCCAGGAACTCGCGGCCAGCAGGATGGACTTGAATGCGAAGGACGCGCTGATCGCGAGACTCCAGGCTCAGGTGGATCGGTACGCGGCGACCATCATTGATCTGAAGCAAAGCGAGGACGCCTGGAAAACGAAGTACCTGGACCTCGCCGCGGCCAATATCGACCCTGACGCCACTTCCACGGAGCTGCAGCCGCTGGAAGACGTTGAGCCGGCCAATCCGTGGGTCGAACCGCTCCGACGCGCGAACTAGGCGACCCGCCGGCTCATCCAGGAATTGGACGAAACCCTCCACGAGCAAGCTTGACCCGGGCGTGCTCCTCGTCAGGACCCCGCGCCTCAGCCGACGCAGGGGACCGGGAGGCCAATGCAAGGCCTCATGTGTGATGCCGTTCACAGTTTCGCCATTCTCTGCCTGACGCGCTTGGGTGTGCGCAGCCCTGCAATCTCTGTAACCTACTGTTTATAAAAGATAATTTCTCCCTTTTTGGCGCCATCAGAACAATCTAGACGGGCCACCGTTTCACTCAAGAAACCCCTGTCCGGACCGACTCAGGTCAAGCATTAAGTTGAATGCGCGAGTGGCGGCTCATCTCGGGTGGCCGCTCTGCAGGCGCCCGTGGGCGCGTAGTCAATAAATGAGGAGTGGATGGTGGCTAAGCAATCATTGATATTCGCCCTGTTCTGGACGCTGGTTTGTGCATCTGTGTCGGGTCAGGAGCCCGAAACGCTTCCCGATCCCATGAGGAGCTACGGTCGAGCAGATGCTGGCGCTGCCGAGGCCCAGCGCATGCCCGACTACCTCCTCAGCGGTACCCTCATCTCTCCCTCCGGGCGTGTGGCGATACTCAACGGCCAATCATCCCGCGAAGGCGACAGGGTGGATGGCGCGCAGATCCTCTCAATCCAGGCTGGAGCCGTCCGCATACGTGCCGGATCCGGAGAGCTCACGGTCTACTTGGGATCCAACACTGCGCAGAATCCGTCATACGACCGGAGTAGCCGAATCTCACGCGGGCCGAACCCCCTGCAACGCTCGCCGGAGCCGGCCCCAGCGGCCGGCTCGGTGCCGTCCCAGGCCCTCACCGCCCGGTTCGATGCGCGTGGGCACCACGGCCCGGTGATGCGCGGGGAGACGCTCTCCGGTATTGCGGAACTCTATCTGGGCGATGGCGTGACCATGAACCAGATGATGATCGCGCTGTTCCACGCCAATCCGGAGGCCTTCAGTGGCAACATCAACGTCCTTCGAGAGGGAGCCGTCCTGCGCATCCCGGATGGCGGCGAGCTCCGCCGCCAGCTGCCTGAAGCTGCCACCGCCGAAGTCGCCCGGCAGCAGACTGATTGGCTGGGCAGTAACACGCGGCAAGCTAGACTGACAGAGGCGCCCGGCGAGGGGGTATATGGTCCCGTAACCAGCGGCGAAACACTGTCCGACATCGCCGAGCGCGTGTCACGCGATGACGTGACCATGAACCAGATGATGATCGCGCTGTTCCACGCCAATCCGGAGGCTTTCAGCGGCAACATCAACGTCCTGCACGAGGGGGCCGTCCTGCGCATCCCGGATGGCGGCGAGCTCCGCCGCCAGGTGCCTGAGACTGCGACTGCTGAGGTCCTGCGTCAGACGGATGCATGGCGTGCCGGCTCCTGGCGACAGGCTCGACTGACAACGACGCCCCCGATGACTCAGGAGTCCCACCTGACGGGAACGTTCTCGCGCATCGCTGCTTCCAGCAATTCTATGAGTGGGAAAGCCCGGTTCTTGAGACTCACCGACGACTCGCCGGGCGTGTCGCCGTCTTTGCTCGCTCCTTCGTCTGCTGCTGTTGCGGCTTCTTCCGCCTCGACAGCGGTCCGCAGGCGCTGAAGCGCTGCCGGAATATCCTCCGGCAGGATTGCACTGGGCACGGTGCCGCTGTGGCCCATTAATTCGAGCAACCGAATGGCCACGTCACCAAACATCGTTATGTTGGCATAAGCTTTAGTTCGAAAAGTCACCAACATAGTCCGCACATTCCCGTCTGAAAGCCCGAGACGCTTGATGAGAGCGATAACTGAGAATGAGCAACACCGTAAGCATTAAGATCCAGGCTACAGCGGTCACAGGATCTCCTACCTGTCACGCAACCCGATCGATGGTTCCAGTTGCGCGACACGGCGGCCCCCGATAATCGCGGCGAGCACTGCGGCGACCAACGTCATACCGAGTGCCGAGATCAAATGCTGGAGCTCTAATCGACATACCGGCTCGCCGCCACCGATGGTCGAAGAAAATAACGCGTTCAGCGTTCCTTGAACTGCGAGAAACACGGCAAGAGCGAGCGTCCATGCGAATGCGGCGGTGAATGCAGCTTGCAGGATCGGGAACCAAACGATCTCCTCGGTGCGGAATCCCGTGAGGCGCAGAACGCTGAATTCCCGGCGCTTGCGATCTACGTTTGCCCAGACGCTCGTAGCGAACGATAAGCAATAACCGCCAATCGCCATGAGCGCGATGATCCAATAGACAATGCTCAGGTTGCGATCGAGCGATTGCACCAGCGCAATATCCGCGATGCTCGTGCGGACCTCCATACCCTGGTTCATGAGATCCAGACGAAGCTGGGGAACGTCCTCGATGCTGCGCGCGTAGAGACGGAAGCCGGCGAAGCTTCGATCCCCTGTGCTCGGCGCCGTGCCTTCCCAGTCGAGCTCTGGGACAGCTCGGCCATCGAGAAAATCCTCGACGGCCGTCATGAGCTGCGCCGACACGAACAGGCCATCCCGCGCGAACGACGTGATGGGTGCGATATCGGCAACGCGTAGCGGTAAACGCACGGATTCCTGGCGGTCGCGGCGTGTCCGAGTCAAGATACCTTCGAGGCGGTCGTCGATTGCCACCTCGAGCTTGTCGGCGGCCGTCCTTGCCAGCACGACCTCGATAAGACCGCTCGGGGCACCGCGGCCCTCGGCCAACACCGGATCACCAATGGCCGAAGGAACGAGCTCGACATCGATAATTCGTCCTACATCACTATCCACCGCGCGCAGCTTGATGCTTGCGGCTAGCGAACGCGTGCGCGGGACCACGAACGCGACCTCAGGTCGCGCCTGAATGCTGTCGAACCACTCCGGGTCGAAGCTGCCGCTGCCGATGGGCGCGACCTCGCGATAGCGCGGATTCTGGATCAGGGGATCGAGGAGGTTTGTGATGATGCCGTATTTCAGCCCGAACAAGACGAGCAAGGGAATCAGGACAGCCGACAACGCGAGTACCGAGCAGCCGGAGATTACCCATTCGTGGCCGTAATCCTCGAACGCCAGCCGTGTTACGAGCTTGAATTGGCGGCGAAAGCGGCTGCCGAACTTAAACATTCGACACCGTTACGGTCATCCTTTGCTCGTCGATGCTGCGGATCTCGTGTGAGATCAAACTGAAGCCGCCCCGCTCTACGAGATCATGAGCGTGGGTTGCGAGAATCAGCGTGACGCCGAGTGCTTCGGTGAGATCCGAGAGCAGCTCGATGATGCGGGTAGCGTTGAGCGGGTCGATGGCCGCGGTGGGCTCGTCGGCAATCACGATCGGCGGCTCGTGCGCGAGCGCCCTCGCTATTGCGGCGCGCTGCCGCTGACCGACCGACAAGGTCGCCGGCAGCTTATCGAGCTGCTGCTCGATCCCGAGCTTGGCGGCGAGATCCACGGCGACGTCATCGACCGGTAAGTCCAATAGTACCCGTGGAAGCTCGATGTTCTTACGTACCGTCAGATAGGGCAACAGCCCGCCGTGCTGGAGCACGTACCCGATGTAGCGGCTGCGCAATTCACTCAACTGATCCGAATCGCGATGCTGCCAGATGGCGTCGACGTCGCGCGCAGCCTGGCTCGGTAGCGGTGCAAAGCCGAAAGTGCCGGCCCGACTCGGCATCAAAATCATCGCAAGGAGCTCGAGCAGCGTACTTTTTCCGGAGCCGCTTTCGCCGATGAACGCGAGCTTGGCTCCGCGAACGATATCGAGATGCGGAATCATCAGCTCAAAGCTCGTTCCACCCGCGCTGTACGTTTTCTTGACATCGCGAAGCGCGAAAACGACGTCGGTACTCAGGGCAACGCCTCCAGCAACAGCGGATAGACGGAATCGCCATCCACGGGTCCGCCATCGAGCGACACCCATAGATCGAGGTTGTCGTGCAGCGCGCGGTAGTACGCGACCTTGCCATCGAGCGAATTGATGAACTCGAACTGCTGCTGCGCCGTCCACTGTTGCCAACTGCCTAGATCGAGATTCATGACCTCACTTTGATAAGGAAGGCCCTCGATGTACTCGCGCATGTAGCCGAGTTGCGCAAGGCTCAAGGCGCCGGCGATACCGGCTCCGGACTGAACCGCCTCCGGGTCGCGGCTGATAATCGCAGCCAGGCTGCTCAGCTCGTCGAGAAACGCCTGCGGTGCGAGCGCACCTTCCTCGGCACGCTCCAGAATCTGGCGGAGCACCTCGTGGAGGTCGCTGAGCTGATCGCGCGTCAACAGGACTCGGACGTCGACGGAGCGTTCGCCCGGCGCTTCGAGATCGCGATCGAGCAGCCATGCGTTGAACAAGGCCGGCACGAAGTCCGCACTACCTTGTTGCTGCAGGTAATCCATGCGCAACGCGTAACCGAGCCGTGCGACCTTCTCCTCGAATGCAGCAAGATCCGTATCATCGCCGCCGACATCCGAGACGCTGTCCTGTCGCGGCTGGAAACCCGATGCAACGGCCTGTACCTGCTCTGTCAACTGCTGCGTCAGGACGCCAAGCGCCTCGCCAAAGTTGGCGACGTCGCCTGTTTCGACTGAATAATAGAATTCGCCGATCTCTTCCACGGTCGAGAGGGCACGATACTCTCGCTCAGCAGCCTCATGGTCGTTTTCCTCGCCTCCGGCCGGGGTATCCAGATGAATGACCAATGCGGAGACATCGAGGGCAGCGAGTTTTTCGCGCAGGTCGGTCGTGCCAAGGCCCGTTGTCGACAAGGGATCAGTCGCAAGACGCGGACCCGCATCGGTGATCAACACAACGTAGCGTGCGAACTGCCCGCCCCAGTCGATGGTTTCGAGCGCGTGGTCGATGCCGGCGTAAGCATCCTCGTCGAAGCCTTGGCTTGAGACCGTCGCCGCGCCAACCGCGGAGACCTGGGTGAGAAACTCCTCACCGCTTCCCGTCAGGTCCGCGAAGACGCGAGACACGTACTCGAGCCCCGGTACGGCGGACGTACTGTCTCGAAAACCGACGAGTCCATAGGCGACCCTGTCAGATAGGCCTGCGGCCTCGATCTGGTCGTAGACACCGCGCATGATCTCGCGGGTCTGCTCGATATAGGGCTGCATCGAGATGGTCGTGTCGATCACGAAGACGATGCCGGCACGATACGGGTCCGGGTAGTGGAGCGGAACGCTCGCGACTTCGAGCAGACGGCTCTGATAGTCGCCGACAAACACATCTTCGTGACTCAAGATCGGCACGAGATAGAAATTACGGCGGATGTCGATGAAGCCATCCGGCTGGATTGCGGCGACCTGGGAGTCGGCCACACCTCCTTGCACGGCACGCTCCCGCAACATGCGATACGTTTCGACGTCGTTTCCTTCCCCGAGTGCTTTGAGTGCGTCGCGATCGGAGAACAACAGCACGCGCGGCTGCTGCGCGGGATCCTTGAAGCCAACCGTCAATGTCTGCCGCCAATCGATACCCTGCTCCGCGGGCAGCCAGCCGCGGATGTCGCCCACGCTGTCGAGTCCGACGCGCAGCCAGTCACGGCCACCCACGTTCTCGCGCGCGTAGACATAGTAGACGGTGAACGGGATGACGGGCTGGGCCTGGCGTGCCGACGCCCCCGGCGATTCGACAACCCGGGCGCCCGGCACCGCAATAACGCGCTGATACAGAGCCCGCTTGCCTTCGAGTGTCAGGGGTCGAGTCGTTTGCGCATCGGCGTGGCTGAAGATCAGGCCGAGGCCCACGAGGAGCGTCGCGATGGACAGCGTTTGATTTCGATTGATTGAGTTGCGCATAGTGTCACCGCCACTGCAATAAGAGCTGGTCGGCTTGAGTGTCGCCGGCCGCGGATGCTTCGACGGCCCACTCGCGCAGTGCTTCGAGCCGCTCGGCAGCGGCCAGCACGCCCTGGTCGCGCGCGGCCGAATACCATCGGTATGCCTGGAAGGGATCCGGGTCCGGGAGGAGGCTCGTTTCGGGTGAATGATGGTTCGGGTCATTCATCGCACCAAGCTCGAATGCCGAGGGAGCATGCCCGCGGCGCGCCCCGAAGAAGTAGAGTAGCTGCGCATCGGCGAGCTGCCCGGTTCGTTGAAACGCCTGCGCCTGCTCGAACGCTTCATCGAGATCCGGCGCGCCGCCCTGTGCGTCCGGGGGTGGTGGAGTGACCGCGGCAACCACTTCGACGGTCGGTTCCGGCGCAGCTGCCGGCTCGGGCACCAGCGCAGCTGCCGGCTCGGGCACCGGCGCAGCTGCCGGCTCGGGCACCGGCGCAACTGCCGGCTCAGCCACAGTGCGCGCTGGAGCCTGCTCGATGTTGGCGATGATGCCGCGAGCGTCCTCAGCGCGATCGGCGCCCGTGATGGGCGGCGTCTCGGGGCCCGCCGGCCCCGTCGTTCGAAGCACGGAATAAGTCACGCCGATGAGCACCAGCACAACGATGGCGATGCCGACTGTCAATAATTGCCGGTTCACGACCCACCTTCTAGTTGTATGAAGTCAAAGAGTTACGAAGATTCCATCGGCCAATGTGGAATGTCAAATCCACGATATACCTTTCACTGCTCCAACGCAAAGCGGCTGCGGCGGCTCCCCGACAATGCGCGTATCATTGAGCCAAAGCGAATGCGCCGCCGTCATGAATTCGGGATCACCATCAAGCTCACCTGCCACGAGCCCGTCTGTAAAGCGCGGGTCGTTCCGGCGTGCCTTATTGATCGTGGCGGCACCGGTCTTGGTTATTGCCGCCTGCGCACTTGGCCTGATCATCGGGGTGCCGTGGCTCGTCGAGCGCGAGCTGCAACGCTACGCTGACGCATCCCCCGGCCGCAGCGCGCAGATCGAGCGTGTGAGTATCAATCCGTTCACGCTCAGCCTGGAGGTGGCCGGGGCCGAGGTACGTGACGCGCGCGCACGGTACTCCCTCGCCGCATCGAGGATCGGCCTGAAGCTCAACGTCGCAACGCTGCGCGAGCGCCGCCTGATCGTCGATACGCTCTCAATCGAGCAGCCGCGGTTAAGCTACGTGTTGCCGAGCACCATCGAACTCCCGAATGCACGGCTGGATCTGATTCGCATAAACAGTCTCGAAGTCAGCGACGGCGAATGGCAGCTCGTCGCTAGCACACCTTCCGGCGAGCGGGAGCTGTCATTGAGCCGGATTTCTATTACGGCCGGGGGACTGGACGGCCGGGTGGCGGATCCCGATGTGCCGAACGCCCAGGGCCTTTTTGCGGTGCGGGCATTCGATGCAGGTGGCGCCGGACTCGACCTCGATGGGTCGCTCGGACACGGCTTCACGCGTGCGAGCGGGCGCATCACCATTACAGGGCTCGATATCGCGAACGCCAGCTCATGGCTCGGGCCACAGTTCGTGGCGCTCTCGCCGAGCGGCTCGCTGGACCTTAGCGGTGACTATGTGCTCACTTCGGAATACGATCGCCACGCGTTCGGGGCAATCGACGCCCGGGTGGAGCTTCGTGATCTGCGCCTCGAGCCGGCAGCGCGGTTGATCACGACCACACCGCTCGTAACGGGCAGCGTGAGCGCGACGCTCGAGCATACTGAGAACGAGATCACCTGGCATGCACGCATGCAAGCCTCCGACGCACGATTCGATCTTGTCGATGAAAGGATATCGACGCCGACACGGTTTGCGTTCTCGGGCGTTGCTGCCGAGTTCGTCGCAGGCTCCGCCGAGCCCGGAAGGGCGATCGATATCGAGGGAACACTCCTGGACGGCGGAGCTGTGTCGCTCACAGTGGCGGGCCCGGCGACCGAGCTCAATGATTCGAGTGCAATCAAGTTTGAGTTGCAGCAAGTTCCAGCGACAACGCTCGCACCTTACGCGATCCAGTCTTTAGGGCGCGCGCTCGCGGCAGGCCACGTGGATTTGAAGCTGGATTCATCGCTGGGCGGGGAGCGCGTTGATGGCACGGTTGAGATTACCGCCACAGAGCTTGTGTTCGACGATGTGCGAGTAAACGCGGAGCCGTCGTTGGAAGAACTGCCGCTCGAGCTTGTCGCGGCCCTGCTCGAGGATCCTCGCGGAGTGATTGAGGTCTCTCTGCCCCTTGCGTCGAGCGCGGAGCGTAGCGTCGGTCGCGCCCTAACGGAAGCGCTCCGTGCGCGCGTCGCATCGATCGCCGCAGCGCCGTTCGAAGAGCTCGGTCCATTGGTTGGCCGTGACGGTGACTCACTCGGCGCCGTGCCTTTCGAGCCCGCTGCCGCAGGCCTGAATGACCGAGGGTTGGAGACGGTAAACGCGCTCGGCAACATATTACGCGAACGGCCTGCACTCGGCTTGAGCGTACTCGGAGGGTTCGATCCGACTCGCGATCGTGACGCGCTGGCGAGACAGCAGATCGAGCTCCACGTGTTGTTGGCAACCGCCGGGCCGTCGGCGCAGGCGCGACCGGAGCCGGTCGATTTCGCGTCGCCGCGTGTCCAGGACGTGATTGACGAATTCGCCGGGGAGCGACTGAGGCCTGCCCGCGTCATGGCGATTGGGTCACGCTTCGATTTTAACGGCGACGGAGAGGTAGATGCCCCTTGGCGCATGGAGTTTTATCGAGCCCTGGTCGACGCGCTCGCAGCGGACGAAGAGATTGCCGGTGGCGCGCTAGCCAGGCTCGGACGCTTTCGAGCCCAATCCATCGCGAACGCCCTCGCCGAGAGCGGGATCTCCATGGAACGCATCGAGCTCGGTCTCGGCGACGTAGCCGTTGGAACGGTCAATCGAGAAGTCAACATACCTATCGGCGTGCAAGTGCCGTCGAGATAGTAATCGCATCGGGGCGCAGCTTTCAGTCCCTCTCGAAGCGAGCTTTGCGCAGCGCCTGTAGACCAGAGTTACGAAAGCACATGCCCTTGTGAAGCATTCGGCAATACCTCTTGAAGAGATCGCTGCATCCACGGGGTTCGCTTCGGCGCGCACCTTCGGCGCGCACTATGAGCAGGACATTCAAGCGACATTACGGCCGTACGCCAACCGAGGTGGGGCAAGCACGGGTTGAGTAGTAGACCGTCAGGGGGACGTCGGTTGCTGGAACTTCTCGAGTCGGTACGACAATGCCGGCTTTGTGAGAAGTCGCTGCCGCTGGGCCCGAGACCTGTGCTGCAGGTCAGCGCGCGCGCGAGGATCCTTATCGCTGGACAAGCCCCAGGCCGCCGGGTTCACGGGACCGGGGTGCCGTTTGATGATCCGAGTGGCGACCGGCTGCGTGCGTGGCTGGGCATCTCACGCGATGTGTTCTATGACGCCGAGAAAATTGCCATTCTGCCTATGGGATTCTGCTACCCGGGCACCGGCAAATCTGGGGATTTGCCTCCAAGACCTGAGTGTGCGGTGGCCTGGCGCCATCAGTTGCTGCAACGCCTGGGGCAGACAAGACTGACGCTGGTTATTGGTCAGTACGCTCAGAAATGGCACCTGCACACGCACAAGAACCTCACAGAGACCGTTCGTGCCTGGCAAGACTATGGACCGGGGGTGATTCCATTGCCGCATCCAAGCCCAAGGAACAACATTTGGCTCAAGAAAAATCCATGGTTTTCCGAGTCTTTGTTGCCGCGGCTAAGAAGCGCGGCATTCGAGGCGCTTGATGGGCGAAACAACTGAACAATGGTGCCAGGGGGCGAATCGACGCCAGAGTTACACACAACGAAAAACGGTACCCAGAAAGGCTACCGTAAGCCGTTGAATAATATGGTGGCCAGGGGCGGAATCGAACCACCGACACGCGGATTTTCAGTCCGCTGCTCTACCAACTGAGCTACCTGGCCCCTCAATGTGCGGCGGTATTAGACCGGTCAGCTTCGGGCGGAGTCAAGAGCGTGCGGATGCCGCCATGGCTGGCGCGCTTTGACACCTCTGGCACCGATCGCTACCCTCTTGGAGATTCGCTCACTAATCACCGAAGCGCAATCCGCTCAGGATTGCCGCTAGTTATACCCAAGTCTCCATGGTTTCAGCTCAATCCGAACTAAGACCCGAAGGCAGCGAATCTCTGGCGGGGCAATTCCGGCGAATCCGCAGTCTGAGTCTCGAGCTGACGGCACCGTTGACGACCGAAGACCAGGTGGTCCAGACGCTACCGGAGGTCAGCCCGACCAAGTGGCATCTGGCTCATGTGACCTGGTTCTTCGAGCATTTCTGCCTGGAGCAGCGGTTGGCGAGTTACCGCCCATTCGATGACCGCTTCCATTTCCTTTTTAACTCTTATTATCAAACGCTCGGAAAGATGCAGAGCAGACCGCAGCGCGGCCTGCTCAGTCGCCCGACCGTCGAGGAGATTCACAGGTACCGTCATTACGTGGATGACGCGGTCATCTCGATGCTCGAGACGCATTGGGAGGACCCTGAGCTCGCATTTCTCATCGCTCTAGGGCTCCATCACGAGCAACAACACCAGGAGCTGATGCTCACGGATATCAAGCACGTCTTCTTCAACAACCCGATGTTTCCAGCGTACGGGCGCCGGGCTGCGTCCACCGATTCGAACACTGATCTGGGCTTTCGAGCGTACCCTGGTGGCCAGTTCGAGATAGGCGCCGGGGAAGTCGACTTCTGTTTCGATAACGAGACTCCCAGGCACACGGTGTTACTGCAGGACTACGGTCTCGCTGACCGGCTGGTGACAAACGAGGAATACCGGCAATTCATAGAGGATCGGGGCTATGAGGATCCGGCGATCTGGTTAGCCGATGGCTGGGCAACCATCAGGGAGCAGGACTGGAACCGGCCACTTTACTGGTCCGATGACTGCGCACGAGAATTCACTTTGGGTGGATGGCAGGATCTGGAGCTCCACGCACCGGTTACCCATGTCAGTTACTATGAAGCCGATGCCTTCGCGCGCTGGGCCGGCACCCGACTGCCAACGGAGGCCGAGTGGGAAGTGGCCGCCTCCAAAGCCCCGGTGCAGGGAAACTTCCTCGAGTCCGGCTTCTTGAGCCCGGTGCCCTCCAATAAGAACCAGAGACCCAGTCAGATGTATGGGGACGCCTGGGAGTGGACCGCATCGCCCTATGATTCCTATCCAGGCTTCAAGCCTCTCGCCGGATCCCTGGGTGAATACAACGGAAAATTCATGTGTAACCAGATGGTCGTGCGCGGTGGCTCCTGCGTCACCCAGCTCGAACATATACGGGCGAGCTATCGAAGCTTCTTCTATCCCCACGACCGCTGGCAGTTCCTCGGGTTCCGCCTGGCGAGAGACCTCTAAGCCCAGGGATCTGCCATGATCAGCAACCGAGCCGCACTCGCGAGGGCCAACGACACCGACCCGGCACTCACAGACGACGCGAAGACAATTCTGGCCGGTCTGACCGCACCCCAGAAGACCCTTTCTCCGAAGTATCTCTACGACGAAACGGGCTCAAAGCTGTTCGATGAGATCTGTGAGCTTCCTGAGTACTACCCCACTCGCTCGGAAAAACGGATCATGGCTCGCTACATCGGGGAGATGGCCGCACTGATCGGTCCCCGCGCCTCGGTCATCGAGTTCGGCAGCGGCTCGAGTCACAAGATACGCGTGCTGCTGGACAACCTCGTCGAACCGGCAGCCTACGTGCCGGTGGACATCTCGGCAGATCACCTTTCAAGGACGACCAATGATCTGGCCAGAGACTACCCTCACGTTCAGATTCACCCCGTGTTCGCCGACTTCACTCAGCCCTTCGAATTGCCCGTTCACGCGGTAGATCCCGCGCGCAATCTGATCTTTTTCCCGGGCTCCACCATCGGCAATTTCGACAAGCGAGATGCCCGGTCGCTGCTGGAGGTGATGAGGCTCGAGGCGAGGCCCGGCGGAGCCTTGCTGCTCGGCGTGGATCTCAAGAAGGACCCGGGAATCATTCAGGCTGCCTATAACGATAGCGCCGGCGTGACAGCGGCGTTCAATCTCAACGTCCTGAAACGCCTGAACATGGAGCTCGGCGCAGACTTCGAGCTCACGAGCTTCCGGCACGAAGCGATCTATGACGAAGCCGAGGGACGAATCGAGATGCGCCTGGTGAGCCGCAAGCCTCAACGCGTGACGGTTGCCGGCGACACTGTCGACTTCAAAGCCGGGGAGTACATCATCACAGAGTACTCGCATAAGTACTCTTTGACCGAGTTCGCCGAGCTGGCCCGCGCAGCGGGGTTCCAGCCCGTGCAATCCTGGCAGGACGAAGAGTCCCTTTTCAGCGTCCAGTACCTGAGCGTTCCTGGCTGATTATTCCCAGACCGCTGCTGTAATGGCCGGGGCGGAGGCTTATTATCTCTATGACAACAAGAGCCGAGAGCTCGGAAAGGATGAGAAGCCGTTATGAGCGAAGACAAGATCTACCCGGTGCCGGACGAGGTCGCCGAGCGCGCATGGATCGACGAGAAATCTTATCGCGCCCTGTATCAGTCCTCCGTGGATGACCCTGCAGCTTTCTGGGGGGAGCAGGCCGGGCGCCTGGACTGGATCAGGCCTTTTTCCGAAATAAAGGATGTCTCCTTCGACGTGAAGGATCTACACATTCGATGGTTTGGCGACGGCGAACTCAACGTCGCGGCAAATTGTCTCGACCGGCATCTGGAAACACGAGGGGATCAGACCGCCATCATCTGGGAGGGTGATGATCCGGGGGAGGACGCGCGGATCAGTTATCGCGAGCTGCATGAACGGGTCAGTCGACTCGGCAGTGCGCTGCGGATGCTCGGCGTCAAAAAGGGTGATCGGGTAACGATCTACATGCCGATGATTCCGGAGGCCGCAGTGGCCATGCTTGCATGCGCGCGCATCGGTGCGGTGCACTCGGTCGTGTTCGGCGGATTCTCGCCGGAAGCCCTGAAAGGGCGAATCGAGGACTGTGAATCCAACGTCGTGATCACCGCCGACGAGGGGCTTCGCGGCGGCAAGAGCATCCCGCTGAAAGCTAACGTGGATGCGGCCATCGCGAGTCTCGCCGACGACCACGTGGATACCGTGGTCGTGGTACGACGAACCGGTGGAGAGATCGCGTGGCACGGGGACCGCGACCACTGGTACCACGAAATCACCGCTGCCGCGGATCCGAACTGTCCGGCGGAGGTAATGAATGCGGAGGATCCGCTGTTCATTCTCTATACGTCCGGCTCGACGGGAAAACCGAAGGGCGTGCTGCACACCTCCGCCGGCTACCTCGTGTTCGTTTCGATGACCCACCAGCACGTGTTCGATTATCACGACGGCGACATCTACTGGTGCACGGCGGACGTCGGCTGGGTAACCGGTCACAGCTATATCGTCTATGGACCCCTGGCGAACGGCGCGACGACGCTCATGTTCGAGGGTGTCCCCAACTATCCGGATACGAGCCGCTTCTGGCAGGTTGTGGACAAGCATCGGGTCAATACCTTTTATACCGCGCCGACGGCTATCCGCGCCCTCATGCGGGACGGCGAGGAACCTGTGAAACGCTGCTCTCGCGCGACGCTTCGATTGCTCGGGACGGTGGGCGAGCCAATAAACCCGGAGGCCTGGGAGTGGTACTACCGGGTGGTAGGTGAGCAGTCCTGTCCCATCGTCGACACGTGGTGGCAGACCGAGACGGGCGGCATCCTGCTGACGCCCCTGCCGGGCGCCACGGCATTGAAGCCCGGTTCCGCCACCCTGCCCTTCTTCGGTATTCGACCAGCAATCGTGGACCACGAAGGTAACGAACGGGAAGGCGAAGCGGTGGGCAACCTGGTGATCCTCGACAGCTGGCCCGGCCAGATGCGCACCGTCTACGGCGACCATCAGCGGTTTATCGAGACGTACTTCAGCCAGTTCCCGGGCAAATACTTCACCGGCGACGGCGCGCGACGGGATGCGGACGGCTACTACTGGATTACCGGACGCGTGGACGACGTCATCAACGTCTCCGGACACCGGATGGGCACGGCGGAGGTGGAGAGCGCACTGGTTGCGCACCCGAAAGTCGCGGAAGCGGCGGTCGTGGGATTTCCGCACGAGATCAAAGGCCAGGGAATCTATGCGTACGTCACCTTGAACGCGGGGGAAACCCCGGACGACGCACTGCGCAAGGAGCTCGTGACGTGGGTACGGAAAGAGATCGGGCCAATTGCGAGTCCCGACTTTCTTCAATGGGCTCCCGGCCTGCCCAAGACACGATCCGGCAAGATCATGCGGCGGATTCTCCGCAAGGTGGCGGAGAATGCCTACGATGAGCTCGGGGACACCTCGACCTTAGCCGACCCCGCGGTGGTGGACGAGCTAGTCGATAACCGCATGAATCGCTAACAACGAAAAGGGGACATTCCTCTTTTTCTCCTGAGAGAAAAGGGCTCCGAGCTTCTGGCTTGCGAGAAAGCGGTGGGAGAAAAGAGGAATGTCCCCAATTATTCGACGAAGTCGGGTGGCGTCTCCGAGCCCTCACCGAAGAAGAACTTCTCCATTTCCTGTTCCAGGAATTGTCTGGCCTTCGGCTCAATGGGTGTGAGCCGGTACTCGTTGATCAACATGGTCTGGTGTGCGAGCCAGCGCTGCCATGCCAGCTTGGAGACGTTCTCGTAGATCCTCTTGCCCAGCTCGCCGGGATATGTGGGTCGGTCGAGTCCTTCAGACTCGATACCTAGCAGCACGCAGTTCACGGTCCGGGTCATGGCAGGAATTCCTCTGGGTTTCGCAGTGACTGCAGCAGGACGGCGACGGGCGATGCGACACCGACTGCTATCTCGTGCGCCGGGTTATACCAAACCCACTCGCCCCGATCCATGAGCGAGCGCGGCGGCGTTGCGAGCCGAATCAACAGTGGTTGAATGCTGAGGTCGAAGTGGGTGA
>Ga0224508_10002568_pt1 | contig 15337 bp, 8 predicted proteins | sample SF_Jan12_sed_USG_4_FD_170157 | JGI IMG/M metagenome (GOLD analysis project Ga0224508, IMG submission 170157) | Sediment microbial communities from San Francisco Bay, California, United States - SF_Jan12_sed_USGS_21 | ecosystem: Environmental > Aquatic > Marine > Sediment | place: USA: California... | reverse complement strand
GTAGCCGAGATCGACCTTTCCCTCGAAAATCAGATTGAATCGTGTGTCAGTCATTTTTGTGCCACGCTATTTGTGTCTTCCCCCGCCACCGCTGAACGGTGCTCATTTCCGATTGCGAACCTGCTGTTGCTGTATAGCAAAATTCCCTGGCGCGAGAATTGAAATGGGTCACACTCTTAGTAAGTCGCGACGTGCCAGGGGTAATGCCAGGGGGTCAGGTCTGCCCATTTCCCGTTTTGGCCACCAGCGCACCGCGGTACCTCAAAGAATAAAATGGGAAATGGGCAGACTTGATCCCTCAGCCCGAGAGCGATCCTCTGGTCACCACTCTTTTCAACGACCTATGTCGTTTCCAGGATTCACTCAAAAAGCCCTTGCGGTGATCTTGCGGGGATCAGCTGAAGCTCAGGCCGAAAAAACCCAAAGTTCGAGCGTCTTATCGGTTAGCATCCATGAACTTGGTCAGCTCTGCTGCCGGGTAAAGTGTCGTCATTCGTCCGATGCTGCTCACCACAGGCCGCCTCGGTAATCGATATGTTCAGCGCTTTCGTCCATCATAGTTCAATCGAATCGGGCAGCAAAAACGATGTCGTTCTTCAATGAACTCAAGCGTCGTAACGTTCTTCGTGTAGCAGCCGCCTACACTGTCGCTGCGTGGTTGCTTATTCAGGTCGCCGAAACAATTCTTCCGTTGTTCGGTTTCGAAGATGCCGCACGCATTGTTGTGATCGTGCTGTCAATTTTCTTTGTACCCACGGTTATCATAGCCTGGGTCTTCGAACTCACTCCGGAAGGCCTAAAACGCGATCACGAAGTCAATCGCTCTCAGTCCATCGCCCCACAGACCGGCAAGAAACTGGACCGAATCATCATGGTGGTTCTTGCCCTTGCTCTGGGCTATTTCGCGTTCGATAAATTTGTGTTGTCGGAATCGAGAGAGACTTCAATTGCCGAGGCTGCACGCGAAGAGGGCCGCAGCGAGGCGTTGGTCGCGTTCTACGGCGACACATCAATAGCCGTACTGCCATTTGTCAACATCAGTTCTGATAAGGAGCAGGAGTATTTCTCGGACGGGTTGTCAGAAGAACTGCTAAACCTGTTGGCCAAGATTCCCTCCTTACGTGTAATTGCCCGCATGTCTTCGTTTTCGTACAAGGGCAAGGATACGAACATCGCCGAAGTCTCCCAGGAGCTAAACGTCGACCATCTATTGTCAGGTTCTGTGCGCAAAGCCGGCGACAGGGTGCGCGTTACTGCAAAGCTGATTCGCGCCCATGACAGTTCGCACCTTTGGGCAGAAACCTATGAACGGACACTGGATGACATTTTTCAGATCCAGGACGAGATAGCCGCCGCGGTCGTGGCGCAGCTAAGGGTCAAATTGCTGGGCGAGGTTCCCACGTCGTCACAAACCGATTCGAGAGCCTACGCGATCTATCTGCAGGCGAGGGAGCTTGCTCGTCAAGGCAGCGCCGAGTCATACGAGCGATCCAATGCGTTGTACCAGCAAGCGCTGGTCATCGCGCCGGATTATGCGGCAGCCTGGGCTGGTCTTGCCGAGAATTATATTTCTCTCGCGAACAGAGCTCTGATCGACATCAATAAGGGCTATGCGCTGGCCCGCGAAGCCGCGAATAAAGCTCTGGCACTTGACCCGGACCATGCTTTGGCTCACGCCAGTCTCGGGCGGATGGCAATGGTTCATGATAATGATCTCGCGGGGGCGGCGCAGAATCTGGAGCGTGCACTTGAATTGGATCCGACAAATCCACAAATCACTCGTGCTGCCGCGACGTTGCTGATAAATCTCGTTCGGTTGGACGAGGCCATCGGGCTGCTGGAATACGCCGCCGCCCGCGATCCGATAAACGCCGATGTTCATGCCAATCTTGCTCTTGGCTATTTTTGTGCTGAACGCCCGGCCGACGCCATTGCCTCATACCGTATGGCGCTAGGCCTGACGCCAGATGCTGTCGGGCTGCGATCTTTCCTCGGCGCAGCGTTACTTCTGAACAAGGAACCGTCCGCCGGACTGGCAGCGATGGAGCAGGAAGGGTCCGAGGCGTGGCGTCTGATCGGCCTGGTCATGGCCCATCACGCGTTGGGGCAGTCGGCTGAATCTGATGCGACGCTCGTCGAATTCATCGATAAATACGGAGAGGAATGGCCCTACAATATTTCTTATGTGCTGGCGTTTCGCGGTGAGGCCGATCGTGCCTTCGAGTGGTTGGACAAGGCAAAGCAATACAATGACCCGGGCCTGTCAGAAATTGCGTCGGCGCCCGAGTTCGCCGTTGTATGGCCAGACCCGCGATGGCTACCGTTTCTGGAGAGCATCGGTAAGGCACCAAAGCAACTGGCGGCCGTCGAGTTCCAAGTTACACGCCCTGTTCGGGGACAGTGACCTAAACCTTGGGAGGTTAGGGTCACTGTCCCCTTAATTAACGAGAAGGATGCGATGGACGATCTGCGCGCCCTCCATTCCCGGATCCTCGGCCGGAAACCGGTGGTGGCTGACCTGCCCGACACCTTGCAGTATGTTGCCAACGCCAGCAGCAAGGATGAAGAAGACCCGGCCTTGCGCTGGTTCCGCGACAAACTGTCCAGTGACGACTGGGACCGCATTGAGGCGGCCCGGGACGAAGAAAAACGGCGGGAGAAAGAAAAGGCCGAGGCAGCCGCATTGTGCCGGCGCGGAGACGAGGCGGGCCTGCGGTCAATGTATCCGGGACATGCCAGTATTACGACATGGTTGTGTCGCCGCCGGCGTTCGAGGAGCGTCCGATGGAACTCGCCAGCATGTCGTCGTTTGGCTGCAGACAGTTGGCCGCGGCGGTCCGGCGCATCAATCAACGCGGCAATGCCATGCTGCTATGGGACGAGCAGGAAGACATCATCCGTGACGGGCGTATCAAGCAGCACAGGTTGACTCATAGCGAAGACTGCCAGTCGTGCGGAAGCAGCGTCAATGTAGAAGTACGCACCAGTCAAACAGACTACGTTTGCCCGTATTGCGGTGGCGGACTGGACTGCAGCCGAATCAATCCATTGCTCGATAGTCTAAAAATTCGTGAAGAGCATGACCGGCCTCCGCGGCAAATGAAGGGCTACCAGTCCGGCAGAAATTTCAGCTTGACAATCTTCATACTGTTGCTGGTGTTATTCTGGCCGGTAGCTATTCTCTATGCGCTAAAAATGAACAGCAATTAAGATGCACCGCACATTGTTTATTCGGGGACAGTGACCTAATCTCGGAGAGCATAGGGTCACTGCCCCCTTGAGCCTTATTTGCTCTTTACTTGATGTTTTGGCAGTTTTGATTCGCGGAATATCGATCAATACAGTCACAAGTCATGGGTAGTTTATGAACAAGGCATCTGCGCTTGCGGCACTGGCCGCTGAATTATTTCTGCTTCAGGGCTGCGATCGGGGACCAATAGTCAAGGAAGAAGTCGTAGCCGCGGCAGTGGCGCAGCCCAATGTCGTGGAGATTCGCGCGGTTGGTATGACCTTTGAAGGCTCATCGGAAATTCCTTCTGGCTGGACAACATTCAGATTCGTCAATTCCTCAAGCATGATCCACTTCGCAATGATTGATGTACCGCCGGAAGGCGTCACTGCGCAGATCTTCACGGACACTGTCGCACAGTATTTCCAGGACGCGATGGACGGCATGAACGCAGGCGACGAGGAGGCGGTCAAAGCGGCGTTTGCCAAGTTCCCGGCCTGGATTGGCGAACTGAAGCGCCATGGGGGACCGGGCTTTTTGTCACCCGGACTGGTAGGCGAAACCACGGTTTATCTGGAGCCCGGCAATTACGCATTCGAGTGCTACGTGAAGACAAACGGAATTTTCCATACTACGAGTCCCGGCGACGGAAAACTTGGCATGATGCTCGAGTTCGCGGTGACGGAAGAAAAGACTGATGCACCGGAGCCCACTGCCAACGCGACCCTTGCGGTGAGCAATTCGGGGATGGAGATTGTGAACGGTGCGCTCGAAGCGGGGGCGAACACGATCCGCGTGAATTTTGTTGAACAACAAGCGCTACCATCTTTTGTCGGCAATGACGTTCATATCATGAGAGTCGAGAACGACGAGAGCATCAGTCAGGCAAGTGCCTGGCTCGACTGGCGTGCCAAGGATGGCCTGGAAGACCCGAGCCCCGTGATCTTTCTCGGCGGTATTAACGACATGCCGGAGGGGTCGCATGCCTATTTCACGGTGGACCTCCGGGCCGGCAATTATGCCTTTATTGCCGAAGTCCCCAGTCCGCAGGAAGCCGGATTCGTTCTCCCGTTCACGGTCAGGTTGCGGGGACAGTGACCTTAATTGCAGCAGGATTGTCTTGGGAACAGTGATTGTAATGGCACTGACGCAAGATCGATCGAGTGCCTGCTGCGGCGAATCTACTTCATCTGACCCTTAATTCTGGCGAGCCCCGATTCGATATCTGGATCGTTTGGGTACGACGCATTAGCGAGAAAATAGACAAAATATCCTGGTTGAACCAGTCCATCCTCCACCAGTTTATCGGCCATGGCCAATAGGTCCGGTATCACTTTCTTGTGATTGCGGATTCTGCCATCGCTCATGTAGCGTTGAAAAAGGAGCAGGGCATTTTGATTCTTGCCCTGGCGAAACTGCTCGTTGATCTGCATTGCAAGACTACCAGGCACTTTGTAGCGCAAAGCTGCATCGAGCACCGGATCGAAGCCGTTGAAGTAGTCAGAAGACGAGATCGGTGCTGAGAGATGTGGGTTAATCGCCGCACGGAAGTCATTGGTCAGCCAGCTGTGCCAGTAGATAGTGGAAACGCGAAGTGTAAGCCCGCTGTTTTCGAGCACGATGCGTCTGCCGTCTCCAAAGTGGCTGGGCTTCGCACCGCTTGGTTCGCCAACGAACATCGCGTAGGTCAATTCCTCAAATTTGTGCATGAAAAATTGCGCGGCTGAAAACGTAGTTCGGCCGACCAAAACATACAATCGCCCATACTCGTTGAACTCGCTACTTCCCAGACCTGTAACGAATGACGTCACCCAGGCGCCGACCCCGCCGAAGTTATGGCGAAGATCGATCACGTATCGCGAAACACCGGCCTTTCGCGCAGCTTCAAGCGTCTCGGCAACAAAATCGCCGTAAGGGGTGGCCGGGTTTTCCTCAAACTCATTGACCTGGACATAGATAGCATCGCTGTCCGACAAAATCTCGTACCAGCGGTATTCACTGCGTCTGGCAAGCCATAGCGGTAGCGATGGGGGTGCGTCACTGACAAAGGACTGTTTCGGATCGTTCAAAGTCTGCAGCGCCGTAGTCAATTCATGCCCGGTGTGGTCGACAGTCGTCAGTTCTATGAGTTCACTCGAGGCACTGATTCCGAGAATATGGATTACGTCCGGTAGCGCCAACCGGTCGGGCGCCATAAGTTTGGCCCGACTCTCGTTTTCGAAGAAACTGACTAACTTTGACGCCTCAATAGCTTCGTCGACTGGCGTTTCATCGAATGAAAGAACCTTCTGCCCAATCAGGTCGCGATGGCGCGGCGTTGCCGCTACGACGAAAAGTCCATCGCTGAACAACTGGAAGCGAACTGGGGATTGTCGAAACTTTAGCGAGTCGAATTTTGGAGGCTTCGTGCCGGAATGCCCGAGTTCGGCGGGCAGAGCCAGTTCGGGATACAAGCGCGGAATATGTAGCCGGGTATGGCCGTCGCCCAGCCTGGCGACGATTTCGGCCATTCGGACAATGATCTCACGCTCCGACAACTCAGGGATCTGCGACTCCAGCTGCTCGACTGCCGCATTGAATTCCACTTCTGGCAATACATGAAACGGCTTGAAGTGGATTGTCTTGATCGACGTCGCAAGCTGTTGCAAATCTGCTGTCCATTGTTGATCAGATATCGTCCTCGCCTCATTCGAGGCGCCGTGACAAGTCATTGTTGCAATCAGCAACATAAGTGTCGGCACAGCAATTTCCATTACTTCCATTCCAGACTCCGAGTTAGAGCGAAGGCCCAGGGCTCACACGCCCAATGATACTGATCATGCACCCGTCACATCGTTAGATGCACCGCGCGTTGAAAACGTTTAATCGGATTTGTTTGGGGACAGTGCCCCTGTCCTGGAGAGGTTAGGGTCACTGTCCCCTTGCGGGGATCGGTTATGCACCGTTATGCACGGTCAGCACTTTTGCGCCGGACACCCGGATTTATTCCACACAAACAATAAGCTGCGCACTACTGGATAAGTACTAATACCGCGTGGATGGTGTTGGGTGTATGAATGGATACTAGGAGGTTGTGCACTCGGTTTGCCGCATTCGTACGGTGGCCGGGGCCCTGGGACGCAACTAATCCTCGTGGACTCCGGTATCAAGCCGGGTCAACCAACCCCCTGCTTGTAGGTGCAGGTGCCTTCAGGGCACAAGGGGAAATTATGAAGTCTCTGTTTTACACTTTGCTATGTACTGCAACCATTGGGCTGCTCGCGATAGCTCAACCCACGTTTGCGCAGACGCCTGACGGGGACACGCCCGCCAACGAAGGCATTTGTGAGACGTGGGGTCTTGAAGGGAAAGTCCGGGGACTCTGCAATGCTTTCTGCGAGGCTATGGACTGTGACGATTCCGACCCGCAGGCTACTGATCAGGCATGTAATCGTGTCCTTTCCAAAATCTACGACGCACTCCCGACGGGTACAGATTTCCCGACCTGCCGGGACGTGGATAGTGATGGCGTACCAAACGGTCTCGACAATTGTCCGGACGATGCGAATCCCGACCAGGCGGACTCAAATGGCGACGGCGTTGGGGACGCGTGCGACATCGGTTGCCCGTGCTTCACGAGCGAAGATGCCAGGGGAATAATCGGACTCATGTACGATCAAGATGCGACCCACTGGAATTGTGTTCACACTGCCACGCCCAGTTGGTTCGTGTGGGCTGGGACCACAATTGCGCCACAAAAATATTTGGAAGCAATAACAAACAATCAGCCAAACCGAGGTCCGGTCTGCGGTTATAGGGATGACCCTCAACAAAACACCGAGATTATGCCAATCTCCGAAGCAGAAATGTTTAACTGTGCCGCTCTCCTGGTGCAAGCAGATCAAGATCTTGATACCGGGGGTCGCTGCGATTTGAATGTGCAGTAACTGCTATTCAACTCAATTTCAATACGACCTGGGGCCGCCACCGCGCGGCCCCAGTGGCCGGTTTTCGGGCTGCAAGCGTTGGGCAAAGTTGGTGGTAATGCAGGTCTGTTGTGATAAATCGAAAGGGTATTGACGTGGTTGATAAGCGGACTTCGTGGCTGTCCGAGCTGGGGCGCAGGGGCGTCTTTCACGTCGCGGGCCTTTACGCGGTCGGGGCATGGATCCTCGTGCAGGTGGCAGACACGATAGCCGGACCATTCCCGCTTCCCGATCACGCCTTGCGACTGATCTGGATCGCCATCGCGTTCGGGTTCCCGATCGCGTTGATCTTCGGCTGGCGTTACGACATTACACGTGACGGTATCGTTCGAACAGACCCTCGGGCGGGCGACGGCGAACACCTGTCGCTGCGCCGTTCGGATTTCGGCATAATCACAGCACTGGGACTGGTAGCGGTGGCGATCATCGGGGTCACGAGCGTCGAGGTCGTTGATGCAATCAGGCAAGAACAGGCTGTCGTCGATCCCATACAACCCTCTGTCCGTCCCGCGCCGAACTCAATCGCGGTGTTGCCGTTCGAGACCTGCAAGGCCAATCCTTCGGACGAGATGCTGCCCGCTGCGCTGGCAGCGGAATTGATCAGCTGGCTGGCGGATGTTCCAGAGCTCAAGGTCGTCGCGCGGGCTTCGTCTTTTGCGTTTCAGGGTTCTGGCTATGAAATTCAGCAGATCACGAGTCCGCTGCAAGTCGCAAATGTGCTCATGGGTGTGCTCTGTCGGGACACGGACTCATTGCGGCTGGATGTGGAGCTCGTCGATCCGGACGGCTTTGTGATTGCTGGCGCGAGTTTCCGCCAGGCAGATGATCCCGGTTTGCCACAGGTCGCCACGCTGACCGCTGCGGTGGCCGGCTGGGTCAGCGGGGAGCTGGGTGTCACAAGTCCGCCCGTGATTGCTCGTGCCTGTGACGACCTCGATGCCCATCAACAGTTCATTATTGGACGCGAGTATATGACCCGGGGCGAGGTAGACGAGGCGTCCCGGGCTTTTGAACATGCTCTCGTGCGTGAGCCGGATTGCAGCGATGCGCGTGCGGGTCTGGCCCTGGCGAAAATCGCATGGCAAGACGCTGACCCGATCGGCTTTCCCGGTATTCTCGAGGATCAAGAGAGCGCCGTTCGTACTGCGGTCGAACAGGCGCCCGAGTCGGACTATGCAGCATCGGCCTTCGTCGCGATTTTGCAAATGCGCGGGAAAGACGATGAGGCCGAGCAGGTCTTGCGTGATGCTTTGTTGCGTTTGCCGCGCTCGGCGTTGTTGCATCATCAGTTGGCAACGCTGCTTGAGACCCGGGAACAGTATGCCGAGGCCGAGGCTGCTGCGCGGCGCGCATTGGCTCTGGATCCGACGCTGGAGGAAGCCTGGAGCACACTGGCTTCCATTGTCGGCGCTCAGTACGGCAGTGTGGAGAATGTCCGTGTCTCCGAGGAAGCTATCGCGCGGGATCCGGTTAACCTGCATCATCTCCAGCGTCTCGCATGGGTCTATTACGGGCAAGGTAGTTACCACGATGCAATGCGTGTCTTCGAGAGGATTCGCGCGCTGCCTGAATTTCCACCGGTCGTCTGGCGGTCGGAGTTCATGATCGCCTGGTTGACTGGCCGGCTCGATAAGGCGACGGAACTCGCACTCGATATGCTGGAGAACGGTGGGGAAGATCTCAACGTCGATATCGTGCGTTGGCATCTCTGCGTTGCCGGCGGAGTTGTTCTGGGACAGCTGGGACTGCATGACGAAATGAACCGATGGATGGCGCACATGGACAAGATTGCCGTTGGTAACCACGGCCATTTCATGTTCAATATCCAACGGCTGCAAAACCTGGGTGAGTGGGACGCTGCCGCCCAAGTGGCGAGGGCATGGTTGGAGAGTCTCGGGCCCGGCTGGACGGACACCACCCAGGCGCGATCGGTCATCCCATGGACGTTGGTTAATGCGGCTCAGTATCAGGCCGTAATAGACCTGGTCGAGCCCGTGCTCGAGTCGGATGCGGATCTGCGCACCTTCCGAGGCAGCATGGAGGAGCCCCTGGCGATTGCCTACAAGGGCTTGCGTCGCGACGAGGAGGCGGCGGCAATTATCGAGAGGCTGGTTGCCGACATCCCCGAGCGCGAAGAGGCCATAATCAAAGACGGTTGGCGCGAGGTCCAGGGTCTCGCTGACCTAAGTCACCTTTACGTTTTGGCGGGTCGTTACGAAGATGCGTTCAATATGGGGCAGATGGCCATAGACAATCACTACAGGTTACGCATTGTGCCCAATCTGCTGGATCGCTGGGCGGATCCGTACGCGCCATTCCTTGACGATCCCCGTGTCGTAGAGCAGATACGAACTATGCACGACGACCTCGACCGCCAAGCCGAGCGAGTCAAAAAAATGTTCGCCGGACGCGATCTGGATGCATTATTCAGACCGATGTATGACGAGCCTGAACGGAGCGGTGGCGTTCGGTAGCACCACTCCAGCGTGTCGAACTCGACAACCCCCGGCGCTCTCAGCCAGCTTTGAACGCGATACCGGCAATCGTCGCAATACTCGAGCGCGAAGGCGTTACCCGACCGACTCCCACCGTGCCACCGTTCCGGTGCCCACCCCCCGCGGGGTCAGACCCCAAATAATCCCCGGATTTGAAGCGAAAAGACGCTGTTTGGGTGGGCGTCGCCTAATTCAGTTCTCTAAGGAAGGAGACGATCCATGTCTCGGCTGATGCGCCAATCGATACCGGGTGCGGTCTGGCACATTACTGCGTTTCTGCTCAAAGGGCGACAAAGTCGCGGTTCGCGAATCGCATATTCCTTACGCGACTGAAAATCGCCTGTTTCGGTTCTCTAATGCACTCAGCCCGTCTTCAATCGCCGGGAAAGTGTTTTCAGTCAGCAACTTGTCGGGGTCTGACCGCTGCTCCAGTATCCTGCGTCGCCAGCCTGTCGAAGTGAGTAACTCTATTTCTTCCATTCTCTTTGGAATGGTAAAGGGCTTCATCGGCCTGCTCGATCAGGAATTCGGTGATACCGGCGACGTCAAGCGGTTCATCGTGTCGAAATCTCAGCGTGGCGGCGCCTATGCTTATCGTAACTTGGCGATCCAAACCTGACAGGCCTTCGATAGCCTGCCGGATATTGTTTGCTGCCGCGATAGCCTCATCCTCGTCGGTTTCGGCAAGCACGATAGCGAATTCCTCGCCACCGTAGCGTGCCACAAAATCCTCACCTCTGGTTTCATCACGCAACGTTTTCGCGACCAGCTTCAGGGCTTTATCACCAGCAACATGCCCGAGATCGTCGTTGTATTGTTTGAAACGATCTACATCGGCCATCAGGACGGACATCGGGCGTTCCTTCCTACGAGACGACTTCAGCACCATCTCCAGGTGAGCGATCAGGCTGCGCCGATTGGCGACACCGGTCAGGCTATCGGTAGTCGCTTGCTCGGATAGTAGTTTGTTCGCATTTTCGAGTTGTCGGGCCTGCTCCAGAATCGTGTTCTCGGCTTTCTTTCGCTCAGTCAAATCGACAACCGAGCAGAGAGTTACGACGCCATCGGCTGTTGTGATCGGATTCAGGCGAACTTCAACGGGAAAGGTGGTCCCGTTTTTATGCTGGGCCAGGAGATCGAGGCCACCCATTCGGCGTGTAGAAGCGTTCGCACCATATTCTTTTCTGTGCGCTGGATGGTCATGCCTTGCCTGTGCCGGCACTAGAATTTCTATTGGTTGGCCAAGGAGTTCTCCCGAAGAATAGCCGAACAGGTTCTCACCTTCATCATTGACATGTACGATCAAACCCTCTTCATTCACCATGATCATCGCCGCCGGGGAGGCTTCTATTCCCAGGCGGAAGCGTTCCTCCATTTTTTTTCGCTCGGTCAAGTCGCTGAAAATGACCACGGCCCCGACGAGTTTGTCGTCGTGGCGCATGGGTGTGCTGGTATATTCAACAGGAAGGCTTGTACCGTTTTTCCGCCACAGGACTTCGTCTGTGACCCGATGCACCTGACCATCGGTGAATGCCGCATACATCGGGCATTGTTCGCGGTGATAGACAGTGCCGTCGGGATAGCTATGGTGGATGAGCGCATGCAGGGGTTGTCCGAGGAGTTCGGACTCCTCGTAACCCAGCAATTGGCAGACGGCATCGTTGACAAAAGTCGTTTTCCCATCCAAGTCCAGGCCATAGATTCCCTCACCGACAGATTTTAGAAGAAGACGGTTCCTCTGCTCTGACTTGGCCAAGGCTGCCATCGCCCTGTTGCGTTCAACCATTTCGCGTTTCAGTTTCGCTGTTCGCTCCGAAACCAGCCGCGTCAGTCTCCAGGACTGCTGACGCAGATTGTTAAACACGATGCCAATGACTATGGCAATGCCGAGACCAACCATCACATATGCAATCGAAGTTTTTCGCAATTCAGAGTTGGTATGGGCGATGATGCTGGTCAGTGGCAGATTGATCTCGAGCACGCCACGGACATCGCCCACCTGCCAGTCTGTTTTCGGTGACAATGGGTGAGTGTTGTGACAGTCGACACATTCCGCTCTCATTACATCAGCCGTCGCGTATCGAAGTATTGCTTCATTGTCCTGCTTTACAAATCTATAGAATGCTTCGTCCGGATTCTCGGAGAGGAAATCCCAGGCGTCCAGATCGAAGGCTGAACCTACACTACGAGCCCTGTGTGGATAAGGATATGGGCTGTACAGACGTGATCTGGCTCCGGATTCTTGCTCGCCGATACGCTCGCCCAGCATCATGCTCAACGTTGCGGGCAAAGGTATTGTGTCGGAGCGAGTCAGATAGTCGTGTGAAATTTCGAGTCCGCCCGCGCGAGCCCTTTCGACAACCTCTGACGTGTAGAGCGTGCGAAATTGCGTCAACGCTACTGAATAAAGTCTCGCAGTCTCCAGCGCGTTGGATCTAATCAGTCCCGACTGTAGCTGAATTATGTGCCAGATCATGGTTGACACAATTATTCCGAATACGAGCGTCAGGACCAGAATGATTTTCAAATGTTTCATGTTCGATAAAGGGCGGTGACTCTGTTCTTCTCCCACAGCTAGCTACTGACCGCGAGGTGTCAGAATCAGCAGACACGCCGAGCGGGCAAGCTATCGAGAGCGGAGCCAGAGATAGCTCGACTTATCTATTCATATCGGCGTGAGCTGGCAGGACTGAACGACGACCTGATTGGGCGTAACGGTGATTGCCTGGTCCGGAACGCAGGTTGAACCGTCTGGATTGGGAGACCCCGGCTCAAATGGGCGGTAAATGATTATGTTAGATCGTCGTTTCGGGCGATCGCGAGATCCCTGACGACGGCAGCAACGTCGTGGCCGTTGGCTCGACCGTGGATATCACTGTCCCCGAATCGCCGGAGTTACGGTCACTGTCCCCTTTCCACCATGATGCTATTTGGCGGGTTGGGTGCTGAGTTTCGTTACCCAGTACTCGGTGTCCGGCTCCGGAAACGTATTGCACCGGGCATTATTGACGTACAACGAAGGCCCGAAAATCGCGCCGCTCGCGATGCCGTCCATGTCGGGATCGGTTATCGTTCCCACGATCTCCCCGGTGAGCAGATCGTCACTTAGTTCAATCACCCTGACCTCGTCGGGGAGACCCAGGAAGCTCAACGGGTGCAGGCTATAGACAGTGCGGCCCTGGATTGCCAGCCCATCCGGAAAAACAGGAAGACCCTCGGTAATGAGAGTCACGTCGCCGGTGGCTACGTCCAACCGCCCTGATGAGCTAGCATGGCTCATCTGTGTTTCTGACTTACCCGTTAAGTGTAGTAGCGTTTTTGAGCTTCGCCAGTAATTCTGTTGGGGACAGTGACCATAACTCCAGCAAACGCCCGCTTTAGCTGAGGGCATCAAGCCCATTGGTGCGCCATCCTAAATCTCACACTTGTTGTTCGGGGACAGTGACCCAATCCTGGAGAGTTAGGGTCACTGTCCCCCGAATCCACCTGAGCCAGGTTGTGGGGCATACAAACCTACCGGCGAAAACGAGCATCTAAGAACCGATTCCCTTGTGGATGGGTCAGCTCCTTTTGACCGGTAAGGGAAGGAGTTAACGCGTTTTGGTTGTTTGTGGCTTATAATTCCGGCGAATGCACCATTTTTTCTCAGAACTTCAACGCCGGAACGTCCTGCGCGTTGCTGCCGCCTACGCTCTAGTCGCTTGGATCATCATCGAGGCGGGCTCTGTGCTGCTGCCAACTTTCGGGGCGTCGGCAAGTGCATTTCAAGTTTATGTGGTTGTCGTGGTTCTGGGATTCATAGTCTCGCTGGTATTCGCGTGGATCTTCGAGATCACGCCGGATGGCGTTCGGCTCGACCGGAACCTGGACCGAAAGTCACCCCGGAAAGCAGGGCGGGTCATGAACTACGCGATTATGGGCCTGTTGGTTGTGGCCCTGGTCGTGTCGATGACGTTCAACGTGGCGGACCTGCGTACTGATGCCCCATTGACGGCTTTCGCTCAACCGACGATGCGCGACTCAATTGCCGTTTTGCCTTTCACCAGCCGCAGTACTGACGCGGAGAACGCGTTGTTCGCTGACGGGATCCATGACGATCTTTTGACCAAGCTCGCGAATACGGGCGGGCTGAAGGTGATTTCCCGCACGTCTGTACTCGAGTATCGGGACACCACAAAGAACCTGCGGCAAATCGGTGAAGAGCTCGGCGTAGATGCTGTGCTTGAAGGTGCGGTTCAAAAGATGGGTGATAACGTGAGAATCAACGTGCAGTTGATCGATGCAAAGACCGACGAGCATTTGTGGGCGAAAACCTACGACCGGCAACTCACGGTGCAGAATATTTTTTCTATTCAAAGTGAAATTTCGGAAGCAATTACGGTAGCGTTGGAGACAACCTTGATTGCGAGCGAGCCGATGGCCGCCGTGAATATTCCGACCAAGGACATTCGCGCATACAGTCTTTATGTGTCCGGGCGCGACAATTTGTATTTGCGTCGACTTGAAACGACGCAGGCGGCTCGTGAGCAATTCGAGCAGGCAATCGCTCTCGATTCTGACTATGCCGAAGCCTACGTTGGCCTCGCAGAAAGTGTGCTCCTGTTACAAATTAATCATGCGGCGTTGCCCACGGACGAAGCGTTCCGGCTGGCCCAGGAGAATCTGGATATTGCGCTTGCTCTCGGTCCGGAAATTGCCGATGCATACGCCACCCTTGGTCTGATGAAAACCAATATTTGGTCGCAGACTCGGGTCGGCGAGGAAAGACTGGAGGCGGAAGCAGCATTTGAGCGCGCGATTTCGTTGAATCCCAATCACGCTCAGGCGTACATGTGGTTCGCCTCACTCAGAGCCGAGGAGCAGCGGCTCGAAGACGCCATTGCCTACTATCATCGTTCCATGCAACTCGATCCATTGGGTCGAATTCCGTCGTCAAATCTACCGACATTGTATGCACGACTGGGGCAGAACAATGTGGCGTTGAAGTTGTGGCTCGACGCGATCCAGGTGCATCCGGAATGGCCAACACTGTATGGATACATTGCGACTCATCTCATGGGGATGGGTCGACTAGATGAAGCCATGGCGTGGACCAGGGCAGCGCAGGCGCTCAGCACGGATCCGACCGTCGGCAATAACCTTACTCTGGGAATTTATCTGCAATTTGGTCAGCTCGATAAAGCACGTGCATTGCTGACCGATATGCCCGCAGATAATCCGATGGCGCCGTTTGCGAAGGGATTCAGAAGCTTGATTGACGGCAACTTCGGCGCCGCACACGAATTCTTCTCCTATAACAACCATAACAGCGATCAAGAACCGAAATTCATGCTGGAGATTGCCGCTGATGCCGCACTGCTGGCCGGCGATCTAACCAAGGCACGTGAATACACACTGAAAGAAGAGCCGTTGTTGGATAACGACGGTGACTTGCCGATTGACCCGGTAACGGTTCGCAAGGTGGTGAAACTCGCCTACATACATCAGCAGACTGGGGATACAAAGCGTGCCGATGAACTATTGAATGCGGCACTTGCCGTAGCCCAGGCAATGCCGCGACAGGGCATGTTTGGTCACGGGATTCTGGATGTGCAGATCTATGCGCTGCTGGGCCGCAGAGACGACGCGTTTCTGGCATTAAACCAGGC
>Ga0224508_10002567_pt1 | contig 15337 bp, 12 predicted proteins | sample SF_Jan12_sed_USG_4_FD_170157 | JGI IMG/M metagenome (GOLD analysis project Ga0224508, IMG submission 170157) | Sediment microbial communities from San Francisco Bay, California, United States - SF_Jan12_sed_USGS_21 | ecosystem: Environmental > Aquatic > Marine > Sediment | place: USA... | reverse complement strand
ACGAATGAGGATCATGTTCGAGGCGGTTTTAAAGCTTACTCAGCTGCATGTTATAAAGCCATTGGTGGCTTGGTATCTTCAATAGGGTGGGATACCATCGATGAGTTACTCGCTAAGTACCACGGTTTTGAAGTGCGTACCCTCCCTGATCTGCATATACAGCACCTGCGACCTACTGGTACGTCTTACGTCCCTTCAGCAAAAAAACTACAAGGAAGAGCCATGTACGTGATGCGATATGGCTTATTGATAAGTAGTATAGCCAGTCTGAAAATGGCATGGAAGCAAAGGAATTTTCGGGTCTTTGTCGACAATTTAAAAGGATACTATGAAGCCAAACGCCTAGGCCTGTCCTACTTGATCAATGAAGAAGAAGGCAAGTTTGTCCGGAAGCTTCGTTGGCATGGAATACGAAAGGCTCTATTCTAAGACCGAAGTGATTGGATTCCCCGTAGCACCACTGGGGAATGAAATGCCAAGTAAGGCCGAAACCGTTGGCGCTATATCTGCAATTCGCGTTCGCTCATTTGTATCTCCCTTTCTGATTCCTTTCCCAAAGAATAACAAGGGTACATGTGTATCATACGTAAGAGGAGAACCATGTGTGGAGCCGGTTTTTGGATAACTTATATTGGCAGGATCAAACATAAATAGGACATCTCCTGAACGCTTTTGGTGAAATCCGTTCTGAAGGATCTTCGGCATGCCCTCTACATAGGCATTGCGCATCATTTGACTCGCGGTATATACTCTGAATACTGATGGGTAGGAAATAATTTCCTGGGCAATAGCTTGCTGAATATCTTCCAATTCAATACCCAGGTTTGCAATAGCATCACGATCCAGGAAGATCTGATTATTGGAGATATTCTCTAACAAGGCAGTATTGCCGTATTTAAACTGCAGGAACTTGATCAATTCGCCCCTTATAACAGCTGATGAGACATATCCGGCAGGAACATTGTTATCGGCCAGGTAGGCAGGTACATGTACTGCACCGTGATCAGCTGTCAGAAAAACAGTATACTGACCGGCTCCTACTTCTTGGTCGAGCGCGTCAAATAACCGCTCCAGATCACTATCCAACCAAAGATAGGTGTCCTGTACTTCCTTCGAATTTGCCCCGAATTTATGGCCGATATAATCAGTACTGGAATAGCTGATAGCCAGGAAATCAGTGTTTTGGTCCTTACCCAGGCCTTCCGCTACTACAGCTGCCAGAGCAAAATCTGTGGTTATACTATTCCCGTAAGGTGTGACTTTTAAGAGCTCAAAGCTACCATTAGCTTCCCAAATGGCGGGTACATCGTGGGGGAAAACTGGTGCTGCCTCTCCATTGAAAGGGCTTTCATAGGACGTATTATCCGGCCCGCTTTCCTGATAACCTCCAATATTTTTAAAAGTATTCCATGGCTTCTTATATTTTTCTATGGCGTCTGAAGAATTATACTGTAATACCCAGTCAGGTAACTTGTCCATGTAAAAAGAACTGCTGATCCAATCCCCTGCAGAAGATCCATGAAACCAATAGGCTGCATTAGCCATATGTCCACCCGGTAAGACGGCACCCCTGTCTTTTAAGGCCACGGAAATGACTTTTCCATTATTCTGAGTATGTAGTCTTAATTGATCTGTTACAGTCGTGACATTCATACGATGAGGCGACATTTGCCCTTCGGCACCTTGTGATCCAACTGACTTAACATTTTCATCACCGGTACAATAAACAGGTTTCTTTGTGTTCTTATCATACCATGAATTACTAATAATACCATGCATAGCAGGTGTGGTACCGCTATATACAGAAGCATGGCCCGGCCCTGTATAGGTGGGTGCATAACTAAAGTGATTATTCTTGCAGTTAAATCCTTCATTCACCATGCGTTTAAATCCTCCATCGCCATAATCATCCCAAAACCGGGTTAAGTAGTCATATCGCATTTGATCTACAACAATCCCAACAACTAATTTTGGGTTATCTGCCTGCTGCATCGTCACATCAGCTAAAGATTTTTTTATACTTCGCTGTGCCTTGGCGGTATAACCAAAGCCTAGAATGAAAAATATCAATAAGGTAAGTGTTAAAATTCTGGAATTCATGCTATGTATTTAAGTGTTCAAAAGGTACAAATAAACCTCAATATAATATGCTCTTCCCGCCAATACAAGGGGAATTATGTTATTTTTACGCTACAACTATCATACCACTGATGACGTATCTGTCTGCTATCGGGAGCTACTCGATCATGGTGAAAGAGGTCTTTAAGAAACCTACGAAATGGCCCATCATGAAGTCGCTCATCTTCAAGGAAATAGATGAATTAATATTCAATTCCTTGGGAATCATTGTATTTATCTCCTTATTCATAGGGGGTGTTGTCACTATTCAGACCGCTCTTAACCTGGAAAACCCCTTGATACCGGTTAGTTTGATCGGCTTTGCGACCAGGCAATCTGTCGTATTGGAATTTGCCCCAACATTTACCTCCATAATTATGGCAGGTAAAGTAGGTTCCTATATAACTTCGAGCATAGGCACTATGCGGGTAACCGAACAGATCGATGCGTTAGAAGTAATGGGTGTAAATTCATTAAACTATCTGGTTTTTCCAAAAATAATCGCCATGCTTCTGTATCCCTTTGCTATTGCTATTGCCATGTATATGGGCATACTAGGCGGTTGGATGGCTGGGGTTTGGGGTAATTTCACCTCCAGTGCCGATTTTATCGAAGGACTGCAAATGGATTTTGACCCGTATCACGTTACTTACTCTTTCATTAAAACACTGGTTTTTGCTTTTGTAATTGCTACAGTTCCCTCCTATCACGGATATTTTATGAAAGGGGGCGCTTTAGATGTAGGAAAAGCCAGTACCACATCATTTGTTTGGACGAGTGTCGTGATCATCATCCTGAATTTCATATTAACCCAATTATTGCTAGGCTAATGATCATAGTTGAAAACTTACATAAGTCGTTTGGGGAGGATCATATATTAAAAGGGATCTCTACTTCCTTTGAAAAAGGGAAGACGAGTTTGGTTATTGGGCAGAGTGGTTCAGGAAAAACAGTTTTTATAAAATGCCTTTTAGGTTTGATCACACCGGAAGAAGGCACAATCGATTTTGATGGGAAGATCTATTCCCAATTAAATTCAAATGAAAAACGAGAACTTCGACAAGAAATAGGCATGGTTTTCCAGGGTAGCGCCTTGTTTGACTCCATGACAGTCGAGGGCAATGTGATGTTTCCACTGAACATGTTTACACAACAGTCTCAATCTGAAAAGGAAGATCGGGTCAATTTTGTTCTAAAACGTGTAAATCTGGTCGATGCCCATCATAAATATCCGGCCGAACTTTCCGGTGGGATGCAAAAAAGGGTAGCCATTGCCAGGGCAATTGTTATGAACCCTAAATATTTATTCTGCGATGAACCTAATTCGGGATTAGATCCAAAGACCGCTATTCTGATCGATAATCTAATCCAGGAGATCACAAAGGAATATGATATTATTACGGTGATCAATAGTCACGATATGAATTCTGTTATGGAAATCGGGGAGAAGATCGTTTTTCTTCAACATGGTGAAAAAGCATGGGAAGGGACTAAAGAAGACATCTTTAAGACAGATAATGAGGCAGTTACCAGTTTTGTCTATTCTTCAGAGCTCTTCAAAAAAGTGCGGCAGATGTACCTGGAAGAACGTACTTAATTGGTTAGGGTTTTAAGTTGTAGGTCTTTATTTTTAAGACGTATTCGAAGCCATTCCAATAACTTGATTTCATCCTTAGTTAATTTCTCCTCTGGAACATCCTCTTTCCATGTAACTTCAAAGACAGGAATAGTATCGATCTTTTGAAAATCGGTTTGGATCCTATAGGAAAATGCCAAAGACGCCAGATCTTCATAGTTTAATCTGGCTTCGGCACTGATGTCTTCAAAGGGTATCTGTTTAAGTGTTACCTGTTGAACAGCCGACAATTCCTCTTCCAGCATGTCAATCCTGGCATCCTTACTCAATAACTCTGCCTTCTTGGATTCATATAGCTCATTGATAAAATTAAAGCGCTCCTCGGAATCGTCCTTCCCACCTTGTACGACAAGCAGATCCGTATTGATCAAACGCGAATAGTTGTTCTTTTGTACACGCCAGGTACGTATCACATTATCCGGGATGACCTCATCTCCCATTGAAACCACTTCGATCCGGGATGTGCCTTCAGGGCGATATTGAAACTGTGTCAGATTATCCATATACCTTCCTTGGTCAGAGAACTGATAGGTGCCAATTGTTTCATTAACCAATTGCTGTGCCTGGCTTAAAAAGCGTGATTCCTGAAAAACATTATAGAATGTAAAGCCTGCGGGGATCATCACCAACAGTGCCAGCAAAGAGGCTATCCTGGCCGTTCTTCTGCGCTTTTTAGAATTAGCATAGCGCACCATTGGGAAGCGCATGAATTTTAATACCAAAAAAGTTGCTAAAGCAATAAAGATGGTATTAATCGTGAACAGGTACATTGCCCCAATAGCATAACCCCAATTCCCAATTGCCAAACCAAATCCCACTGTACATAATGGTGGCATTAAGGCTGTAGCAATCGCCACCCCAAAGATCACACTGGCTATCGTTCCTTTTTTAGCTCTGGCGATTACCAATGCCAGGCCACCAAAAAAAGCGATCAGTACATCCCGAATATCCGGAGCAGTTCGAGCCAGTAGCTCAGAGGATTCATCCCTCAAGGGAAAGAATGCGAAAAATAAGAAGGCCGTCAGGACACTTAAAATTACCATGACGGCAAAATTCTTCAGCGATCTTCTTAGCGTTTCTATGTCATTAATAGCAATAGACAGACCAATACCCAATATAGGTCCCATCAGCGGGGATATAAGCATCGCTCCGATGACTACGGCTGTAGAATTAGCGTTAAGACCTACAGATGCTATGAAGATAGAACAAATGAGGATCCAGGAAGTGTGTCCTTTGAATGGAATATCTTCAATGATGGCTGTTTTAGTCGCCTCCTGATCTGTATTACGGCGAATACTCAAAAGGTCTGAAAGGAAGCTTCGAGTGCTCCCTAGTAAGCCGCGAAAATCTTCCCGAACTTCTTGTCCATCCGGTATCGCTTCCTCCTTATGTGGTTTTTTCTCCTCTTCGAACATGTGCTAATGCTTCAGTGAATCTCCATGTTCCCTTTTTACACGGGCAACAATTTCCATGATCTCTTGTTCTTTTTCGCGCGGGATCATCAGGATCACATTATCTTTTTCAACAATAATATAGTCATTTACACCTTCAATAACGGCCAATTTGCCTTTAGGCAAAAAGATCATATTACCGGTAGAATTTTGGGCTGAAAGAGTAGCCCCTATCACCACATTTCCTTCCTTATTCTTTTCTTTCTCTTCAAACAAGGATCCCCAGGTGCCCAGATCGCTCCAACCAAACGTAGCGGGTAATACATATATTGACTCCGCTTTTTCAAGAATGGCATAGTCGACAGAGATATTTTCTGCGAGACCGTAATTGGCTTCGAGAAAGCCAGTTTCCTTTGTCGTATTATAATCTGACAAGCCTGAGAAAAATAGTTCAAACATGGCTGTTTGATTCTCTTTAAAGGCCTGCACTATGGTTTGAATACTCCACACAAAAATTCCGGCATTCCATAGAAAATTCCCCTGGGCCAAGAATTGTTCTGCTGTGTCCTTATCTGGTTTCTCCCGGAATTTGATCACAGCATGTAGCGGTTCCGTTTCAGATGATTGATATTCTATATATCCAAAACCGGTTTTCGGGGCATCTGGTGTAATTCCCAGGGTGCAAATAGAATCATTCGCACGGCTGTGCTCCATGCATTTGAGAATATCTTCTCTAAATGCGCCGTCATCGTCTATCAAGTGATCACTGGGTGCCACAAGCATCACTGCATCTGGCTCAATCTTTTGAATTTTCAGGGCGGCCAGTAAAATGCAAGGCGCTGTGTTGCGCATGGCGGGCTCGGGTACGATCTGATAGTCATTCAGACCCGGTATTTGTTCATGAACCAGGGAAACGTAATCCGCATTTGTCAGAACGAATATATTTTCTGTTGGAATGAAATTCTGGAGTCGTGCAAAAGTCTGCTGCAGCAATGAGCTGCCGGTATTCATAAGGTCGTGAAATTGCTTTGGGAATTCCTGTGTGCTAACAGGCCAGAATCTCGATCCAACTCCCCCGGCCATGATCACGGCAAAATGCTTAGAATTCAAGGACATTTACATTTATATTGGCTCCACCTCAGCATGAGGCTGAAACAAATATACCCTACCGGAACCAATTTCATGGCATTCTATTCTCTTAACCCTTTTTTTTCCTCTTTTAAAAGACTTTCCATTATACAGTCTGAAGGAACTGCCTTCACTTAGTTCGGCCACCACACTTTTATCTGACGGGGGATCATATACTTTTAATGCCATAGCCAATGCGCTATCCGTGGAACTACTCGCTTTGGGATTACGAAAATGTGTTGCCATTACAGGGAGAAGATCATTAGGGAAGACTTCAGGTCTGAGCAAGGGCACCATCATAAATGTGAATGTCTGTTTCCATTCATTCCCATGAGGTCTTATTCGCCTGCCATATTTTTCAAAAGCTTGCAGATGAGCTAATTCGTGAATAAAGGTGATTAGGAATCGATAAGGGTTTTTAGAGGCGTTGAGCGTAATGCGATGTGTACCATCCGCTAATTGTTTATAATCCCCATGCCTTGTTATACGTTGCGCTGTGATCTTAACTTTTACCTGGCTTTCATTTAGGAGAGAAAGGCAATAATTTCTGGCTTCAGCTGGAATATAATCTGTGATAAACTGTAAATTCACTAGCGCTGAATTAAGGAGTGCTATTACTTACAGGCAGCACTTTCCCATTATACATGAGATGCCCCTCTAATGCAAAACTGGCAATATACTCGGCCATTTCAGCAGCAGTTGTAGGAGCCTGATAGCCCGGAAAAGCCTCTTCCAGCATTTCTGTTTGAACCGCACCCAACGCTAACACATTGAAAGCCGGTCCCGTTTCTTTATATTCTTCAGCCAACAACTCGCTTAGTGTGATGATGGCACCTTTGCTTGAGCTATAAGCGGCCAAGCCCGGAAATTTTGAACTACCCTGTACACCTCCCATGGAACTGATAGTTACCACATGAGCCGATTTCTTCATAAGCGGGATGAGTGACCGGGTTAGCTCCGCCAATCCAAATACGTTCACCGCATAGACTTCCTGAAAGTCATCCCAACTGGTTTGCGTAAAAGGTTTGTTGATGAGTCGGCCTGCATTATTGATCAAGATATCCAGGGAGATATCAACCTTACTCAAATCGGTTGCAAATTTTGCGATATCCTGCGCTGAACTAATATCAAAGGGGATCACTTCCACTCCTTTGAGATTTGCTGCTTCAAGAGGGCCAGTATTTCTTGACAATGCCCAGACTCGATCGCCACGTTCGGCAAATATTCGGCAGAGTTCAAAGCCTATGCCCCTGCTGGTACCGGTGATGACTACATTTGCCATTAGTTAGTTATTACTTCTTGTTCTGCAGCATTCGTAATTCCTTCGATCACGGGGATGATCCTGTTGACTACTTCGGCCATATGGTCAAAATCCATGATCTGAGGTTCATCGTCGACTCCATGATAATGGTCAAAATTCGTGAAATCGAAGGTACAATAGGTATGGGCTGGAACTCCAAAAACTTCATGAAAAGGATAGTTGTCAGAGCGCTGGAATAAATTCAATTCCTGTGCTGTTGGCAGGAGTCCGATCAAATTCTCCCCGGCATGTTCATTACTAACCTCGGCCAAATTAGATTTATCGTATCCCGTTATATACAAAAAGTAATCCTTGCCAACCATGGGCACACCCGTCATTTCAAAATTGAGCATCGTATACAGATTCAAATTTGATTCCTTTAATTTCTTAGCCAAATGCCAGGATCCCATCAATCCGCGTTCTTCGGCACTAAAAAGGGCAAAGATCAGGCTGCGTTTGTTGGTTTTGGCATTCCCGAAATACCGGGCTAGTTCCATGACCGTGGAAGTACCGGATGCATTGTCATTGGCGCCGTTGGCGATGGCATCCCCATTCGTGGAATTTACGATACCAATATGATCATAATGGGCTCCTATTACTATGAATTCGTCTTTTAACTCCGGGTCATTACCCGGGATCCATCCAACCACATTGTATGAAGTTGGTTTAAAGTTCGCCAGCGTATCGCGAAACGATTCAAAATAGGGCCGAATGTTATTTTCCTCGAATGATTCCTCAATATAACTTGCCGCCTTTTCGATCCCATCCGATCCGGAATCCCGGCCTTGCAAGTCATCTGAGGCCATAAAATTCATCAAAGCACTCATTCGAATTTCGTTGGAGTATAGGTAAACCGGAGTACTGCTAGTGTTAGTTGTTGGATCGGTTTCAGGACTACCAATACTGCCTTTGACACCTTCAGGTCCGTTTACAATGTCTTCGGGACTCGTTTCCCGAACCTTGGCAGACCCACAGGCCATAAGCGTGGCTACAAGCCCAAGCATGATTATTTTTCTCATCTGATATTTTAATTTTTTTAAGGCTGGATTTTATGCCAGCATAGTTACAGGGTTCTCAATAAATGCCCTGAGGGTTTGTAAGAATTGTGCTCCGGTGGCGCCATCTACAGTCCTGTGATCACAAGCCAGGGTAAGCTTCATTGTATTTCCTACTACGATGGCACCATCCTTCACCACAGGTTTCTCGACTATAGCGCCAACCGAGAGTATTGCAGAATTTGGCTGGTTTATAATAGAGGTGAATTCCAGGATACCGAACATCCCAAGATTGGAAACAGTAAACGTACTGCCTTCCATCTCATCCGGTTTAATCTTTTTTGTTCGTGCCCTGCCTGCCAGGTCTTTTACCGATGCATTGATCTGCATCAAACTCATCTGATCGGCAAATTTCAGCACAGGAACTACCAGGCCATCATCTACAGCTACAGCAACGCCCATATGAATATGCTGGTTGTATCGGGTAGTATCTCCGTTCCAGGTCGTATTTACCTGTGGATGTTTCCGCAACGCCAGGGCACATGCTTTCAAGATCATGTCATTAAAAGAAACCTTGGTATCCGGTAAATCATTGATCTTGACCCTGGAGGCTTTCGCCTGTGACATATCAACTTCAATAGTCAGGTAATAGTGTGGTGCTGTGAATTTCGACTCAGCCAGGCGCTTGGCGATCACCTTACGCATCTGAGAATTCTTCACTTCTTCACTGCCTTCTTCTCCCACGGGTAACGCAATAGGTTGAAGGGCAGAACCAGTAATGCTTGAGACCGGAGTTTCAATTTGGGGAGCGGCAGCGGGTGCTCCTTTGGAAACTGCAGGGCTAAAGTTTTCGATATCTCGCTTAACAATACGACCTTGTTCCCCTGTTCCCTTGACATCGGCCAGGGATATCCCCTGGTCTGCTGCCATTTTTTTCGCAAGCGGGGAAGCAAATATCCGTCCATTGGATGATGCTGTTGATGTTGCCACTTGAGCCAAGTTTGGCTCGGTAGATCCTGTTTCGGTTGCTTCCACCTTCGGTTTTTCTGCTACGGCTTCTTTAGCTTTTGCGCCGGATGCGAGAACAGCTTCTACGTCTGTTCCGGCCGGACCAATGACAGCTAATATTTCATCAACTGGTGCCGTTTCGCCTTCCTGGATCCCGATGTGCAATAAGGTGCCTGAGTAGAACGACTCAAATTCCATGGTGGCTTTGTCTGTTTCTATCTCAGCAAGGATATCTCCTTCTTCAATCAGGTCCCCTTCTTGTTTTAGCCAGGAAGCAACCGTCCCTTCTTCCATAGTGTCACTAAGTTTGGGCATGGTGATAACCTCTACCCCTTCCGGGATTGCGGCAGTAGCCGCTGTTTTAGTATCTGCTACCGTTTCTTCAATTTTTGCAGGAGCTGTTGTTTTCTCTTCAACAGGCTCTTCAGCTTTTAAATCAGCCGTACTCCCATTGGTGGTTGCCTCCCCTGAAATCAGGGATGCAATATCCTCCCCGTCTTCTCCGATAATTGCCAAGAGGGTGTCAACCGGGGCTCCTTCCCCTTCTGCAATACCTATATGCAATAGGGTGCCTTCGTGAAAGGATTCAAATTCCATGGTGGCTTTATCCGTCTCGATCTCAGCCAGAATATCGCCTTCTTCGATCTTATCCCCTACTTGCTTAAGCCATTTCGCTACGGTACCTTCCTCCATAGTATCGCTAAGCCTGGGCATGGTGATTATTTCGGCCATATTCTTATAGTTTATGTGCTAAAAATGGATATCCTTCTTCCTCGTAAACCATATCATACATTTGATCTAAAGGCGGATATTCTGAATTTTCAGCAAATTCTTCACATTCTTTTACACGCTCTTTCACAGCTGCATCGATTGCAGCAATATCCTCTTCTGAGGCATATTTCTTTTCCAGAATAACTTCTTTGATCTGGGTGATCGGATCTATCTTTTTATACTCTTCCACTTCGTCTTTAGTGCGATAGTGTTGTGCATCAGACATTGAATGTCCCCTATAGCGATAGGTTTTCATTTCCAGGAATGTAGGTCCGCCACCATTTCGGGCGCGCTCTATGGCCTTGCTCATTTCCTCTGCAACCGTCACCGGATCCATGCCATCTACAGGTCCACAGGGCATTTCATAGCCGAGTCCGAGTTTCCAGATCTCTGTGGAATAAGAGGTTCGCTCAACCGAAGTTCCCATCGCGTAGCCATTATTTTCACAAATGAATACAACTGGAAGTTGCCAGAGCATAGCCAGGTTAAAGGATTCGTGAAGTGATCCTTGTCTGACAGCACCATCACCCATATAGCATAAGGTCACAGCATCGCGCTTAAAATATTTATCTGCAAAAGCCAATCCGGCTCCTAATGGGATCTGACCTCCTACGATACCATGTCCTCCATAGAAGCGGTGTTCTTTCGAAAATATATGCATGGATCCTCCCATGCCTTGAGATGTCCCTGTTACTTTGCCGTATAATTCGGCCATAACCCTTTTGGGGTCTACCCCCATTCCAATAGGCTGAACATGGTTCCTATAGGCCGTTATCATACGATCCTTAGAAAGATCCATGGCATGCAAAGCACCCGCCAATAAGGCTTCCTGACCATTATAAAGGTGCAGGAACCCACGAACTTTCTGCTGAATATATACTGCGGCGAGTTTATCTTCAAACTTGCGCCAGAAGAGCATATCTTCATACCATTTAAGATATACTTCCTTTGTTACTTTCTTCATTGAATGTTTTTCGGTTGAATAGTTAGTCTCCCCATTCAAAATTCGTCAGTCCTTTGTTCAGGACAAACCATGAAAAACAAAAATAAACATTAAATCTAGAGTTGAAAATAAAAGGGATAAAAGCCGAACTCAGGTTTAAGGCCGTACGTAAAATAATTTACTCAGAATTCAATTGTGAGCTGTTAAATCCGAGGGGTAAAAGATCTGAAATTGCATTAATGAGATAGACCGGCCCGTGGTTCCCCTTTAGTAATACACGTATAGGTTTTCTTTGTTTATGCTCATACTCGTATATAGACTGACGACAATTTCCGCAAGGTGCAGCGGGTTTGTGGGAAGGCTCTTTATCAGAGCCGGCACTGATGGCAAGGCTTAGGATCTGAACCCCGGGAAACCGGGCACCAGCTTGAAAAACAGCCACCCGCTCGGCACAGAGGCCAGATGGAAAGGAGGCGTTTTCCTGATTGCTTCCCAGAACAATCTCACCATTTTCCAGGAGTACAGCTGCGCCAACTTTAAAGTTCGAATAAGGAGCATAGGCTCCATTCCGGGCCATGATAGCCTTTTCAAGTAAATCAAGATCTTCCTTTACTAGTTCCTCTTGATCGGTAAAAACCTTGAAAGATATATTTATATGCTGCTCTTCCATAGCGTTTCCTTTCTTCTAGGAAAGATATAAAAAAACCCGCCGTAAGGCAGGTTCTTTTATTTTGCTTTTATTTTCTTAATCATTGACGAATTCCTGACCCAGGTTAAAAGTCACTGAGAATCGCAATGTATTTTCTAAAGGATTACGTACTTGTGAAGTGGAAAACAAATACGAGAGATCTACCTGTGCCGACTTGAATTTAAATCCGGCTCCCAGCGTTAAAAATTTTCTAGATCCTTTTTCTTCACTTTCATTAAATAGCCCGGTACGTAACATAAAGGCATCCTGGTACTTATATTCCGCACCAAGTCCCCATGTGAATTCTTTTAATTCTTCGCTAAAGCCGTCAGGCGCATCACCAAATGATTTGAATAATCCGTCAAAGAAAGTAATAGCCTGATATTGGTCATTATCTTCTGAATCCACATCACCATCACCATCAAAATCCTGTGGCGTAGGAACTAACAATTTATTGAACTCTGTGTGTAGTCCAAGAACATTGTCTGCGTCAAATATAAAGTCGAATCCGGCACCAAATTTTAGATTGGTTGGCAGGAAGTTCTCCTGACCGCCTTCATCATATTTAATCTTTCCACCAAGGTTAGACAGGTTAAACCCAAGTCTCCAACGTCCATCAAAGCTGTCATAAGCGATCTCCGGAGAACGATAGAAACCGGCTACATCTACAGCCAGGGAATTGGCGGCTTGTGAATCCACATCACCGCTTTCCGGCAGTTTTAGATTTGAGCTAATAAATCGTGCTCCAACGGCCATTGAGAATGTTGGGCTCAATTTTAATGAATAAGACCCATCAATAGCCAATTCATTTGGCTTGGCCAGGGTTCCGGGATCATTAGCAAATTGCCTTAATTCTATTTCACCCAGGGTAAAGTAGCGTAGACTTACAGCGAAGGCACTTCGGTCATTGATCTTGCTATAAAAATTACCATTGAGTAATGAAATATCTGTTATGATACTCTCCAAATAAGGTGTATAGCTCAGACCAATACCCATTTTTCGTTCTGCAAAAGCAAATTTTGCCGGGTTCCATTGTTGAGAGAAAGCATCCACAGATGTAGCAACTCCCATATCCCCCATTCCTGCCGCTCTCGCGTCCGCAGCAATGGTTAGGAATGGAACGGCTGTTGTGATTACCCGATCTTCCTGTGAATAAGTCACTATAAGTGTAAGAAGGGCAGGGATAAGCAGTAGTTTTTTCATTTTCTTCTTCAAATTTTTAGTTGGAGTAATCGTCAAAATGTATGGCCATTTGTATCGCCTTTTCCAGACGTATTACTTGAAAACGAGGTTTTCATCATATTCTTATGCAAAGGTTGAATTTTTTTATCCTTTCTCCATATAAATGGCTCATGAAAAACCCAAATTTAGCTGAATAGTTACGCTATTATGGAGAACAAAGTACTGAATTTTAGTGCGTTTTTATTGAAAAAGTCGGGGAACGTGCCATACTACAAGTCAAAATGTCTCGTTATCTAAGAAATGATGGGGGAAGTGGGTGCCTTTTAAACCAATTCAATTTATTTTTTCCCGTACAAAATATTATGGTCATTTCCGCGTTTTATAGCCGAAAGTGACGTCATATTGATTTGACTGCATTGCCCCGATTACCAGTAAAACAGTAAAATCATGCAACCAGTCAATATGAAATCAAAAACCGTAACGAAATTTAACCTAATTAATAAATCGGGCAATTATTAAGATCAAAGATTAACAAATGAAAAAACAGATCATAAATGTTGCGCTCTCGAGCTTTGTTATCGCCGCAAGCATGGCAGTAACAGGTTGCAACAAATCATCATCGTCGTCCAAAAATACGTCACGGGCTACCGGATGGAAGATCAATGCCAAAGAAGGCGGATTCCAATACAACTCCAATTTCAAGGAGCAGGAAACCGGTCCGGGCCTTGTCTTTATTGAAGGGGGTACTTTCACAAAAGGAAAAGTACAGGATGATGTAATGCACGATTGGAACAACACTCCAACCTCTCAGCATGTTCAATCATACTATATGGATGAGACAGAGGTCACTAATGTGATGTACCTGGAATATTTAGATTATCTGAAAGCGGTATATCCTCCTGAAAATCCTATGTATACGAACATCTATAAAGGTGCTTTACCGGATACTTTAGTTTGGAGAAACCGACTTGGGTTTAACGAGACAATGACAAACAACTACCTGCGCCACCCTGCTTATTCCGAATATCCAGTAGTAGGTGTTAACTGGGTACAAGCAGTTCAATTCTCCGAATGGCGTACAGATCGTGTAAACGAAGCTATGTTGGAGCGTGAAGGGTATTTAGCTCAGGATTCAAAGTATCAGGTATTGAGTGGAGATGTTGACGGAACATTTAGCACAGAGGCTTATTTGAACAGACCCGAATCTGTTTATAACGGAAATATTGATTCGCTGCAAGGCAAACAAAAAAGCGATTCAGTTAATGTTTTTGCCAAAAGAAGCAGCGGTATTATAATGCCAGAATATCGCCTACCGACAGAGACTGAGTGGGAATATGCTGCAGCAGCCCTGGTTGGAACACGAGAGTACAACAACTACAGGGGTAGAAAAAAATATCCATGGGAAGGTGATTATACCCGAAATGGTAAGAGAGTTGGTCGTGGAGATCAGTTGGCCAACTTTAAGCAAGGAAAAGGTGATTACGGCGGGATCGCAGGTTGGTCTGACGACGGTGCTGATATTACAGCAGAAGTCAAGTCGTACAAACCAAACGACCATGGTCTCTATGACATGGCTGGTAACGTTGCCGAATGGGTAGCTGATGTCTACAGACCTATCGTAGATGATGAGATCAGTGATTTCAACTACTACCGAGGTAATGTCTATATGAAAACTGCAATTGGCGAGGATGGCAAAGTTATAGTGCTTCGAGACAGCATTGTATATGATACGCTGCCAACAGGAAAGATCGTTGCAGTGAATATGCCCGGAGAGATCAAAATGATTCCCGTAGATGATGAAGAAACGTATCTGAGAACTAATTTCGATGCCAGTGATAACCGTGCATACAGAGACGGCGATCCAGGTTCTTCACGATTCTTTGACCGCTTTGCAGATGAAGAAGATGAATCTTCTCAACGAAAAATGTACGATTCTCCTCGTCACAAAGTTGAGCGTAATGATGAAGGTTCTCTGGAAAGAGAATACGACAAATCTAATTCTAGAACATCACTCATAAATGATGAAGTGCGCGTATATAAGGGAGGTTCCTGGAGAGACAGAGCCTACTGGTTAGATCCAGCCCAACGAAGGTTCTTACCTCAGTATATGGCAACGGACTATATTGGTTTCCGATGTGCCATGTCAAGAGTAGGGTCTAAGTCGAAAACAAGAATAA
>Ga0224508_10002566_pt1 | contig 15341 bp, 12 predicted proteins | sample SF_Jan12_sed_USG_4_FD_170157 | JGI IMG/M metagenome (GOLD analysis project Ga0224508, IMG submission 170157) | Sediment microbial communities from San Francisco Bay, California, United States - SF_Jan12_sed_USGS_21 | ecosystem: Environmental > Aquatic > Marine > Sediment | place: USA... | reverse complement strand
GGGTGGTGAAAGCGACCACCCGGTCGATGCCCACCCGCACCAGATCCCGAACCGCCTCTTCGAGATCCTCCGGTCCAATCACCAGATAGATCTCCGTCGACTCGTCGGTGACCACCGAGCCGGCGGCGGTGTTGAACGAATTCGTTAGCGGGATGTAGATCGAGCCCGGCAGGTGTGACGCCATGAACTCCGAACGATCCGCCCGGGTGTCGATGACGACGGAACTCGACCGGTCCAGCTCCGCGAGCTCGCGCGCGGGCACCGCGCGTGGCTCGGGCAGACGACCGAGAACGGGGGGGCCGTCCCGGTTCCACGCCTTCATCTGCGCGAAGTACATGGGCGGTTCCGGCTGACCCTCGAGGATGTACTCGACAAAGTGATCGGCACCTCTGGCGGCGGCCTCGAGAGCCGGGCTGAACCGCTTCTCATAGCCCACCGTGCTCTCGGGGACAGCACCCAGCGATTTCCCACATGCCGAGCCCGCGCCGTGACCCGGCCAGACCTGAAGAAACTCGGGAAGCTCGAGGAACCGTTGGACGGACTCGTGCAGGCGGCGAGCGGACGGCTCCATGGCCCCGGCGACATTGGCCGCCTTCTCGAGCAGGTCGGGCCGACCGAGGGCCCCGACGAATACGAAATCCCCGGACACGATACCCATGGGCACATTCGCTCCGGCCCCTCCGTCGGTGACCAGAAAGCTGATGTGCTCCGGAGTGTGACCGGGCGTGTGTAGCGCTTCCACGTGGATATTGCCGATGTCGAAGGCGTCCCCGTCGTGGAGAACCACGGCATCGTAGCTCCCCTTCTGGAGCCATCCGTACTGCCAGTCGTCGTCGCCGTCGCCGGACACGTAGACCCGGGCCCCGCGCTCGGCGAACTCCCGGACTCCGGAAACGAAGTCCGCGTGGATATGGGTTTCCGTCGCGGCGACGATCTCGAGCCCTTCGGCCTCGGCCGCCGCGACGTACCGATCGATGTCACGCTCCGGATCGATGATGACGGCTTCGCCGGTTTGCTGGCACCCGATCAGATACGCGTACTGCGCGAGCTTCGGGTCCGTGATCTGTCGAAAGAACATGTGACTTCTCCTTGATGCGCCCCGAGGGGCACGGACTCACAACGGTCGGGGTCCCGGAAACCGGTCAGGAATCGGTATTCTCCAGAGCCGAGATCACGAGTGCTCTCAACTCTTCGTCGGCATCGCGGACATCCAGGGTGCGAAGGCCGGTGAGCCGCTCGACCAGCTCGATACCGGCATGCGTGCTCGCGGTGATCCCGGTCACCAGGTCCGGGCGCCTGTCGAACGCGTGGACGACGCCGAGCACCGCGTACGGGTCGGACGCGGCGAGGACCGTGAGCCGGACGGCGGATCCGAGCGCGGCCACGGCCGTCTCGCCGTTGTAGGGCTCGAGAGGCGAGGCGCCCGCCTCGATCACCGCGACATCGACGCCGGACGTCGCGATGCGTGTGAGAAGATGCTGGGCGGCGTCCCGATAGCGCACGGGGTCGCATACGCTGGAAGGCAGCCCCGCGTCGACGAAGTCGATGATCGGGTCGGCCCCGGCGTCTCCCATCGAAAGGATGTCTCGATAGCGCCCGGCGCCGGTGAGCTTCGCGCCCGCGACCCGAAGACCAGCCTCATGTAGAAGCCTCACGATGACGCGGGCCGCCGTCGTCTTGCCGGCGGACATCGAGGTTCCGATCACCAGAATCGTCGGCGTCCGGTAGGGGACGGGCTCCAGGTCCGGCACGAAGTCGGTCATCCGCACGACGCTACCCTCGCGCGACGCGTGTCCGAGGTATCGTACCCTCGCCAGAGATCCGAGCACCGCGGAGACGGAGGTGGCCTGCCCCATCAGCCCGGCCCCGGTGAGCATGTGCATGTTCAGATCGGGGCCGATGCTTCGCCAATCGCCGGTCGCCTCGAGCGTCGCGTGGCGCACCCCGAGTGCGCCCATGAGGAGGTCGCCGCGATCGTAGGACGCCAGCCGACCGGTCGAAAACTCGACCCTGTTCTGTTGCCCCGGGTCGATCACCTCGGCCAGCACGTAGTCCGACGTGCGCCAGGCCTCCCGGTCGACCGCCTCCACATCGAACCCGTCCGACTCAAGGTCGGAGATCCTCGCGAGCGATCCGAACAGGGGCCGACGGTTCACGGCCGGTGCGCTCTGCTACTCCCGCGGCTTGGCGAGCAGGCCGGCGAGTAGCGCCGCCCGCTCGAGCACGCGGTCGACAAGAACGAACTCGTGTGCCGCGTGTGCCCCGTCCCCGACGGCCCCGAGCCCATCCAGAGTGGGAGTGTACTGGCTCGTGATGTTCCCGTCGGACGCGCCTCCCGCGCCACCCTCTTCCAGGGCCAGGCCAAGCTCGTCGCCCACGTTGCGAGCCGCCTCCCACAAGGCGGCATTCCGCTCGGTCCGTTCGAGCGGGCGGCGGCGGATGCCACCGATCACCTCGAGCCTGGTCCCGGGGACGGTGGCCTCGAGACCCCTGACGACGCGCTCGACCTCCCGAGCGTCCTCCACGGTCCACACCCGCACGTCCACCTCGGCTGTCGCGCGCGCCGCAACGACGTTCGGGCGCACGCCGCCCTCGATCGTGCCCACGTTCACGCTGATCCCGCGATCGGGGTCCGCGAGTTCGTGGAGCGTGCGAATGACGTTCGCCAGCTCGAGAATCGCAGACGCGCCTTCCTCGGGCGCCAGGCCTCCGTGCGCGCTCTTCCCGTGGACGTGGATCGTGAAGCCGCCCGCACCCTTCCGGCGAGTCTTGATCTTCCCGTCCGTTCCCAGAGCCGGTTCGAGGATGAACGCACGATCCGCGGACTTCGCCAGATCGACGATCAGGTCGTGCGACTCGGGGCTTCCGATCTCTTCATCCGACGTGATGAGAAACGTGGGCGCGACCGCCGGCTCGACGCCGACCTCCCCCAGCGCCCGCAGGGCGAAGATCCCGGCCGCCAGTCCCGCCTTCATGTCGAAGGTGCCCGGGCCACTGAAGACGTCGCCGTCGATGTCGATAGGCATCTGCTGCAGGGTGCCGAGGGGCCACACGGTGTCCATGTGTCCCACCAGAAGCTGTCGAGGGGCGCGATCTGCACCAGGTGTGGTGCCCAGAAGGTGTCCGCCGGTGGTTTTGCCCTGCACGTGCTCGACCGCCAGTCCGACCGAAGTGAGCGCGTCGGAGAGGTGGCCGCGCACCTCGGCCTGGCTCTCGGGCACCGTGGACGGCGACTCGGCGGCGACGATCGAACGCAGGAAGTCGACGAACTCCGACTTCCAGCCACGAAGCCGATCCAGCGAATCCGCCGCGATTCCCGTCGCTTCGACACTCAACGGCGAAAGCCCTCCGGAAACGGGAACACCTGCGTGTCTCCGACGGCCGCAAAGCGTCCCGGCTCGATGTAGGCGAGGAGAGGGTTGACGCGAAGCCGCGCCTCCGGATCTTCGTCACTGGTGATCAAGGCGGCCTCGTGCGCGTGCGCCGCGACCACGCGTCCCGCGATCAGGCTGTTGACTCCGAAGCCGTCGATGATCCGATCGAGCTCGCACTCGAGGTAGAGGTCGCAGTCTATGACCAGCGGGGCGTCGATCACCGTGCCCGGGAATACAGGCAGTCCCTCCAGCACGGGCTTGCCCCCTTCCCAGCCTTCGCGCGGAGCCGCGGCGAGCGAGGCCAAGACAATCTGGTCGGGTCGCGGGAAGCTCACGGTGAATCCGCCGTTCGCCTTCGCATTGTGGTACGTGGCATGGCGGTCGGCGCAGACGAATCCGAAATGGCCTTCCCAGCTCAGGGGCCCCGCCAGATGCTTCGGGGCCAGATCGTAACCGTCGGCCTCCCTGGTTCCCACGATCACCAGAGGGGCCACGCGGTACACCCGGCCCCACAGCCCCTTGTCCGGATCGATCGACGTCACGCCCTCGGGAAGGTCCGTGGCGCTCACGTCCCCACCTCCAGTTCCCTCTCGATCAGGGCGCGATGCGACTCGTAATCCGGCCGGTCGGGAATCCCACCCTCCTCCTCGACCTCCTCGCGCAGACGTCGGCGGTAGTCCGACGCCGCGGTCTCGTCGCCCGCGAAATCCGCCACCCGAGCCGAGAGAATCAGACCGAGCAGGTTGTCGGGCTCCGCGTCGCCGATGTCCGCGGCACTGAGCCGAGCTGCAGTCGAATCGCCCATAAGGAGCTGCATGAGCCCCATATGAAAGCGTGCGTCGGCGTCGAGATCGTCGGACGGAACCGCCGCATACGCCTGAAGGCCCATGTCGAGAAAGAACGAGGCGCGCTCGTAGTCGCCACCCTCATGCTCGCGCATCGCCCGCTCGAACAATCGGTCCGCCGCCTGACGGGGGGTCATCGAAGAGAGCTCCTCCAGGCTGGGCATTCCGGCGTCCGCCGTGGATCCTCCTGAGGCCTCCCTCGGCGTCGGGATGCCTCCCGTTGCCGTCATGTCGCCGGTACGGGGCACCGAGCCGCGCTGAACGAGGATGGCGATCACGAACGAGAACAGAGCCAGGGCGGCGGCCGCGAGGATCCAGGGCATGAAGGCGTTTGCCGGCTTCGAGGGCCGCGCCCCGACCGCCTTCCCGCATTCGGCGCAATACATCGCGCCGGGGGCCAGTGCCGCGCCACATCCTCCGCACGCGGACTCTACCCCGAGCCGCGTGCCGCACGCCGGACAAAAGTTGCCGGCTGCGGGTCCCCCGCAGGCGGGACAGAATCCAACCGGGTCGCCGCTCACGGCCGATCCGCCCGGTCGCCGAGCCTGGCGGTCGTCGTCATCCGGGCCTCGTCCCGCAGGAACGTGATCTCCACCTGCTGCCCCGGCGCGTGTTTCGCGAGCGCGTCGGTCATACCCTGAAGATCGTCGACGGAGTGTTCTCCGATCCCGAGCAGGATGTCGCCCTTCTGCAACTCGGCCTCAGCGGCCGGGCTTCCTGCGGTCACTCCGGCCAGCAGGACACCCTTGTCCACCGGTGTGAAGTCGGGCACCGTGCCGAGCCACGCACCATACCCCCCGGCTCGATCACCCGGTTCACCCACTCCCGGAATGACCGTGAGGCGAGTGGGCCGGTTCGCCAGGAGGTCGGCGACGTTTGCCGTGAAGCTCGCGATCCGCCCCAACCCCTCCTCGTCGATGAACTCCCAGTCGTCGGTGTCCCGGTGGTAATCGCGGTGCACGTTCGTGAAGAAGTGCAGGACCGGGACGTCGGCGGCGTAGAAGGACGTATGATCGCTGGGTCCATACCCGGCGTCTTCATATGCGAGCGGGATGTCGAGCCCCTCGTTTGCCTCGGGGATCAGCGTCTCCCACTCGGGGGCGGTCCCCATGCCGTAGACGATCATGGCTTCGTCATTGAGGCGGCCGACCATGTCGAGGTTCACCATCGCCAGCGTCCGCGCAAGCGACACGGTCGGATTGCGCGCGTAGTAGCTCGAGCCGATCAGACCGAGTTCCTCGCCCGTAAACGCGATGAAGAGGATCGATCGGGCCGGTGGCGGACCGGCGGAAAGGATCTTCGCCGCCTCGAGCATCGCGGCCACCCCGGAGGCGTTGTCGTCGGCGCCGTTGTGAATCTCGCCCGTTTCGCCTGTGCTCCCGAACTCGCCGAAGCCGAGATGGTCGTAGTGGGCACCGATGACCACGACGGACCCCGAAAGATCCGTATCTGCCCCGCGAAGCATCGCGATCACGTTGCGACCGGTCCCGGCGGGAGCGTGCGGCTGCGTCACGCTGGCCAGATCGAGCTCCTGAAAGAAGCCGTCGTCGCCCGCGGGCTCGAGCCCCAGAGCGGCGAACCGCGTGGCGATGTAGTCGCCCGCGCACACCTCGCCGCTGCTACCCGCGAACCGGCCCTGCAGCGAATCGTCCGACAGGTACCGCACAGTCTCGATCGGACGGGGATTCTCGTTGTCGAAGCCGGGACAGTTGAAGGAGGGTCTCAGCTCTCCGGGGGGCGTAAGCCCCGATAAATCCTGCCCGACCAGCGGCTGACTGGTGCCAAGAAGCAGCACGAGCGCGCCGAGCCGCGATGAAGCTCTCATGTACCGGCCCCCCCTTTGTCGCGATCGATATTCCGAGATGACGTCGAACTCGTACGTCACGGCGGAGGGATTTGATCCCCCGTGTGGCAGACTCCACAAGATATCGTGCTGCGGGCCGCCAGGCGCGTCGGATCGAAAGAGGGCCCGTGCGGGCTTATTCGCAGACCGGCCTTCGCCGAGTGACATCTCAGACAGGAGGTCTGCTGATGGCAACTGGCGCATCCCTCCATGCCCTGTCGCGCGGCGCGGCCATGCTCGAAGAACCAGTTCGGCTGCGCGTCGTGGAAGGCACCTCCCGCCCCGCCACCCACACCCACCGCGAAACCGCTGCTCTCATGACAATCGCGGCAGAAGACCTCGGTGGAATGACAGTCGGCACAATTGGTTTGAAGCGAGAATGACTCGGCCCCGTGACGGGTGACGAAATTGTCCGGGTGATACCCGGGTCGCGGCTCCGGCGGAAGCGTCCCGACCGGTGGCGCCCCGGGTGAGTGGAGGAAGAGTGCGGCGTCCGACTCGGGCGCGCCGCCAGCGGTGCCAACAGAGTTGGCGGACTCGTTCGCCGAACGTTCGTGACACGCGGCGCACTGGTCCTCGAGATGGCATGACGCGCAGCTCGGCATGTCGGACGCTACGGCTGCCCCGTGCCGGGTCCCGAAGTCCGGGAGGTGTCCCGGCGGTCGAGTGGGTGCGATCACCACTCCGACCGGCCCGTCCACCGGAGTCGTCGGCAGCACCGCAATGGCATCGTTCCGCACGTCTCTGTGGCAGGTCCCGCAACTGGTCTGGGTGTGGCAGGTCGCGCAGGCCGCCGGTTCGGTTCGAGCCTCCTCTCCGTGGACGAAATCCCAGCCCGTAAGGTCATGATCCGGAGGTTCGGGCCATTCTCCGGTCGAGTCCGCGAGCAGAGACTCGACCCGCGGGTCCGGGGCCAGCTGCTCGATCGTGGGGACGTCGGACGCGTTCAGATGGCACCGGGCGCAACTCTGCCTCGCATGGCACACCGCACAGGTCGACACGTCGAGATCCGCCGCGCCGTGTTCGAGAACGAACGTGTCCGATTCGTGAGTCGGCGGCTCGGGGAAGGCGGCCACCCTCGCCTGGCTGATCTCCGGCGAATCGACCAGCGACACATGGCAGTCGCTGCAGTCCGCTCCCGGATCGAGGTGCACCTCGACCTCGTCCGCGTGGCAGCCCACGCAGGTCTCGGGGGCGGCGCGTCCCACGGCCATCCGTGGCCCGCCCGGTTCGACCGGACCGTGACAATCGGCGCAGGCGAGCGTCGCCTCTTCGGCCCGCTCGACGAGCTCAACGTGCTCCACGTGCGAGTACACGAGGTTCGAGGGCGTCGGATCTGGCCCGAGCCACTCGACGGTCTCCTCCCGGACCCCATCATGACAGCGGGCGCAGTCGCCCGCGGTCACGGAGTAGAAACGTTCCGTCGCGCCATCCGGGATCCCGCCATGGCAGCCGAGACAGGTCGGGAAGAGCCCCGCGTGCTCTTCATGCGGGAACGGCTCCGCCCGAGACATGGACAGCAGCGCGCTCGTGGCGAGCGAGAGAGCCAGCAACGCGCCTCCCACCGTTCGGCCGATCATCGGTCGGCTCCGGAGGCAGCGGTGACACCCCGTACGCCCGGCTCGACTCCGAATCGGTAGGACAGCGAGCTGTACACGCGCGCCTGCGTCCAGTCACCGTCCGCGGGCCTTTCCTCCACGCCGATCCGGTAGAACCCCGCACCACCGCTGATCGTGAAGTCCCCGACGTCGATGCCGCCATCGAGGCCGACCCCGGAGACAATCTGCTCGTTCAATCGGAACTCCCCGAACGTCTGGGTGATTGACCCGCGTACGGATAGATACCCGATTTCCCCGAAGTATCGACCGGCTCGCAGATCGCCGCCGAAGCGGGCGGCGCCGAAGCCGGCCTCGGCCCGATAGCCGCCTGACGCGAACCACGCCGCCTGCTGCCAGTTCGCGTTCGCGAACGCTCGCCACCCGTCGTCACGCACGGTAGAGCTCGCCGGGCCGGCGTTCGTCTCCTCATAGTCACGGTACGCTCCACCACCCTCCACGCGCAGACCCAGACGCGGGTGGGCCCACGCCACGGACACCCGCCCTTCGTTGAAGCCGACCGGACTGAAAGCCCCCCAGATGGTCCAGAGCTCGAAGAAGGGCGATTGATGCAGTCCTTCAGCGACGAGCTCGAACCCGGCGGCAATGGGCGTATTGAGCCGCAGTCGGAGCTCGTTGAACTGCTCGAACGACCAGTCGTACTCGCTCGAGAGCTCGACGACAGTGCGATCGAAGATCGCCCTGGCGTCCAGTGCGAGCCGCTCAGAGTAGATCGCCAGGCGATCCGTGCGAATGTCGCGCTGATAGCTCAGCCTCCCGGAGAGAACCCGTCCCAGCCGCCCCCCCACTTCGGCCCCGAAGAGGAAGCCGCGGTCATCCGGCGCCAGCGGATCGGCGCGCGAGACCAGGTCGCCGGAGCGCGGGACGTTGAGCCCCCGTGGCAAACTCCACCCCCCGTAGACCTCGACCCAGAGCGGGCTCCAGCGCCGCCAAAGAAACGAGCCGCCGTCGAAGTTGTAATACCCGAGCCCGTCGGTACGAAACACGCGTCCGACCCGGGCGCGGTAGTCCCCGCGATCGTAGTCCACGTACGCGCTCACGACCTCGAACTTCTGGGTCGACAGGGGCCAGAACTGATCGCTTCCGTAGCGGCCGCGAAGGTGCACCCGCCCGGACAGCCCCTGCACCGTCGTCCAGCCCGTCGCGAGCACGTCCTGGGTCGTCGCGAAGACCGACTCGAGCTCGTCCGCCCGGTACCAGCGACAATAGTCGCCCTGGACGCAGGTGACGGTTGTCCCGTCGGCGAGTCGTCGTCGGAGTCCGCCGCCCTCGACGTCTTCGTCGGGAAGGCTGTCTCGCACCAACGGCCGCATGTCCAGGTAGTTCGTCCCCACCCGCACTTCTCCCCGATACCCCTGGGCTCGACCATCGGCCGGAAGGCAGAGAAGCGCCGTGAGCGAGCCGGCGACCGCGAGGGGAAGTGCGAAGCGAAGGGTCATGGATCGCGCCCGGTGCCCGGGCCTGGATCTCCGCTCAGGATGTGGCAGTCCGCGCAGGGCTGCGCCGGCTCGTGCTCACGCTGTGCGACGTGACACGAGATGCAGAGGTTTCGTTCATCCACGAGCCCGGCGTAGTCCAGTCCCTCGGAGACGTGGCAGCCGGCGGCCCCGCACCCGGCCAGATCCCGGTGCACCTCCGGTGGGTGCGCAGTCGTGGTCGGCTCGGCGTGGCAAGCCGTGCATTCCACGCCCCGCTGGTGGTGCTCCACATGACAGGCCGTGCATTCCTGCCGCACGAGCAGCTCGGCGCCTCCGGTGTGACAGTCCGCGCATTCCACCTCGCCGTGCAGATCATGATCGAAAGTCAACGACCGTGTCGTCGGCTCTACGACCGAAAGCCTGAACGTCACCAGCTGCCGCAGTGGCTCGGGTGTCAGCTCGGCGGGGACATGACAGCGATCGCAACCCGAGAGGCCCACCTCCACGTGGTGGCAACCAGCGCACCACTGACGGTTCGCTGCCGTCGTCGCCTGCCCGCTCCCGTGGCAATCGTCGCAGACAAACGTCGAGTGCTCGTCGTGTTGAAAGCGGGCCAGCTCGGACCGGGCCTGCTGGGCGGCGAGCTGTGGCGACGACAGGGCGAGGAACGAGAGGGTCATGAGCACCGCCCCGCCCGGTCGGATCCGGCCCGGTTGAAACGGTCGGAGCCTCACGTCGCCGGAGCCAGATCGGGGACCGCCTCGGTATACCCGAGGTAGGTCATGAAGAGCATGAACGCGATCATCGCGATCCACAGATAGGGGAGCAGGCTGAACGCCGGGTGCGCCGGCTCGTCGCCCCGCCGCCGATCGATGAACGGCACCATGAACAGGACGAGCGCGGCGACCGCGAACGACATGATGCCGACGACTTCGCCTTCGATCCCGAGGATATGAGGCGGCAGGTACTTCAGCGTCTGGAACATGAACACGAAGTACCATTCGGGCTTGATCCCGGCCGGCGCAGGCGCGAACGGGTCGGCTTTCTCTCCGAGCTCTGCGGGAAAGTACGCGGCGAGCGCCGCGATCAACGCGAGGGCTACCAGCCACCCGACCAGATCGCGAAGAAGGAAGTTGGGCATGAACGGCAGGGGGCGACGTCGCGCGGCCTCCTTTTTTACGCTCGGCGGGGTGCTCATCCCGAGTTTCTGGACGAGAAACAGGTGCAGGGCCAGTAACAGGAACACGAGGGTCGGCAGCACTGCGGCGTGAAACGCGTAGAACCGCGTGAGGGTCGCCCCGCTGACATCGTCCCCGCCTCGAAGGATCCTGAGCATCCCTTCTCCGACCACGGGTACTACTCCGACGATCTGAGTCCCGACGCGAGTGGCGAAGTACGCGAGCTGATTCCACGGAAGGAGGTAGCCGGTGAACCCGAACGCGAGCATGAGGACGAACAGACCGGCTCCGGTCAACCACGTGAGCTCCCTGGGAGGCCGGTAGGCCCTGAGCAAAAGCACGCTGAACATGTGCAGGAACAGCGTGACTATCACGAGGTTGGCGGCCCAGTGGTGGATGGAGCGGATGAGCCAGCCGAACTTGACGTCGGTCATGATGAACTGGATCGACTCGTAGGCTTCTGACGCGCTCGCCCTGTAATAGAAGAGCAACAGAATCCCGGTCACGATCTGGATGAGGAACAGGAAGAGGGTCATCCCGCCGAGGTAGTACCAGATCGTGTGCTTGTGGACCGGCACGTCCTTCTTTCTGGCCATCCGTTCGAGCCCGGCGAGGCCGAGTCGACGATCGAACCAGTCCCAGAGGCGACCGCGGCGCGGTCCGTCGGTGCTCATCAGGCGTCTTTGGTCACGATGATCTGGTCATCCTGCTCGATCACGACGTATTCCTCGAGCGGGCGCGGGGGTGGCCCCTGCACGTTGGTTCCGTTGAGGTCGTAGTGGCCGTTGTGACAGGCGCACCAGATACGGCTGATGTCATCCCGGTACTGCACGATACAGTCGAGATGCGTGCACATCCCGTCGAACGCCTTCAGCTCGCCGGCCGGGGTACGGATCAGCATCCCGGGGCGTGAACCGAACCGAAACACCTGACCGCTGTTCGCCGCCACGTCCCGGGCTCGAATCGGCAGGGTGACCTGATTCGTGGTCGACTCCTCGAGCTCCGGCGGAACGAGGAATCGCGTGATGGGATACAGCACGGAAGCGCTGAGTGCCCCGGCCCCCGTCCCGAGCAACCAGTTGAGGAAGCGGCGCCGCCTCGGAGGTCCTGGCGGTCCGTTATCGTCGCGCTTCGGCTCGCGCACGAGCCCGTCGCTTCCCTCGCTCATTCCGCGGTCTCCGTCGCCGAATCGAGTTGCTGGCTCATCCCATCTCCAGTTCGCGGATTCGCAGGATCAGACCGATGACGAGCACGAAGATGACCACCGCCGACACCGCAAGTCCCAGTCGGCGGCTGGAGAGCTCGACGAAGGCCCCTTCGCCCGCCCCGAACCCCGCGTCCGCCAGGGCCAGTCCCTCGTCGATCTTCGCGCCAACCGAGTCTAGCCGAGCCGAGTGCATGACCGCACGCGCGCTCACGAGGGCGGTCTGTACCTGGGCCAGCTCGAACCGCGCCTGATCCACCGGCATGCCGGCAAGCTCGGCCTCGTGCAGTATGGAGTCGCTGCGACCGTACGCCCTCACGAGTGAGTCGACCAGAAGCTTCATCCTGGCGGCAGCCACCCCGCCCTCGTCCTGCTCGGTGTGACATCCGGCCCCCGTGCAGGTACTCCGATCACCGAGCCCGAACTGCTCGTCTTCGGCCACCTGAATGTCGTGGTTTCCATGACACGTCGCGCAGCCCGGGCGGTCGAGTCCCACGAACACGCTGTCGTGCGGACTGGCGGCGAAGAACGTCTCGATCTGGAAGTGGCATTCGCCGCACACTCGACCCACGGAGCTGTGCCCCGGTGGGACCGCCCCGTGGTTGCCATGGCAATCGTTGCAGACGGGCGAAGAGAGATCGCCTTCCTCCGCGACCATCTTCCAATGGATGCTGCGCTCGTACTCATCGAGCTGATCCGTCGCGATCCCGTAGGACGACATGTGCTCTTCATCCGCGTGGCAGGAACCGCAGGTGCTCGGGATGTTCAGCGGGTGCGTCAGGGAGGTCGTCTCCACCGACGACTGAATGGAATGGGCCGAGTGGCAATCCACGCAGGTGGCCACCCCGTCGTCCCCCTCGAGCAGCCGCTGGCCATGTCGGGAAGTGTAGTACCTCTCCAGCTGGTCGATGCGGATGTCGGGGTCGTAGTCCCTCATGAAGTCCGCGTTCGCATGACACCGTCCGCACATGTCGGGCGTGTTGCCGCGCGTCGGAGTGGCCACCATGCCGGCGTGCGCGACGTCGGCGATCGCGGTCGCGGCATCCCCCCCGTGGCACCCCGTACAGGTGAGCCCGGTCAGATTGTGAGTGTCCGCCTCCCAGGCGGTGGCGGGCTCCGACAGGGCGTCGTCGTCGAGCGTTACGTGACAGACGAGGCACTCCCCTCCGCCCTGCTGAGCGACCGCTGCCGGCTGGAGGATGACCTGGACCAGGACGACGCTCGCCCCGGCCGCGATGCACCGGAACCACCGGCCCGGTCTCATTCGCGACCTCGAACACCCGCCGCGCCGTTGCTCGGCACCAGGTGACACTCGATACAGGGTGCCTGCGGCTCGTGATCGATCCACTCCTGGTGACACGTCGCACAGAACTCTCGCGTTCTGTCCATGCGCTCGAAGCGAGGCTCGGTATGGCACCCCGCCCCTGTGCAGCCGTCCGTGTGAACCTCGGCCGTGTGCGCGTCCTCGCGGTGCTCCTCGTGGCACGATACGCAATCCGCCAGCGCCTCCGGCTGGTGGTGGTCCTCGTGGCAGTTCGCGCACGTGGTCTGGACCTGTTGTCGGGTCCCCCCTCCGTGGCAATCCACACAGCGCAGGCTCGTGTGTCCATCGTGGTCGAAGGGGAGCGCACGGACTCTGGGCTCTTCCCAAACGCTCATCCGAAGCGTCGACGTCACGAGCCTCGAACGACCGAGCGCGGCCGGGGCGTGGCAGTCGCCGCAACCCTGGGTACTCGCCGTGCTGGTGGAATGATGGCAGGCGAAACACTCGCTCTGGGTGCGAACCGTGACTTCGCCGTGCTGTCGCGCGTTCGAGTGGCAGCCGGTGCAGACGACCCCCACATGGTCGTTGTGCGTGAACGGCTGTTGCTGGGGTGGCGGCGCGTGGGCCGCGAGAGCCTCGGCGTCCGACCTCGGCCGCGACCCCGCGGATCCGGCCGGGAGGCGAGCGGGGGGGGCGAGGTGTCGAAACGAGGTAAGGGTGACCTCCGTCGTTGCCGCGAGGTGGAATTGTCCGGTTCGCCCGGCGGGCGCGGGGGTATGGAAGACCGACGCGGGCACTCCACGTGGACCGGACGGGCCGAGTGCCACCGCTCCCGGGATGTCCGTGTGACAAGCTGCGCAGTCATTTCCGTCCCGCACCCAGATGTGGGGCTGATGACAGCTCGTGCAGTCGCTCTCCATGGCCTCCCCGAGGCCGATATGGAACGTCGACAACGTGTCCGGGCGGGCATGACAGCCGGCGTCCGTGCAGGACCGCAGGGCGAGTTCCGGGGTCTCCTGCTCGTGCGGATTGTGACACGCCCCGCACTCCGCGTCGTGGGGGTCGAGGAGCGGATCGTAGCTTTCCCACAGCACGTCCATCTCGTGACAGGATGTGCATTGCCTCAACCCGGGGCTGAGCAAGCCAGTCACGGAGTCGACGGCGGTCGGTACGATCGGGTCGGCGGTGAATTCGTGGCACGTCACGCAGTGGAGACCCGTCTCGTCGCTCATCCTGCCGAGCACGATCTTCGCCGATTCGGCGGCATGGCAGTCGGCCTGGGCGCAGGTCTGATCAGCGGGGAGAAACTGGTGTACTTCCTGCCCGTGACAGGTCACGCACTGCAACCCCGCGAGCGACGACGAGTCCGACTCGAGGTGTGCGACATGACCCGCGGTCGCCGCGATCTGGGCCCAGTCCTCATTGGGATCGTCATCGACATGGCAGTCCGCGCAGATTTCGTTCGGGACCGGCGAGTGCTCGCCGATCTCCTCCGGCCGGTCGCGGACCCATTCCCGGAGCTGTCGCGCGCTCGCGAAGATCGACTGTTGGTGGCAGTCGTGGCAGTTGAGCTCCGCGTGACCGCTATCGGTAAAGCGCTGGAACGCGGACCCCATGACATGGCAGCCCGTACAGAAGTCGTTGTCGTGCTGCATGTAGTGCCAGCTCGCACGACCCGCGCCAACCGTCGAGATCAGCAGGACAAGGCCACCGACGACCAGCCCGACCCTCAGCAGGCGACCGCGTGACTGGAACCAGCCCGTGAGCGGCCTTCGCTTGCGGATGGCCAGGGCGAGACCGGCGAGGATCAGAAGCGCCGCCGCCGAGAGGATCGCGATCTGGACCCCCTGAGACGCCCCGAAGAACCACCGAGTGAACGGGATTCCGAGCGGAAGCTCGGCCGCGGGCAGCTGGCCTGGAATTTCCTGAAGCACCAACGAAGTGGACAACGTCGTGACGCGCCTCCGATCCGCCGAGCTACTTCATGAGGTCCGACACCAAAGTACGGTTCGTCTGCGCTAAACAGAAATGCGGCAAAGAAAAAGGGCCGGGCGGCGACGGCCGCCCGGCCCCGAAACCGTCGGGACGTGTCCGTTCAGCGTCTCATGATCTCATCGAGACGGGCCCCGATCTCATCCGGCGTGATGCTCGGAGCGACCCCGTACTGGTCCTGGACCGCCGTCATGCTGCTCAGTATCAAGGCCTCGGTCAGGAACGGGTTGTGGATCGCCGAGCTCTCGATCTCGCCCAGACGCTGGTTGAACAGCGCGCCCTCGGCCACCGTCAGGATGCCGTCGCTCGAATCGAACTCGCTCGACGGCACACCCGCCAGCTGAGCGTCGATCTGAGCGACCAGATTCGCGATCCGCTGAGTGCCGACCGTGAACACGGTGCGAGCCGTCGTCTCGTCGGCATGGCAGCCGGCGCCCGTGCACGACGCGAAGGTCCGCTCCGTGAGCGTGCAATCGCCCGTCGTCGGGACGCCCTGGGAGTCCAGACACGGGATCGGCTGGAACAGGTGCCCCGTCGCGCTGAACACGAAGTCGCCGGTGATCGGATCCGTGACCTCGAACGCGTTGACGTGACAGGTGGCGCAAAG
>Ga0224508_10002565_pt1 | contig 15341 bp, 26 predicted proteins | sample SF_Jan12_sed_USG_4_FD_170157 | JGI IMG/M metagenome (GOLD analysis project Ga0224508, IMG submission 170157) | Sediment microbial communities from San Francisco Bay, California, United States - SF_Jan12_sed_USGS_21 | ecosystem: Environmental > Aquatic > Marine > Sediment | place: USA... | reverse complement strand
TACGGTTAACTGATGTTCATTGGCATCTTTGAGTCGGTAAAATAGGTGGCTGCCACATTTCTTGCAGAATCCTCGCTCCGCCCAGTCAGAAGAGTTATATACAGTAATATTTTCTTCTCCTTCAAAAGTAACATTCGTGCCGCATTCAACGCACATTAAAGGCCCGCCACCCCATCTTCTACACATGCCACAGTGACAAGCTTCTACACTGTTTTTCATGTTTTTGGCGGTAAACTTTACTGCGCCGCAAAGGCAGTGCCCTTGTCCTTCGCTCATTCCCCCTCCTTATCAATAATTTTTTTAGAACACATAACGCTTCGCATCAGCGGCCCAGTTTTGCCGCGTGCGGCTGCATGCGCTTGTTAGGCGTATTCAGCATATTTCTCAGCGAATGGGACAAACTTTGGTGTGCGCCAAAAAATTTTGCCTGTGTCAGCCAATTCATAAAAGTCGTTATCTAACTCACCGAAATCCATCCTCTGTGTTGGTGAACCCACAATCTCTTTCCTCAGTTCTTTCTCAAATGGATAAGGATTACCAAGTTTCTCCGCAGCAGTTTCAACTATTTTAGCTACTTCGGGCATTCCTATAGCTTCAAAACCCTGTTTGGCTTCTGGATATGATGTTGACGTTGAGTTGTAAAAATATTGCCAAAAACCACCATTGTAAACTTCTAAATGTAACCAATGGATTGAATACAGGTGAATAGCTTTTAATGGGATATTCTGTATGGAATCTTCCCAAATTTTACGTCCTTCATAGAAATTAAATTGCTCATAGTATGGGGCGTATACTTGTGGATAGTTACGAGGCTTGTTAAAAATCGAAATCATCGACAGGCCATTTTAATGCCTAACGCCCGGCATCAGCGATCAGCAAAACGCGTAGCGGTTTGCTGATCCGTCTGCATGCCCTTGTTATGTGGCGGTGAGGGATTTTTTTGCGAATAGGAATGAACCACCCTCTGGCCCTGTTTTTTCTTTATGCATTGTACCTGCGGGGTTTTCACACATATCGCCCGTTATGAAAACTTTTGCACCTTTATTAGTCGTCAATATGAACTTGCCACTTAAAACGAGAGACAATACGGAATGTTCGTGAGCGTGCATCTCTTCTTCCGGACCTGGATCAACCTTTTGGAATTCGATCTCACCATAGCCCTTTTCTTTTGCCAGTTTTCTAAACTCTTCCTCATTCATTGATCTTATCCTCGTCTCTTGGTTTAGTGTTCGCCGAATAACGCCTCGCATCAGCGATCTATCTGCATGCGTTTGTTAGAGAGCGCGTCGCGATATCCAACTTTTTGCATAACTGAAGCCTTCTTCTGGTTTATACAGTACTGTTTCAATGCCTATATCACGAGCTGCAATTACATTTTTTTCTCGATCATCAAGGAATAATAAGTCATCAAGTTTATAATCACATTGATTAACTAAAATTTCATAAATTTTTCTATCTGGCTTTCTCACACCTACATCACCACTAATAACTGAACCAGCTAGATATGCTTCTATTCCAAGATTGCTACGAAGTTTGTTAGACCATCGGCCCACATCATTCGATAAGCACCATACAGGAACCTTGTTTTCTTTTGCAAAGGCTAAGAGATCAAGGACGCCAGGATTTAACGAATGCCGGGAAAGATAGTCATTTTCCGATTCTGGAGGCATGTTGACTTGCGCCCAAAATTCATCCGGATCGATTTTTCCGAGACTGGCCTCTATATATGCTGACTGGATAGTCTCGTCATCAGAACATCCAGTTTTCTCCGAAATAAATGGAATGAGTAATTCAGCGACGTCGTCAGCTGATTTAAAGATTACGCCCATTGCATCGAGTACTAGACAACTCATTGCGCTCTCTCACGCCCCGCGGTTTGCACGTCTATCTGCATGCGCTAGTTATGTGTTTTCTGGTAAGGCATTGCCTATTCCATAGCCCCAATCAGCCGCAAACTCATTAATAGATTCTATAAATTCCTCGTCTTCTTCCCGATCATCTATCGTGCAGTGAACGACCAACATATTTCGGTCTTCGTGGTATGTAATTGTCCAGGCAAAGGCATGTGGACAATCCAATAATGCGAAGCGCACGCCATTTTTAATTACTTCCCGCGAAACCTTGAACTGCCCCCAAACGCAATAAATCTCGCCCACATCGTGATTATCAGAGATTACGGAGTCAATTGATCGACAGTAATTCGGGAGCTCTGAAATCTGTAGAAGATCTTTTAGCGCCTCGATATCCACGCTTTGCCTTTCTATTTCTTCGAAAAATTCCATAAAATCACGAGTCTTTTAGGTAACACATAACGCCACGCATCAGCGGTCGACTAACCGCGTAGCGGTTTGGCAGTCCGTATTCATGTGCTTTTTATGCCGCTATTGGATAGTCGGCAATTCATTAGTAGTTTTCAATACCATATAGTCGCCAGCTATAGAAGCCTTCATACTAAAAGGAAACTGATTAGTTTTGCAGGCATACTCCAAATCGGTTTTAGGGAAGTCACTATCACGAGGGCCTGAAAACTTGATGGCAGCCCTGGATTGTCGTACTCGGTTTTCGATATGAGTGGTATCTAATGGAGTACCCATTAATAAGCTGGCAATATAATCTGAGCATGCTATATCCTCTTCACCGCCACCTTTTGATTTCACACCGGTCTCAATGAATGAGACAATTTCAGGGTTATGCAGCCTTATACTGCGCGCTGTGGCCTCGGCGACACTCAAGCTTGCGACATAAATATGTTTAGCATGTGCTGCTAGGATAGCACCCTGGGTACCTGCCGTGGTTCTGAGCACTAAACGTTGATTCTTTAGATCAAGGTTTTCAATCGCCGAGGGAGAATTCGGGAGATCGAAACCTTGAATCGGGAATCCGTTCACTTCGCCAATCAGTAACAAATGTGGCTCTTGCTCACGTAGTTTGAATGCTTCATCAACGGTTGAAACCAGTATTACCTCGGCGACTCCCCGATCAAATGCATATGCGGATGTGGTGAAGGCACGTAGGACATCAACAACAACCACAACTCCTTCGGCTTCATGGCAATTGTCCAGGGTCTTTTTATAGATTTTAATTTGAGGAATCACTACGTCTGTTTATGCGGCATAACGCCGCGCATCAGCGGCTGACAAAGCGCGTAGCGGTTTGTCAGTCCGACTGCATGCGCTTGTTATAGGGCAGTTTTCCATTGCGCTTGTTGGGGCCACTTCGCTATTCCCATTCGTATATTTTTTTCATATCGACAACAGATCTTCGTATGATTTGTTTCAATACCTTCACATTAATGTTTTCTATTTTATTGAAGTAAATGCACGAAACACTGGTTTTATGTCGACCAAGTTTACTCAGTAAACCTTGGTAGTTAGCGAATCCCGGCATTATATAGACCGTCATATTACGTTTTCGCGGAGAGAAACCGGTAAGAGGCCAATCTCCCTCTTGGCTACTCCGCTCGGATTTATAGTGATACTGGCCAAAGCCCACGATACTATTTCCCCAAAGTGCCGGTGACATTTTTGTGGTTTGTTTGAATATCTCTAACAGCTTAAAGGCGTCTTCACGTCTCTGCTTGTTTTCGACGGATTCGAGAAAGGCCGTGACGCTTGCTCTAGTTTTCTTTGTCTTTAGTTCTGCCACTTTACAATTCTAGATACTCGAGATTAAATTGAAGATGCCCTATAACGCCTCGTAATGCGCGTAGCGGTTTGCGAGTCCGGCTGCATGCGTTTGTTAGGTGGCGCTCCACCTATTTCAACCAGGGAATCTATGTTTAGATTTGGCCTCCGCATAACAAGTTTCACAAACTATCGCCATATCATTAAACGCTTTAAACGCATCTGTCATTTCACCTTCTTCAACAAAGTATTTCTCGCATTTATGACACCAGGCTTGTTTGTCGCCAGGCTCCGAACTATTTTCAATGAAGCCGATAGGTGATTCTTGCTCATTACAAAGATGCCGACAAACTATCGCTGCAACTCCTCTTCCATGCTTTTCACAATCGACAAAAAGTGGGTCATCATCTGACATTGTTCAAATCGTCCTGGCTTAGTTCTATTTGTAAAAGCCGCCTAATGCCTCGCATCATCGGCAAAATGCGCGCTTAGCGTCCATTTTGTGCGTCGGCATGCCCTTGTTATGCGAGTTGAAGGATCTTCTCATAATAGTGGTCTGTGTACTCCCGGCCGTCTTTTATCTCTGTTTCGGTTCGGTAAACAATATAACCCATTCCCGAATACAGAGATTTTGCCGCTTCGAATCGATCGTCAGTATCAACCAGCACCTTGGAGATTTTGGAAGAGGCACAATGATTTTCAATCTGTTTGATGATTGACTTCCCTAAACCTTTATCTCGGTGTTGGTGGTTTATCCTGACTCGCTTAATTTCCGCTGTGTTGGAATTTACCTGGCGAAGACAACCGAAGCCTACAATATTGACCCCAAACTCGACGACCCAAACCTTACCCCCTTTCTCAATGTAGTGTTCATGAATCGAGTATACGTCAGCGTTCCATTCATACTTGCGTTGATCGTTTGCAAACTCCGGAAAAAATTCTGTCATGAATTCTTCTTGAAGATTTATGACTTGAGATTGATCGGTTAGGGCAAATTCTCGAATCATTGTACAAACGCATAACGCCCCGTTTCAGCGGTCGACCGAAGACCGCAAGCGGGCTTGGGGCGGTCCGGCTGCATGCTCTTGTAATGGGTTTCATTGCTCATAGTCTAATGAAATAGTTTATTAAGTCTCCAGTTTTACATCTCACTACAACTCTGTTGTCCGCTTCAGCATTTTTCCTAATTCGAAAGCTATACCACCCATCAGTAGGGGTAATTGTTGCGTGAAGTTGGACTTGATTTTTTCTATCTAAAGCTTGTACGGAAAATAATTCAGGAAGACATACAAAAAAATTTATCCATGTTAAATCGATACACTAGCAAGAGGCCATCTTTTATCTCAACTATAGCGCCATTATCAATTGCTTCTTCAAGGCTAATAACTTCAGAGACTCGAATTTCTGAAAGTGCATAGACATTTAGCGCCGACAGCTGAAAGGAGACACAAATGACAGTCTTGAAATATCTATCCAAACGCATAACGCTCAAATCAGCGGCGCGCCTTTAGCCGCGTCCTACTGCATTTGCTTGTTATGTGGCAAATTAGCATTATCCAAACATAACTGCTCTGCCGTAAATCGGACTCCCAAGATACTAGCCTCAGTGGTGACCTTCGTCATATGAACGATCATTTGGCATGTTGGAAAGAATAATAGATCGAATTTAAGTGAAAATCTGGAGGGAGAACTGATAATTAGCCGGTTGAACGGATGTTCCTGGTGTATCCTGCCTTCATAAGCAGGGGTGTAACGGATATATCTCTATAACTAAAAGGCTTCAAATCTACTAAGGGGGTTATCATGAGTGACATTTCTATCATTGGCCTGGGAGCCATGGGGTCCGCCATAGCGCGGGCGCTTTTGGCGAATGGGCGCAAAGTCACCGTCTGGAATAGGTCACCGGACAAGATGGCAGCGCTGGCAGGTGCGGGCGCTGATACCGTCGAAGATGTTAGAGAGGCAGTTTCCGCCAGTCCTCGGGTACTTGTCTGCCTTTTGAATTACACTGCGACCAACACACTATTTGCTTCGGCGGACGTTGCTGGGGCTGTCGAAGGGCGCAATGTCATTCAGCTTGGCACCTCGTCACCACAGGAATCTCAAGAGGCAGAGGCGTTCTTTACTGGGCTTGGCGCAGGTTATATTGACGGGACGATCATGTGCTGGCCGGGCAATATTGGGACGCCTACCGGGCGAATTGCAGTCGCGGGGGATGGAGATATCTTCTCATATTGCGAAGCTGACCTGAGTATCCTGGCCGGCGATCTGCGCAACATGGGCAGTAATATCCGCGCCGCTGCGACGCTTGAGCTTGCGTTTCTTTCGCGTCTTTTAGGAATCATTTTCGGGTCTATCCAGGGCGCGCTTGCCTGCGAGGCAGAAGGGGTTCCGGTATCTGAATTCACTTCTATCCTGCCGCCAGGCGATCGAGCGATACCGCTCACCGAAACCATACATGCCGGGACGTTCGAAACAATTTCCGGCGGCGGTGCCTCGGTAGATGTTGCGGGCGAAGCGGTGACCGGGCTTTATGACCATGCTGTTTCTGCAGGGATCAACAGCGAACTGCCGGCACTTTGGTTGGATTGGGTTCGACGTGCTCAGGCAGCTGGTTACGGTAGCCAGGAAACGGCAGCGGTGATAAAAGAACTTCGGAAGGCCGTTTGATTACTCATGCGGATCCTGCCGGTCGCGGGGTGAGGGTGCTGCCCGGATTAGTAGATACTATGATGTCCAGGTAAGGGAAACAATTTCCAGCCAGTGCAATCAGGCTATGACCTTGGCGCAGTGCGAAGGTGGCGTCAGGGTGACTGCATTCATTGAGACTCAGCCAATCGTCTAAATGTATATTTGAAGTCCGCTCCGAACGGCCGGCTTGGGTTGCTAGTCGCTGTCAAAATTCCGATTCTGAGCATCTGCTTTATGCTTGTTCAAGGTTGTCGGTCTTTTCTAAATACTTGCCACATAACGCCTCGTTAGGCGGCATTGATTTTTCACTGCACTATTTCCTCGCTGAAACTATATGTGCAGACGTTGGGAAGGCGACCGTGCCGTGTGATGTTCTAAAATTGCTGAGTTCTTCTTCCGCAGTCTTCAGTAAAAGATTTAGCTGATCATCACTAAGAGCATCGTCCTTTGTCCATCCTTTTGCCCCGGTATGTATCCAGCTCTCGATTGAATCAAAACGAGCAGTTCCTTTATGGGTAGAAATTTGAATATCGGTTACGCCAGAACTCTTAAACAAATTTTCAAGCGCACTTCTGTCGCCTAGTCTATAAGGAGTTTCGTCCACTTCACCATCAAATATTTGCTGCCACAAATACTCCTCGGCGGCGAGGCCAGGATTATTTTCGAGCTTGTCCCAGACTGCCACTGCAAGTGATCCACCTTGTTTTAGTACTCTTGTCATCTCCCGTATCGCATTTTCCTGATTTTCGAAGTACATGAGGCCAAACTGACTCACAACACAATCGAAATGATTATCTTTAAATGGCAACGCTTCCGCGGGCGCATTAATCCACTCAATGGAAGATGATTTTGATTTAGCGATATCTAGCATCCCTTCATTTATATCGATCCCGACAGTTTTTCCACTAGGGCCTGCGTTTGCAGAAATGGCTACGGCGAGGGCTCCTGTGCCACAAGCAACATCAATAACATAATCTCCTGGTTTGACATTGGCCTCTTCCGATACTCGAGAGCACCACTGCTGAAACAATGCAGGGAGATATACTGCTTCATAAATTCTTGCAGCGTCTTTTGATACCTGACCTGTCTCGTTATCTCCCAATAGAACCTCCTCGAATCTAGTAGTGCCGCCTAACGCCCGGCATCAGCGGCATTTTCACTCACTAGCGAGTGAAAATGTCCGTCTGCATGCCCTTGTTAGAATGCACCTGGCTCTTCTCCTGGTCTAGATGCATAAAGTCCCTCTGGCAGTATACCTCCATCCCTTAATAGCTCGCGAACCTTTGCAAGATTTTGCATGAGAATTCCTTCGTAAGGGTCAAGTTGTCTCGTGGCTGGATATTCAACTAGGTCCTCAAGTTGATAAAGGGCAAACCAAAACGTCCTTTCTTCTGGGTTCGGCTCCCCGAGTAGGCGACCTTCTGCAAAATTAGACCAACTATTTAATACTTCACCGACGAATTCTAGTGGCCCAGATTGTTCAGATGAATCGTTTAAATTTGCGTCCAAATATGAAAGTAGTTTTGGACGATAATGCTCTATAAATTCATTTACATCTTCCATGACGTTTCCTCCGTTTTCTAGTGCACTCTAACGCCTCGCATCAGCGGTCGACCGAAGACCGCGAAGCGGTTTGTCTGTCCGACTGCATGCGTTTGTTATAACGGCTGGATTCATATACTAAGTGCAACACGCGTCTCCCTGTGTGAGTTAGTGGAGGCAACCTGCGATACTTCCCGATTTTTCCTTCCGCCAAGAAGAGATAGATCATGATGAAGTATCAGCAGCTCACCTCCAACGAGAGGTATATAATTTCGTTCCTGCAAAAGCAAGGATTCAATCCACCCCAAATCGCCCTTCAGTTGGATCGCCACCGTAGTACGATCTACCGAGAGTTAGCGCGTAATACCTGTCATGGCTACGATCATAGCTATCGACACTCGAGAGCACATCGCAAAACCGTAGCCAGGCGGCGACGATCTCGACGTAACCGGCATTACACGGAACGGGACTTTGCAATCGTTCGTCGGTTCCTGCGCAAGTATTATTCACCCGAGCAGATCGTCGGAATCATTCGGCGCTTCAAACTAATGAAGCGTCGCATGAGCCACGAGACCATCTACCAGTACATCTGGCGGGATAAAGCAGCTGGCGGCCAGTTGTGGCGACATCTCCGCCAATCCACCAAACGCCGCAGAAAGCGCTACAGCGCCTATGATAGCCGGGGCCGGCTAGCCGGAAAGCGCCACATCTCTGAGCGCCCGAAGATTGTTGAAACCCGGCGTACCAAAGAGCATGTTGAAATCGATACGGTTCATGGAATCGGTTCAAAAGACTGCATCGTGACCATCGTCGAGCGAAAGTCTGGATACGTATTGATCGGCAAGTTAAAGGATCGTACTACTCGATCCCCGAATAAACGATGCATCAAATTACTTCATCGAGAGACCGCTAAATTCAAAACCATTACCGCAGATAACGGCACTGAATTTCATCAGTATCTGGCAATCGAAAATGCCACTGATACTCGGTTCTACTTCGCGACACCACATCATTCCTGGGAACGCGGCACGAACGAAAATACTAACGGGCTCATCCGTCAATACCTGCCTAAAGGAACCAGCATGAAAGATCTCACACAACAACAGTGTGATCGAATTGCGATGAAATTAAACACGCGCCCACGTAAGCGACATGGCTTTAAAACAGCAGAGGAAATACTCTATGGATAAATATTACTTTTGTTGCACTTCAAACTTGATACTAAGGGCCACTTGACCGGTTCTATCGGTGTGGGACATTCTATTTAAAATACTCCTCGATTCCTGAGACTATAAAGTTCTCTATCGAAGGTTCCAACTCACTAGAGTTTTCTTTTAACATCGATATGATCTTTGATGGTTTGAACAAACCATCTTCAACTAGTAGCGGACTCGCAGGGTGCTTGCCTGGTCGTGCGCCATCATCAACTCCTAAATGTGAAAATCCATGCTCTGCACTCCATGTTAAAGCCTTCTCGTCGTTGGGTTTGTTGTAGGTGAGTTGATAGCTGACTATTTCATCATCGTCGTTGAACCAAACGAACAGATCCATATTCGAGTTTGAGAACCACCGCTTTTTTGGCTCTCCTCGTTTTTGACCTGTCTCCTTTATTTCTCTGAGCATTTTGGCTCCCTAACGCCTCGTATCAGCGGTCGACAAAGCGCGTAGCGGTTTGGCGATCCGTCTGCATGCGCTTGTTATCTGCGTCATTGAGCAAGCTTGGCGCTTGCAAGACGATTAAGACTGACGCCAGATTCCGCTGCCTCCAAAGCTAAATGACGATGAACTTCTGGTGGAACACGAACCATAAACTTCCCACTAAATTTTCTTACAGCGATTGGTTCTGGAACGTGCTCTCCATTTTCCATCATGTCTTTAACGGTTGATTTAACCAATGCCCTGATACCTTTTAGTGCTGCTTCCGGGTTGGCTTTAAGCCAGCTTAAGCTGGGGAACTCAGAGCATAATCCGACATATTCCTGATCTTCTTCAGACCACATAACCCGATATGTGTATTTATCAACTTTAAGAACCATGACCTACCTCTAATTTCTCTATGGCAAGTAGAACTTGCCTAACTTGGTAAGGCTTAGCTTTTCCCTTTTGATTCTGGATATTTACTCTGGGATCACCTGGCCAGGGCGTTTTGTAAATGCAATGGCTTGTGCCATGTTGCCGGGGTGGACCAAAGTAATGTTCACAGACTTTCTTAAAATCGGAGAATCTAATCCCTTTGGGATTCGATCTCATTTCCTTCAAGATCTTTGCTATGCCACTCATTTTGAGATAGTAGCATTAATGATACTATAAGTAAAATCTGAACAAGCACATAACGCCTCGCATCAGCGGCCGTTTCACTCGCGTAGCCAGTGGAACGGTCCGACTGCATGCGTTTGTTAGGTGTCATTGGTTGTATCCTGATCAGATTTGTAAGGAACAAGGAATATATGCTTATTACCCCAGTATATTAATAGGCCAAATATCACATAACTAATAATGCTGGGGAACAACCATTCCGTGCCCTTAAAATACAATAGCATCGTTAAAACTAATGAAATGATAGATACAATTATAAAAATCGCCTGCCGATGTTTTGTCTTGGTATCAGGTGTGAACTTGCCATGGCAGTTCGGGCATACCCTGTAGTTTTTAAAAAGCCCCGGATGGTTAAGCTCCCTTAAGCGAATCTCTATATTGCAATAGGGGCAGGTAAGCATTTGAATGACACCTAACGCTCAAATCAGCGGCGCGGCGCTAGCCGCGTCCGACTGCATTTGCTTGTTATGATTTTTCTCTCCATTTTAAATCTAGTTTGCGCTCATTTGCTGCACAGTCCCTCAAATATAAATTAATCAGGGTCTGATAGGGTATTCCTGACTCTTCAGCAAGAGATTTGAAATAATCAACAGAGTCTTTATCTAGGCGCATAGTGACCGGTTGCTTTAGATATTTGGTATAGGGATTTTTCTTTCCCTTCATCTTTGAAAAATCGTAATGTTTTCTCATTTTCGAAATTCCCAGTACTCATTAGATTCATCTTTATCTGCCTTCCTGGCGGAGATGATTCTGATTACAGTTTCCTCTTCTCTGAAACAATGACACACCACAAGAGTGTTTAGCTTGTAGCTTGTGCCCAGCAGTATGAAACGATCCTCTTCTTCAGAGTGATCTGGATCGTGAAAGACAACGGCGTGTTCGTCGTAGAATGATGTACGCGCTTCGTCGAATGAAACACCATGCTTTTTGATGTTGGCTTTTTCTTTCTTACTATCCCATTCAAATACGAGAAGTTTCATATGTACATTGTACATATGAATATATAATCTTCAAGGAAGGCCTATAGAAAATCATAACGCCTCGCATCAGCGGCGCGGGGCGCGCGTAGCGGGCCCTGCGTCCGTCTGCATGCCCTTGTTATGAGGATGTTTCACTCTATGCCTTGAAACCACCAACATACCATGCATTTCGATCCCCACCATGATAAGTGTCTGCAAATAATTCGAATGTTGCACCGCAGCCTGGGCAAATGAACCTATGATTTACAATGTCATCCCATCTTCCATCTGGCCCTAACTCTTCAAATGGCCTACTGTACCTTTCTTCCTCCGAATCAATGACTATTAGGGCTCCAGCTGATACAGCCTCTTTTGCCATTGAAATTATGTTGCTTAGTTTGCTAGGTGTTTTTATGGCAATTTGGTTTGAATATCTTGTGCAAAGATCGCAACTAGCCATAAACTGCTCCATCCTCATAACGCCCTGCATCAGCGGCCAAATGCGCGCGTAGCGGGCAATTGGTCCGACTGCATGCGTTTGTTAGAGCGCATTCTGGTTGCTTTTATCACTTGGAAATACCTTTGATTGATAGTCAAACAAGCTCCATGCGAAGTAGTTGTTTCCTCATTAAAATTATCGAGACAGACGATTTACTTGTTGTGAATCAACTAACAACCAGCCAATGGGCGATTTTGTGTTGTCTAAAACTCTAATCCACCATTCGACTATTGGCCTTTCGCCCGCTTTATCAAAATCACTATCTCGTGTGGCTTTCAGGGAACAAATTTTGTCCTCTACTTTGAAAGTGCCCCAGCCTTCGGTCTCATACTGAAGAAGTTCCACTTGATCACCGGGGAAAAGCACTCCGCAACTACCTTTTTTAATTTTCTTTTTTACTGTCCAAATAGCTGATTTTCTTGTTATAACTTTTGACTGGTCCCAGACAATTAGCCACCCTGCTTTATAATTCAATTTTCTGCTTTCAGATATAGTGTCGGGCGATTTGTGTAGGACAAGGTGATTATTTTTTGCGGCTAGTTTTGGGGTACCTTCTCCAGGCCAACCCTCTCGTACAAATACCTCACCAACAGCTACAGGCGAAAAAGATGTCATTGCTAAGAAAATAATTACAAGTTTTACCATATCATAATAGAGTTTAGGTGAGTTTCCTCGATTGTTGTTGCGCTCTAACGCCTCGCATCAGCGGCTGACAAAGCGCGCAGCGGTTTGGTAGTCCGTCTGCATGCGCTTGTTAGGAGTCGTCACTTGACACATCTAAATCTCGATTTCTGTGTTTAATAAATCGCCCAATTCCATATACAAATAAGGCAAATCCGAATGCATATGGAAATGCAGTGAACATGTATCCAAAGTAAAACATTTTTGATGAGATGGGGGTAATTGTAGACTGAGTTGCCTTGTAACGACTCCAAATCGTGTTGTCTTCGTCTTGGTAGGATTCAATGACTTCGATTAATTGGCTTGAGAATGTTTCCTCAATGACTTGGTGTGAAATTCGCGATTTAGTGGAAGTAATACGCCCATTGGGCTTCGACATTAAAAACGACATTGATCCCGTTGCAAGGGAGGACGCCATCTGTTTTTTAAATTGACTAGTTCACTTAACTGGACTGCCATAAATGGTTCATCATTCCGTCCAGGTTCGACAACAAAGGAAAAGAGAGGATGAACAGATTCACCCTTTTCTGCATCTCTCGAATCTAGTTTGGCAACAAGGGCAGTGCCCGCGAAAAGCGTCCCAGAACAGTTGACCGGGGAAAACCAGACGGAAGCAATAACAGCGATTACGATTCTGGTCCCGTTCACTTCATCGACTCCTAACGCCTCGCATCAGCGGCTGACAAAGCGCGTAGCGGTTTGGCAGTCCGTCTGCATGCGCTTGTTAGAGGGTGCGTTTATTAATAATTCGAATTGTCGTTTCATCAACAAACTCATAGTCCGGAACACGAAGATTAAGCGGAGCTGGGAGATTTTTGTAAACTCTTCCAGCGGAATCATATATTGCTCCATGACAAGGGCAAAAAAAGCCGCCGGTCTTATCGAATTGAGAGCCTCGATGCCAAGCATCGCTACCTGTAGGGCGATTCGAAACACTGCACCCTAAGTGAGTACAAATTCCGTACGCAACAAATATCTCCGGTTTACTAGATCTGAATGTGTTTTGCATAGAATCAGGCTGGTCTGATTCTATTGAATTCGGGTCACGAAGTTCTTCGTTGACTTCTTCTAACGCCGAAACCTGTTCGGGAGATCTTTTAAGAACATATATCGGGGCTCCCTGTGTGGAGACGGCGATCATACCGCCAGCCTCGAGTTTGGGAAACTTAATTATGAGGTCGTGATCTCGAGGATTCAGATGTTTTGCAGGAAGCAGTGATTTGAAAAAGGGAATCGCTACTATCGTGCCTGCGATTCCGGCTAAGGCACCGGTAATCAAAGTAATTAGCTTTCTTCGATTCACTTATAGCACCCTCTAACGCCCCGCATCAGCGGTCAGCAAAGCGCGTAGCGGTTTGCTGATCCGACTGCAGCGCCTTATAGTTGGGCTGTTCCATTTGACCTTTCTGTTTCCTTAGATTCTGTTTGAGTGGAACATGCTTCTGCTGACTACGAATATGCAAGTGCCAATGACATTTGAATATTCTTAACAAGACGTTCGAGCCAGCAGAAGTGAACCGTTTCAAAACGCATACTCAGGGATCGTCGCGACACCGACTTTCTATAAGACCTGCGAGAAACGCGTTCAAGCACATTCCGAAACAAACTGTAACGCCAGGAGGTGTCAGATGAAAGATTTATCTGTGGATCAATTTGCCGCTGTCATCGGCATTGACTGGGCCGATAAAAAGCACGATATCTGCGAACTGCCCGCAGGTAGCCAGGCATACCAATGGTCAGTCGTCTCCAGTAAGCCAGAGGCTCTGCATGCCTGGGCGATCTCCCTTGAAAAGCGCTATGGCGGACAACCAATCGCGGTGGCCTGCGAATTGAAAAAAGGACTGTTGATCTATGCGCTCAGCCGGTATCAACACTTGACGATATTTCCCATCAATCCGGCGACCGTGGCAAGATTCCGTAAGGCTTTTGTCCAAAGCGGTGCCAAGGATGACCCCGGCGATGCCTACTGGCAGGCCGAAATGCTGGTGAAACACTTCGATAAATTGCGCCCCATAAAACCCGAGTCACCCGAGATCCGGAAATTGGCGCAGTTACTCGAGTATCGCCGGTCGTTGGTACAGAACCGGGTCGACCTGGTCAATCAAATCACCGCCACGCTGAAAAACTACTATCCGCAAGTCCTTGAATGGTTTGATGAAAAGGACACGTATATCTTCTGTGACTTCATCATCCGCTGGCCATCCTTAACGCAAGTGAAATCGGCCAGGCACCAAACGTTAATCGACTTCTTTACCCGCCATCATGCCCGATACCCCGAGCTCAATCGCACCCGGGTCGAGTCGATCCATTCGGCTGTCGCCTTGACCGAGGACGAGGCCATCATCGCATCCAACCAGATACTGATCGAGGTCTTGATACCGCAACTCAAACTCTTGATCGATGGCGTCAAGCGATTCGATGCGGAAATCAGTCGTCTCTTTAAATCCATGGAAGATCGGGCCTTGTTCGAAAATCTCCCCGGCGCTGGCGTACAACTCGCCCCGCGATTGCTAGTCGCCTTTGGCGCTTACCGAAGTCGTTATCGATGCGCGGCAGAGCTGCAGAAATACTCTGGTGTCGCCCCGGTCATTGAGCAAAGCGGGCAAAAGAGCTGGACCCATTGGCGTTACAGTTGCCCTACCTTTCTACGACAAACCTTTGTGGAATTGGCCGGGCAAACGGCGCGATACTCCTTCTGGGCGAAAGCCTACTGCGAACAGCAGAAGCGCAAGGGGAAACCGCACAACACCATTATTCGAGCACTCGCTTTCAAGTGGATCCGTATCCTCTATCGGTGCTGGCAAGACCGCAAGCCATACGATGAATCGAAATATTTGCAGGCACTAAAGGATCGCAAATCTCCGCTTATAAAGTTCATCGCTGAATATTGATATTCCGGTTGTTGTCCTGCTCAGGGCGTGTTGTTAGTGGGCCGATTGCTCAAGCCGCTCAGCCAACCAAACCTTAATTATCGATTGTCGCGTGACCCCCAGCCTGGATGCCTCCTTGTCTAGTGACTCAATCATCCAC
>Ga0224508_10002564_pt1 | contig 15343 bp, 17 predicted proteins | sample SF_Jan12_sed_USG_4_FD_170157 | JGI IMG/M metagenome (GOLD analysis project Ga0224508, IMG submission 170157) | Sediment microbial communities from San Francisco Bay, California, United States - SF_Jan12_sed_USGS_21 | ecosystem: Environmental > Aquatic > Marine > Sediment | place: USA... | reverse complement strand
TCGAGGTTGTGGTTGGCAGCGGCGAGCCGAGCGAGACGATCCCACCGGCAGACATCGACGAACCGGTGGACGGCATCCCCGACGACGAGGACGCCATCGACCTCGGAACACTCATCAGCCAGAGCCCCACGGGCAACGTCGTTGTGCTGACCGTGGTGTTCGACGACGGCTCGGGAATGGTAATGTGCGAGGCGCTGGCAGAGTCGTTCCCACCACAGTGTCCGGGCCCCAAGGTGACCATCGAGAACCCGGAAGTGATGCAGGGATTGCCGCTCACCGAGGAGGGGCAGGTCCAGTGGAGCGATCGACCCGTCCTGGTGTACGGCAGCTTGGGCGACGCAGGCTTCCGCGTCATCGCAGCGGCCCTCGCACCCTGACCCTGCTCGCCATGAGATCTGCTTCGAGTGACCGGTCGCTCCACCTCCCGCACGGCCTCGCCAGACCATCGGCCACGGCAGTCACGAATCCTATGTGACATGACCGACACTCCCCGGGTGATCGGCGTGTCCTGCGTCGCCGGTTCCCGGATCTGCAGGTAGGCCTGTAGCGAAAGCAATGTTTTTGGAGTGTTCCAGGGGCGAGGGAAGCAGCGCTCTGGCCGCAAGCACGGGATCGTGAACATACCCTGACTGGTGGCGCGAGATCGGCACCACGATCGTGATCGTAAAGGCGCAGCCGACCAGGGCCGACTCAGCCGGCCGTCGCAACAGAGCACGGGAGCCGTCCGAGGCCGGCATTGTTGTGCTCGAGCACGTCTCATGGGGCCGGCTACGGTGGCGTGCGTGTCGAGTTCGACGGAGCACCCCCATCTGGTGACCATCGGCATGCTGACCGCGCTGCAGGAGCGGTACGTCAACGGCGAGCTCCTGGCCAGTGAGTTCGCCGAGGCATTCTCCGCCCACGTCACCGAGGACTTCGTATTCGCCTGCAGGTTCACCCCGGCTTCGGATCTACTGAAGCCGTTGTTTGCTGATCGTCATGGCATCGGAGGATTGCTGGACCGGTACCGGATCGAGGAAGAACTCGAACGCATCGAGCCGGGGACGACCATGCCGGAGCATGTTGCGGTCTCCGACGACTGCTTCTTCATGTCTATGCGGGAGACGGCTTCGTTCGGTGGGGGCCCGAAGGTCACCTTTGACGTGGTTACGAAGTTCGTCTTCGCCGGGGACAAAGTAGCCCGTATCGAGATGTTCCTTGATGGGCGTCCTATCGACGCCGCCTACCCGGAGTAGGCAACAGCCGCTCCGAGGCCGCCGATACCAGAGTAACCCAGGAGCGGTGAGACCGGATCATGTTGATCAGCTGTTCGAGCCGCGGGAAGAGGTGCGACGAGCAGCACAGGCTGTCACGATGGCGTCGTAGCGCATCTGGAGAGCAGGTCGGATCATGTCCGTTTGGTTTGAAGGCGAAGGCGGGATCGACTGCAGTCTTGAGCAGGTCGAGCACGCGGTCGGGAACCCCGGGGAGTTCTTCATGGGAGTCGTCAGGTTGATGCCGGGCCTGGCCGATGTGGAGTTGGTCGACGAGCAGGCCGGTTCCGTGACGATCAAGACGAACGAGGGCCTGATGAAGCGGACCAACGTGGCGACGCAGAAGGACTCAGACCGAGTCGTCATCGAGTTCGACGAGGAGTACGCCGCGGGGTCCAGGGTGACGACGAACGCCCACTTCCGTCAGCACTTTGCTTCAACCGATCATGGTGTGACGCACCAGTTGACGATCAGCGACCTCACCGCTCCGGGAATCCTCGGCTTCTTCTATCGGAGGTTCGGCGCCTCCAAGATGGGCAAAGCGTCCTTGACCGCACACAAGACCTCCCTCGAGCGACCAAACCACTAGGGGCCCGCACAGCAGGGCCAGGCATGCGCCCGGTATCCTCACGAGTGCCGCGCTCGAGAACGCCGGCTGTCTGAGGTCGTCCGCCACCGACGGTGACGACCAGGCCTTCGTCAACCCGGGGAGGGCTCATCGTACTTTCCGCGGTCTCGCTACCGCTCAGGCGGTCCGGGGCCACTACGCGCAGTTGAGCGTCGTGGCCCGGCCGGGGAAAGGATCAGCGTCAGAGCCGGCGGACGAGAAGGGGGTAGGCGACAACGATCCGATCAGGCCGGAGTGCCCGGGCGTAGAACGCGACCGCAACGCTTTCGTTCGTCGTGGCAAGGGTGAGCACCACCAGGTGGTAGCGGATGTCATTCTGGTCAGCGGCGGCGGGGAGGTGGTCCCAATGAGCGGCGAACACCGTCAACAACTGACCGGCTTCATGCTCGGTGAAATCAAGAACCCCGAGGGTGGCTTCGAGTTCGTCCCACCTGGCTGGGAAGCGCTCACCGTAGATTGCACGTCGGCCCGTCGCGGAGCCAGCGACGAGCCGTGCCCACTCCAACGCTAGCGATGCCTCACTTATCGAAAGCGTCGTCGCTTGGAGCGGGGTCCGCGAGGATCACGGCGACTACCTTGGCCTGGGCCCGGCGGAACTCGGCCAACCCGGTATCACTCAAGTTGAGCTCGTCCAGAGTCGTGTGCTGCAGATTCCGGATCTTCGGAGCCGGTGGCGTCGCCATGGACCTCGATCCTAGACCAGTGGCGAGTCGACAGGGCGGCAGGCACCGAGCATGGCCAAGCGTGCCCGGTCCGTAACACCCGACAACTGCCACTGGCCGACCGCCCGAGTGCGGCACTTGCCGAGCGCACTGGTCTGCCGCTCACTCGATCTGGGGCGTCACGTGCAGTGAGGATCTCCGCAGGGACGACGGTCGTCACTGGTTGCCCTCGGTTCTCGCCTTGCCGAGCAACCAGAGCCCCGAGTGTGTGTCGACGCGTGTCAGTTGCCGGTGGGAGCCTGTGGTGGTGGGTTCAGGTCGAGGTGGTGGAGTTCGGCGAGCCGGCGGGCCAGTTCGGCTACTGGTTGGCTGGTCTTGGCGGCGCTGGCTCGGATGAGTGCGATGGCAGCGTAGAGGGCGTAGCGCCAGTAGTCGTCGTTCCAGTAGCCGATCTCGTCGAGCAGGTCGGGTTCGACACCGCCGCGCAGGGCTGCGCTGCACATCACCGCGAAGCGGATCTTGCGGTGCTCTTTGCCTCGGAACTCGATCTCGGGAAGATGATCGGCCAGGAGGGTCTCGTAGGCGATGGGATCAGCCTGGGTGATGCCGGCGATGTCGAGGGCGTCGATAGCGAGGCGTGTGAAGTCCTCGCCAGGGAAGGTGTGGTGTGCTACGGAGGGGCTTTCGAGTCGCTGCGACGCGGTAGCTGCGGCGCTGGCCAGTCAGGGCGGCTCAGTTCACGACTTCTGGGCGGTGGAGACGCCCCCGTGGCATGTCGCGTTCGTCATCGAGGGCGACCAGACCGCTGGTCAGACCGCCGCCGGCAATGTCATGAACTACGGCGTAGGCCATGTTGAAGACTGGCTCGTCCTTCGACTCGCCGAGCTGGCCGATGTGGATGCGGCCTTCACCCAGATGGCTGGAGGTACCCCAAGAAAGCCTGGGTCGGACTGATCGGCTAGGAGGAGTCCTTGCGCCGAGAAGGACGATCGGCGCATTCGGCCAGCTGTGAATTGTCTGTGCCGGCGGTCTGCGTGCCCGAGTTGGGAAACGCGGTCCGAGGTCGGTCTGAGCGCCGTCGGCCGCGACACCCAACCGGAGCCGGGAGCGTCCGGGTCGCGCGCAACAGCACGACGGCCGGGTGCGATCCCCGGGGCGGCTCGCGCTTGTCGAGCACGATCGTGCCGATCCCGGACGGTCATCGAGCGGGGGTGTTCGGCTATTTAGGGCCGATCAGATTGAGGTCGCGGGTCTTTTGGCTTTGGTCAGTGTGGTGACGGCGCCGACTGATCGCCGACGATGGCCCCCGTGATGCGCATCACGTAGGGCACGCCGACCTTCTCCACCAACACGACGTCGGAGCCCTGCTCGGGGTGACGGCCTAACGTTAGGAATCACCCGTCCGGCCGTCGATGGTCTCGCGCAGCAGGTCGGCGTGGCCGCAGTGGCGAGCCGTCTCCTCGATCAGGTGAATCAGGATCCAGCGCAGGTTCCACCCTGTGCCGTCGGGGCCCGAGGCGACCGAGACCTGATCGAGACTGTCGGTGGCGGCCACGACCCATCTGCTCCGCTCGCACGCAGCCTGGTAGCGATGGCGTAGGTCGTCGGGATCGTCATCGAGAGCGGTGCGCCACTCCCAGTCCCGATCGGAATCCCAATCAACCGAGGCCCACGGCTCGCCGAGCGGAAGGCCGAGATAGTCCTCGTTGAACCATGATTCCTCGACCACGGTCATGTGCTTCAGCAGCCCGGCGAGGGTCATGGTCGACGGCGGGATCGTCCTGGCCATGTCCGAGCAGCCCAGACCGGCCGTCTTGGCCAGGAGCACACCGCGGTAGTAATCGAGGAACTGCGTCAGCTGCGTGCGCTCGTCGCCGTGTGCGTCGATCTCGTTGCTCGCCATGAGCCCATGTTCGCAGAAGCGCCACGCCGCGGCATTGAGACATGGGGTCTGCCTCGAGATAGTGAGCGGGTCCCGATGGTCCTAGGGTCGCCCACGGGTTTCGCATCGAAGCCTCAGGATCAGCGCTCCTGGGGTCGACGAACGCCGTCACCGTCGGTGGTCGTCGGCGGTGCCATAGGCATCTCCGAACCGGCGATCGGGGACGCTTGCGCTTCTCAGGTGCGGGTTCGCTTTGGAGGTAGTCGATCAGGAGGCTCGATAGGGCTTCGGGCTGGTCAAGTTGGGCCCAGTGTCCGGCCTCTTCGATGCGTTCATAGCGCCAGGAGTTGTCGACGAAATCCGCCGTGTTGGTGATGAACTCCTCGATTAGGTGCGGGCCGTTACTGGTCCAGATCCCCATCGTCGGTTGTGTGAACCTGGGCCGTGGCCTGGTTGGTGCAAGCATCGTCTCCGGTCGAGAGTTCGCCCGATACCAGTTGACTGCCGAGGTCAGAGCGTCAGGCTCCGAAAGCCGAGCGATGACCCCGTCGGGATCAGGATGTCTGCCCCAGGTCCCGAAGTTGGCCCAGTCGTCGGCCCGCAGCCACTCCTCGGCGATCTCGGGAGCCTCGAAGAACTGCATATACCAGGCGAGCTCGAACTGGCGCAGACCCAACGTGCGGAACACCCAAGGATGTCCGGCACTGTTGCGTTGAGGCCTCGGGTCATGGCCCGGCGAGGGTGCCCAGATGCGTCATCACCAGAATCAGTCGGCACCCATCGATCGTTCCGCGTTTGCCGGCTACCGGTTCCCGCCCGAAGTGATCATGTTGGCCGTCCGCTGGTATCCCCTACGGACTGTCGTATCGAGACGTCGAAGAACTCCTCGTCGAGCGAAGCATCGAGGTCGATCACGTCACCATCCACCGGTGGGTCCAGCGGTTCACTCCGCTGCTCATCGACGCTGCACGGCACCGACGACATAGCGTTGGAAGACGGTGGTTCGTCGACGAAACCTACGTGCGCGTCGCCGGCAAGTGGCGCTAGGTCCACCGGGCCATCGACGAGCACGGCCAAGTGATCGATGTCTTCGTCATACCAAGACGGAACATGGATGCGGCCCGAACGTTCTTCAGGCGTGCCCTCGATGCCCACGGGGAACCAGATGAGGTCGTCACCGACCTCGCGCAGGTACTGGAGACCGACATCGAGGAGCTGATCCCGAATGTGTTCGACAACACCGAGCAGTACGCCAACAATCGTGTCGAGTGTGATCATGGCCGACTGAAGTCGAGGCTCAGACCGATGCGAGGACTCAAGACCGACCGCACCGCGTCGGTCGTGATCCAGGGTCACGCATTCGTCCAGAACTTGCGACGCGGACACTACGAACTTGGAGCCGAGGCCCGACATCAACACCTGCGCCTCCTCGCCGCATTCGAAGAACTCATCGACACGATCTGACCAACACCAGCGACCGATGGGCGACGCCCGAACCGAGCCCCGATCGAACAACGCAACAGAGCCACCGATGTTGGAACCTGCTCCGGTCACCACAACTGATTGCCCGCTGAGCTCGAGATCCATTTTGGCCCCCTCTTCTGAAGTCTTCTTGGCCCGCAAGCTATGAACTATGCAACACTAGTGTAAGTTTGTTACACCTCGATAGAAGGCGAGGAGCCCCGCATGACATCCCCCCGATACGCGTCAGTCTTCAGGCCGGGACTCTTCGCCGAGCATGTGGTGATCGTGACTGGCGGTGGTTCGGGCATCGGCCGCTGCATCGCCCACGAGCTGTCGTCGCTCGGCGCCACCGTGGTGCTCTGGGGTCGAAAGACCGCTACCCGGGAGGAGACCACAACCGAAATCATCGACGATGGAGGCAAAGCGTCTTTCGTCACCGGCGACATCCGAGACACCGAGGCAGTCGATTCTGCGGTCGGCTCGATCATCGATCGTCACGGCCGAACCGACGCGCTGGTCAACAACGCTGGCGGCCAGTTCAGCGCACTGGCGACCGACATCACGCCCAACGGGTTCGATGCCGTCATTCGAACGAACCTTCTCGGGGGCTTCCTCGTTGCCCAGCGTTGCCACCAGGCGTCGTTCCGCGACCATGGCGGCGCCATTGTCAACATCACCGCCGACCACAGCCGAGGCATTCCCCTCATGAGCCACTCGAGCGCAGCACAAGCCGGAATGGCCAACCTCACCAAGACGCTTGCGGTCGAGTGGGCGTCCTCGGGTGTGCGAGTGAACGCCGTCGCCCCCGGTTTCGTCGCATCGAGCGGCTACGACACCTACGAGGGCGAACCGTTCGCCGATCATCTCGCAACACTCCCCCGGTTGACGCTCGCTCAGCGACACGGAACCGAAGCCGAGGTATCAGCCGCAATCGTTTTCCTCCTGTCCGAGGCCGCGGCCTACATCACCGGACAGGAGCTTCTCGTTGGCGGCGGCAGCGATCTGATGAACGGCCTCCACCCCATCGAAACGCACGACAGGCTCGCCCCCTTCGACGGGTTCCATCGCTCTCGAAAACCCGACTCGCTCGGAGACGATCTCCGCGCGAGCCAATAATTCTCTAGCTGAGCACGGTCTTGGGACCAGTCCCGATTCGAGCACGAGGAGCGAGGAGCCCGGGCAGGACGAACGTACGGACCCATCGTTCGGTCTCCTCCTCGTCGGGCGCATCCTCCCGTTCGAACGTCGCCAGGCTGACCATCACTCGCACCAACCACTCGCCAGCCTCCGCAGGGAGGATGTCGGCACCGAGTTGGCCCGGGAACTGGTCTGACAACATGGCGACGATACCACCGAAGCGGTTGGCCATCGGCGCCAAGACGCCGGGGATCGGCACGCCCATCGCCCCCCGTTCTGGCGACGCAAAGAGCAGACGCAGATCTTCTCGACGAATCGCGCGGCTCGTGGCCCGGACGAGCAGCGTGAGCGCATCGGAAAGATCAGACTCGGCGATCAGGCGAGGCCGAAGGCTGGCCAGGAAACGGTCGGTGACACGGAGCAGAACCAGCAGAACCAACTGGTCTCGATTCCCAATTCGACGGTAGACGGTGATCCGCGAAACGCCGGCGGCCACAGCGATTTCCTCCACCGTGACACCGGACACCCCACGCTCGGTGAAGCAACGTTCGGCCGCATCGAGAATCACATCATCAACATCCACGTCGTCTGGCCAGCGTAGGAACACGTCCATAAGGATAGCCGATCACCCGGTACGTCGACCGTCCGTTTGTGTTACAGCTCTCCTGGAATGTAACATGACGTTTCAAAAGGGGATAGACATGGACCACACGACGCAAACCGAACTTCTGGGGCGGATCAACGCATATCTCGACTCCGGCTCAGACCCCATGGCGCCGTCGTTCATGGTGCAACGATCAGAGCACTACGACAGCGCCGAACGACTCGATCAGGAACAGACATCGCTTTTTGCGTCTGTGCCTCTGGTCGTCGGAGCGAGTGACCGAGTGCGAAAGCCCGGCGACTTCTTCACCGACGACCTCACCGGCTATCCACTGATCATCGTGCGTGGCGACGACGGTGTGTTGCGAGGCTTCCACAACTCGTGTGGCCACCGCGGTGCAGCCGTCGTAGACGACGAGGCGGGCTGCACCCGCCGATTCACCTGCCCGTATCACGCGTGGAGCTACGACAACCGGGGCACGCTGGTCTCCATCCCCAACGCCGACGGGTTCGACGGCATCGACCGCTCCACCCGTGGCCTGATTGAGCTTCCCGTCGAGGAACGCCACGGACTCGTGTGGGCCCGACCTACCGCCACGGCGGATGACGCGGTCGGAGTCACCGCGTTCCTCGGCGACCTCGACACCGAGCTCGAAGCGTTCAACATGGCCGACTACTACCACGACCGCACCGACGTGTTGAAGGAGAGCTTCAATTGGAAACAGGTCGTCGACGGCTTTCTGGAGACCTATCACCTCCGCTTCTTGCACCGCAACACCATCGGCCCCTACATCAACTCCAACTTCGCCCTGTTCGACGCTTTCGGGCCGCACGGCCGCATGATCGCCTTGCGCGATTCGTTCGAGGCAATGCGGAGGCTTCCACCAGAGGACCAAGGGTTCCTCCCGCACGTGGCAATCATCTATCAGATCTTCCCCAACACCGTTTTGGTGTGGCAGGGCGACCATTTCGAAGCGTGGTCAAGCCTTCCTAGCGGGTCACCATCAAGCGTTGCGGCGCGAGCAAGCCTCCTTGCCCCACCGGATCTCGTGGGCCCGGAGCACGAAGCGCGTTGGGACAAGAACTGGCAGATCCTCATGGACACCGTCCTGTCGGAGGACTTCGTTGTCGCCCGCACGATCCATCAGAACAACCTCGCCGGCATACGGGACGACGCCGTCTTCGGACGACAAGAAGCCGCCCTCCAACACTTCCACACCCAACTCGAAGCCCACATCAACAGCTAGCTGTGATGACCGGGGACGTTGTCCCTGGCGGTGACCCTGTCGCCTGGATAGCGGGTCCGAAGCACCCGTCCGAGAACGGCGCGGGGTGGTGCGCCCGGTTGAGGGTGAGCCAACCAGTCATTATGGGGCGGCTCGGCGGAGTCCGTTGACGATGATTGTGGCGGCGCGTTCGGCGTGTTCAGCGGGATTGAGTGGGAGGCCGTTGGGGTCAAGCCGTTGCGCGAGGGCTGTGTGGGTGAAGGGTCCGGCGGCGCCGTGGGCGACGAGGAAGTGGTAGGCGGGCAGGGAGATGGGCTTAATGACGCCAGTGCGTTCGAGCTTGCGGAGCAGGCGTGCGGTGGGGGCGAGGGCGGGGGCGATGTATGTGTCGACGATGTAGTCGAGTCGTGGGGTGTCAAGTCCTCCCTCTTGGTTCATGAGCTGGAGCACCTGGGGTCGGCGGGCGGCCTCTCGGATGAATGCGGAGATGCCCTGGCGGAGGCGTTCCAGGTCGTCGAGATCGTCGGGGGCCCGGTTGGCAGGGTCGCGCAGGGCGTCGACGAGCTGTCCGAAGGCGTGGTCGACCGCCGCTTGCCACAGCTGCTGCTTGCTGCCGAAGCGCTTGCGGATAGCGCTGTGGCTCACCCCGAGTTCTCGGTTGAGCTCCCGAACCGACACCGCGTCGTAGCCGAGCTGGGAGAACGCGGCGAAAGCTGTCGTGAGGATCGCCTGGTCGCTCAGTTGACGGGGGCGTCCTGGGGCCCGGCTGGTCGCTTCCATCGCCTGCAAGCTACCACCCAGGCACTATTAGTTTACAGATGCCAACTATCACGAGTAAGGTGCAGCCGAGGGACAACGCAGGACACGGGGAGGACTGATGAGGTTTCTGCGCAATGCCTGGTACGTCGGCGCATGGGCTGAGCAGCTCGATGGAGGCGGGCTCGTCGATCGGTTGGTCATCGGCCATCCGGTGGTGCTGTTCCGCGGCCCCGACGGGTCGCCAGTGGCCCTGACTGACGTGTGCCCCCATCGATTCGCGCCCTTGCACCGTGGCCACCTGCGCGACCGAGCTATCGAGTGCGCGTACCACGGGTTGCGCTTCGACCACACCGGCGCTTGTGTCCACAATCCGCATGGCAGCGGCCGCATCCCACCCAGGTGTCGCACCACGAGCTACCCGCTGGTCGAGCGCCACACGATCGTGTGGATCTGGATGGGTGACCGGGATCCCGACGAGTCCCTCATACCCGACTACTCGTTCCTCGACCCTACGTCAGGGCTGGTGACCAGCCCGCGGGGAATGATCGTCATAGAGGCCAACTACCAGCTCATCGTGGACAATCTCCTCGATCTCAGTCACGTCTCGTTCCTGCACCGGGGCATCCTCGGTGACCCCGAGAACGCCGCCGCGGACACCGAGGTCGACCAGCACGGCAACACCATCTACGCGTCCCGGCTCCTGCAAGACATCGACCCGCCCGGCTTGTTCGACATGATGTACCGCCGGGACGGCCAACCGGTCGATCACTGGACCACTATGCGGTGGGATCCACCCTCCAATCTCCGCAACGATGCCGGTATCCACCCGGTCGGTGGGACCCGAACCGACGGGGTCGGTATCTACGGCGCTCACCTGCTCGTCCCCGAGACCGAGCGCCGCACTCGCTACTACTTCTGCGCTGCGCAACAGGACCTCTGCCCGGACCTCGAGGACCCACCCGACGAGGTCGCCGCCCGGCTCGGAGAGCTTCGGCGCTTCGCGTTCGAGGACCAGGACAAGCCGATGATCGAGGCCCAGCAGCGCAATATCGACCTCGAACCCGAGCTCACCGCCACACCGGTCGCCCTGCGCATCGACCAGGGAGCGCTCCGAGCCCAGCGTCTCCTGGCAGACCTCATCGACCTGGAGCACACGAGCGGGGCCGCGTCGTGACCCTGCCGTCCTATGAGGTCGATCTCTTCGCCGACGACGTCATCCTCGACCCATATCCGCACTACCGGGCCATGCGCGACCTCGGCCCGGTGGTGTGGCTCCCGCGCCACGACGTCGCTGCCGCGGTCCGGTTCGATGCCGCTCGCGATGTGTTGCGAACCCCCGAGGTGTTCATCTCGGGAGCCGGTATCGCGGTGAACGACATGCTGAACAACCCCACCCAGGCCAACGTGCTCGTGTCCGACGGCGAGCTTCACCGCCAGCTGAAGACGGTGATCGCCCGACCGATCAGCCCTCCCAACATCGACGAGCTCACCGTGACCATCCGCGACATGGCCGACCAACTGGTCCGCCGCCTCGTAACGCATGGAGACTTCGACGGGATCACCGAGTTCGCCCAGCATCTTCCCGTCGAGGTCGTCAGCCACCTCGTGGGCGTCCCCGAGGCCAGGCGCGAACGCATGCTCGACTGATCCACGGCAGGCTTCAACCTCGTCGGAGCCCTCAACGAACGCGGCCTAGCCGCCATCGAGACATCGAAAGAGCTCCCTCCCTATGCCAGGTCCATCACCCGCGCCGACGTGCGCCCCGGGAGCTGGGCAGCACAGATCTTCGACGCCGTCGACCGGGGCCAGGTCGACCCCCAATACGTACCCGGGCTCCTCATCGACTACCTCGCCCCGGCCCTGGACACCACTCTCCACGGCACAGCCAACATGCTCCACCTTCTCGGCACCCACCCAGACCAATGGGAGCTCGTCCGACAGGCGCCGGAGCAGAACGTCGACCGCGCCGTCGAGGAAGTCCTCCGCTACGAGTCGCCCGTGCGCGGCTTCACCCGGCTCGCCACCGCTGACCACGAGGTGGACGGCGCCCGCATCGAGGCCGGTCAGCGGATCTGGACCCTTCTGGCATCTGCGAACCGCGACGAACGCCACTTCGAGGACCCGGACGCGTTCCGCGTCGCACGTACCCGGAACAACCACCTGGGCTTCGGTGCCGGTCCCCACCTGTGCGCCGGGGTACATCTCGCCCGCCTTGAGATGCGATCGCTGCTCTACGCCATGGTCGAACACGTCGAGACCATCCACATCGGCCCCGCCCGCATCGCCCTCAACAACATGCTGCGGGGCTTCGAATCCCTCCCGGCCCACTTCGCCTGACAGCCCGAAAGGACCAACCCATGACCTACTACCGATGCGTGGGCGAGGTTCCGCCCACCCGACACACCCAGCTTCGCGACCACGACGGGACGCTGCTGTACGAGGAGCTCATGGGCGAGGAGGGCTTCACGTCGGACTCCTCGCTGCTGTATCACCACAAGATCCCCTCCGCGATCAGCGACTACCGGGACTGGCCCCTGGCCGGCTCGACTCCCGACCCGAACAGTCCCCTGATGCCCCGTCGGTTCGAGACCCACGACCTGTTCGCAGCGGACTCCGGTGTCGACGCCGTCACCGGACGCCGCACCATCCTCGGCAACGCCGACGTACGACTCGGCTACGTGGCCGCCACCGCGACGAGCCCCTTATACAAGAACGCCCTCGGCGACGAATGCCTCTACGCCGAGTCCGGCAGCGGCGTCGTCGAGACAATCTTCGGGGACCTGACGATCGGCCACGGCGACTACGTCGTCATCCCCCGCTCCACCATCCACCGGATCGTCCCCCACGGCGACGAACCTCTGCGCCTGTACGCCATCGAGGCCACCTCACACATCCGGCCCCCGCGGAAGTTCCTGTCCGACTCAGGCCAGTTCCTCGAGCACTCGCCCTACTGCGAGAGAGACCTCCGCTCGCCCACGGCCCTGCCCCGCCAGGCCGACGAGGGACCCACCGAGATCCACGTCAAACATCGCGGGACCACACCGGGCTCCGTGGCGGGCAGCATCCACACCATTCCCCAGCACCCCTTCGACATCGTGGGCTGGGACGGCTGCCTGTACCCCTACGTGTTCAACATCTTCGACTACCAGCCCATCACCGGCCGGGTACACCAGCCGCCACCGGTCCACCAGGTGTTCGAGGGGCGGGGATTCGTCGTCTGCAACTTCGTGCCCCGCAAGGTCGACTACCACCCCGACGCCATCCCCGCGCCCTACTACCACGCCAACGTCGACTCCGACGAGGTGATGTTCTACTGCGGCGGCAACTACGAGGCCCGACGAGGGTCCGGCATCGGCCAAGGCTCCATCAGCCTGCACCCCGCGGGCCACGTCCACGGCCCCCAACCCGGCGCGTACGAGGGCTCCATCGGCCTCGAGACCTTCGACGAGCTCGCCGTCATGGTCGACACCTTCGAACCGCTCGGGCTCGGCGAGGCCGCCAGCGCCGTTGAGGCACCCGACTACCCGCTGAGCTGGAACACCCAGCCCAGGGCCAACTGACCAAACCTTGCCTGCCGGCCAGGACCGACTGTGGCAGGTCCACACCCGCTTGGGGGACTATGCGTCCGGTATCGCCGACTGCTCCGTGCCCGGCGACGTTCGACTTGCCCACGCGCTCCTGCCGGCTACCAGGAGCGTTTGCACCCGCTCTGACCAGGGAGCTCGATGGTGTCGGAGGGGGGACTTGAACTCACATCCCCCATCCGGCAACGAACGGCAACAGGCGGCAGGGAGCGGCAAAGAGCGGCAACTGGCGACCGACCGAAACGCTACTTGCCGCTCGCTGCCGCTCCTTGCCGCTGGCTGCCATTTGCATACCATTTGCAGAGCGACACCCCCGGGTCAGGGAACGCCGGGGAACTTGCGGACAAGCGCAGATGCCCTCGACGTTCCTGCGGAGCCGAGGCGACCACAAGAGATGTCTCGACACCATGAGCGCAGCGGCGGACAGCGAGGCAATCGGTCGATGCTCGGTTGCGTCGCCGCAGCGCCCTGCCAGTGCAGCCGCCCCTACCTCCCTCATCCGGCGGTGCGCAGCGCGAGGATCTGGTCGGCGATGGCACCGAGGTCGGACGCCACGATGTCGGGCATGTCGGCTGCTTCGACGGTGAGCGGAGCGTTGCGGGCGACGTAGGCGGCGTGCGCCCCGGCGCGGAGCGCTCCGACGACATCCCAATCGTGGGCTGCGACCAGACGCAGCCCATCGATGCTCGTACCGAGGCGCTGTGCGGCGTGGCGGTACGTCGCAGGATGGGGTTTGAACACGCCGATCCCGTCGACCGATATCGACTGCTCGAAGCAATGCGCAATTCCGGCGTTCCGCAGCTGATCGCTGATCACGTCGGGCGCCGAGTTCGTCAGTGTTGCGAGCTCGAGGCCCGAGTCGGTCAACCGTTCCAGAGCCGCCGGTACGTCAGGGTGCGCCGGCAAGGAGCGCATGCCGTCGACCACAGCTCGCGCGTTCGCGATGTCGATGTCGATGCCGGCCTCGCGAGCAACCGCCACGAGCGCATCGACACCGATCTCGTCGAATCTGCGGTAGCGATCCGTGACGGTGGAGATGAGGCTGTTGCGAAGCATGCGCGCGAACCATGGGGCCACGAGCGCGTCGGACCCGACTGAGCTGCGGAATACCGGGGCCAGCGCTCGAACATCGAGGAGCGTCTCGTTGACGTCGAAGACGATGACCTCACGCATGCCGTCCCCCATCTGTCGGGAGCGCAGCGCAAACGTCCGCGGCTCGTCGGCCGATCACTGCGTCGGGGGACGGTAGGTGGGCAATGATTGCAGCGACCAGCCGTGGGCCCCGCCGGCGCGTGAAGCAATGCCTCGACGCTCTTCGACGCTTCACCATGTCGCGCGATTCGGTCACCGTCGCCCTTCGAGCCGGATTCGCTGAGACGTGGCTCCGGTGGTGCTCGGGAGTCCGCGGAGGCAATCCACAGTTCACCGCAGGTGGATCCGACCGGACCCGTTCGTGAGATTCCCGACAACGGCGGCCGTGTGTCCGAGACCGACGAGCTCGGAGACCACGCTGTCGGCCCCGGATGGTTCGACACCGAAGACCAGCCCGCCCGAAGTCTGCGCATCCGCCACGAGCAGCGCCGCATCCTGTCCATGGGACCCGCGGTCGAGCTGGGCCTCGACATGGGCGAGGTTCCGGTGCGTTCCGCCAGGGACGACTCCCTCCGAGATGAGCTCGCGCGTCGTCGGGAGTACCGGAAGACGGTCGACCTCGAGGGTCACGTCGACCTCGGACTCGATCGCGGCCCGACCCAGATGACCGACGAGCCCGAATCCCGTGACGTCGGTCCCACCGGTAGCGCCCGCCTCGAGCGCCAACCGGGCAGCATCGGCGTTGAGCGTCGTCATGGCAGCAACGGCGGCATCCATCGCCGAGGGGTCGACCAGCCCGTTCTTGCCTGCGGTCGTGATGACGCCGATTCCAAGTGGCTTCGTGAGGACGAGACTTTGACCGGCTCGAAACCCTGCGTTGGTGAGCAGTCGGTCGGGCTGGGCCTCACCGACCACCGCAAGCCCGAACTTTGGCTCGGGATCGTCCACGGTGTGCCCGCCGGCGATCGCGAATCCACCCTCGGCCGCAACGTCCTGTGCTCCGAGGAGCACCTCGGCGAGAAGGTCGGAGGACAACGCCGAGGTGTTCCATCC
>Ga0224508_10002563_pt1 | contig 15347 bp, 13 predicted proteins | sample SF_Jan12_sed_USG_4_FD_170157 | JGI IMG/M metagenome (GOLD analysis project Ga0224508, IMG submission 170157) | Sediment microbial communities from San Francisco Bay, California, United States - SF_Jan12_sed_USGS_21 | ecosystem: Environmental > Aquatic > Marine > Sediment | place: USA... | reverse complement strand
CCGCATACTGGGAGGTGTCTTTCTGCAGCCCATACCAATAACCGAGGTACGCTAAACCCATGCTGCCGCCCACCAGCAGCACGCCCAGCACCAAGAAGTGCAGGTAGGAATTCAGCTGCCTGGTGACTGGTTTACCGCCGGATTTGGTAAGCAGAATTATATTCATGACGCGATGGTCAACGCTTTTGGTGTCAAATCATAGATGACTCCCCCGTACATTGGTAGTATTTTCCCTGGTTGAAACATGCGCCCGCTTGACCGATTTCTTGACCCCGCCATGGTCGTACGCTGCCAGACGGTCCGTCGTCTCACCGCCGAACTATGGGAAATCCTGCCAACCGAGTTCCAGACCCATGCGGTAGTTGTCGGCTGTAATTCCGGTATCATTAGCATCCTCGTCGACTCGCCGGTCTGGGCCACGCGTCTGCGTTTCATCGAAGCGCAGATTCTGCGCCGCTTCAGCGCCGGGGACCCACCCTGCGCGCGGCTGAAAATACTCGTCCGACCCGATTTCTCCGCGCCCCGGGAAACACCGCCAGGTGTCCGCAGAGCACCGCTCAGCCGCGCTACTGCGCTCGCGCTCCTGGACCTAGCGGCGACAGCCGGTGACTCGCGATTAACGCGGGCCCTCCAGCGGCTCGCAAGCCACGCCAGTTCCATCGACGCTCAGGAGTAGGCTTCGATCGGCTGGATATACGATATCGGTGCTTCGTCCACCGCATCGAACGTGACCCGCTCCCAGGCGTGTTCGGCCTCGATCAGCGAGCGCAGCAGACTGTTGTTGAGTTCGTGCCCGGACTTGTAGCCGGAAAACGCTCCGATCAGGCTGTGCCCCAGCAGATACAGATCGCCGATCGCGTCCAGGATCTTGTGCTTGACGAATTCGTCGCGATAACGCAGCCCATCCTCGTTCAGCACGCGGTAGTCATCCACCACTATTGCGTTGTCCAGGCTGCCACCCAGCGCCAGGTTACGTTCCCTGAGCTTTTCGATATCGCTCATGAATCCGAAGGTGCGGGCGCGGCTCACTTCCTTGACGAATGACGTGGTGGAGAAATCTATCTCGGCTTCCTGGCAGGAACCTTGGAACAAGGGATGATCGAACTGGATCGTGAACGCCACTTTGAAACCGTTGAACGGATCGAAGCGCGCCCATTTGTCCCCGTCTTCCACGACGATTGGACGCTTGATGCGGATGAATGTCTTGGGCGAATCCTGCTCGACGATGCCTGCCGACTGAATCAGGAACACGAATGGCCCGGCGCTGCCATCCATGATCGGCACTTCCGGCGCACTCAGATCGATGTAGGCATTATCGATGCCCAGACCCGCCAGTGCCGACAGCAGGTGCTCCACCGTCGATACTTTGACGCCATCGCGCTGCAGCGAGGTTGACAGCTGTGTGTCGCCGACGTTCTGCGGATTGGCTTTGATCTCCACGGGCTGCGCGAGATCCACCCGCCGGAACACGATGCCGGTATTTACGGCTGCAGGTCTCAGCGTAAGGAGTATCTTGTTGCCCGTATGTAAGCCGACGCCAGTGGCACGGATAGTATTTTTTAGCGTTCTTTGTCGTATCAATTGACACCCACACTCGACTGGGCACTGAGCCGCACAACGCGCGAAGCTTGCAGTGGTCCTTTGAAAATAGCAGCCCTGGCAGTTGTTGCTTTGCGTTCATCGCGAGACGCAGGGCCGTAAGGCCCGCCATTCTAGCTGAATCACAAGCCGCGGGCCAAGCCACCACGTGGCAAATTTACGCGAGTTTCGCATCTGCCGTCACCGAGTTACGACCGATGCCACATAATCGCGCGCCCGCTCAGTCCGCCTGGCGGCGCAGAAACGCCGGGATGTCCAGATAATCAAGGTCGATATCGGCCCCCGAATCCAGGCCATCGCCGACCGCCTTGATGCGGATAGCTGTCGGCCGGTCGTACTGCTTGTAGTCAACCTCACCGTCGCGGCTGCGCTGTACCAGCTTGACGGGTTCCGGCGGCTGGCCGATACCGGTAGCCACAACCGTCACGCGCAACTCGCCCTCCAGTCCCGGCTCGATCACCGTGCCGACCACCACGGTAGCGTCTTCGGAGGCAAATTCCTTGATTTCTGTACCGACCTCCTCGAATTCGCCGATCGCCAGATCCATGCCGGCGGTGATGTTTACCAGGATGCCTCGCGCACCGGCGAGGTTGACGTCTTCCAGCAACGGACTGTTGATCGCCGCCTCGGCGGCACGCCGCGCCCGTTCGTCGCCGCTCGCCACGCCGGTGCCCATCATCGCCATTCCCATCTCGGACATCACCGTTTTGACATCGGCGAAATCCACGTTTATCAGCCCTGGACGGGTAATCAGCTCCGCTATGCCCTGCACCGCGCCCTGCAGCACTTCGTTAGCCGAGCGGAACGCGTCGAGCACCGTGACCTCCTTGCCGAGCACGGTCAGGAGTTTCTCGTTGGGGATGGTTATCAGCGAATCGACGTGCTGCCCGAGCTGCTCGATCCCGTCAGTGGCGACTTTCATTCGCTTGTTACCCTCGAATGGAAACGGCTTGGTGATGACGGCCACCGTCAACACTCCCATTTCGCGTGCCAGTTGCGCGATCACCGGCGCGGCGCCCGTGCCCGTACCGCCGCCCATGCCGGCGGCTATGAACAACATATCCGTGCCGGCAATGACTTCCTGTATACGCTCGCGATCCTCGAGCGCGGCCTGGCGGCCGATCTCGGGGTTCGCACCGGCGCCGAGACCCTTGGTCATGCTGGCACCGATCTGCAGGGTAGTCTTCGCCGAGACGCTCTTCAGCGCCTGGGCATCGGTGTTGGCACAAACGAACTCCACGCCCTCGATACTCGAGCGCACCATGTGCTCGACGGCGTTCCCGCCGCCACCTCCTATGCCTACCAGTTTGATAACCGCGGTCTGACTGTATGAATCCATCAGCTCGAACATAGCTTGTCTCCTCGTACGATGATGAGCAGATTAAAAATTTCTCTGGAACCAGTGTTTAGTGCGCTGCCACAAACCGATCTGCCGATTCTCGGACAGCTCTTCGCGCGCCAGTCGATTCTGCAGACCGACCAGCAGCAGTCCGACGCCGGTTGCGTGAATCGGGTTGCGGACCACATCCGCCAGCCCGGACACGAATTGCGGCACGCCCAAGCGCACTGGCATGTGAAATACTTCCTCGGCCAACTCCACCACGCCCTCCATCTTGGCGCTGCCGCCGGTGAGCACCACGCCGGCGGCGATGAGCTCTTCGAAACCGCTGCGCCGCAGTTCCGCCTGCACCAGGCTGAGCAACTCTTCGTAGCGCGGCTCGACAACTTCGGCCAGGGTCTGTCGCGCGAGACGCCGGGGTGCGCGGTCACCGACACCGGGTACCTCAATAGTCTCATCCGGATTGGTCAGCTGGCGCAGCGCGCAGGCGTACTTGATTTTGATTTCTTCGGCGTACTGGGTCGGCGTGCGCAATGCCACGGCAATATCGTTGGTGACCTGATCGCCGGCAATCGGGATTACCGCGGTGTGGCGAATTGCTCCTTCGGTGAATACCGCGATGTCCGTGGTGCCGCCGCCGATATCGGCGACGCACACACCGAGATCCTTCTCATCCTCAGTCAATACCGACTGGCTGGAGGCGAGTTGTTCGAGAATTATGTCGTCTACTTGCAGACCGCAGCGTTTTACGCACTTGATAATATTCTGCGCGGCATTCACCGCACCCGTGACCAGGTGAACTTTGGCTTCCAGGCGCACGCCGGACATGCCCACCGGTTCGCGCACACCTTCCTGATCGTCGATCACGAATTCCTGCGGCAGCACGTGCAGGATGCGCTGATCGGCCGGAATGGCGACGGCCTTCGCCGCATCGATAACGCGCTCCACATCGCCGCTGTTCACCTCGCGATCCTTGATCGCGACGATGCCGTGCGAGTTAAGGCTGCGAATGTGACTGCCGGCAATGCCGCTGTACACCGAGTTAATCTGACAACCCGCCATCAACTCGGCTTCCTCGATGGCCCGCTGTATCGATTGCACCGTGGAGTCGATATTTACGACCACACCTTTTTTCAGCCCGCGTGACGGGTGCGAGCCGATACCTATGATTTCGACCTGCCCGGTGTCGTCCACGTCGCCGACCACGGCGACGACCTTGGACGTGCCGATATCCAGTCCCACGATCATGCGGTTGTCGGATGACTTTGCCATCGTCACTCCTGTGTCAGGGCAGTGTGTAGAACATCGTCTCGCCAGCGCACCGCTACTCCGTTGGTGTAGCGCAGATCGACGTGGCTGACGTTTTCCCATTCCTGGCGCAGCGGCCCCGAATACAGCGACGCGAATCTTTGCAACCGTTGTGCAAGCTGATGGCGCCCGAGTTCAACGACCACCCCGTCGGTGAGCGTTACCCGCCAGCTGCGCCGTTGATCGAGCTCGATTTCAGCCAGTTGCAGGCGCAGCTTTTTGAACCACGGTGCATAACGCATATACACAGCGTGCAACTCGCGCTGCATTTGTGCGGGGCCAACCAGCGACGGCAGTGCGCTAAACCCGGCGTTCGTCTGCGGTGGTGCGAATACGCTTCCGTCGCGCCCCAATAAGTGATCACGACCCCAGCGCGCCACCGGTTCGTGCTCGGTAATGGCAATCAGCAAAGTGCTCGGCAGCAGGCGCCGCACCGAAACATCTTCGACCCACGCGATTTTGCGCAAGTCGGTACGCAATGCATCCAGATTGATCTGCAGCAATCCCGGTGTCAGATGGCGCGTGACCACTTGCTGCAGTGTTTGCGCATCGACATGCCGCAGCTCGCCGTCCACTTTCACGTCCTGTACGGGCAGGAACACCGTCGCAGGGGCACGCAGATACAAAGCAACCAGCCACAAGCCGACGGCCAGCAGTGCGATACTCAGTATCGCCATCAGCGCACCTCGCTTTGCCGAGCGTGGCGACACCGGCCCACCAACCCGATAAAACGTCGCGCTACTCATGCGCTGGCTCCAGTGTGTCTTCAAGAATTCGCAATACCAGGTCGCTGAACGACATACCCGCTGCGCGCGCCGCCATCGGCACCAGACTGTGGTCCGTCATGCCCGGCGCGGTGTTCAATTCGATCAACCAGAACTGCCCGGCGCGATCGCGCATCAGATCGATGCGCCCCCAGCCCTTCGCATCCAGTGCGTTGAACGCCCGCGAGCACAGCGTAGACAGGTTCCGTTCTTCCTCCGCGTTCAGGCCGGACGGACAGTGATACTCGGTGGTGTCGCTGAAATACTTCGCCTCGTAGTCGTAGAATACGCGCGGCGTCGCCAGGCGAATGGCCGGCAGAACCTCTGTCCCGACGATCGTTACCGTGTACTCGTCACCGTCGATGCAGCGTTCCGCCATCACCGGCCCGTAAGCCCGGGCCGCGTCCCACGCGGCAAGCGACGTCTCGGCGCCGGCTACTTTGCTGACACCGATACTGGAGCCCTCCAGGCAGGGTTTGATGATCAGAGGCAGGCCGAAAATCTCGCACGCCTGCGCACACTGCACGGACTCCTCCAGAATCATCCAAGCGGGAGTCGGCAACCCCAGCCCGCGCCAGACGAGTTTGCTGCGATGCTTATCCATACACAGGGCGGAGCCCAGCACACCGCTGCCTGTGTACGGCACACCGAGTGAGTTCAGGGTGCCCTGAATCTGGCCGTCCTCGCCACCGCGTCCATGCAGAATCAGAAAGACCCGATCGAATTCGTGCTGCTGCAGGCGCGACAGGGTGTCGGTATCGAGATCCAGCGCGTGTGCATCGATGCCGCGCTCCTGCAGACCGGCCAGCACCTGACTGCCGCTTCTCAACGAAATCTCCCGTTCCGCCGAATGCCCGCCCATCAGTACTGCCACTCGGCCGAAACGGTTTTCACGTGCCATCATCGGTGCCTTCCCACCAGCTGCACCTGACGCTCCAGGCGCACCCCGAATTTGGCCCGCACCGTATTCTGCACGCGCACTATCAAGCGTTCCAGGTCACTGACGCAGGCGTTCTTTTTCACGTGCACGTAGTTGGCGTCGTCCACCGTCAGTTCAACGCCGCCGCTGCGAATGCCTTCCAGCCCCGCCTGCCGAATCAGGTCGTGCACCTCGCGACCCTGCGCAGCGCGGAACAACGGACCGTGACCGGCGTTGGTGCGGGCGCGGGCGAACCGCGGTTCGCTCGGCGGTGCACCGAACCTGAGCTGCGCCGCGACCAGCCATTCGTTGCGCAGGTAACCCCGCTCGCGCAAAGCGGCCATGGTCAACGTACGTCGCTCGCCGTAACGGTCCAGCGTCACCACGTGTTCCACCAGCGGCCACAGGCTCTGTTGTTCGCGCGATACGCACATCTGCAAAGCACCACCCAGCGTGTGTGGCCAGTTAGCGAACACCTGGGCGCCACCCAATCCCTGTTGCGCGCAGAACCGTGCCAGCTTCGGCAACCGCACACCGGCGCCGGCGCGCACTACGGACTCGGCGGCGATTTCGATGTGATCAAAAGCCCGGCGTGGTGCAACGACGGTTCCCGGAAAGCCGCCGTCACGGACCAGCAGGTTGCAGCCAGTGCCCGTCCATACCACCACATCGGTGTTTGGCAGGATTTGCAGAAACCGCAGCAAATCGTCCACGCCGGCCGGTTCGTAGAATCGCGCGATCGGACCGCCAATGCGCCACGCGGTATGCTTGGCGGCCGGCTCGTCGAATCGCAGACGGCCTCGCAGCGGTGCGCGTTCCAGCGCTGCGATGCTCATTGCACGGACCTCAGTTCGTCTCGCAGCCTGGGTACCTGCGCACCGATGCTTCCGGCGCCCAGCGTAAGCACTACATCCTGCGCTGCAATGACATCTCGTAACGCACTTCCAAGCTGCTCAAGATCTTCGACGAACACGGGGTCCACTTTGCCGCGCGCTCGCACCGCGCGACACAACGCACGCGCGTCTGCACCGCTTATCGGCGCTTCGCCCGCTGCATACACTTCCGTTATCAGCAGCGCGTCACTGGCGGATAGAACCTTGGCAAAATCGTCGAGCAACTCGTGGGTACGGGTGTATCGGTGTGGCTGAAACGCGACGACCAAACGGCGTGCCGGCCAGCCGGAGCGGATCGCCTCGCAACTCGCCTCGATTTCCCGCGGGTGATGCGCGTAGTCGTCGATCAACAGCACCGGCCCGACCGCACTTTGGATTTCACCGTAACTCTGCAACCGCCGTCCGATACCGCCGAAACTGGCCAGCCCGCTGCGAATCACCTCCAGGGCAATGCCGAGTTCCAGGGCCACCGCCACCGCAGCCAGCGCATTCAGCACGTTGTGCTTGCCCGGCAGCGCAACCACGGCGTCGGCGATCACGGTCACCCCGTTGAGCAGCACGTCAAAACGGGTTTGCGATTCGCTTTGCCTGATCCCTACCGCGCGAACGTCGGCATCTTCAGCGAAACCGTACGTGGTGATAGGGCGGGTGACCTGCGGGAGAATGCCGCGTACCTGTGCATCGTCGATGCACAGCACCGCCAGGCCATAGAACGGCAGGTGGTGCAGAAATTCCACGAACGTGCCGCGCAGAGTGTCGAAATCGCCGCCGTACGTAGACAGGTGATCGGCATCGATGTTGGTGACCACGGCAATCACCGGCTGCAGATAAAGAAACGAAGCGTCGCTCTCGTCGGCTTCGGCGACCAGATAGTCGCCCTGGCCAAGGCGCGCATTGCTGCCTGAGCTCAATAACCGCCCGCCGATCACGTAGGTCGGATCCAGACCGCCTTCGCCCAGCAGGCTCGCGACCAGGCTGGTGGTGGTGGTTTTACCATGCGTGCCGGCAATCGCTATGCCGCGCCTGAAACGCATCAGCTCGGCGAGCATTTCGGCACGCGGCACTATGGGAATGCGCGCCTCGCGAGCAGCGCAAAGTTCCACGTTTTCATCCGCGACGGCCGTGGATACCACAACCACGTCGGCCTGCGCGACATGCTGCGGCGAATGCCCGACCATCACCGTGGCGCCGAGTTCGTGAAGTCTGCGGGTCAGCGCGTTTTCCGCGAGGTCGGAGCCGGTCACCTGATAGCCGAGATTCAACAGCACCTCGGCGATGCCGCCCATCCCGGCGCCGCCGATACCGATAAGGTGCACGCACTTAATGCGGCGCATGAATTGACCGGAGTTCATGCCGCTACCGCCAGACAGTTTTCAGCCACATCGCGCGCCGCATCCGGTCGCGCGAGCTGGCGGGCAGCGCACGCCATGCCCAGCAGCTGCGCGCGATTGACGTGATAGTGGTGCAGTCGTACGGCGAGATGGCCGGCGCTGAGCTGCGCCTGCGGCAACAGCTCCGCGGCACCCGCTTTCGTCAAACAGCGTGCGTTTTGGGTTTGATGGTCGTCCACGGCATGCGGGTAAGGCACCAGTACCGATGCCACGCCTGCAATCGCGAGTTCCGCGACGGTGATAGCGCCGGACCGGCAGATCACCAGATCGGCCCACGCATAAGCCGCCGACATGTCGGTGATAAACCGTTCCACTCGAGCATCGACCGCCGCGTCTCGATAGCGTGAACGGATCTCGTCCAGCGGTGCCAGACGGCCGACCTGGTGCCAGATCCTTACTACGCGCGCATCGGGCAACTCGGCACAGGCAGCGGGCAGGACGTCGTTGAGCGCGGCAGCGCCGCTGCTGCCGCCGAATATCAGCACGCGCAACTCGGGACCGTGCTGCGCCAGGCGCTGCTCCGGCGAAACGATCCTGGCGATCTCACCGCGCACTGGATTGCCGGTGACTGCCGTACGCACCGCGCGGCGGAACGTATTCGGTACGGCCTCCAGGGTGCGGGTAGCAACGCAGGCCAGGACCCGGTTAGTCAAGCCGGGAATGGCGTTCTGCTCATGGATCACCAGTGGCACGCGGCGTAACCACGCTGCCAGCCCCCCCGGGCCGGAGACGAAGCCTCCCATGCCGAGCGCCACACAGGGATCCAGGCGCACAAATATTCGCCAGGCCTGCAGCACCGCACGCGCCAGGCGCAACGGGAACAGCATGGTCGTAGACCAGCCTTTACCGCGTAACCCGACGATGGACAGCCACTCGATGGGCACACCGCTGGCCGGCACTACCTCGGCCTCCAGTCCGCGCCGCGTGCCCAGCCAGACGACTGGCACGTCGCGGGCACTCAGTTCCTGCGCCACCGCCAGCGCCGGGAATACGTGACCGCCGGTACCGCCCGCCATTATCAATACCGGGCGCCGCATCATGCCGGCATTCTCCGCGCCCGCTTAGGCAGCGCCTGCACGGAGGCGATGTGCGATTCGTGACCGATCCGCAACAACAAACCGATAGCCACGCACAACACCACGGTACTGGTGCCGCCGGCACTCAGCAACGGCAATGTGAGGCCTTTGGTCGGCAGCACACCCATGTTCACCGCAATGTTCACGGCGGCCTGCAAACCGAACCAAACGCCGATACCACCGGCCAGATAGGCACCGAACATGGAACCGGCGCGGGTCGCGGCATTGCCTGCTGCAAACGCCCTCCAGACCAGAACGCCGTACAGTACGAGCACCGCGGTTACACCCAGCAAACCGAGTTCTTCGGCCAGCACCGCGAACAGAAAATCGGTGTGTGCCTCGGGCAGATAGAACAACTTCTGCACGCTGCCGCCCAGTCCGGTCCCTGTCACGGCTCCGCTGCCTACCGCGATCAACGATTGCGTAAGCTGGAAGCCGCTGTCGAACGGGTCCGCCCACGGATCCAGGAACGCGGTGAGGCGCTGCATGCGGTAAGGCGAGGTGACGATCAGCGCGACGCCGGCGGCCGCCATCGCACCGGACAACAGGAAAAACTGCCAGAAGCGCACGCCACCCAGGAACATCATCGCCATGGACGTCAGCAGCAGTATCGCAGCTGCGCCGAAGTCGGGTTCCAGCAGCAACAGGAATCCAGCCAGGCACAACATCAGCAGAGGACGCAGGAAACCACGAATACGGGTGCGGACCATATCCGCATGGCGCACCAGATAGCCGGCCAGATACACGAGCAGAAACAGTTTCGCGATTTCGCTGGCCTGCAGACGCAGCGGCCCCAGCGCCAACCAGCGGCTGCTGCCGTTCACGGTTTTACCAATGCCCGGAATCAACACCAGGCTCAGCAGCACCAGGGATAGCAACAGCAAAGACCAACCCGAGCGCTGCCAGTATTCAGTCGGTATCGTGAGCACAACTGTGGCGAGCAACATGCCGCCGGCCACGAATATCAACTGCTTGAAAAAGTAGTGGAACGGATTGCCGAAGTTCTCAGCGGCGACGGACACCGAAGCGGACATGACCATCACCAGGCCCAGCATCAGGAGTGCCACGGCACTGCCGAGCAGCCACATATCCAGTGTCTGCCAGTAAGTCTGGTGCTGATTGCTGGGTGCGCCGTTCATGCGGGCAATTGCCGTACCGCGGTGACAAATTCATCGCCGCGTTGCTGATAGTTGTCGAACATGTCGAAACTCGCGCAAGCCGGCGACAACAAAACCACGTCTCCGGACCGCGCGAGCGCTGCCGCTTTGGCTACCGCGTCGTGCATATCGGAGGCATCCAGCAATTCGGTACTGCCCTGCAATACCGAACGTAACGCCGGCGCGTCGCGGCCGATCAGGATTACGGCACGCGCCGCACGCACGGCATCGCGCAACGGCGCGAAGTCCGCGCCTTTGCCATCCCCGCCGGCAATCAAAACGATGGGTGCGGACAATCCTCGCAGCGCCGCCACGGTGGCACCCACATTGGTGCCTTTCGAGTCGTTGATCCACTGCACGCCCGCACGCTTGCAAACAGACTGCATGCGATGCGGCAATCCGGTAAACGCGGCGATTGCCGGCGCTGCGCCGGCCACGTCGAGACCAAGCGCATCGACGATCGCGCAAGCCGCGAGAACGTTTGCCAGGTTGTGCCGACCGCGCAGTCCGACGTCCGCAACGGGCAGCAACGTGCGCTTGCCCTGAGCCAGCCACGCACAGCCCTCGACACAACGGATGCCGAACTGGCGTCCCCGGGGCACCCGCAACGTGAAACTGTTGCGCTTGGCGCGTGCCGGCAGAAATTCCGCAGTCTGTCCATCGTCGGCGTTGTAAATGCAGCGTCGCGCCTGGCGATAGATACGTGCTTTGGCTTGCACGTATTCGCGCTGACTGGCGTAACGATCCATATGGTCGGGTGACACGTTGACGATCGCTGCAACGGCCGGGCGCAAGCTCGCCAGCGTTTCGAGCTGGAAGCTGGACAGCTCGAGCAAGTAGTAGTCTGGCCGCGGCTGGCCGAGCAGCTCCAGCGCCGGCCGGCCCAGATTGGCACCACTCAGCACGCGGCAATGCAATTGCGCGAGCAGCCGTTCGACGAGCGTCGTGACGGTGCTTTTGCCGTTGGAGCCCGTGATCGCAACAACCGGTGCGCGCGCGTTACGGGCAAACAGTTCGATATCGCCGATCACCTCGCTGCCCGCACGCCGCGCCGCCTGCACGGCGGGTTCGCTGAACGCCACGCCCGGGCTGACGATCAGGCGTTCGAACGTCGCAAACCAATCCGCGTCGAAGCGTCCGAGCCGTACCTGCAAATGGGGGTAGTCGCGCTCGACGTCCGCCAGCCCCGGCGGTGCACTGCGCGAATCGGCGATTGCACACGGCACCTCGCTGCCGGCGAAGTAGCGCACGCACGATAATCCCGTTTTGCCCAGTCCGACCACCAATGTCATGCTCTCTCTGGCCACATCGTCAGCGAATCTTCAGCGTTGCGAGTCCCACCAGAACCAGGATCACGGTGATGATCCAGAAGCGCACGATCACGCGCGGCTCGGGCCAGCCCTTGAGTTCGAAGTGATGATGCAACGGCGCCATGCGGAAGATTCGTCGCCCGGTGAGTTTGAAGGACAGCACCTGCATGATTACCGACACGGTTTCCATGACGAACACGCCGCCCATGATTACCAGCACCAGTTCCTGGCGAACCAGCACGGCGGTCACACCGAGTGCCGCGCCCAGCGCAAGCGCCCCGACATCGCCCATGAAAACCTGTGCCGGGTAGGTGTTGAACCAGAGAAATCCCAGGCCCGCGCCGACCAGTGTGCCGCAAAACACCACCAGCTCGCCGACACCCGGCACGTACGGAATACCCAGGTAGTTGGCGAAGTGAATATGGCCGGTTGCGTAGGCGAAGATGCCGAGCGCGCCCGCGACCATTACCGTTGGCAGGATCGCCAATCCGTCCAGGCCATCGGTCAGGTTAACGGCATTGCTGGAACCCACGATGACCAGAAACACGAACGGCACGAACAGCACGCCCATGGACCAGGACACGTTCTTGAAAAACGGCACGATCAACGAGGTCTCGGTCGGGTATACGGAAGACTGGTACAGGTAGATTGCCGCCAATGCCGCGCACAGTGCCTGCCAGGCGAATTTGCTCAACGGGGACATGCCCTTGGAGCTGCCGAGCGTCAGCTTCTTGTAGTCGTCCACCCAGCCGATCGCTCCGAAAGTCATGGTGACCACCAGTGCGACCCATACCTGCCGGCTGTCAAGATCCGCCCAGAGCAGCGTTGCAATCGCGACCGACACCAGAATCAGCGCACCGCCCATGGTCGGGGTGCCGGCTTTAACCAGGTGTGATTCAGGGCCATCGTCGCGTACCGACTGACCGATCTTGTACACACTCAATCGGCGTATCACGTACGGCCCTACCAACAGCGATATAACCATCGCCGTCAGCACGCCCAGCACCGCGCGCAAAGTCAGGTATTGGAAGACGTAAAACCCGCTGTGCAACGACTGCAGCACTTCTGTCAAGTAGAGCAGCATAGTCAGCCCCTCCCCGCACTTGGCGCGCGATGGTCGAGCAGCAGTGCGAGAGCACGTTCCATGCGCATCGCACGCGAACCTTTGACCAGCACGCAAACCTCGGGCGTCAAACGCCCGCGCAACGCCTGCGCCGCGGCGGACGGTTCATCGAAGCAGACCGAACCGGCTCCGAAGCCGAGCGCCGCATGCCTGGCCAGTTCACCGACGGCGTAGAATAGCTGCACGCCTTGCTCGCGCACCGCTGCTCCGGCCTGTTCGTGTAGTTGCGGACCCTGCTCACCCAACTCGGCCATGTCGCCCAGCAAGACGTATTTGTGCGGCTGCGGTTGCTCGGCCAGGACTTGCAGCGCCACCTGCAAAGAAGCGGGATTGGCGTTGTACGTGTCGTCGATGATTACCGCACCCCCCGCGCCCGTTTTGAACTGCAACCGCCCGCTCACCGGCCGCACCTGCGCCAGGCGCTCGGCAATCTTCGCGAGCGGCAAGTCGAAGGCCAATGCCGCGGCGCATGCGGCCGCTGCGTTGCGGGCATTGTGCTGTCCCACCAGTGTGGTCGGCACACTTGCAGTTGCCTCGTCGAACGTCAGGTGCAGGTGACCATCAGCCAGCTCTGCGTGCACGTCGGCGTCGGCGGTCACGCCGAACGTGAGTACCTTGAACGACGCGGCCAGTGACCGCCATAGCGAAATGTGGCGATCATCTGCATTGATTACGGCAGTTCCTGCCGCCGCCAGGCCGAGAAAAATTTCGCCCTTGGCCTGCGCCACGCCGGTCACACTGCCGAATCCCTCCAGGTGCGCAGCGGTGGCATTGGTAATCACCGCGACGTCGGGCTTGGCGAGCTGCGTGAGGTAGGCAATTTCGCCCCTGTGGTTGGCGCCCAGTTCCGTCACGGCGTAGCGGTGCGATGGTGCGAGCTGGAGCAGCGTCAAGGGCAAGCCGACATCGTTGTTCAGGTTGCCGCTGGTCGCCAGCGTGGGACCGGCAGCGGCAAGGATGCTGGCGAGCATTTCCTTGACCGTGGTCTTGCCGTTGCTACCGGTAACCGCGACGACACGGGGTGCGCATCGAGTACGCCAACGCACGGCGAGCTTGCCTAACGCCATGCGCGTATCGTCCGTCAACAGCAAGGGCCTGACGGCAAGTTCGCGGTCCACCACCGCCGCCGGCGCACCGGCTGTCAGCGCGGCCCGCACATAGGTGTGACCGTCGAAATTCGGTCCATCCAGTGCGAAAAACAATTCGCCGTCGCGAGTCTGGCGCGAATCGGTGCTGACGCCGGCGAACCGCGCATCCACGCCAAGCATTTGCGCATCCATCATGCCGGCGGCGTCTTTCAGCGTACCCGAAATCACGCGCTCAACTCCCGCGCCAGTTCGCATGCCACCACCCGGTCGTCGAATGCCAGGCGGCGTTCGCCGATCAGCTGGTAAGGTTCGTGGCCTTTGCCGGCGATCAGCACGCAATCGCCCGCCACCGCCTGCTGCAGCGCGCCGCGTATCGCCAAGTCACGCGGTTGGCGGACCTGCGCCAGTTCCGGGTGCCGCATGCCGCCCAGAATTTCCGCGACAATCGCGCCGGGATCTTCGCCGCGCGGATTGTCGTCGGTGACAATCACCCTGTCCGCGTGAGTCTCCGCGACCGCACCCATCAGCGGGCGCTTGCCGCGGTCCCGGTCCCCGCCGCAACCGAACACGCAGAACAATTTTCCGGTCGTGAGAGGACGCAATGCCGAGAGCGCTCGCTGCAGTGCCTGCGGCGTATGAGCATAGTCGACGATCACGTTGCCTGGTAACGCGGTCGCGACTTTTTCCATGCGTCCCGGAATGGCCCGGCAAGAGGCGAGCGCCGCGGCAATGCGTGGCATGCTCCACTCCAATGCCAGCAATGCCGTTGCGACGGCCAACACGTTCAAAGCATTAAAGTCGCCGAGCAAAGGCGCCTGCAGACGCTGGCCGGCGAATCGCTCTGCGAGCTCCATCTCGATACCATCGGTGCTGGCAGTCACATGCGCCGCGTGCAGGGTTATTACCCCGGGCACCACTGCCTGTGTCAGGGAGTAGCCGAACACGCGCGTTGCACCTGTCAATCCACCGAGTAACGTTGCGCTGAACGGATCGTCGAGATTCAGCACCACGGCGTCGAGATCTGGTGCCCGGAACAGGCGTGCCTTGGCTTGCGCATAGGCATCCAGATCCCCGTGATAATCCAGGTGATCGCGGCCCAGGTTGGTCAGAACGGCGAGCGCAAAGCGACATCCCGCGATGCGGTGTTGCGCGAGCGCGTGCGACGAGACCTCCATCACCGCGTGCCCCAGGCCGGCGCCAGCGAACTCCGCCAGGCGCGCCTGCAACGTCACCGCGTCGGGCGTGGTTAACCCAAAAGGCTGCAGGTCGCCCACGCGTCCATAGCCCAGCGTGCCGAGCAATCCGCAGTGCGCCGGGTCGCTGTCGAGCACTTGCGCCAGCAGGTGGCTGACAGACGTTTTGCCGTCGGTACCGGTAACG
>Ga0224508_10002562_pt1 | contig 15351 bp, 12 predicted proteins | sample SF_Jan12_sed_USG_4_FD_170157 | JGI IMG/M metagenome (GOLD analysis project Ga0224508, IMG submission 170157) | Sediment microbial communities from San Francisco Bay, California, United States - SF_Jan12_sed_USGS_21 | ecosystem: Environmental > Aquatic > Marine > Sediment | place: USA... | reverse complement strand
ATCTCGCACTCCATCGAACGGCAAGCGTGGATCATCGGAACCGTGAATAATAACGGTAGGCATTGTCACATCAGGTTGAGGTATGTACCAGTCAAACTCACCGGATGGTGTCACACGGCCAAAAGTTCCTGAGATAGCTGCAATGGCCGCGATTGGATCTGGATAATTAGCCGCGATTTGATAAGTCAGCATCGCCCCATTCGAAAAACCGAGCAAATAAACACGCGAAGTATCGATCGACAATCCGTCGCTTAATTCATCCACAATACGCATCACAAAGCCCGCATCATCGATCCCTTCTTTCATCGCCTTGGCACAACAGGTTCCGGCATTCCAGTGCTTGAACAGCGGGCCAATCCCGTTGCCTTCGGGATAAACCGCTACAAAGCCTTCGCGTTCCGCAACTTCATCCAGCCCCGAGCGCAGACGAATATTGCGACCACGACTGACACCTCCATGCAGTGCAATGACCAGTGGGTAGGAACGTTGATTATCGTAATGTGTGGGGACGTAGTAGCGGTAAACCCGGCGCTGGCCGAGTAAACCGGTTAACTCAGTTTTTTTCTTATTGAGTCCGCTTTTCGCGAACTCATCCGCGTATGCAAGCTCTGGGCTATTTACGAGGACAAGTGAGAGAACGGCAAGAAACGTTGTCGTGGAAATGAATCGCATGTTCCATATGACAGGCTAAACACGCGAAAGTGTCGTTGAGGATTCTGTAGACACTCGTCACAGTGCTAAGCCGTCATCCTTGTTTAAAGTATACGTGCCTTTGTCAGCATCTGATTATTGCATCCATTTGGTATGATCTTTTTCGCGTTTTTTCTGTACTTTGCGCAATATCTTTTTAGCTCAGGCTTCGGATTTTTTCTGAGTATCGACCAACTCTGTTTTGGCATCCCATTTTTTAAATTCCTCTCCGTCAAACTCGTTTTGTCGAATGGGAAACAATGAAAATCTAGCGGTCAAAGCGCCATAACGAACTTTTGCAACACTATAGTAAGTTTTTCCTGCCACCAGGTTCGCTGCCATGAAGTCAGCATTTTCCGCGACAACCATAAGCTTGTGTTCGCCAGGTTCTACGTTATAAGTAATCTTTTTACCCATTATATAGTATGCCAACGATCTTATGCTCCTCTGTAGTAACGTCGAAAATGACAGACTTAATGACCCCTCCGAGACTGGAAGGTCGCATAAAAACAACCAGTGCTTTTCTGTCTTCAGGTTTGGGAATATCCTGGGCAAACACCGAGACTGGCACCACCGTCGCCACAACGATGACAATAAAAACCCAACCTCTTTTGTAAAACCGAATCATAGTCCTCTCCATTAGGTTAAATTCCTTAGTCTAACTGCAAATAGCATGACCAAGTATCTCATCATAGTATGACTGGTTTAACTATAAATACTAGGTAGCAATTATTATGAAAGAATTGATGCAATTGTTGGCGTTTGACGAAACTGATGCAAGAAGAATACTGTCAGATTAGTTTGATGGGATGTACTTCATGGAACACAATTTTCTAAAATTTCCTATGACAAAGTATAGCTATTCCACCGCTAGGTTTTTTATCCTAACTTTAGCTGTTATAGCGTTGTTGATCCTGCTCGGCGGATGTGCGTCTTTCGGTCACAAACAAAGCGCGTCACCGAACGCGGTGTATGTGGCCCAGGGCGATGTGGAATTGTCCCGCTACGCTCCCATGATAATGCATGAAAATGACACAGAGTCCTTCAATCAAATCGGCACACCCGTTGTTAAGACAAGTAACAACGGAAAACCGCGTGTAAGGATCGATTCAACAACCCCAACAATCTATGCAAACAAACGCGCGTTCACCAGTGTAAGTGGAGAAGAATTTACCAACTATATTTATCGCATTCACTTTGAAAAAGTGCCGTTCAGTGTCATCCCATTTCATGTAACAGCCGGACGTAACGGTGGTTTATTTATCATTACGACCGTCGATGATCGTGGCCAACCACTGTTATACACGACGGTACATACCTGTGGTTGTTATCTTGCATTCGTCCCGACCCAATACATGCCGGACAACGCATATCTGGATAACTGGCCAGAGAGTTCGCAACGGGTATTTGGAGAAACCCTACCAGTGAAAATCGAGTTAACCGGCGAAAATCGATGGCCCGTTGTAATGCTTCGGGATGGCACCCACCGGGTAGCGAATATAGAGGCACGAAATCCTGCTGTCTTGCGACACCATCGTGTCATCCGAACGCCGCTACGACCGTTAACGTCGCTTCGACATTTACCGTCCGACGATGGCCCTGTTTCCATGTTTCAAACAAAAGGACTACGCGAAGGTTATGTGCGCAGTATTTTTAAGCCATTCGAGTTGTTGCTGATCAGTTGGTGGGCCTTTGATCTAAATGTCGGTATCGACAAAATGTATGGCGATGCCGATGTGACGGGTACTCGGTTTTACACCAGTCTTAAACCATGGGCGCGAAAGAAATCGGATATGTGGCAGTTTGCTGAGTTTCTCGACTATTGGGGATGGAAACTTTGAAAAATAATCAACTAAGAATTCGTTTTTAACGTAGCTTTGATTGCGTCACGTAACTCATCCAGCTCGGCTGTACTTTTTTTGGCACCCTGGTGATGAATAAAGTGCATAGCTGGTTGGCCTTGTCGATCAAATACAAACAGTGTCGGGATACGATTGATGTTACCGAATTGTTGCTTGGTGTCGTCCGTCCCACTGACGACATGAAACTGCGGCGTGGTATTGTTTAAAAACTGTTTCAAACGCGTTTCGTCATTGTCGTTAAAGTCCTCGAACACATTCACGGCGACTATAGTGAGGTCATCGGGAGAAAATTCGTCGCGCAAGGCATTCAGAACTTGAAACTCTTTGCGGCAAGGTGGACACCAACTGGCAAAGAATGTAACGACGACACTTTTACCTGTTAAATGCTCAATTGCAACTGATTCTCCAGAAATTGATGATAACGTCACCAAATGGTTGCGTCGCTCATCGGAGAGATCAATAGCGTTATCTGCATTAATATTCGTTGAAACAAAGCCAAGTGGCAGTACCACTACCCACATCAATATTGTTCCGAAAATTCTAAGTATTTTCACGTGAGGAAGGATTTCAGCGACATAATCCAGTTGTTACCCGGTATGATCGATCAAAATCGAAAAAATTCCCAAAACCATGCACCGCTACATAATTGTTACCATGATTTAATACCTTGATCGGGCGTTGTTTAAACAATATTCAGCACGAATCCCGTACAATTAAACACGTAAGTTAACAAAAAAGATCAGTCCCAATCGTGCGCGAACATCTGAATACCACCAAGGTGCTCATCAGTATTTTGATTTTGATCTGGTGCGCATTGGCGTATGCACAGGACGATCAGAAAATATACAAATCCCATGCCATCGCCATGCACGGCGAACCCAAGTACGGCGCTGACTTCAAGCACGTCGATTACGTAAATCCGGACGCCCCAAAGGGTGGAACGCTAAGAACGGGTGCGCAGGGAACTTTTGACAGTTTTCATCCGTATATTTCGAAAGGAAATCCTGTCTCAACAGGGTCGATAGAAACACTTTTAACCTCCAGCGCTGACGAACCGTTTACTGAATACGGATTGATCGCGGAGACCATCGAATGGCCGGAAGATCGGTCATGGGTGATTTTCAATCTGCGAGATAATGCACGATGGCACGACGGTCAAGCCATTACAGCAGACGATGTAGTGTGGTCTTTCAAAAAACTTATAGAAAAAGGTTCGCCGCAATACCGGTTCTACTATGCAAGTGTTGGCAATGTTGAGAAATTGGGAGATCGTCGAGTCAAGTTTAATTTCAATGAAAAAGGTAACCGGGAACTGCCATTGATAATGGGGCAGTTGCCGATTTTACCAAAGCACTATTGGGAGACGCGCGATTTTGAGAAAACGACGCTGGAACAGCCGCTAGGAAGTGGGCCTTATCGGATCGAAACTTTTGAAGCAGGTCGTTTTATTGTGCAGAAACGAGTTGACGATTATTGGGGACGCGATCTACCGATAAATATAGGGTTGAACAATATAGAATTAATCCGCACAAGTTTTTTTCGAGATGACACAGCCATTCGGTTAGCTTTGAAGTCCGGTGATATCGATTTTCGCGAGGAGAATCAAGCAAAAGCCTGGGCATTGGATTATGACGTACCGGCGGTTCGTAAACAGTGGTTGAAGAAAGAACTTGTAACTCACCAACGACCGACGGGTATGCAGGCCTTTGTCATGAATACGCGGCGCGAAGTCTTTAAAGATCAAAAAGTGCGGCAAGCTTTAGCCTATGCGTTCGATTTTGAGTGGACAAACAAGAATCTTTTTTTTGGTCTTTATACACGAACGCAAAGTTATTTTTCCAATTCCGAGTTGGCGGCGACAGATGTGCCAATGGGCGAAGAGCTTGAAATTTTGGAAAGGTATCGAGGTCGCATTTCTGATTGGATTTTTCAAAGACCGTATATTGCCCCTGCGACTGATGGAAGCGGTTGGCTGCGCGAAAACCTAAGAAAAGCGTTCCCATTGCTTGAGGAAGCAGGATGGGTAGTTAATGACATGAAGTTAGAGAACACCGATGGCGTGCAGATGCAATTCGAAATTTTGCTGGTTAGTCCCGCTTTTGAACGTATCGTTTTGCCGTTTATACGTAATCTAAAGCGCTTGGGTATTGATGCCCGAATTCGTTTGGTAGATCAAACGCAATACATAAACAGAATTCGGAGTTTCGATTTCGATATGCTAATCAGTGGCTGGGGGCAATCGGACTCTCCGGGAAATGAACAACGCAATTACTGGTCATCCACCTCAGCAAATAATCCCAGTAGCCGAAACTTTATTGGAATTAGTAATCCCGTTATCGATGAGTTAATTGAATTAGTCATAACTGCCGACAGCCGTGAAAGCCTTGTGGCGCGAACACGTGCTTTGGATCGCGTTCTCCTATCAGGATTTTACGTCATCCCGAATTGGCACATTCGCGCTGACCGCGTTTTGTATTGGGATAAATTTTCACGTCCTGAAATAAAGACAAAAAATGGTGTGATGACAGATCGTTGGTGGTACGACGAAGCAAAAGTCGCTAGCTTGAACATTGCCATGGAAACGGACGAGTCACTAACCGAAGAAGTAGTTGCTAAAGACCCATCGTACGGACGGTATGTGATTGTATTTATTGCATTGTTATTTGTTGGGTGGCTTGCATTGCGCCGCGCCATGCGACCAAGAGGGACGTAATATGGGTGCCTATATTGTTCGTCGATTGATGCTGATTATTCCAACTCTGATTGCCATCATGGTGATTAATTTCGTCGTAATTCACGTCGCGCCGGGAGGCCCAGTCGAGCAAATTATTGCTCAAATTACAGGTGAAGGGGCGGACATTACCGAACGAGTTACACGCTCAGGGACAGGTGAGACATTACAACAACCCGTGTCCGATCTTTCCAGTTCAACCAGTAAGTATCGTGGTGCTCAAGGACTCGACCCTGAATTCATCAAAGAATTAGAACAGCGTTTTGGTTTCGACAAGCCATTGCACGTCCGTTTTTTTTCTATGATGAAGAATTATTTGTTATTCGATTTTGGTGATAGTTTTTTCCGGGACCGCAGTGTCGTCGATCTTGTACTCGACAAGATGCCAGTATCTATAAGTCTGGGTATTTGGACAACACTACTCACGTATTTGATTTGCATCCCGCTTGGAATCGCGAAGGCAATGCGGGACGGCAGTCAATTCGATGTTTGGACTAGCGTCGCTATCATTATTGGAACCGCGATACCAAGCTTTTTATTTGCGGTATTTTTACTGGTGATATTCGCTGGCGGTAGTTACTTAGACTGGTTTCCATTAGGCGGGTTGATCTCTGAAAATTGGCAGGAGTTGTCATGGGCGGATCGAATTAAGGATTATTTTTGGCACATTACTTTACCGATTGTTGCTATGACAATTGGTGGGTTTGCGGCACTCACTATGCTCACCAAGAACTCTTTTCTCGACCAAATTAATCAACAGTATGTGCTAACTGCACGTGCGAAAGGTTTGTCCGAACGACGTGTAATGTACGGACATGTCTTTCGAAATGCCATGCTGATTGTTATTGCTGGCTTCCCTAGCGCGTTTGTAGGTATTTTATTTACGGGCTCACTGTTGATTGAAATCATCTTTTCGTTGGATGGTTTGGGCTTGCTCGGCTTTGAAGCTGCGTTTAACCGTGACTATCCTGTGATGTTCGCCACTTTGTATTTCTTTTCTTTGCTTGGTTTATTGATGAATCTTTTGGGTGACATGATGTATACCATCATTGATCCCAGAATAGATTTTGAGGCACGCGGTGTTTGATCAAAGCCAAAAAGACAATCTACATTCGCGACCAAGCTCGCTCCTACGAGCGCAACCGTTTTGTGTAGGAGCGAGCTTGGTCGCGAACTTCTTATGACGAAACAATCATTTTTGGGAATAAAAGTTACGCCGTTAACTCGCCGTCGTGTAGATAACTTTAAGGCGAATAGACGTGGCTATTGGTCGCTGTGGATTTTTCTCGCGATATTTATTTTTTGTTTATTGGCCGAGTTTGTCTCCAACGACAAGCCGTTCATTGTTTATTACGAAGGCGAACTTTATTCGCCAGTCCTGAGATCTTATCCGGAAACCACATTCGGCGGTGAGTTTAAAACCGAAGCAGATTATCGCGATCCCTATGTAAAAGATTTAATCAATAAACACGGCTGGATGATCTGGCCATTGATTCGGTATAACCATCAAACTGTTGCATGGGATTTACCCGAACCGGCACCATCGCCACCGGACGCTGAGCATTGGTTGGGCACCGACGATCAGGCACGCGATGTTGTGGCGCGATTGATTTACGGTTTTCGCATCTCGGTTATATTTGGATTTACCTTAACTATCATAAGTGCGGTCATTGGTGTCGGCGCAGGTGCCGTGCAGGGCTATTTCGGCGGCTGGCTAGACTTATTGTTTCAACGATTCATAGAAATCTGGTCCGGTCTGCCGACTTTATACCTGCTCATTATTCTCGCGAGTATCGTTGAGCCTAACTTCTGGTGGTTATTGGGACTCATGTTGTTGTTCGCTTGGATGGGTTTTGTAGGTGTAGTACGTGCAGAGTTTTTGCGCGCTCGCAATCTTGAATATGTTCGCGCGGCGCGCGCGCTGGGCGTGAGTGATCGCGTAATAATGTTCCGGCATGTTTTGCCGAATGCCATGGTCGCAACACTCACATTCATGCCATTCACGCTGGCGGGATCGGTTACGGTATTAACATCGTTGGATTTTCTTGGAATTGGATTACCGCCGGGATCCGCGTCACTTGGTGAAATGCTCGCGCAGGGTAAGGCAAACTTGCAGGCGCCGTGGTTGGGACTGACCGGGTTTTTCACTATCGCCGTAATGTTAAGTTTGTTAATTTTTATCGGTGAAGCGGTGCGTGATGCATTTGATCCGCGTAAGAATGTTGCATAAAGATGAGTAGATCATCCACCGAAAAAACGCAGGGTAGTCTGCTGGAAATTGAGAACTTATCGGTGGTGTTTGATACACCGTCGGGTCAAGTCGAGGCAGTCAAGCATGTTTCATTTAATATAGATAAAGGCGAAACTGTCGCCTTGGTGGGCGAAAGTGGTTCAGGGAAATCAGTTACGGCTTTGTCCGTCATGCAGTTATTGCCGTATCCCAAAGCGCGTCATCCCAATAGCAGCATCCGCTTTCAGGGCGAGGAGTTGATCGGTGCGAACAACGAAACTTTAAGCCGGGTTCGAGGCGATCGCGTGGGGATTATTTTTCAGGAACCCATGACATCGCTAAACCCGCTGCACGTGGTTGAAAAGCAAATCAATGAAACATTGATACTGCACAAGGGAATGAGTGCCGAGCAAGCACACGCTCGTACCTTGGAGTTACTGAATCTTGTACGAATCCGTGATCCTGAAAAACGTTTGAAGTCTTATCCGCATCAGTTATCGGGTGGTCAACGTCAACGCGTGATGATTGCCATGGCCCTGGCCAATGAACCGGATATTTTGATTGCGGACGAACCGACTACCGCTCTGGATGTCACTATCCAGGCGCAGATTCTGAAATTACTGGAGGAGTTGCAGAATCAGTTAGGCATGGCCATGCTGTTAATCACGCATGATCTGGGTATTGTTGAAAAAGTATCGGACCGGGTGTGTGTGATGCAGGCCGGTGAAATCGTTGAAGCCGGGCCGACAGAGAGTATCTTTAATTCGCCGGAGCAGGATTACACACGCATGCTGCTGGAGTCCGAGCCGTCCGGGAAGCCGCTCACCGCTGATGAAAACAATCCAGTCGTACTAAAAGGAGATAACATTCGGGTTTGGTTTCCAATAAAAAAAGGTGTGTTGCGGCGCACGGTTGATCATGTCAAGGCGGTGGACGATGTCACTGTCGAGATACGCGAAGGGCATACCGTCGGTGTTGTCGGCGAGAGTGGCTCCGGCAAAACTACGTTGGCATTGGCTTTGCTGCGTTTGATTGAATCCACCGGTGACATAGTTTTTCAAGGTCAAAATATTCAGGACGTTAAAGGAACGGAACTAAAGCCTTTGCGTCAACAAATGCAAGTTGTGTTTCAAGATCCTTACGGCAGCTTGAGTCCGCGTTTGTCCATCAGTCAAATCGTTGAAGAAGGATTGATTGCGCATGACTTGGTTGAATCTGAAGAACAACGTGAGGACATGGTGGTTGATGCTCTGAAGGAAGTTGGACTCGACCCGGACACGCGTAATCGTTATCCACATGAATTTTCCGGTGGTCAACGTCAGCGTATTGCAATCGCGCGCGCCATGATTTTAAAACCAAAGCTCGTGGTGTTAGACGAACCTACCTCAGCGCTGGATCGTTCGGTGCAAGCACAGATCGTCGATTTGTTACGTGACTTGCAACAACAACATCAATTGGCTTATTTGTTTATCAGTCATGACTTAAAAGTCGTGCGTGCGCTCAGCGATGAACTTATCGTGTTGCGGGCCGGTAATGTCGTGGAGCAAGGTAACGCCGATCACATATTTTCCGATCCGGCGGAACCCTACACCCAAGCGCTAATTAGCGCGGCGTTTGATCTGGAAATTATCGACGAAAAATACGTTGCCGCTTAACGATAAAACTTGCGATCTTTTATGGCGTAAGTCTGTTTGTCTATCCAATATTTAGTGGTAATACCAAATGTACCAAAACTAAATCCATCCGGTTTTCCATCGATAAGGTTAGGCAATATGAGTGCGCGATAAATAACAATGAAGTCGGTCGCGTTTTCAGTAAATCCGATTTTGTAGTGTTTTAACCTGCGTTGTTCTTCGGACAAATCACTTAACGACATAAAGTCTTTTTCACTGACGCTATAAGCCTTTAGATATGCGCCGGACATCATCTTGTCGTTCGATTCCGGTGTACCGAATTGGTCTTCAACAACGTCTTCGATGCACACGTAGCCGTCATCATAGGCACACGTTTCATCGAGATTAATCACATACTGTATAACCGGGTCGTCAGATTCAGCGGGCGTTGTCATGCAACTTTGAATGAGTAATGATGCGCAACATATTACAGCGACTCGCGCATTTGCTCGCATACTAATTGGCAATTCTGCCGAGTTGAATAACCGCGTTTGTTCTATGGTTGTGAAAAAGTAATCTTCCCGCCGGCGTGCCGAGATAGCCGTCTACACCAAACAGATTATCGCTTAGCAAGTCTTGCGGTGAAAATTGTTCGTTCAAATAACGTGGATCAGGTCCGCCATGCGTATGATAAGACGCCGTCGCACGCGTGCCAGAGGGTACCGTAGTTTGTGGGTTGCCTAAATTAACACTTGCGACGGTTCCAGCAACGGGTTCGGTAGAGGAGAAACTGCCATCCGAGCGGCGATAAACCCACCCACCGTGTTCCCGATTTTGACGAACAGAGGTTGGATTGATTCCGTTAAGCACGTTACGCCCAGCAGCATTTTGGGTGGGGAAACGTTGCGCATTGTCGTTATCACCGTCACCGGAGCTGGAGGAGCCACTCGCTGCGATTACACCTGCAACCGCAACACCGCCGATAATGAAACCTGTATGTCTTTTCTTTTTTGTTTCTTCTTCTGACGCCTCGGTTTCCGTCTCGGTCGCATAAAACGGTGTTTTTGCGTTACCGATTTGACCGGAAAAACTCAGCATCAAACGATTCTCGTCACCATTCTCATATAATGGATTACGACCGGATTCCAGATCTAGACGTACTTTGCGATTCTTGTTGCCATTTACCAATAAACTCAATCGGCGTAACGATGCATCGTTGGTTGTTTTAAGTTCCTGGTATTCTATTTTTACGCTACCCCATACCATACCTGATTCCAGACCGCGTCCGACCTTGTCATTGCCACGCTCGTATAGTGAAAACCGCGAATAAAAACGATCAGATGACAAACCGGTGAAGTAACCGAAACGGTCTTCGACATTTGTGCTGGTTAGTCGAACTGCACCGATTTGGGTATCTATCGAATTCGATAGGGCATGTCTCAGGTCAATACCCGAATAACGGTAGTCCAGGTCAACACCACCGTGGAAGAAATAAGGATTTGTTCCCTGAAAAGCATTCTCGCTTCTGACAAAAGAGTGACCTCGACCAGCGTGTAGTGAATAAGTGATGTCACCTATTGATGTTCCCAGACGAAATTGTTGCTCTTGTTCTGCTGTCGTACTGGAGAAGTGTAACAATCGGTCATCCAGGGATTGAGTAAAATCAAAGCGCATCGAGCGATAAGGTTCCGTTCCTTCCAGGAATTCCAGATCGCGGCTCGGTGCAACTTCGAGATATGTGAAATCGGACGCACGAAATCCAATTTGATGGTCGGTGGCCACGAACGAGCGTGAAAACTTTAATCCGCGATTCGATGCTGTATCGAGTTCATTGCTGGCGAACAGACCAGCGTTTACCGTAGTTGCGGTTGAAAACAGACAAGCGGTGATGAGAGCCGCAAAGGTAAATTTTCTGTTAGTCATTGTGAGTCGTGGTTTGATTTGTCGTCTCCGAATTGATTAATGTAGTTTACCTGCAGAGCGACTGATTGAAAACGGTGGAATCAGGCCAGGGGTTGGCCTGATTTGAATTTACAATTGTTCACGATTATGACCTGGGGATTCGTGGAGCGGGTGACGGGAATCGAACCCGCATTATCAGCTTGGGAAGCTGAAGTTCTGCCATTGAACTACACCCGCTTGTTCTATGTTTCTGCGGATTTTCGATCCAGATCCAGCGATTCCCAACCCGCATCCGGCTTGAAGCGTTCGCCATACTTTTCGGCGAACTGATTTAATCGACCCAAGAGACGTTGTTGTCCTTCTGTCGCAATGTAGTGCATCGGCCCGCCACGAAAGGGCGCGAAACCGGTGCCGAAAATGATGCCTGCATCCAATAAATCAGAATCGCTCACCACGCCTTCGCGTAAGCAGGCAACGGATTCGTTGAGAAAACGTAACACCATGCGATTAGTCGTATCGCCGGGAATTTCGTAATCCTTGGGCGGCGAAGATTTGACCGGTTTGCCGTTTTTCCAGGTGTAGAATCCTCGAGCGCTTTTCTTGCCAAGTTGACCGTTGTCCACTTTTGCCTGCAACACGTATGGCACTTCGCCACCGAAGCTATCGGTCAGGTTTTTTGCAACGTGCAGACAAATATCCAGACCCACTGTGTCAGCAAGTTCAATCGGCCCCATAGGCATGCCGAATTCTGTCGCGATATTGTCGATCACCGATGCAGGCATACCTTCGTTGGATAATTCTACCGCTTCCATGAGATAGGGCATCAACACGCGATTTACTAAAAATCCAGGCGAGCTTTTTACCGGTATCGGCAGACGATTGATTTGACGTGCGAATATCGCGGCGCGTTTGTTCTCGTTATCCGCTGTCGCTTCACCCACGACAATTTCAACCAGTTGCATCTTGGCAACCGGGTTAAAAAAGTGCAGTCCAACCAGGCGTTCGGGCTTGGCAAGCACCGAGCATAAACTCTCAAGTGGAATACTCGATGTATTAGTTGCAAGGATTGCATTGTCTTTGAGATTGGGTTCGATACCTTTAAACAAATCCTGCTTGGCTTCGGCATTTTCAAAAATGGCTTCGATCACAACATCTGCCCGGCGCACGCCGTCGCCGGCAACGTCCGGCATGAATCGATCCATGGCCGCTTGAACCAGTCGTCGATCACGTAAACGTTTTTTGAATAATTCGTGTGCGCGTTTAACGACTCGTGCCAAAGCTTCGGGATTTTGGTCCTGAATCGTCACACGTAAACCCTGTGCTGCGCACCAGGCCGCGATATCGCCACCCATGACGCCCGCACCGATTACGTGGACGTGTTCAAATTTCTCTTGTCGTTCGCCCTCGGCAGGTTTGCCCAGCGATTTCATGTCTTCTTGCAGGAAGAAAACCCGCACCAAGTTTTGCGCGGTGTCGCCGGTAATCAAACGCCCAACTGAGCGTGCCTCCTGATCCAGCATTTCACGTTCATCGCCGCCGTGTTTTTCCCACAAATCGATGAGCGCATAAGGCGCAGGATAATGTTTTGGCGATGCTTTCGCTGCGACTTGTTTGCGTAAAAACTTAGCCATGAGAGGTCGCGACACACCGGCACTCATAATGGATTGCCAGCCGGGCGCGCGGCGTGGTTTTGGTTTGCGTTCAATCATCAAACGCGCCGCGCGTTTCAAATGACGTTCGGGTACTGCTTTGTCGACAACGCCCATTGACTTGGCTTGCCTGGAACGCAGGCTTCGACCAGTCAACATCATGTTCATAGCCGATGGCACGCCGATCGTTCTGATTAACCGCGCCGTGCCACCAAAACCCGGATGGATGCCAAGCAATACTTCAGGCAAACCAATGCGTGTGCTGGTATTGTCTACGGCGACACGATAACGGCATGTTAGTGCCAACTCCAGGCCACCTCCCAGACAATGCCCATTGACCATTGCTACGGTGGGAATACGCATGTCGTCAATACGTTGAAAAATAGTATGCGCATATTGAATGAGTTCCAGCGCTTCGGCTTCATCAGCCAGCGTTTTGAATTCGGAAATATCTGCGCCAACGATGAAACTGTTTTTCTTGCCGGAGCACAGCACCAGACCTTTCGGTCGTTCTTCATCGATTCGGTCCAATGCAAGGGCGAGTTCTTCGATGACATCACGGGATAACGCGTTTTGTTCCGCTCCCGACTTGTCGATAGTGAGCCAGGCGATGTCTTGCTCATCGACTCTAATGCGCCAATGTTTCAAATCCAAAGTATTCGTGTTTGTTCCTTTATCTATAATTTCACTCATGATTAGGCCGCACGCTCTAGCAACATTGCCCCGCCTTGTCCGCCACCGATACAAATGGTCGCCATACCTCGGTTTTTGTCTTTTTCCCGCAGCACATGCAGCAAATGCAAAACGATACGTGCACCACTGGCGCCGACAGGATGACCGATGCTGACCGCACCGCCATCGACATTGAGCGTGTCTTCATCGAGTTCGCCCAGCGGCCCGTCCAGACCGAGTTCCTCAGTGCAATACTCGTTGTCTTGCCAGGCAGCCACGCAACCCAGCACTTGAGCGGCAAACGCTTCGTTAACTTCCCAATAGTCGATGTCAGATAAACCTAAAGCATGACGTTGTAATATTGGGGTGCTGGCGTGAACCGGGCCAAGCCCCATTTGCCGCGGGTCGAGTCCGGCCCATTGGCTGTCGACAATACGACCCATCACTGGAAGGTCATGTTGTTTGACGGCATCATCGCTTGCCAAAATCAACCAGGACGCACCGTCAGTGATTTGCGCACTATTGCCTGCAGTGACGTTGCCGACTTCGCGGTCGAACACTGCGCGTAATTTCGCCAGTTTTTCCATGCTGCTATCACGGCGCAAACCGTTGTCAGCGTCGTACGTTTTACCCTTGGTGTCGTAAAGATTTTCCATCTCACCAAGACGCCCCTCGTCGGTGGCGGCAGCCAGACGTTGGTGACTGCGCAACGCGAAGTGATCCATGTCGTCGCGGCTAATTTTAAAACGATAGGCCAGATTCTCGGCGGTTTGGCCCATGGATAAACCCACCACAGGATCGGTAAGGCCACGCAATAAACCGATAATGGGTTTTAGATGCCCAGGTCTAATTTTTGCTAGCACACTCGCTTTAGCCACTGGTGTTTTGGCCTTGGCCAGATCGGCCAACCAGTTGACCATTTTGTCGTTGTACAGCACCGGCGCATGGCTCATGGATTCCGTGCCGCCGGCCAATATCAGGTCAGCGCGACCATGAGAGATATTGGTCGCGGCGGAATCCAACGCTTGCATGCCGCTTGCGCAGTTGCGCATGACCGTCCAGGCGGGTACGGCATCCCCACAGCCTAGGCGTAACGACACGACGCGACCAATGTTTGCTTCGTCCGCGCTGGGAGCGGCGCAACCGAGAATGACTTCGTCGAGGTCGGTAGGGTCGAAATGTTGCCGCGCGAGCAATGGCCGCGCGGCGGAAACAGCAAGATCCGAAGCGGTAAAAGGTCCTCGTTTACCTTCCGCTTTTAAAAAAGGGGTGCGGCTGCCGTCGACTATATTGACGGTCTTTCCATTTTGCATTGTATCTCCGAGGCAAGGGATTTTAGACATTGCAATCTTAACTCAGCGCCGGTACAAGCGATAGCGGGAGCATCGCTAATCATGCAGCAAGATCACACTATTCATCATCGGCCAATTCGCAGTTACGTGCGTCGCGAAGGGCGTATCACGCCGGCCCAACGTCGTGCACTGGATGAGTTGTGGCCCCGTTTTGGCCTTAATGCGAATGCTTCAATTGATATTGGAAAAGTGTTTGGTCGCGAGGCTATGACAATCGTGGAAGTTGGCTTTGGCAATGGTGGCGCGCTCTTGCAAATGGCGCAGGAGAATCCTGAGAAGAACTATATTGGAATCGATACCCATCGACCGGGGGCTGGACGATTGCTTCTGCAACTGGCTGAACTTGAAATAAAAAATGTCCGGGTTATGTGTGAGGACGCGAAATTGATTTTTGAAAAAAGTTTTATACCGTGCTCAATCGATACTGTGCTGATTTTTTTCCCTGATCCCTGGCATAAGAAGCGCCATCATAAACGCAGATTAATTCAGACGGATTTTGTTAAATCAACTGTGCGAGCCATAAAACGAGGTGGCCGCATCCATATCGCAACCGACTGGCAGGACTACGCTGAGCACATTATGCAGGTATTGTCCGATGAGGCCGCGCTAGAGAACTATGCCAGAAGCGAACAATATTCGCTCCGGCCTGA